>Ga0209550_10001250_pt1 | contig 24515 bp, 26 predicted proteins | sample LauGreSuBDMM15SN_2_FD_187567 | JGI IMG/M metagenome (GOLD analysis project Ga0209550, IMG submission 187567) | Freshwater lake microbial communities from Lake Michigan, USA - Su13.BD.MM15.SN (SPAdes) (version 5) | ecosystem: Environmental > Aquatic > Freshwater > Lake | place: Lake Michigan... | reverse complement strand
GATTTTTTGTTTAACATTTTATTAACAGTCTCGTGTAATTCATATATATATTTAGAAAATGTTTCACGATTTTTCATATCACACATTTGTAATGGTTTTTTTTTAAAATTATTTGTCAAATTTATTCTACAATACTTACACGGTAAAACGTATTGTAGACTATAAACAAAATCTTTGTAATGTATTTTATCTTGGGATGTAGGTTTCAAAGGATAATTAAAACTCATTGTATGTAAATAATGCCACATAGCTGGTCCCCATACATTTGTTAACATACCATCACCAGAGTTGTAATCATTTCTAGAAAATACTCTTTTTTTAGTTCGATTATATTTATTTCTATGTTTAATGGTTTGTGTCATATATTAAAAATAGAAAATTTAAATTACAAATATAAAATATATATATAAATTATGGATTCAAGTTCACCATTTAATTTAACAATTTTTACAGATATAACAAAAAAAATATGTATGTGTTCTGCATTATCAATATTTTTAATACTACTTTTTATTATAAGTCCATTAAGCAATTATTTTAAAACATCGATGTTTATGAAAACAGTTGCTTTAATTCTTTTTATATATATTATTTATTTAAATAATCAACAAACAAATTTATTACACTCAGCTAGTATGTCATCAAATTCCGAAGAGGTTAAATCACAGTTAAATATGAATATAATTTGTAGTTATGTGTTTACAATATTTATAGGGTTATTGGTTATTTTTGTCATTAAAAGTTTTTTCTAATTTAGTCAAAGATGAGATTTTAGTAAAAGGATTTTTAATATTCATAATTTTCTCATAATAGAGTTTATCATTTTTAAAGTCATATTTATTAATTTCAATTAGTTCTCCCTTAATTGTCCTAAATAACATTTTAATACATTAATAGTTGTTTAATCTTTATATTAAAACAAAGATTCGTTAAATAAGTTTCATTATTTCTTCTAGAATATATATAAATGGCTAAATTTGTAAATTTAAATGGAGCTTCAGCGATGAAATTACCTGTTGGCGAAAGTAGTAGTTTTTTTTCAAAAATTCAAAGTGCTGGTAGTAAGATGAGTACATCAACAATTATGGTAATTGCATCAGTTATTTTATTTGGTATTCTAGCAGCATTTTATTATTATTATTATATCCATTCAAATATTAATTCATCCTATAAGCCAAATAGTGAACACGTGCCTATTGGGACATCTCAAAGTAGTACAGCAGAATTATTATTTTTTTATGCTGATTGGTGTCCTCATTGTAAAACTGCTAAACCTATTTGGAATGAATTAAAATCAGAATATCAAAATAAAACAATAAATGGTTATCAAGTTATATTTACTGAAGTTAATTGTACAACAGAATCTGATGAAACTGATAAAATGATGAATCAATACAATGTAGAAGGTTATCCAACAATTAAATTATTGAAAGATGGTCAGGTTATCGAGTATGATGCGAAACCATCTAAAGAAACTCTTACCCAATTTTTAAACACTGTTCTCTAATTTAGAGAGAAAAGAGGAAGCACATTCAATTCCAGTATTAAATATATTTTTACGTACATCAACACTGCTAATTGCAGTTCTTAATACATTAATATTTAAATATTCTGCATTACAAGTTACTTCATATTTAACAGAAGGTTGAATATGGTCAGTACTTAAACTAAACACTGCTTTAAATAAAAAACTTAATAAAAAATCAAGTAGTGTTGAATCAGTAGTGACACAATTTTTGTCATCAGAATATTTATTTTTAAACCCCAATATTTCCTCCATATTTTTACCAGCGTTAATACAATAATTTAGAGGATAATTGCAAACCATTCCACCATCAATATAGCATTTATTATCCATACAAACAGGAGTTATTAATATCGGTAATGCACACGTCATTTGAATAGCAGTTAACAAACACAGTTTGGGGTATGTTAGATAAGAAATATCTTGAACTTTATATTCATTAATTTCAAAAGAAAATAAATGTAATTCTATTTTTGAATAATTATAAAAATCTTCTAATGTGATATCCATTTGAATATTTTTAGCATCAAATAATGGTTTAAAACATTTTTCAATATGTTTGATATCATAAATGCCTTTCTTTGTATATGCATCAAAAATATTTTGTATTTTCATAGGAAAAACATCTTGCCACGGGCGTTTAATTATATAATCATTAATTGTTTCCCAATCAAATTTTAAGCATAATAAAATACCTACAATTGCTCCAGCTGAGGTTCCATATATGGTTTCTATATTTTTAATGTCAAGAAATTCATTAGTTTCTAAATGTTGAATAGCTCCTAATACTTGAATCATAATAGGTCCTCCTCCAGAAATAACTAAGTTTTTAATTGTCATATTAAATTTAATAATACATTCATTTTAATAAGTTTTTTTCTGAAATGAATTTAAATGGCAAATATATTTACTCTCGAAAATGTCGAGAATTTTTCTGAAAAGTTAAATATTGATGATTTATATGAAAAAAAACGCCAATATGATTTGAATAAATTGGCATTGTTTAATAAAATATTAAATCGAATACACGTTAGAATAAAAACTATATCTAGGCAAAAAATGGATGAGCAATTTTGTTGGTTTGTGGTACCAGAGGTTATTATAGGTGTACCTAAATATGACCAAGGAGCGTGTGTTGCATATTTAATGGATATATTAAAAGAAAATGGTTTCAATGTGCGTTATATTCACCCGAATACATTATTTATTTCCTGGATGCATTGGGTACCATCTTATGTAAGGTCTGAACTTAAAAAGAAAACAGGTATTGTGGTAAATGAATATGGTCAGAAACTAGAAGAAATATCAGATGATTCAGATAAAATTTCATTAAATATTAATGACCCAAATATTTTTATATTGAATAAGGACCCTGAATCAAAAGGTAAAATACAAAAGAAAGAATATACTCCAATTAAATCTTATAAGCCATCTGGAAATTTAGTTTATGATGATGAAATGTTAAATAAAATAGAAAATAAATTTAATTATTAAAACAACTTAAAGAATTTTTCCGCGCACAAATATGAAAAGTTATACCCTCCCCAAGAAATTGCTGAATACTTAATTTAAAAAACCCAAAAGTCTACGGGAAAATGAAAAATGGACATTTATAAATGTCCAAAATCAGAAAATCCAAATACTTTCCCGAAAAAAAATAAATACCTGGTTTTTGTTACCATAATGAAAAATTAGCGTCTAACAACAAAAAATTAATAATTATTTTTGTTACGACAAAATTTTATTAATTTTTGAAAACTATTTAGATGTTTTTTTGCGTCACTAATATAAGTGACAAATGGTGACAGATTTTACATCAAAAAACATCCAGAAATTTCACTGCAAAAACTGTGACTTTAAATGCTGTAAAAAAGGTGATTGGAATAGACATAATTTGACATCTAAGCATCAGGAGGTGACAGGCGTCACCAATTTGGTGACACAAAAAACATCTTACCATTGCGATAATTGTTTCAAAACTTATTACTCGAGGAATGGTTTATGGCAACACAATAAAAAATGCAAAATGAAAAATGACAAAAACATCGCACCACAAGAAGAAACAAAAGACTCAAACATTGATACCTTAACACATATTGTATTAGAGGTTGTTAAATCAAATAATGAAATGCAAAAACAAAATAATGAACTTCATAAAAATGTTATGGAGATGTATAAAAATGGATATTCTAATACAAACATACAAAATATAAACTCTAATAACAATAATAAGACATTTAATCTTAATGTATTTTTGAATGAATATTGTAAAGATGCGATGAATATTACTGATTTTGTTGAATCACTTAAAATACAATTTTCTGAATTTGAAAATGTAGGTAAAGTTGGTTTTGTAAATGGAATATCAGATATTATTATTAAAAATTTAAAGGCTCTTGATATACATAAAAGACCAGTACATTGTAGTGACTCAAAGAGAGAAGTTATGTATATTAAAGATGAAAATAAATGGGAAAAAGAAAATGAAGAAAATAACAAATTAAGGAAAGTAATAAAACATATTGCACATAAAAATTCTAAAATGCTTCCTGCGTTTAAAGAAAAATATCCGGATTGTAATAAAAGTAGCTCAAAATATTCAGACCAATATAATAAATTAATAGTAGAAGCATTGGGTGGACAAGGTGATAATGATAATGAAAAAGAAAACAAAATTATAAAAAAAATAGCAAAAGAGGTAGTAATTGATAAATAACGAAATTATTAAAATATATTATTATTATTTATTATGACAAGTAGCACATTTAAAACACGAAACAAAATATTAAATAAAACAATGAAAAATAATAATAATAATAAGTTAATGAATAAATTAACAACAAATGATATAAATATATTATGTGAAAAAAAACCTATAACTTATAATACATTTGAAGATAAAATTGAATTGTTATCAATAAATACTAATTTAGAAAAACAAATAGTAAAGGATTTAAAAAAAGCAATTAGCCCTTCAAAAATAACTCCGCAAAATGATTTTTATTCCTATATTAATGAAAGATGGTTAAAAGATTATGTAATACAGTCAGGACAAGAATATATAACAGAAGTAGATGATTTTAGAATACTACAAGATAAGGTTTACAGAGAGTTACTGGATATCATTAAAGAATACATAAATAATCCTAAAAATAAAAGTGAGGAAAAATATAATTACATTAAAACTGCATTTGAATCTTTTAATACATCTAATACACGTGAAGAACAAATGTGTCTTGCAAATAGTGTGGTCGAATTTATAGATGAATTAAGAAAAGATAAGGATAATTTATGGAAATTATTAGCGAAATATAATACTAATGAGATGGTATCGTGGTCTTGTCCATTTGTATGGACAATTAATCCGGATGAAAAACATCCAAAAAAATATAAATGTTATTTAGAAGCTCCACAATTATCATTAATTGATATAGATGTATATATTGAAGATGGTAAAAATATAGAATATAAAAAAAAATACAAAGAACATTTTTTCTCTTATCTATCGAAAGTATTTTTAATAGCATTTGGTGAAAATCACGATTTTGATGTTAAAAGTATATTTAATTGTGAAGTTAAAATATTAAATGCAATGGGTTGTGATTTAATAAAAGTAAAAGACGATGATAATTATAATTTGATATCAAAAGAGGAGGCAAACCGTGTTTTTAATTTTAATTGGGAAATATTCACAAAAGAATTAGGATTTAAAGAAACTCCATCTGAATTTGTAGTTTCTAATGTAAACTATCTTTTGTGTGGTACAAAATTATTGTTAGATGAATGGACTTCAACAGAATGGAGAGCATACTGGATATACATATATATAAGACAACAACAACGATTTAGTTATTACGGACATACAGAATATTATAATTTTAATGGAAAATTTATGAGAGGACAAGAAGAAATTGTAGAAAAAACATTAAAACCTATATTTCCAATGTGTTTTCTCTTTAACAGCTTTTTATCTAATGAATATATTGAACGTAATAATAACAAAAATTATATTAACTATACAAAAACAATAGTGGAAGATTTGAAAACAGTTTTTATACGTACATTAAGACTTAATAAATGGTTACAACCAAAAACAAAATTAAAAGCTATAAACAAGTTAAAATATTTAAATTTTATTATAGGTTCATCTTTCATATTAACGGATGATCCTCTACTCGATTATAAATCAAATGATCCTTGGGGTAACTTAGTTAAAATGGCTCATTGGAGACATAAAAAAGCAATAAGTTTACTTTATAAACATGTTATAGATATACCTGTTATAGATTGGTCTTTAATACCTCCAAAATTAGTTGGTAAACAACCATATATTGTAAATGCATTTTATACTCCAACAGAAAATAGTATATATATACCTTTAGCTTATATACAAAAACCTTTTGTAGATTTAGACCAGAGAGGGTTAGAATATAATTTAGCACATATTGGTTTTACTGTAGCTCACGAAATGTCTCACGCACTAGATGACTTAGGAAGTAAATATAATGAATTTGGTGAATTACAAAAATGGTGGACACCTAGAGATGAATATTTTTTTAAAAAAATACAAAAAGATGTAATAAAACAATATGAAACATTTGCCTCTTATGATGGTATAAAATTTGATGCGTCTATTGGTATTGGTGAAGATTTAGCCGATATATCTGCTGTAAATATATGCTTACATTACTTAAGAGATATTCAAGTAATTAATAAGGATATATTGCCTATTCAAACTATATCTTTTGAAACTTTTTTAATATATTTTGCAATGCAACAAAGACAGAAGGTAAATAAAAAAGCATTACAAGCACAACTTAAAACAAATCCACATCCTTTAGACAAATATAGAGTTAATGTACCTTTATCTCGATTAAATATATTTAGGATATTGTATAATATTAAAAAGGGCGATAAAATGTGGTGGCATTCAACAAATAAAGTTTGGAATAATTAATAATATAAATTTAGACAATTTTATAACCAGCGTTAATATTTTTTTGTAGGTTATATATATAAATGGCATCTACTCGTCGTTCTCGCTCAATGTCTCGTTCTGCTTCTAGATCTGCTGCTCGTGGTCGAAGTGCTTCCCGTAGTCGTGCTGCTTCTCGCAGTGCTTCCGCTGCTGCTTCCCGTGCTGCCTCTGCTTCCCGTGCTGCTTCCGCTGCTGCTTCCCGCGCTGCCTCTGCTTCCCGCAGTCGTTCTGCTTCCCGTTCTGCTTCCGCTGCCCGTTCTGCTTCTGCTGCTGCTTCCCGTGCCGCCGCTGCTTCCCGTTCTGCTGCCGCTGCTGCTTCCCGTGCTGCCTCTGCTTCCCGTGCCCGTGCTGCCGCTTAAATAACATACATTTAATACATATGTCATAGCATATAATATATAAAAAATATAATATATATTATATAATATAATGACTAAAACGCGTCATAAAAATAAAAATATAACAAATAAAAATAAAGCTACAAGAAAGCAAAAATCTGGTAAAAAATGGACAACCGCGATTGATGCAGCTCAAAAGACACTTAGTAAAACTGGTTCGTTATCTTCTGCTCAAGCAAGCTTACGAAAACAATCATTAATAAATGCACGTAAATTATTTGGTTCAATATCAGCATTTAAATAATTAATGCGTAATAAATAACAAATAATAGATAACAAAATATTATTCAAAATCACATTAAAGGTTAGTTTGCAAATTAAACTAATGATTTCTGAAATCACAAATATTCATTTATTTATTATATTTTTATGCGTGATAATTTTATTACCTACCTTACATATGTTTTTATTAGTTTTGATAGATGAAATTTGTGACTTCCTAAAATAATTAAATATGGCGATTTTTATTTTTTTATACAACAACATTACCTTGAGGTGTATTTGTTTGTCCAAGATTAGGAGCAGGAACAGGAGCAGGAGCAGGAGCAGGAGCAGGAGCAGGAGCAAGAGGAACACTAGTAATAGTATCCGGATTTGAAATAGGTACAACATTACTAACAGAATCAGTTGTAGATGCTTTTTGCGATATATTTCTATGATTTAGTTGAGTAGGTATATTTATTTTTTGTGTAGGAGGTGTAGCAGAATTTTTAGTTTCATCAATAATTTTGCTTGCTTCATTAGTAAGTGTTTCTATCTGTTTTTTAGTGGTTTCTAATATTTTTGATTCAACAATAGCTTCATAAATTTTCATACCATTAACATAATCCGTCTCACATTTTACATACAAATCAATAATTAAACGTCTTGTTTTTTCAATTGTTTTTTGTAATAAATCATCTGTTAATTTAGGATTCACTTTGATTACTTTTTTACCTGTATATGGATCGTTAACATATGTAAATAAGTCATTAATGACAGTTAATAATTTAGATTGATTATCTGCAGCAGATTGAATCATATTGTTAATATTTGTAGCATAATCAATAAATAATTTATCTTTTTTATTTAATGTATATTTTCTACCATATAAAGGAGGAACTTGAGGTCCTTGACATCCATTTGTATTTTTATAAGTTCTTAATTTTATATCACTAAATTTAGTTATATCTGATGGCATTGTTGTATTACCTGTAAATGCAGTGTAAAATGTTTTTAGATCATTCCTAAATTGTGTATTTGTAGAATCGGTCATTCCTGTAAAATTACCTGTAGAATAATCATATTTATCATCTAAATATAAATTAACTAATTCAGGAATACCAGGTTCATCCATTAGAGTTTTAGGGTTACCATTACTGTCAATATTTATGTTACACACTTTCGGTTGAATAGTAACTTCACCTGTTTTATCATCAACAATCTCACCCTTTTTTAGTGCTCTAATTCTATTATCACATATATTTAATTTGTACAATTTTCTATTAACCTTTTTAGGTATTTTATCTTTTTCTAACAATCCAGCTTTAATAATTTCTCCATTAGGTCCATTATAAGTATAAACCGGATTAATTGTCATAACGATAGCTGCAAATATATGTGCTATTTTAATATAAAACTTTGCAATACCAATGCATACACGTTTTTTTTTAATATTTTTTTGTTGGTCATTGGAAATATCAAATGATTCAAAACGATTCTTATTAATAAATACAACTTTTTCTGTTTTTAAATTATTAACTTCAACACCATCTTTAATTCGTTGTGCTAGATATGTAATTTCTACATCATTAAAATATTTTTCAATGATATCAGATGTTAGAATAACTAATTTATCACAATATTGTTTTTCAGAGAGTTTTCTTAAACTTTGAAAGTCCATTGTTAAAATATAATATGTTGCAATGTAATCTATTACATCATAAAAATGATTAAATCCTTTTTCATTTGATTTATCTGATTTATTTAAGCCTGTCGATGATGAATTTCCCATATATTATAACATCTAAAAAAATATCTGAAAAACAATATAAATAAAATTGAATTAAAAATAAATTATCTAATCAAGATAATAAAAAGATGAGTAATGACAAAAGTAAAAAAAGAAAAAATAATGTTACCAATAAGACAGAATTATGGAATATATTTGATACTGAAATTGAAAATATTAATAAACCAACTATTCCTTTAGAATGTATGTATGGGTCTTCAGGAAATAGAGAAATATGTGAAAGATGCGAAAGCATTTTAGCTTTTTCAGAAGAAGGATTTTTAACATGTACAAATTCAAAATGTGGTATCATATATAAAGATATTGTTGACCAATCTGCAGAATGGAGATATTATGGTGCAGATGATAATCAAAATTCAGACCCAACCAGATGTGGTATGCCAATAAATCCATTATTAAAGGAATCGTCTTATGGTTGTAAAGTATTATGTATAGGTCCAATGTCATATGAAATGAGAAAAATAAGACGTTATACTGAATGGCAATCAATGCCTTATAAAGAAAAATCTCAATATGATGAATTTCAAATTATTACTATAATGGCTCAAAATGCAGGTATGCCTAAAATGATTATTGACGATGCTATAAGGTATCATAAAAAAATATCAGAATATGAATTAACGTTTAGAGGTGATAATCGTGACGGTATATTAGCTGCTTCTATTTACATATCGTCAAGAGTTAATAATTTTCCTAGAACAGCTAAAGAAATAGCAAACATATTTCATTTAGATGTTACAAGTGCAACAAAGGGATGTAAAAATGCGTTGGCAATTATAAATAATTTAGAAAAAGATATGGACAATAAAGAGAAAACAAATTTTGGTAGAACAAAACCAGAATCGTTTATTGAGAGATATTGTAGTAAGTTAAATATAAACACTGAACTTACTAAATTATGCCAATTTATTTCAATGAAAATAGAGAAGGGTAATATAATGCCAGAAAATACACCGCCATCTATTGCTGCAGGTGTAGTATATTTTATTGCGCAAATTTGTAAATTGAATATAAGTAAAAGAGATGTAAAAAATGTAAGCGAAACTAGTGAAGTAACCATTAATAAGTGTTATAAAAAATTAGAAAAAATAAAAGATGACCTAATGCCAGCGGCTATATTAAAAAAATATTCTAATTTTAATATTTAGTGCAACGCGTTCCTCTAAACTACAACTACCTAATAATAATTTATTTAATTTTATCTTTAATCAAATCATAAAAGGTCTTACCTAAACTTTCAAATTGTTTTCTTTTATATTTTTTAAGCCTTTGAAATAATAAAAATAGTTCTCTTTCAATTTCATCCAATTCATTTGTCTCACAAACTTCACCACAACATTGATTATTTAATTCATCAATTTGTTCTATAATACTAGATATTTCTTTTTCGTCTTTAACCTGATTATTATTAACCATATTGTTTGTTTTTGACTCGTATAAATAACCATTTTCACCACATAAATTTTTATTTTTTCTACAATGTGATGCATAATCAAACATTTCAGCTGTATAACCATCACAATTAAAATTATTCTTAAACATTTTACATAATCCATAGTCTATATTTCCATTCGTATTTGGAATAAAATATTTACAAGATGTACAATCAGGAATAGGATTATACGCTAAAATAATATTAATTAAAGCAATTAAGGTAATAATAGTTAGCATTATATAATTAATATATTTAAAATTTCTTTAAATATATTTGAAATAGTTATAAATTTGAAAATAAAAAATTTAATAACACTATAAATGCAAAACAATACGGAAGTGAAGGTTCCAAAAAGAGTATTTATTGTTCCATATAGAAATAGGGTTCAACATAAATTCTTTTTTAGCAAATATATGAGTTTTATTTTAGAAGATTGCGATGACTATGAGATATATTTCTCTCACCAATGTGATGCTAGAACATTTAATAGGGGTGCAGCAAAAAATATTGGTTTTTTAGCAGTTAAAAATAAATACCCTCAACATTATCAAGATATTACATTTATATTTAATGATGTTGATACTATTCCTTTTAATAAAATTTTCGATTATCAAACCAGACACGGTATTGTTAAACATTATTACGGTTTTAAATACGCATTAGGTGGAATAGTTGTGATGAAAGGTGCGGATTTTGAGAAAACAAATGGGTATCCTTGTTTTTGGGGGTGGGGTATGGAAGATAATGCAATGCAAAAAAGATGTGATGCATATGGGCTTAAAGTAGATCGTACCGTTTTTTATAATATTGGTTCTCCAGAGATTTTACAATTATTTGACGGTATTTCTAGAATAATAAGTAAAAAAGACCCATGGAGAGGAGAACACGATAATGGTGTAGATGGATTAAGAACAATCACACAATTAAAATATACTATTGATGAAAAATCTGAAAACCCAAATGATAATATTTTTCCTGTACATAACGAGAATATATTTTTTATTAACATTACAACATTTTTAGTATATATACCATTTGGTTCAGAGGAATATTATAATTATGATTTGAGAGAACCTAAAAGAAAAATTGTGAATCCTGATAAAATTAGAGAAACTAAAAAAACAGTTATATCTACTAATGATTGGTCAAATATACCTTACTATCCAACAACCAGAGAGAAAAGAGAAAATGTAGCTAATTATTTAATTTCTATGGGAAAACAGGTACCTGATGGATTAATAAAACAATTGGACGAAGATAAAAGAAAAGAAATTGAAGAGGATGAATTTAATAATTTTAATTCAATACGTCACAATAATAATCATGATAATTATCATCCGCAACAATATCAACAACAAGTGCCTCATAAATATTCGCCTCAATATGCAGCATATGTGGGTGTAAAATCACGAGCACAAGCTAGCGCACGTATTCGTCTAGGCGGTGTATACTAATTTTTTTCTTTTTTCCAAACATATACAATTTCATTATAATCATTCTGACGTTTTGATTTTTTATATGGATAGATTTCGTGTGCTTCACCAAATAAATTTATTAATACATTTTCATATACTTCTTTACATACATTTATTATATAATATCCTCCTGGTTGTAATCCATTGTATGTAATAGTAAATAGGGGTTTATAGAATTTTTCATCCATTTCTCTCTTTGTTTCATATTCCACATTATTTTCATATTTTTGTATAAAGTAATAAGGAGGTGATGTAAAGACAAAATCATAATTAAACTTACTATAATCAATATTTAACGCATTATCAAAAATCATTTCTATATTTGTAGTACTATTTTTGTTATTTAAGTATTCAACTAGTTTTTCATAAGGTTGTATAAGATTACTATTAATTTCAATTCCAATATATTTTTCAATATTTAAAGCAGATGCCGCTACAGCGGCACCACCCCATCCTGCACAAAAATCCAAAATACATTTCGGTTTATATTTGGTATATAGTTCCATATAAACTAGTGGACGTATAATATTAATTGCACTAATACATATATTATATACCTCTTTCATAACAATATATTCATTTTTTGTATTATTTTTATTTTTAACTTCTTTATAATAAATAAGCATATTTTGAATAAATTTTTTCTTTTTAAATTCTTCAATATTTTCAACAAATTCATAAAAATTAATATTATATTTCCCTTTTGTTTCTAGCCGTTGTGTAAATGTGAAGTAATCTACAATATTATTACCAATGCGTGACCTGGATGACATTAAATGTGCATTTGTACCTATCTCTATTAGTTTATCCATTTCTCTCTCCACAATAACCATAGAAATATTTTTTATTTGTTTTGAGATGTAAAATTTCTCCTCTTCTTTTGTCATTATATAATTTTATATTATTAAAATGTGAAACTAACTATTTCATCCTTCTTTTCGTCGGTATCCTCTATATGTTTGCGAATATAGGAATGTAAAATGGCTTCATACTCATTTTTTTTCACACTTTTAGTTATATTATTATTGTGAAGCCTATATAAAAGAAGTACTGGCATTACTTTTAAATTATATATCCATCCATATTTTTTCAAAATTTTGACAAATAGTTCACCATCTTCACCAAAACGTAAATTTTTGTTGTAATTACCTACACTTAACACTGCTGATTTTCTAAAACAAAATAAGGGGCCATTATAAAACCAAATATTATTCGTTTTTCTATATTCTTCTTTAAATCTATTCCATGTTATTATTTCAGGATGATTTGTTTTTTGTAATAGTTTTATATCATTATCAATTACTTTGAATTCTCTTATGTCTCCAGAGCAAAGCATACATTTTGGATGGTTTATTATAAAATTATATTGTTCTTGAATTCTGTTAGGACTCATAATATCATCTGTATCCATTCTAAAAACAATCTCATAATTACATAATAGTACAGCAATATTTGCACAATATCCAACACCTTGATTTTTTTCCAATTTTTTATATATAATTTTTTTAACAAAAGTACATGTCTCTTTTAGATCATTTAAAAGAATTTGATATTGTTGAGTATTTTTGTCAGATGACCCATCATCAATAACTATTAACTCGCATTCAGAAATACCATTTTGTCTCTTTAATGAGTTTAGTGTTTCCTCAAAATATAACGGATTTGTATCATAAATAGAAGAATAAATAGAAATATCTTTTATACAATCATTCATTTTATATATATCGAGTTAAATAATTTAAATAAAACTACTTTTAGAAGATTTGTATGCCTTATTATAATCTAAAAAAAATTTACTAAAGTTTGTATTTTTTTTTTCTATATCACTATAATCTTCTTTTTGTATAATGGAAGGTGGAATAATCATATACCAATTATGAAGTCTCTGTAATTTAAACCAGTATTTATCTATTTTGTAGTCATTATTTGACGGTTCTTTCATTAAATTATGTATTCCATCTTTAAAATTCTTAATTAATGTATCGTAATAATGACTTTTAATAATATATCCGGTTGTAGTTTGACAATTATACACTTGAATACAAAAGTCACTTATTGGAATAAATGGGATCATATTATTACCCGCAACAATAGCTACATCCCACTTTAATGAAGAATTAATAAAAGATGTTAGTTGTTTTAAAAATAATTCCGGATTCAAAAATTCAATGTCATCTTCACAGATAAATACAGAGTCATAATTATTTTGCTTTGCAATCTCTATACATTTTAAATGACTCATACTGCATCCAAGTGCTCCATTTTCCAATTCTATTGCTTTAAAACGAATAGGTTCATTAACACCTATTTTTTTGAATTCTTTTAGAACATTTGAATTTCTATCCAACCTTTTTTCTAAATTTATGTAGATTACAGGAATTGTATTGTTCAACATTTATTATACAGCTAATATTAGTTTTAAATAAAAATAATATTTAAGATTAAATATTATTATCTAATAAAATTAATATAAAAGATATTATGTTATTATATATTAAATATGTCTATTCCAAAAATAATTCATCAGTTATGGATTGGAGAAAAGCCAGCACCAATAAAACTAATGAATACTTGGAAAGAAAAAAATCCAGATTTTGAATATATATATTGGAATGAAGATGAAATAAAAAAACGTAGTTTTAAATTCAAATGTCAAGATAAAATAGATGACATAGAAGAAATAAATGGTAAGGCTGATATAATGAGATGGGAAATTTTATATAAATATGGAGGTATTTTTTTAGATGCAGATTCTATATGCATCGAACCAATGGATGAAGAATTATACGAAAAGAAATGTTTTGCTTCTTGGGAACAAGAAGTTGTAAGAACTGGGCTTATAGCCACTGGAACAATGGGATTCCCTAAAAAACATCCTTTAGTTAAAGGAGCAATCAATTGGATTTTAAATAATGAAGTATCTCAGTTAAAAGCTAAAATGATGGCGTGGCAATCTGTAGGACCAGGATTATTGACACGAATGTATAATACAAAAGAATATAATGATTTACATATTTTCCCAAGTTATTATTTTTTACCAATACATTTAACAAAGACAGAATATAAAGGTCACGGAAAAATATATGCGTTTCAAGCTTGGGGATCTACTAAACAAAGTTATGATTCAATGAATGAACTGAGTTTACCAGAACAATTTTTAACACCTTCAAATGAAGTAGGTGTTAGTATTTTAGTATCAAGCTATAATACAAAAGGAGCTTTTATAAAAGAATGTCTTGAATCGATAAAACATCAAGAAGGATTATTTCATATTGAGTTAATATGGATAAATGATGGATCTGATGATTTACATACTAAATTGTTAAAGAAATACCTTGAATCTTTTACAAAAACAACGAGGTTTACTAGTGTCGTTTATAAAGAAAATGAAACAAATAAAGGTGTTGGTTATTCACTTAATATGGGTGTAAATTTGTGCAAGTATGATTTAATTATTAAAATGGACAGTGATGATGTTATGATGCCAACACGTATTAGTCAACAAATAGAATATATGAATGAAAACCCAAATGTAATGATTTGTGGTTCGCAAATAAATTGTTTCAAAGAGAATATATCTAATATAATAAGTACTACCAATCATCCATCTATTACTTGGGATGAATATAAAAACATAAAATCACATTGGATATCTAATCATCCTTCGTTATGTTATAGAAAAAAAGCGGCGTTAATGGCAGGAAATTATGATGTAAATAAGATGAGAATGACAGAAGATTTTGAATTTACATTGAGAATGCTTAAAACTTTTGGTTATTTGCATAATCTTAGTGAATCCTTATTATCTTATAGATTACACGATAAACAAATAACTCACAGAGGTGGTCAAGAAGGTGCTATATATTGGAAGGAAATAAGAAATAAACTAATTGATGATTTAATAAATGAAAATACTGAAGAAAATATTAAAGAATATGTATGATAAACCGTTTAAAAAAAAGTTATTAGATCTATAATATAGTAATGAATATAAAGGATATTAATGATATCAAAAATATATTTTATATTAATTTAGCGTATCGTACAGATAGAAAACAATATTTTGAAAATCAAATGAAATTAGTAGGATTATCTGCAGAACGTTTTGATGCAATAAAACATAATATCGGTGCGATAGGTTGTAGTTTAAGTCATTTAAATCTTTTAAAATATGCGAAATCCAAGAATATGGACCATATTCTTATTATGGAAGATGATATTACTTTTTTAAATCCAGAAATTTTTCGTAATAGTTTAAATAATTTTTTAGCAAGCAATATTGATTATGATTTATTAATTATTGCAGGCAATAATATGGGGGAATATACAAGAATAAATGAATATTGTGTACAAATTCAAAAGTGTCAAACAACCACAGGATATTTGGTAAAATATCATTATTATGATAAACTAATTGAAAATATCGAAAATGGTGTTGAAAAATTAATAAAAAATCCTAGAAGACTGAATGATTTTGCAATCGATCAATACTGGAATTATCTACAGCTTATAGATAATTGGTATTTATTAACTCCTCTTACTATTACTCAACGTGCGGATTATAGTGATATAGAGAAACGTCCAATTAATTATAGTAGAGTAATGCTTGATTTAGATAAAAAACAATTAAGACATTTGGGTTATATCAAAGAAAGAGAAAAGTTATCTAATACATTAAATGATGTAATACAAAATTTATAGTTTATATATATTCATACTCATAATACTATATTTTACCTTCTTCTAGTAATCGAGGAAAATCACTTAATTCAATATCAGTGAAAAAATTATTACTAGATATAGACATCATATCTTTTTTATAAATTATATCCAGATTTAAACCAATAGCATAATCTTCCAGAAACTCTTTTTCGATATTTTCTCTCTTGTTAAGAAGGTTTGTTATAGCACTTTTAGAGAGAAAATAAAAACGTCCACTGCAATATTTCGTCTGTAAAATAGGTAAATAAGACGGTAACTCAGGATGTATTTTATAATATTGAGACAAATATGGTTTAGGTACATCTACAATATAACCACCATAATGAGTTTTTGGAATTTTATTGGTAATTAATGTGGTAATAGTATGAAAAAAATTATCATTTACAAGTATTTGGTCGTCATCAGTTTTAAATAAGTATTTAAAATCAAACGTATTATAAAGAGCAGAATACGCAGCAATAACTTTTTTTGGAAGAGAATTATAATCGTCTGCAACTTTAACCAATAATATATTATTGACATTATCGAACTTAAAGTCGGTTTCCAAATTTAAATCCCCTATGACGTGATAGTATTTTATGGAAGACGGCACTTTTGGAAGCCAAGTTTGTTTCTGAAATAATGCCTTTTTTGCATATTTTGTACAATTCATAATAAGCATAATAAAATCTTGTTCAATCATATTATATAATTTAAAATACTATATAATTTTAAATTATTTTATCCAAGAACATATTGATACATAATATAAATCATTATTATTATTATTATTAATATTATAATTATATGGCTTATTTGCCCAATTCAAATTTCTTATCTCAATTATATCTTTATGATATATTAACATATAGTTAAAATATAATTCATATTCAGATGCGCCTGATTCAATTACATCTCTATTATGCTTTTTATGTTCATCTACCGCTTCAATAAATATAAGCCAAAAAGGTCTATTATTATGGTGACACTCTACTTTATCAAACATTTCTTTAATTATTACTTTGTTAAATATCATATGATGAGCTATTCCTGAATACATAGTCTGTTTAATAAATGACGGATGTAATTTAGTCATATGATCAAAGTATGGTTTATGGTTTTCATTCGAAATTGTAAATAAATATTTAGAATCTTTATAAAATTCCAAAGGTTTTAAAAAGAATACATCTGCATCAATTACTAAGTAGGTATCTAGTATACCCTCTATTACAAAACTTGCATATAATTTTAGTAATTGTTGAAAGTACCATCCATTTCTATTAGTTTTTCCGTTATGTTTATAAAAATAACTTGCAATATCGTTTAATTTAAATGGGAAACTATTCTCATCAACTATAATACAATCATTAAATTCTAATTTTTCAGTATTATTAGTTACAATATATATATTTCTATAACCGACTACATTTTTTTTTGTATATTCAATTTGTTTATATATATTCATTCTCTCATTTGGTCCTAATGGTATAACTATATCAAACAGCATATATATATATATATATTATTTAACTTTAAATTGTATTATAAATTAATTGAAATCATATAAAGTTGCTAAGATTTTTTGAGTGTATATGTAGATTAAATATTGGAATTATATTATCATTAATAATTAAATATGGTTTTCTTATATTATCATTATCTAATTTCCAAATAATATTAAATTTATTATATTTAATAATACAAGTTTCATTAACAAAACCACAAGTATTTCCAGATATATTACGAGGGTCAACTCCCCCTAAAAATTGACCTATTGCCGCAGCATCAAAAATATATTTAAAGTTATCAAAATTTTCACTAACAAATAATTCTTCATTAGTATTAGCATATTGAGATGTAAAAATAGGTAAATTTTGAATTAATCCTGTTTTATGTTTAATTAACGAAAAATTTTCCATATCATTCTTTGAAAAATTATAGTTATCTAATATTGTCTTAAATATGGTGTGGTCTGGTATAAAAATAATAGACGCAATATTTCTATTATATGTATCGAATGGGATATAAAAATATTTTTTATCAAAATTATTAATAATATTATTTATATTATAATATAATATAACATCATTTTCAATATGTATACAATTTGTTAAATTATATTTTTTCATTAACTCATATATATAAAAAAATCTTAAGGATGTAAATGTCCAAAAACCATTTCTGAATTGTTTATTTAAACTAGTTTTATTGAAAAAAGAATATGAGTCATTTAATTCATTTACATCTATCAAATTTACTGTATCTTTATAAGAGTCAAATTTATCAAAATAACATTTATTTGTTATAATATAAATATTACTGATTTTTAATTTTATAAGTTGACTAATATTAAATAAAATATATTCTTGAAAATTTCCGATTGATACAAGAATTAAATTCATTTCACACATATTTATTTTAAATGATTATTTTTAAATAGTTTAACTATTTAAACAAATTATATATAGATTTTCTCATTTATTCGTTTTAATTTATACGATTTTTAACATAATATATTTATTATTTTCATTTCTTGATAAGCAATCATAAAAATATATATGTTCGTTATGTATCTTTATTTGTTTAAATAAAGGTTGAATATTTGTGAAATATAATGCCACTATACCTTGCTCGTTTGTTCTACTAATAGGATATTCTATTGATAATTTTAATAAATTATCATATGTGTCATTTTGTATTATTTTTGTATCGTATAGCATCATTCCGGTTTGGAAATAATCTATATTCAAATTATATGTATTATTGAGTTTTGTAAAAAATTCTGTATTGGTTTTATCAAATTGAGTATGTAATTTCCATTCATACCTTGGATATGCATCTGAATGTGCTAATAATGTATTTTCTGCAACCTCATTTATTATCGGTGATATATCTGAAAAAATAGTCATTCCACAATCTATATAAAAAATATAATTCCATTGTTTGAAAAATGTATTAAATAAATGAAGTTTATGCCATTGAAATTTTTTTGTTAAATTTCTACCATCTGTTTTTATATGATTATTTACACTTAAAAAATCATCTGGAAATTGAATATTAGGAAAATATTTAGTTGTAATATTATTATTTTTTATAAAATCACAATTTAACCATGGATCATTAATTAAATCATCTCCAACTATTAAACAAATGTTTCCATTATATTTGCCGTTTTTTATTAATTGATTACAAGTATTAGCAAATTTTCTAAAATATGCTTTATCGCAGAAAAAAACTACACAAATATCCTGTATCATTATAATTAATAATAATAATTTAAATTATACAATTAAACTAATAAAATAATAAATATAATGAGTAAAAATATTATAATTATAGAGTATGATGTAAGAAATATATTATTACTATTAATTTGTAATCAACGATTATTAACTAAATGAGTATGAATTAAAATATTATTATTATTATTATGTATATTATATTAATGAAAATATTTAATTTCAACCGTGGACGTCTTGGAAATACAATATTTAGAATGCTAGCAAACATTGTATTTTTAATTGTCTATGATATAAATGGTAACATTGTAAGCAATAATATTAATAAGAATCATAATATGATTGATATAACTGACGATTATTTTGTCAAATGGTCAGAAGTAATTTTAAACGGTAATATTCCGAGACTAAATAAAGATTGTACACTTTATTTTTCTGGTTTTTATCAACACGATAAAATATTTAATTATTTTAAAAAAGATATTTTAAAATATCTAGTTAATAACCCTGATTTATTGTTAGTAACAGATAGAAATGAAATTTATAAGGCTTATGATTTAATAAATAATAAAAATAGTAGTATCTATGATATTGTACTTCATTTAAGATTAGAGGATTTTATGGAAAATGGGCAAATAATTAATCCAGAATCTATAAATTTAACATTAAATAATTTAATTAAAAAAAATAAAAACCAAGATAAAAGAATATGTTTTGTTATAAATACACCAAAAACACATTTAGAAAATAAATATATAGATTTTTTTAAAAATAAATATAATATTACAGTTGAATCAAATGATCCAATTACTGATTTTAATATAATGAAAAATACAAAAATATTAGTTTGTTCATATTCAACATTATCTTGGTGTGCATCATTTTTTTCTGATACAATTAAAGAGTTATATATACCTAACTATAATAGTACTTTACATCAAACATTTAAAAACCCAATAGAAAATGTCACGTTATATGATTTTAATTTTTGTAATAAAGATCAATTAAATATTATATTAAATGAAAAATCATATTCATTGAATGATTGTCTTGGTAAACCAATAGATATAAAATTAGATGAATTATTTAAAAATAAGAAAAATGGATTTTATATAGAAATAGGAGCATTTGATGGTTTATCTCAAAGTAATACTGCGTTTTTTGAATTCAATAGAAACTGGTCTGGAATTTTGATTGAACCTTCTGTTAATTCTTATGAACTATGTAAAGTTAATAGACCAAACTCATATGTAGTAAATAAATATTGTATATCGAATGATTATAATGATTCAACAATAAAAGGCGATTTTAATGGATGTACTATGTCATCAGTGGATGGTAAAAGACTTAATAATAAAGAGGATTCTAAGTTAATTAAAGTACCTGCTAGTACACTAGAAAAAATTCTTGATACATATTTTAGTTCAAACGAATATAAAGATATTGATTTTTTATCTTTAGATACTGAAGGTTATGAATATGAAATTTTAAAAGGTTTAAATTTTAATAAATATTCCCCTTGTTATTTATTAATTGAAATATATAAAAAAGATTTTGAATTAATAGCTAATTATTTAAATAATTATGGTTATAAAATACATTCTAATTTCACTAATTATAATTTAAATACAAATCCTCGTTGGGATGGTACACATAATGATTTTCTATTTTATAAAATAAAATAATTAAATTATATAGTATAATTTAAAATATATAAAGAAATTTTGAGACTATAATTTATAATGTCATATTTAGAATTTGTTAATCATATTAATAAAAATAAAATAAACATAATTTTTGAGTTAGGCTCACGTGATTTAATTGATAGTATTAAATTAGTCGAGTATTTTGGTAATAGTACTATATATGCGTTTGAATGTAATCCGGAATGCTTGATTGAATGTAATAAAAGATTCAATCAGTTAGATGCAGAGTATAAAAAAAAAATAAATTTAATTGATAAAGCAGTTTCTATTGTAGATGGATATGTTAACTTTTACCCTATTGATTTATCACAATATAACAATATGGGAGCATCATCTTTGTTAAAAATTGATTTTTCATCAAGAGATAAAAATGACCCTGACTATAATTTAAAAAATATTCAAAAAGAAATTTTAACAGAAGGAATTAGACTAGATACATTCATTAATAAAAATAATATTAATAATATAGATTTATTATGTATAGACTTACAAGGTTATGAATTAAATGCACTTAAAAGTTTAGGTGATAACTTATATAATGTTAAATATATTATTACAGAATGTTCTATTGAAAATACATATATAAATGGTGCAAATTTTATAGATTTAAATAAATATTTATCTGATTATAATTTTACATACATATGTAGTAATAAATTTGGTACTAATTTACCTAATTTAAAACTTACAGGTTTTTCAGAATTTGATGCACTATTTATTAATAAAAATTTGTTATAATATAAAAATTATTAATTTAAAAATAATATATATATTATTAATTATATGATTAATAATATAATTACTGGTGAAAAAATACAACAATATTGTGATATTTATTTAGGCAAACATGAAGATTTTAATTATAATCCAAAAATACAAAACCAACGAAATAAACATATTTGCATAGATAATATAACTGATTATTATGATAATCCTTATTTAATATTTTGTTACTCACATAGAATAGATCAACTAGCATTAAAAATTGATTATTTTAAAAATCAATTTATATTAGTAACTCATAATTCAGATCAAAATATTGAACCAACAGAAAGTGTAAATAAAATACTAAGTTCTAATAATTTAAAAAAATGGTATGGTCAAAACTTATGTTTTCACTCTGATAAATTACATATGTTGCCCATAGGGTTTGCTAATAGTATGTGGCCTCATGGTAATTTAAATATATTTAATGATAATAAAATTACAGATAATTTACATATAAAATCTAAATTTATTTACTTTAACTTTAATATTAATACTAATAAAGATAAACGTCAAATTTGTTATAACAGCTTAAAAGATAAATTAATATGGTTACCAAACATTGAACCTTATTCAAATTTAAAAAGACTAAGTCAATATGAATTTTGTATTTGTCCTGAAGGAAACGGAGTTGATACACATCGGCTATGGGAATGTTTATATTTTAAAGTAGTTCCAATAGTTATAAATAGTCCATTTACACAAACTTTGAATCGTTATAATATTCCCTTAGTTATTTTAGATAGTTGGAGTGACTTGAGTAATTCTAAACTAATTTATAATAATTATAATTTTAACAATAATATATTTAATAATATATTAAATTTTAATAATTTAATAGATATGATAAAATTTAAAGAAATAAATATATAAATTATTATGTCCATTACATATTCCAGTTGTTTTTATATTTTAAAATCTAAGTTTGACTCTAGTACTTATATTCAATGGATGAATAATCTTATTTCTATTGCAAATAATTTTTATTTAGTTATTTATAGTGACGAAAATAGCAGCACATTTATTGATACAAAAAATAACCCTAATATTAAAATTATAATTAAACCTATAGAGCAATTTTATAACTATAAATATAAAGATTATTGGATTAAAAATCACGCTAAAAATAATCTTATCAATGATAAATCTGGATGGGAATTAAATATGTTATGGTCTGAAAAAATATGGTTTGTTAAAGAGTGTGTAGAGAGACAATATTTTGATACCGAAATGTATGGCTGGTGTGATATTGGTTATTTTAGAAATAGAGCATATGATACGCATAGTCACAATATACCAAATTGGTCTAACGTAGAAAAAATCAGCAATTTAAACAAAGAAAAAATATCGTATGCTTGCATTAATAATGATGATAAATATATGAAATATTTACATAAAATTATTAACAATAAAAATACATTGGGGTTACCCATACAAGAAATACCTGCGTATCAAACTTCCATATCAGGTGGTTTTTTTATTTTACATAAAGATAAAATAGATTGGTGGTCCAAAATATATGATGACAAATTACGTTTGTATTTTACTCATAATTATTTAGTTAAGGATGACCAAATTATATTAGTAGATTGTATTCTTTCAAATATTAATAGTCATAATTTTACACTGTTTAGAGAGAATAATCGTATTTTTGATAACTGGTTTATGTTTCAAAGAATATTAAATTAAAATGGAAAATATTAAACATTTATTTTGGTCCAGCTTGACGGACATAAATCTCTTGTATCTATATTTGCACTATCTGAAAACCATACAGATGGATAACATACTGTTTTATCTGTGTGAAAATTAAAATAAGCGGACCACCAACTAAAAGAACTATTTGCTATTATATTATGATGACAACAACTCATTAGCAACATTTGTTCCCAATCTCCTAATATATTTTTTCCTCTTATAAAAGTATGTCTAGGAAATTTATCTATTAGTTTATTTATTGTTTCTAAAACATCATCTACGTCATTATCCTCACAAAAATATAATATTGTAAATTCATTTTCAGGATATTTACTTGTAATATATTGTAATGCTTTTTCGTAGTAGCGTGCGGTAGTTAAGGGATGAAAATGTTGTAAATTTTTATAATCGCCTATACGAAAATGCATACTTATACAACTACTCAAATATTCATTACTAAATTCAAGCTTCTCTAATAATGCATCTTTCATTTTACCTAAACCAATTATTCTGCATATAGTAGCGTAATTTTCTTCGAAATATTTATAACTTTGAAAATATCCGTGAATCATAACATCTTTTTT
>Ga0209550_10001249_pt1 | contig 24526 bp, 20 predicted proteins | sample LauGreSuBDMM15SN_2_FD_187567 | JGI IMG/M metagenome (GOLD analysis project Ga0209550, IMG submission 187567) | Freshwater lake microbial communities from Lake Michigan, USA - Su13.BD.MM15.SN (SPAdes) (version 5) | ecosystem: Environmental > Aquatic > Freshwater > Lake | place: Lake Michigan... | reverse complement strand
AAAAACCCAATCGTGTTTGCTATGGCCAACCCAGATCCGGAGATTGATTATAATTTAGCCATTAAAACACGCAAAGACGTACTAATGGCTACTGGCCGTTCCGATTACCCGAACCAAGTAAACAATGTTTTGGGGTTTCCCTATATTTTCCGTGGATCCTTAGATGTACGTGCAACCACCATTAACGAGGCCATGAAAATCGCCGCTGTTAAAGCCATTGCCGATTTGGCCAAAAAACCGGTACCCGAAGCTGTAAACTTAGCATACAATACCAAAAACCTTAAATTTGGTAAAGATTATATTATCCCTAAACCATTAGATTTTAGATTAATTACGGCCGTATCTCCGGCTGTTGCTAAGGCTGCTATGGATTCGGGCGTGGCAAAATATGCCATTACCGATTGGGATGCGTACAGAGAAGACCTTAAGCTACGTTTGGGTATGGACGATGCCTTGTTGCGTGCCATTTCTAATAAAGCTAAACTAGATCCTAAACGTGTAGTATTTGCCGAGGCAGATAATTACAAGATTTTAAAAGCCGCTCAAATTGTAAATGATGATGGTGTAGCTACACCCATATTATTAGGAGATAAGCAAAAAATACTAGAGCTGATTGAAGCCAACGAATTGGATATGGAAGGTATCACCATAATCGATCCAGAAGAAGAAACTGCAAAAATTGAGCTCTATGCAGATTATTTGTACCAAAAACGTCAACGTAAAGGTATAACCCTGTATGAGGCTAAAAAATTATTGCGTGACCGCAACTACTTTGGTGCCTGTATGGTACAATTTGGTGAAGCAGATGCTTTAATATCCGGTTTAACCAAAAATTATATTCAAACTATCCGCCCAGCATTGCAAGTTATTGGTACGGAGCCGGGCGTAAATAAAGTAGCCGGTATGTATATGATGTTAACCGAAAAAGGTCCTGTATTTTTTGGCGATACTACTGTAAATATAAATCCTACGTTGAATGAGTTGGTTGATTTGACTGTACTTATTGACCGTTCGGTAAAAAAATTCAATATACAACCTCGAATTGCCATGTTATCGTATTCTAATTTTGGTTCAAACGAAGGAGAGGTGCCCGATAAGACAAGAGAAGCAGTTCGTTTATTACATCAAAACCACCCAGATATATTGGTAGATGGCGATATGCAAGCAAATTTTGCCATGAACCCAGCCTTATTGAAAGATAATTTTTCGTTTAGTACCTTAAATGGCCAAGCGGCTAATACACTGGTATTTCCTAACCTTGCCTCGGGTAATATTGCCTATAAATTAATTCAAGAATTAGCTGGGGCCGAAGCTATTGGCCCTATTTTATTGGGTATGAATAAGCCGGTGCATATTCTGCAATTAGGCAGTTCGATAAGAGAAATTGTGAATATGGTAACCATAGCCGTAGTAGACGCCCAGTCAAAAGCTGAAACCGGTATTATAGCTAAATCAAAGAGTTTGTTTAATCGAATTAGAAAAAGCAATTAAATAGTATGTACGCCTACATAGATGGAAAATTAAGTGTAAAGTGCCCTACCCATGTGGTTATAGAGGCTGGCGGTGTAGGGTATCATATCAACATTTCGCTGCACACCTATTCTTTATTGCCCAAGCAGGAGCGTTGTAAATTATACACCTGGTTGCACGTAAAAGAAGATGCACATACACTTTATGGTTTTATTGAAGAAGGTGAACGAAAGTTATTTTTACATCTAATTTCGGTATCCGGTATTGGTCCCAATACTGGCCGTATGATGCTTTCATCTATTACACCACAAGAAATTCAGCAGGCTATTGTAAAAGGCGATGTGCCTTTAATTCAACGTATAAAGGGTATCGGGCCAAAATCTGCTCAACGGTTAATTCTCGAATTGCAAGATAAATTAAAAAAAGAGGGTCCAGATTCGCTCATTTCTATACCGCAAAACTATACTATCAGAGATGAAGCACTTTCTGCTTTGGTGATGTTGGGTTTCCCTAAAATCAATGCAGAAAAGGCCCTAGACCAAGCAATAAGTGGGTCAAACGAAAGTTTATCTGTAGAGCAATTGATAAAAATTGCGCTAAAAAGCTTATAATTACCTAACCTTTTATTAAAAAAAAGCCTTGAGGGAAACCGCCTACGTTTTCTTATTTTTTTTAAGTGTATTTCTATTTGGAATTTCGCAACAAGGGGTTGCGCAAGTAAAGACGTCAAACAGTGCCGATAGTTTAACATTACGTTACCCCATTAAGGATTCTAAATCCTTAATCTTTGGAAGATCTTTTGGACTAACACTGCCCAATCCATCTAATATTAAACGCTCGGTAGTATTCAACCCTTTTACTAAACAATACACCATTCAGGATAACATAGGTGGCCAATTTTTTAGAAATCCATATTACTTATCTATACCAGAATACCAACGCTATGAAAATAAACAACTACTAAAAAACACCTGGCGTGATTTAGCCGACCAATCGGTTTCAGCGGCCCGTCAACCGGGCTTTATTCCGCCGGTAAAAATTAATAGCCGATCTTTTGAACGCCTTTTTGGTGGCTCGACCATTGAAATTATACCCCAAGGCTCGGCGGAGCTAACTTTTGCCGGCCGAATTAATAAAAACGAAAATCCCTTATTTAACGAACGGCAACGTACGCAAGGTAATTTTGATTTTAACCAACGTATTCAAATGAATTTGGTGGGTCAAGTTGGCGAAAAATTAAAAATAAGCACCAATTACAATACCGAAGCCCAATTCGATTTTGAGAATCAGGTTAAGCTAGATTATACAGGCAAGGAAGACGAAATTGTACGTAAGGTGGAAGCCGGAAATGTGAGTTTACCACTTAGTTCATCATTAATAACCGGCAGCCAAGCCCTATTTGGCTTAAAAACACAATTGCAATTTGGTAAATTGGGGGTTACTAGTATTTTCTCCCAACAAAAATCGCAATCGAAGGAAATTACCATTACCAATGGAGCGCAGCAAAACGAATTTAGGTTGCTTGCCGATAGCTACGAAGCCAACAAGCATTATTTTTTAAGCCAGTTTTTTCGCAACCAATATAATTTGGCCTTAAAAAAACTGCCCATTATTAGCAGCAACATCAACGTTACCAAAATTGAGGTTTGGGTAACCAATAGAGTGGGTACCACTACCGATTCTAGGGATGTGTTGGCTTTTATGGATTTAGGAGAAAATAGTCCATATAACCAGGCACAAATTCAAGGGGGTGCAGCATATTCTTCTTACCCGGCTGGCTTTACTGGCCCCGGTTTTGCGCAACAATCTAACAATTTATTGCAGACCCTGCCGCTTGGAGCCCGCTTAACCAATTCGAATGCAATTAACGTATATTTTCAGGCAAATGGTGCTACCGATAATTTTGCTAAACTTACCTATGCCCGCAAGCTAACAGATAAGGAATATGCCATCAGTCCGCAACTGGGTTATATTTCTTTAAATACGCCGCTTAATGCCGATGAAGTATTGGCGGTGGCATACCGCTATACAGTGAATGGTACAGAGTATCAGGTGGGAGAATTTTCGAATGATTTGCCTGTAAATAATGAGCTTCCAGAGGTTTTGTATGTAAAATTACTTAAAAACGAAATCCTTAAAACCAATTTACCAACCTGGGATTTGATGATGAAAAACATCTATTCCTTGGGAGCATATCAAGTATCCTCTTCCGATTTTCGCTTAAATATTTTCCGTTTAGATGAGCAATCGGGAGTAGAAAAACCTCAAATGACCGAGGGGCAAAATACCAATGGTAAGTTGTGGTTACAACTTACTAATTTGGATAATATCAACCAGCAAAACGATCGAAAGCCCGATGGCTTTTTCGATTTTATACAAGGCATTACCATTGATGCATTGAATGGCCGCATTACTTTCCCTACGATAGAGCCCTTTGGTGCCGATTTAGCCGCTCAATTTACCCCTGCCGAGGCTGCCTTAGCTGCAAAATATGTGTACCAGCCTTTATATGATTTAACCAAGGCCGATGCCCAACAGCTCTACCCGCAGTTGAACAGGTACATTATTAAAGGCACCTACCAATCGCAAGTAAGTTCGGAGTTTCAACTCAATGCCATAAACATTCCCGAAGGTTCTGTGCAGGTAATTGCCGGTACCATACCTTTGCAAGAAGGCGTAGATTTTACTATTGATTACAATATTGGCCGAGTGCGAATTTTAAATCAAGCGCTATTAAATTCTGGGCAACCTATTCGCATTAAATTAGAAAATAGCGAACTTTTTGGTATGCAACAACGTTCCTTATTTGGTACTCGGTTTGACTATAGGGCCAATAAAAAACTGAACCTCGGTGCTACCTTACTCAATTTAACAGAGCGTCCGCTAACACCAAAAGTAAATATTGGCGACGAGCCTATATCCAATACCATTTGGGGTTTAGATATGAATTACCAATCGGATTCTCGGTGGCTTACCCGCATGGTAGATAAAATCCCATTCATTTCTACCAAAGAAAAATCAAGTATTACTTTTTCTGGCGAATTAGCCAAGTTTATTCCCGGCCACCCCAGTGCACTTAACTTTGCCGGGACTAAAAATGGCTCTAGTTATTTAGACGATTTTGAATCTACCCGGTCGTTAATTGATTTAAAGAGTGCTATTACTTGGCAAATATCGGGCACGCCACAACTGTTCCCAGAATCTCAGCAGTTTAATAATTTAACATATGGCTTTAACAGAGCCCGAATAGCCTTCTACAATATCGACCCTATTTTTTATAATCGGAGTGGTAGCGGCACCCCAGCTGATGTAAAGTTAAATGCCAATGAATTATCCAATCATTATAGTAGAGAAGTATTAGAAAAAGAAGTATTTCCCTTTAAAGATTCTCCCACCGGGCAACCCTTGTTTTTACCTACACTCAATATGGCTTTCTATCCCAACGAACGTGGCCCCTATAATTACACCACCGCCGGATTAAATGTGGATGGAAAACTACTTAACCCCAAAACCAGATGGGGTGGTATGTTCCGTAAATTAGAGAGCAACGATTTTGAAGCACTTAATATTGAGTTTGTAGAACTATGGATGTTAGATCCATTTCTGTATAAGCCTAATGCCGAAGGTGGCGATTTGTATTTTGATTTAGGTAATATATCCGAAGACATTTTAAAAGATGATCGAAAATCATTAGAGAATGGTTTGCCCACCGATGGAGACCCTACCAAAACCGATGCGACGGCTTGGGGTAAAGTGCCTAAACTACAGCCCGTTATTCCGGCGTTCGACAATAATCCCGCAGCCAGAAAATTGCAGGATGTGGGCTTAGATGGATTATCGGACATTCAGGAGCAGCAATTTTTTACCAGTTTTGTAAATCAAGTAAGCCCGCAATTAAATGCAACGGCTGCAACAGCCCTGGCTGCCGATCCATCGTCGGATAATTACCAATATTTCAGAGGCAATGTATTCTCTGGTTCTGCCAGTTCTATTTTAAAACGCTACGAAAAATATAACGGTACCGAGGGTAATTCTAAAACCCAAGAACAATCTTTGGCCGAAACAGGTATTGAAAACTCGGCTTCTACACCGCTACCCGATGGAGAGGATGTAAATCGGGATAATAACAGTTCTAAAGCCGATGAGTATTTTGAGTACAAAGTGTCCATTCGCCCGCAAGATTTACAGCAGGTAGGCGCTAATTTTATTTCAGATATCGTATCAACGAGTGTAAAGTTGGCCAATGGCAAGCAAGAAACCGTACGTTGGATTCAATTTAAAATTCCCTTGGCACAATTTCTTACTAAGGTGGGCAATATTCAAGATTTCAAATCTATACGTTTTGTGCGTTCATATATGACCAATTTTGCCGATACCACCATTTTGCGTTTAGCCAAACTGCAATTGGTACGTGGCGAATGGCGCCGCTACAATGCCGAAAATAATCTGGCTAAAGTAATTGCCGATCCGGCACTTATAAACCCGGGTTTAGACAATTCGAGCTTAGAAGTAAGTGCGGTAAATATCGAAGAAAATGGCAAGCGAACTCCTATCCCGTATGTTACTCCCCCCGGTATTTTACGTGAATTAGATTACAGCGGATATAATGCCAATACCCGTCAAAATGAGCAATCGCTTTCAGTTAGAATAAAAAGTTTAAAAGATGGCTATGGCAGAGCGGCTTTCCATACCTCCTTTAACGATTTTAGATCGTATCGGCGTTTGGAAATGTTCATCCACGCCGAAAGTGCCAATCCGGTAAATCCGATTAACGATAAAGATGTGAGCGCTTTTATTCGCATAGGTAGCGATAATCAAGATAACTATTACGAATACAGTATCCCATTAAAAATTACGGCACCCAATACCAGCGATGCCAATGCTATCTGGCCTACCGAAAACAAATTGGATGTACCGTTAAGCTTGTTCCAAATTGCCAAAACAGCCCGTAATAATGCGCAATTAAATGGCTTGCCCTGGCCACCCAATGTGCCTTTCCAGTATAGCGACGCACAAAATACCGTAACCGTAATGGGGCAACCTGATATGAGTAAGGTTCGGGTATATATGTTGGGTGTCCGCAATCCTTTGAAAACTGTTATAAATGCTGCCGACGATGGTTTAGATAAAGACGCAGAAGTGTGGTTTAACGAATTGCGTTTAAGTGATTTTGACGAACGTGGCGGCTGGGCGGCTACCGCCAGATTAAATGCCAAGCTAGCCGATTTTGCTGATGTATCGGTATCGGGCAGTAGAAGTACCAACGGTTTCGGTTCTTTAGATAGGAAGGTGAGCGAACGCAACCGTAAGGATCAATCTATTTTTGATGTATCCTCAAGCATAGAAGCCGGCAAACTATTCCCACAACGGTCGGGTATCAAAATTCCGATGTTTGTGAATTTCTCACAACAGGTAAGTACGCCCATGTTCGACCCTCGTGCACCCGATATTGAGCTTAAAAATGCGTTAAATAATTCGCCTAAATCGATACAAAGAGACATACTGAATGTGGTTCAAGATTATACTACCCGTAAAAGCATCAACTTTACCAATGTGCACAAGGTGAAAACCAATACCGAGAGTAAACCTCAACTGTGGGATATTGAAAACTGGAGTGCCAACTATGCATTTACAGAATACAATCACCGCGATTTTATTAACCAGCAAAGCATTCAAAAAACCTATAAAGCAGGCTTGGCCTATAATTATTCACGGCAGGCCAAATCTATAAGTCCATTTGCTAAAATTATAAAGAAAAACAGTTTAGCGCTTTTCAGAGATATCAACTTCAGCATCTTCCCGTCGGTAGTAAATTTCCGTGTAGATGTAGATCGGATGTACTCAGAAAATACGCTCAGAAATAACGACCCAAACAATTTTATTCCGGTGGGTACCACCTATAACAAGAATTTTCAGATGACTCGTTTATACGGCATCAGTTGGAATTTAACCCGTTCTCTCCAGCTCGATTTTAATGCTACCAATTATTCCATTATTGATGAACCCGATGGACGCATTAATGGCTTGAAACGAGATACACTTTGGCAAAACCTAATGCGCTTAGGCCGCACTACCGATTATGGCCATACGGCTAACTTTACCTACAATGTGCCTATAAGCAAATTCCCTGGCCTTGATTGGATAACCCTTACTACTCGGTATGGAACTACCTTTAACTGGAAAACAGAACCCTTATCGAGTATAAACGATCCAAGTATCAACCTAGGAAATAGCATTCAAAATACCCGAATACTCCAATTAAACCCATCCTTTAACTTTAGTTCGCTGTATAATAAAATAGGGTTTTTAAAACGGATAAATACGAATGAAACGGCTAACAAATTTGTGAAAGCCTTGGTAAACACGCTTACTAGCCTAAAAAATATCAGCGGGGCTTATACCCGAACGCAAGGCACCTTCTTGCCTGGTTATTTACCTAAAACCACCGCCTTTGGCCAAGATTTTTCGAGCGATGCGCCCGGGTGGGATTTTTTATTTGGTAGCCAGCGTGATATTAGACCACGTGCCATTACCGAAGGCTGGATTACGAAGGACCCACTTTTAAATCAACTCTACGTAACCGGCTTAAAAGAAGATCTCAATTTTAGAGGAACCCTAGAGCCTATAAAAGATTTGCGAATAGAATTAACCGCACTAAAAAGTAGCAATTTTAACTATGCTACCACCTTTAAATTTGTGTCTACAACTAATAGTTTCGATAACCTGAACCCCATTACTACTGGCGATTACAGTATTTCTTTCTTTAGTTTCGGTACTGCTTTTAAAAATGATAAACCTGGTAGTGCCGCCAATTTGTTTCGCCAATTTGAAAGTAACCGATCTGTTATTTCGCAACGCTTGGGCGCCTTAAATTCGAATTCATCGGGGGCGGCCAATGGCTTTTCCGATGGCTATGGTAAAGCTTCGCAGGATGTGGTCATTTCTTCTTTCTTGGCAGCCTATGGTGGCAAATCGGCCGAAAAAATTAGTTTAAATACCTTCCCTAAAATCCCGATTCCGAACTGGCGCATGAACTATAGCGGCTTAAGTAGCTTACCTTTCATAAGCGACATTTTCGCTTCTATAGATTTCAATCACGCTTATAAATCTACCTATAGCATTAATGGATTTAACTCCTTAGCCCGCTATACCGAGAGTAATGGCATGGTGAATGTGCGTGATGTAAGTAATAACTTCTTACCTAAATATCAATTTAACCAAGTAACCTTGTTTGAGCAGTTTGTTCCACTTTTAGGCATCGATATGCGCTTTAAAAATAATTTGAGTTCCAATTTCGAGTATCGTAAATCTAGAACCGTGGGCTTAAGTTTAGCAAATAGTCAGCTAGCTTTACAAACCGATGAAGCCATTGTATTTGGCTTGGGCTATAGAACCACCGATTTCAGATTCCCTTTTGGCTTATTTAAAAGCCTAAAAATGAATAATGATTTAAACTTTAAATTAGATTTTGCCATTAATGATCGTAAAACGGTGATTTATCGGGCCGATGTAACCGATGCCGAAGTATCTTCTGGAGCTAAAAACATCACCTATCGCCCATCGGTAGATTATGTGTTAAACCAGCGTTTAAACTTGCGCATTTTTTACGATGGCAACATTACTAAACCCTATACTTCACAAAGCTTCAATACCTCCTTTAGTAATTTTGGTTTTACCCTCCGTTTTGCCATTCAATAATACAGCGTTTATGTATTGATAATCTACCCCATTAACCCTATTTTTGAACAAACAAAAACATAACTATGAATTTCCCATCAGAACTTAAGTATACTAGCGACCACGAATGGATTAAAGTAGAAGGCAATCAAGCCTATGTAGGTATCACCGATTTTGCCCAGCGTGAATTAGGAGATATTGTGTATATCGATATTAATTCTTTAGGCAAAACAGTAGCTAAAGAGGCTGTTTTTGGCACCGTTGAGGCTGTTAAAACCGTTTCCGATTTATTTATGCCGGTTGATGCCAAGGTATTGGAGTTCAATAAAAAATTAGATACCAACCCCGAATTGGTTAACCAAGATCCTTATGGTGATGGTTGGATGGTGAAAATTGAATTGAGCGACCTTTCTCAAGTAGATGACTTACTTTCTGCAGCTGATTATGCTACATCGGTAGGTGCATAATGCTAAAAAAACTTTGGTATTTTCAACTTGCTGTTATTTGGTCGATTATTATTACTGTTTTGTGCCTACTTCCAAACAGTAATTTCGAATGCACTAATGCCTATTTACCGAAGGGTTTTGATAAGATAGCGCACCTTCTCTTCTTTTTTGTGCTTACAATTTTACTGTTTTACGGCAAAATTAAACAACAAGAAAGTTATCAATATAGATTATTTACAGTAGTTAAAATTATACTAATTACCTCTTTTATTGGCTTAAGTATTGAGGTTATGCAACGGTATATTTTTACTTACAGATCTGGAGATCTTTTTGATTTTATTGCCGATATGCTTGGTGTAGCAATGGGGATTTTTGGGTATATTTTTTTACATCGGGCTAAATAACTATGCGTTCTTGCTTAATATATTTATTCCTTTTTTTATTCATTTTTACACTTGCTAGTTGTGGTATTTTTAAAAAATCGTGCGATTGTCCTACGGTTAAATACCAAACACAGCGTTTCAAATAGTGCTTATTTGGAATCATTACAAATAATGCTACCTTTGTATCACAATCGTGGAAAAAACAGCTAAAACACTATCGGATTTGTTTCCTGGCGAATCTGGAATCATTAAGGAGTTTACCGACTTAGAAATGTCGGTTAAGCTAATGGAAATGGGCTGTTTACCTGGTGAGCCGGTATATGTAGAGCGCATGGCTCCACTGGGTGATCCGATAGCGGTAACTATTTCCGGATACCAATTAAGTCTTCGCAAACAGGAGGCTTCTACCATCATTTTAGTTTAAAAAAAACACGTGAAAAAGCATTTGAAAGTGGCGCTGGTTGGTAATCCCAACACCGGAAAGTCTACACTTTTCAATCTTTTAACAGGCTTAAATCAAAAAATCGCTAATTTTCCGGGGGTTACGGTCGATAAAAAAACGGGTACGTATAAACTCCCCACGGGTCAAGAAGCTCAATTAATCGATCTTCCGGGAGCTTATAGTTTATATCCTAAAAGTAAAGATGAGGCGATGCTATTGGAAGTATTGGCCGATACAAAAAATGAAATCTACCCCGATGTGGTGGTATTTATTGCCGATGCTACCAACCTGAAACGTAACTTACTCTTATTTTCTCAAGTTGCCGATTTAAAACTGCCCACCATTATTGCTTTAAACATGATGGACTTGGCAAAACGAGGCGGTGTGCATATCCAAATTGATAAATTAGCACAAAAACTAGGTGTGCGGGTAGTCCCAATTTCGGCACGTAATTCTGATGGGATTGATACCCTTAAACTAGCCATTTCCGAGACATCTAGTTTGGCTACCCAAACAGATACCATTGATTTTTCAGAATTTCTAAATCCAGTTGCTCTGCAAGAATTACAAACGGAGCTAGGTGTAAAAGAACCTTATGAAGCAGTATTACTTGCGCATCAGTATGGGCAAACCAGCTTTTTAAGCACCAAACAAAAAGAATACATAGGGGCATGGGTAACAGCACACGGTTTTAAATCGCAAGATTTACAAGCGAAAGAAACCATTGCACGCTACAACGCCATTAACGAGGTATTATTTGATACGGTAAAAACCGATATACAACCCTTGGGCGAAAGTTATAGCAATCGCATCGATCGGGTGCTTACGCACAAATTTTGGGGTTTAGGCATTTTCATGCTCATCCTGTTTACCATTTTTCAATCTATTTTTTCTTGGTCGGCATACCCCATGAGCCTCATAGAAGATGCTTTTGTGTGGCTAGGTAATACGGCACACCAGTTATTGCCGGCGGGGCAACTCACTAATTTAGTAGTAGATGGGGTGTTATCTGGTTTAAGCGGAGTATTGGTCTTTATCCCTCAAATAGCTATTTTGTTTGCCTTTATTGCCATTTTAGAAGATACGGGCTATATGGCCAGGGTTACCTTTATGATGGACCGCATTATGCGCAAGGTGGGCTTAAACGGGAAATCAGTGGTGCCTCTAATTGGCGGTTTGGCCTGTGCCGTACCTTCTATAATGAGTGCTCGTAATATTGAGAATTGGAAAGACCGTATTATTACCATTTTGGTCACTCCTCTGGTAAGCTGCTCGGCTCGTTTACCTATTTATACCTTGCTCATTTCCTTGGTGGTGCCCGATTATCGAATTTTGGGCATTTTAAATATGCAAGGCTTGACTTTAATGGCCATGTATGTAATTAGTTTAGTGAGTGCGGTATTGGTGGCCTGGGTATTAAAATTAATTATTAAGGCTAGGGAACGTGGCTATTTTATTATGGAATTGCCGGTATACCGCATGCCTCGTTGGAAAAACGTGGGATATACCATGTACGATAAAGTGAAGGCTTTTGTTTTTGAGGCTGGCAAGGTGATTGTAGCCATTTCTATTATTTTGTGGGTGTTAGCTTCTTATGGTCCGGGGAATAGGTTTGCGCTTATTGATGAGCAATTTGCCAATCCGAAGTATACACAGCAGTTTTCTCCGCAACAAGTAGCCAATTTAAAAGCTTCGGCCCGATTAGAAAATTCCTATGCTGGGGTGCTGGGCAAAAGCATTGAACCGATCATAAAGCCTTTGGGTTTCGATTGGAAGATAGGCATTGCCCTCATTACTTCTTTTGCGGCTCGTGAGGTGTTTGTGGGCACTATGGCTACCTTATATAGTGCGCAGGGCGATGGTTCTCGTACAGAATCGGTACGAGATAGAATGGCCGAGGCCAGAAACCCCGATACGGGCGAATTGGTATTTACTCTACCGGTAGCATTTTCTTTAATGATTTTTTACGCATACGCCATGCAGTGCATGAGTACGCTGGCGGTAGTGTACCGCGAAACCAAAAGCTGGAAATGGCCACTCATTCAATTGGTGTACATGACAGCCATGGCCTATGTGGCTAGCTTATTGGTGTATCAGTTTTTAAAATAATGATGATATTTAGGGGTGGATAGAATTCAACTTCTCGACCAATACTTGCCGCCGAAATGTGCTCCGCTTATTGCCCGCTGGATTGATCATTTTCAGTGTGAATTTAAAATATCGCGAAGCAGAGGCACCAAACTAGGCGATTACCGCCCTCCCTATGCAGGCCAAGGCCACCGCATTTCTATCAATTACGATTTAAATCCCTATTCATTTCTGGTAACCACCGTGCACGAGTTTGCGCATCTGCTTACCTGGAACGAGCATAAACGCAAGGCCAAGCCTCATGGCACCGAGTGGAAGGCCAATTTTAAACGTATGATGCGTCCTTTTTTCGAAAAGGAAGTATTCCCGATGGATATTCAACGGGCCATTGTGCAGTATTTGGAAAACCCTGCTGCGGCTAGTTGCAGTGATTTGCGTTTATCTCGGGCCTTAAAAGCCTATGATGTTAGTCCCGAACATTTATGTTTGTTAGAAGCCCTCCCTATGGGTTCTTTGTTTAAGTGGAAAGATGAACGGGTCTTTAAGAAAGAAGCCAAAATTCGCAAACGTTTCCGTTGTGTGGAGCCCGCTACCGGCAAGGTATATTTGTTTAATGCGCTGGTAGAGGTTGAGGGGATTGAGGGGTAGTTTTTGCCTTTCTTCCGGGCCAAAACCCTTTAGTAAGTTGGTTCCCAAAGTTCTATTTTGTTGCCTTCGGGGTCCATAATGTTTACAAATTTTCCGTAGTCGTAGGTGGCAATGTCATCTAACACCGGTACGCCGTTTTCTTTGAGTTTGTTTACCAGTGCTTCTATATTCTGCACGGTGTAATTAATCATAAACTCTTTTTTGGAGGGAGCAAAATAGCTGCTACCTTTTTTAAAGGGGCTCCATTGCAGAGTGTTTATCTCTTCCGGTTTGTTTTTGTTTCTAGTTTGAAAGGTGGAACCCCACTCGTTGGTTTCTAGGCCTAAATTTTTAGCATACCAGGCATTGGTTTCCTTGAGGTTTTCGGTAAAAAAGAAGATGCCGCCAATGCCGGTCACTTTTGGGGTGATATCTAGCGGCTGTTTTGTTTTGGGTTTTTTCATGCGGAATTTGAAGTAAAGTGTTTATGCCTCACTAACGCAGAAACGGAAAAATTTAGTATCGCAGCGGTTGCTGCATAAGAAGCCTTAGTTCTTTTTTGGAGCGTGTTCCGCTTTCCATTGTTGGCTAAACGATTGTTCGGCCACTTCAGGCAATTCGCGGTGCTTGGCCCAGCTTTTAGAGAAGAATCTTTGGAGGAGGCGGTTTTTAGTTTTACCGCTAAAGAAATCCATCAGTTTGCGGCTCTTCATTCCTTTTTTCCAGAAAAACCATCCCCAATTCTCGGTACGGGTGCTTAGGCCTTCGTCCACCGCATCGCGGCGGTTAAGCAAGAGCATTTTATGGATATCAATTTTTACGGGGCATACCTCGGTGCATTGGCCACATAAACTAGAGGCATAGCTAAGGTGTTTAAACTCTTCCATGCCGGCTTGGTGCGGCGTAATTACCGAGCCAATGGGTCCGCTATAGGTAGTTTCGTAGCTGTGGCCGCCAATATTTTTATAAACTGGGCAGGCATTTAAGCATGCACCGCAACGAATACAGTATAGGCCTTGGCGTTGGTCTTTTTGTGCCAAGAGGTTGGTGCGCCCATTGTCGAGCAAAATTACATACATTTCTTCAGGGCCATCGCTTTCGTTCTCTTGGCGGGGTCCACTTAAAATGGTATTGTACACGGTTAGGTTTTGTCCGGTGCCGTGGGTAGAAAGCAGGGGCCAAAAAAGGTCTAAATCGGCTATGGAAGGAATGAGTTTTTCAATTCCTACAACGGCAATGTGAATTTTTGGGAAGGTGGTGCTCAATCGGGCATTTCCTTCATTTTCTGTTAGGGCAATGCTGCCTGTATCGGCCAATAAAAAGTTGGCGCCGGTAATGCCAATATCGGCAGTGGTATATTTTTCGCGAAGCAGTTCCCGTGCTTTTTGGGTTAACTCTTCCGGTGTAGCGTTAGGCTCGGTGCCAAATTTCTCGTGAAATAAGTCGGCAATGGCTTCTTTGCTGAGGTGCATGGCCGGGGTTACAATGTGGTAGGGTTTTTGCCCTAATAGTTGCACAATGTATTCGCCCAAATCACTTTCTAAGGCCTCTATCTTATTTTTTTCTAGAAATTCGTTCAAATGAATTTCTTCGGTAACCATAGATTTGGATTTGATAACCGTTTTGGCACCCGATTTTTTAATAATGTTTAAGATTTCTTGCCTAGCTTCCTCGGCGGTATTGGCCCAAAGCACTTTGCCGCCTCTGCGTTGAAAATTGCTTTCGAACTCGGGCAATAACTTGTCCAAATTCTCCATCACTTTCCATTTAATTACGTGAGCTTTCTTTTTGGAGGCTTCTAGGTTTGCCAAGCGGCTTAATCCACGCACCACCGCCGCATCGTATTTACCAATATTGTGGTTAATAATTTGGCGGTGGCTTAAATCGAAGGCTTTTTCGGTGCTCTTCTCTTGAAATACGTGGGCCGTGTTGGACATAGAGCGAATTTAGGAAAAAGCATTCGCAAACGGATATAAAAAAAGCCCCCGAAATTCGGGGGCTTTTTTTGTTGCACGGATAGTTTATCTATCGGCAGGAAAATCGTTTTTCACGTCTACTACCGGAGCTTTATCGCGGTTAGCAATATCCCAAGCGGTAAAGAATACCAAACGGGTACGTTTAGCAAGCATTTCGAAATTTATTTTGCTTACTTCGTCGCCTGGTTTGTGGTAATCTTCATGTACGCCATTAAAGTAAAAAATAATGGGAATACCGTGTTTCGCAAAGTTATAGTGATCAGAACGGTAGTAAATACGCTCTGGATCGTTCGGGTCGTTGTATTTGTAATCGATGGTTAAACGAGTGTAGGTAGCGTTGGTGTATTCGCTAATTTTATGCAAATCGCTACTTAATTTGTCAGAACCAATTAAGTACACATAATCCGGATTGTCTTTGTGTTTCGGATCAACACGACCAATCATATCGATGTTTAAATTGGTTACTGTTTTCTCTAATGGGAAAATAGGGCTTTCTGAATACCATTCAGAACCTAATAAACCTTTTTCTTCGCCACAAACGGCTAAGAATAAGATGCTACGGCGTGGGCCATGGCCTTCGGCTTTTGCTTTGGTAAAGGCTTGCGCCATTTCCAAGACACCGGTAGTTCCAGAACCATCGTCATCGGCACCATTATTTACTTTATCAGTTCCCTCTGTAGTTAAACCAATATGGTCGTAGTGACCGCTTACTACTACAATTTCGTCTTTCAAATCAGTACCTTCCACTAAGCCCATTACGTTCTCGGCTTTAACGTTGCTTATTTTAGACAGTACGCTAGCTTGCACACCAGTTTTAACGGCTTTAGAAGCTGGTTTGCCCGTGCTAGCAATAGCTGCGGTTAAGCTAGTAATGCTACTTTTAGTTTTGGCTAAAATGGCATCGGCTACAGTTTTAGAAACAGTAATTACCGATGCTTGTACCGGCTGATTTGGTTTATCTAAAATTAAACGTCCAGTTTGTAAATAACTAGCCATACGTTTTAAATTGCTTTCCAAATCGGGGTTAAAGCTGATAATTAAGGCTGGGCCTTTGCTTTGTAAGTTGCGTAAGCGTTTAGCCGAATTCCAAGAAGAAGCTTTTTCTGTTCCGGTGATGATAGATTTTCCGTTTACAAAAGGTTCTTTTTCGGTAGAATAAAGTACTACTTTGCCTTTAAGATCTAGGCCGGCTAATTCGTTGAATTTTTCATCTTCAATGCCGTAGCCTACAAAAACAACTTCGCTAATGCTTTTGGTAAAATCTACTTTAGAGCTTGATGTGTAGAAATCTTTGAAATTTGTAAAGCTTTGTTTGCCCACTTTTAAGGTAGAGTTGCCCGGAGCAATTTCTACCAAAGGTACTTTTTGCAAATAGCTGCCATTTACCGGTGCTATCAAACCAAGGCTTTTAAATTGAGCTGAAATGTATTCGGCTGCTTTCCATGCGCCAGGTTTTCCGGTTTCGCGACCTTCGTACTCATCAGATGCAAGTACCGACAAATGTTTGTAGGCATCTTCTTTGGTGATGTAATTCCCGTATTTAACGGCAATTTTATCCTGAGCTACCGCAGTATTGCCTACCAATAAGGCTGCTGCAAGGATAAAAATGGAACGATTGTGTTTCATGTTTTATTAAATTTAGTTTAAGGATTTAGCAAGATATTTTATGTACTCTGTTGGCGTGTCTGCCGCCTTCAAATTCGGTTTGTAAAAAAGCATCAGTTATGGCTTGCGCATCGGCTTCAGAAATGAAACGTGCAGGCAAGCACAATACGTTCGCGTTGTTGTGGGTGCGGGCCAATACGGCCAATTCTACGGTCCAGCAAATAGCCGCTCGTACGCCTTGGTGTTTGTTGGCTGCCATGGCTACTCCGTTGGCACTGCCGCAAATTAGAATACCCAAATCGTATTCGCCATTTTCTACGGCTAAGGCTACGGGGTGCGAAAAATCTGGGTAGTCTACTGAATCGGTGCTGTGGGTACCAAAATCTTTGAGTTCGTTTTGGCCTAAGTGCGCCAATAAGATTTTCTTATAGGCAAATCCGGCATGATCGGCTCCGAGAGCAATGCGCATTGGTTTAGTTGACATAACTCAAATGTAAATTTTTCTGCGCTAGCTTTTCGTAAAATTTTGATGATAATTTAAAACACTTAGTTGCTGTAAAATTCAACTTCACTTTTTTTGCGCTTGCGATCTACTTTTGCAGATACCAGAATACTAATTTCGAATAATAAAAATAGCGGAAAACTTACCGTAAGCATGGTAAAAATATCGGGTGTAGGTGTTACCAATGCTGCAATTATGAGTATGAGTACACTGGCATAGCTGCGGTTTTTACGCATAAATTTAGGGGTCATCATGCCTAATTTCGATAAAATATAGATGATGATGGGCAATTCGAAAATTATGCCAGATCCTAGTGTTAGGGTAGCTACGGTAGATAGGTAGGAATCGATACTGATGTTGTTTACAATAATACTGCTAACGGTGTAGTTTGCCAAAAAGTTTATAGAAAGTGGGCAAATGATGTAATAGCCAAACAAAATGCCTAAAATGAATAAAATTGTGGCAAAAAATACAAAGCCCGTGGCAGATTTGCGCTCATTTGTTCTCAGTGCGGGTTTTACAAAGCGCCAAATTTCCCAAAGTAAATACGGGAAACCTAAAATTAAGCCCACAATAAGGGCCGAGTTAATTTGCAGGGTAAATTGCCCTGCCATTTCGGTATTTATAATATTAAATGGAATTTCTTTGATGCAAAACTCGGGGCCAAGGTTAAAGCGTTCCCCCAGTTGACACATCATGCGGTAGGTCCAAAAATCCGGTTTTTTGGGCCCCATAATAATGGTATCGAAAATAAAATCGTAGTAAACGAAGGCTAGTGAAGTAAGCGCTACAATAGCCAATGCGGCCCGAACCAAGTGCCAACGCAATACTGCTAAATGTCCAAAAAACGACATTTCTTCTTCGAGTGTAGCTGGCTTTCTCGATTTTTTGGCTGTATTTTCTGTTTCTTCGCTCATTTTGAGCTGTAAAAATACCATTCTTTTGTTCTAGAATGGCATTTTCTTGTAGATTGTATTAGCTATTCATTTCAAAGGTATCCATAAACTTGGTAGTGAAATTACCGGCTCTAAAATCGGGGTCTTTCATTAATTGTAAATGGAAAGGAATGGTAGTTTTTACGCCATCAATTACAAATTCGCTTAGGGCACGTTCCATGGTGCAAATGGCTTCTTCGCGGCTTTGCGCCACGCAAATTACCTTGGCAATCATAGAATCGTAGTTCGATGGAATTTGATAGCCGGCATATACGTGGGTATCTACTCGTACGCCATGCCCACCCGGAGAGTGAAAATGTTTGATTAAGCCAGGTGCCGGCCGAAAGTTGTTGTATGGATCTTCAGCGTTTATTCGGCATTCGATGGCAAACATCGTTGGCTCGTAGTTTTTGCCGCTAATGGGTTCGCCGGCGGCTACTTTAATTTGTTCTTTAATTAAATCGAAGTTTATTACTTCCTCGGTTACCGGGTGTTCTACTTGAATACGGGTATTCATTTCCATGAAGTAGAAGTTACGGTGTTTATCTACTAAAAACTCAATGGTTCCGGCACCTTCGTAATTTACGGCTTGGGCACCTTTAATGGCTGCTTCGCCCATACGCTTGCGCAAATCGGCGGTCATAAATGGCGATGGAGATTCTTCGACCAATTTTTGGTGACGGCGCTGTATAGAGCAATCACGTTCAGAAAGGTGGCAGGCTTTACCGTATTGGTCGCCAATAATTTGAATTTCAATGTGGCGTGGATCTTCAATAAACTTTTCAAGATATAATCCGTCGTTACCAAAAGCGGCTCCCGATTCTTGGCGGGCACTATCCCAAGCGTTTTCAAATTCTTCGTCTTTCCAAACTACCCGCATTCCGCGGCCACCACCACCGGCAGTTGCCTTTAAAATTATCGGATAGCCAATTTCGTTCGCAATTGTGATGCCTTGGGCTACATCGCTTAATAAACCTTCTGATCCGGGTATAGTGGGTACACCAGCTTTTTTCATAGTTCCTTTGGCCGAGGCTTTATCGCCCATGCCGTTAATTTGGTCGGGTGTGGCACCAATAAATTTAATGCCGTAATCTTGACAAATGGCAGAAAATTTAGCGTTTTCAGACAAAAACCCATATCCTGGGTGTATGGCATCGGCATTGGTTAACTCGGCTGCCGAAATGATATTGGGGATACTTAAATACGAATCTTTGCTAGGTGCTGGGCCAATACATACCGCTTCGTCTGCAAAACGCACGTGTAAACTTTCACGATCGGCGGTAGAGTACACGGCTACGGTTTTAATACCCATTTCTTTGCAGGTACGAATAATGCGTAGTGCAATTTCGCCACGGTTGGCAATTAATATCTTTTTGAACATGAGAATAGCGTTATCGGTTCGATAATCGGTTTTAATACAGATTTACGAATGAACTTATACGGGTTCTACTAAAAATAAAGGCTGATCGTATTCGATTGGGCTGGCATTGTCTACCAATACTTTTACAATACGGCCTGAAATTTCGGCTTCAATTTCATTGAATAATTTCATGGCTTCTACCACGCACAATACTTGGCCGGCTTTAATTTCGTCGCCCACGTTTACAAAAGATGGTTTATCTGGGCTAGCCGATCGATAAAACGTACCAATCATGGGCGATTTTATGGTGATGTAGTTATCAGATTCGCTAACTGCAGGCGCTGCTGCTACGGTAGCCGAAGCTGCTGCTACAGGAACTGCTGCAGGAATAGAAGCACTAACTAATGTTGGCGTCTGATTCGTCTTTATAGTAATTTTAAAATCGTTTTCTTCGATAGAAACCTCATTTACACCTGATTTGTGCACAAATTTGATGAGATCTTGAATCTGTTTAATATCCATTTTTTTCTTATTAAATCAATTTATTAAACTTTCTTGAGTCCAAATTTAAGATAATTATTTCAAATAGCTTTCCGTTGCTTAATATGCCCACTTCAGGTATACCGAACCCCAAGTAAAACCACCACCAAAAGTGGCTAAAGTAGGGGTATCGCCTTTTTTTAATTTCGATTCCCAATCGTTTAAGCATAACGGAATAGTGCCGTTGGTATCCACCATTTTTTCGAGTTCGGCATTGTTTAAAACATACTCGGGAACATAGGCGTTTGATGCGGTAATGGCCGCACGAATTTTTTGCATAAATGGATGTTTATGAAGTGAATGCTGCCTTAATTTTGTCGACTAATTTCGACTCAATCATAGTTTTTGAAAGTAAAATCATATTTTTTATGGCCTCTGGGCTAGAAATACCATGGCCAATAATTACTGGAGCATTTACACCTAAAATAGGGCTACCTCCGTATTGTTCGTAGTTAAAGCGATCGAAAAATTCGTCTTTAAATCCCTTTTTAAGGGTAAGGATGTAGAAAGTTTCGGCCAATTTAAGCATCACATTTCCGGTAAAGCCATCGCATACAATTACATCAGCTTTTTCGTTAAATAAATCTCTACCTTCAATATTACCAGTAAAATGGATGTTTTTTTGCTCTTTTAAGAGGGAGTAAGCGGCTTGGCTTACCAAGTTGCCTTTTTCTTCTTCTTCGCCAATATTCATTAGGCCAACTTTTGGATTGCTAATGCCGTATACGGCTTCTGCAAAAATGCTTCCCAAAACGCCGAATTGGGCCAATACTTCGGGTTTGCAATCGGCGTTGGCGCCAACGTCGAGCATAATGCCGAACCCGTTTTTAAGTTTGGGTACATTGGTGGCAATGGCTGGGCGTTGAACACCCTCAATGGCTCGTACACTAAACATAGCGCCTACCAACATGGCTCCGGTGTTTCCGGCCGAGGCAAAAGAATTAATTTTTCCTTCTTTTAGGTATTGAAAACCAACAGAAATGCTTGAATTTGGTTTTTGTGTGATGGCTTTGGTTGGGTGTTCACCCATGCTAATCACTTCGGTGCAATGAACAAATTCAAAGCATGAGGCATCAATTTGCTGCTCGGCTAAAATAAGGAGCGCTTGCTCCTTATCGCCAAATAACACAATTTTTTGATCGGGGGATAAGACTTGCTGGGCTGCAATAGCACCCAAAACAGCAGCCTTGGGAGCATAATCTCCACCCATAAAATCTAAGCCAATTTTCATTTTAGAAAATTAAACTTAGGCGATACTGGTGTTTTCGATTACTAATTTACCTCTGTAATACAAATTGCCATCAACGTTGTATGCACGGTGAGGTAAGTGCACTGCACCAGTTGTTTTGCAAGTAAACAGGGTTGGAGCCTCTGCTTTATAATGCGTTCTTCTTTTATCTCTTCTTGATTTGGAGATTTTCCGTTTTGGATGTGCCATAGCTTCCTGTTATTTATTCTTGTTAGTAATATTTTTTAAGGCTTCCCAACGAGGGTCGGCCACTTCTTCTGTTTTTTCTTCTGGTGCTGCCAATTTTTTCAGCGTTTCTAGCATTTCTGCATCGCACCAGGTCGTTTTTCCTTCTTCTTTACAGCGGTTAAACGTAGGAACGCCTAGCATAATGTATTCGTAAATTAAAGCAGATACATCAATTTCGTTCTCGTTTTTGTTTAGTACAATCAGTTCGTCAACGTTGTCTTCTAACAGTTCATCGTTGCTAAACTTTACAATTTCTTGCTGCTCTAGGTGTAATGGTGTTGGAAAACCGGCCAAACACACATCGCAGTTCTGAAAAACTTCGCCATCAATTCGAAAATTAAGCACCAACATGGTTTCTTGTTTATCAAATTCTAGGGCTACTTTCAGGGAGCCTTTTTGTACTAGTGAATACTCAAATTCTTTAAAAAATTGTTCGTTTACCTCATATTCAAACACATGTTTTCCAATTTTAAGGCCAGAAAACGGAATTAAGTATTGCTGTAAAAATTTCAAAGCACGACAGTTAAGCCTGCAAATTTAGGAAAAATTATTCTAAGCGGAAACAGTTTTTTTGGAAAAAGGCAGCGGCACTTAATCGCGATCCCTAGAAAGTTTACTCACCTTTAAGGGTTTTGCACTTAAAATGGCATTTTCCCTACGATTTTTAACAATATGAATGGCGGTAAATACGGCTTCGCGGAAGGATCCGGCATCGGCTTCGTTTTTGCCGGCTAAATCGTAAGCGGTTCCATGATCGGGGGAGGTGCGTACCACGGGCAAACCTGCTGTAAAGTTTACGCCTTGATGAAAAGCTAGTTGTTTGAATGGAATTAAGCCTTGATCGTGGTACATGGCCAATACGGCATCAAATTTTTTCCAGCTTTGGTTGGCAAAAAAGCCATCTGCTGGGTAAGGACCAAAGGCCAATAACCCATTTTTATTCGCTTCGGCAATGGCTGGTGCAATAATGCTTTCTTCTTCTTTGCCCAATAAGCCAGAATCGCCGGCATGTGGGTTGAGGCCCAATACGGCAATTTTAGGTTTTTCAATCCAAAAATCGCTTTTTAAACTTTGGTTAATGAGCGCTAATTTGCTTAAAATTTTCTCTTTAGTAATGCTTTTGGGTACCTCACTCAAAGGTACGTGGCCGGTAACAACGCCCACTCGTAAATCTTCGCCCATTAAAAGCATAAGCGAATCTGAGGCGCCAGCTTTGGCTTGAATATATTCGGTATGCCCCGCAAAGGTGAAGGATTCACTTTGAATGTTTTGTTTATTAATGGGAGCGGTAACCAAGGCATCAATTTCGCCGGCTATTAAATCGTTGGTGGCTCTTTCTAATGATATAAAAGCATATTTTCCACCAGTTTCATTGGCTTCGCCCAAATCAATTTTCACATCTTCTTCCCAGCAATTAATCATATTGGCTTTGCGGTGAAGTGCATCGGCTGCTTGGTTAATTACGTTGAAGCTAAAATCCTCAATTCCCATGGTTTTACGATGAAATGAAGCCACTTTGGTTTGGCCATACACAATAGGCGTACAATAATCGAGTATGCGTTTATCTACTAAGGTTTTGATAATCACTTCTAAACCGATGCCATTTACATCGCCAATGGAAATCCCTATTTTGATTTTGTCGCTCATACGTTCCTTCGAATTTCATCGAATTTTGGTGCAAATTACGGATTTGGCCCGAATGTTCGTCAAATACTGCCTAAACTTTGCTTATTTTGCCTCAAATTTACGCCCAATGAGTTTGGTAAGAGCCAAGAAACAATTAGGACAACACTTTTTAACCGACAAAAATATTGCCGAGAAAATTGTGAACAGTTTGCAACTGTCCGAATCGGTACAACACGTGTTAGAAGTAGGGCCAGGTATGGGCATTTTATCCGATTTTTTATTTCTACAAAAAACCTTTGAAACGTATTTAATTGATATAGACACCGAATCGATAGTTTTTTTGCATAAAAAATACCCCGAGGCAGGTAACCGTATTATTTCGGGCGATTTTTTAGCCTATGATTTTTCTATTATTACCATGGGCCAAATAGCCATTATTGGAAATTTTCCTTATAATATCTCGTCACAAATTTTGTTTAAAATATTAGAGAATAGGCAGCAAGTACAGCAAGTGGTTGGCATGTTTCAGAAAGAAGTGGCCGAACGTTGTGCCGCCAACGCCGGCAGCAAAGCGTACGGCATTTTAAGTGTATTTTTACAGGCCTATTATAAAGTAGAGTACTTATTTACGGTGAAAGCTGGTGTGTTTAATCCACCACCCAAAGTATTATCGGCAGTTATACGCCTTACTAGAAACGAGGTAAGTGCCTTGGATTGCGATGAACAGCTTTTTTGGAAAGTGGTAAAAGCCGGATTTAACCAACGTCGTAAAACCTTACGAAATGCCTTATCGGGTATAGTTGCCAAAGATAAATTGGCTGCCGATGAACCTTTGCTAGAGTTAAGAGCAGAGCGTTTAACCGTAACAGATTTTGTATTTTTAACGCAGTTAATTCAAGCCGCCAATGCCCACTAAACGTTTGTTACTAGTTGATGATTTGCATCCGCTTTTTAAACAAGAAGCTGAAGCCTTGGGTTATGTGGTAAGTGATGAACCTTTATTTACTCGTGAACAAACTCTAGCTTCTATCAAAGAATATGATGGTTTGGCCATTCGCACTAAATTTCAAGTAGATCGGGAACTATTAGATGCTGCCCCAAACCTAAAATGGATTGCACGGGCTGGTGCCGGAATGGATAATATAGATGAAGCCTATGCGAAAGCTAAAGGCATTCAATGCATCAACGCCCCCGAAGGCAATGCCGATGCGGTGGGCGAACATGCCGTGGGTATGTTATTGGCTTTACTAAATAAGTTTCGCCAAGCCGATATACAGATACGAACTGGCATTTGGGATAGAGAAGCTAACCGAGGTTGGGAGTTAAAAGGCCGAACGGTAGGCCTTATTGGCTACGGGCATATGGGCCAATC
>Ga0209550_10001248_pt1 | contig 24534 bp, 21 predicted proteins | sample LauGreSuBDMM15SN_2_FD_187567 | JGI IMG/M metagenome (GOLD analysis project Ga0209550, IMG submission 187567) | Freshwater lake microbial communities from Lake Michigan, USA - Su13.BD.MM15.SN (SPAdes) (version 5) | ecosystem: Environmental > Aquatic > Freshwater > Lake | place: Lake Michigan... | reverse complement strand
CTTTATCTAAACCTATTTTTGTGATTTTTTTTGTTTTTTATGATTCTATTTTGTTAAATTTATTTTCGTTTGGTATTTAGTTTTTTTTAGAAGCGGAACGAGTATTGTAAGCATACATCCCATTCCCTAATTTTGTCTTATTTTGATTCCATGCCCTGGAAGCATCATCAAAGAATGCCGCATCAAATACCAAAATTGTAGGAATGGTTGTTGTAGACAATTCATCAAATTCAGTAGATAAATCCATATTTAGATTTTTTTTTTGAATCGAACCTGAACTTAAGCGAGTATTATATTTATGTTTTTGAGTAGTTGTCTCTTGCTCTTGTTCATTTCGTTCCTCATTTGGATTTGATTTTGTGCTAGAACGAGTATTATATCTATTTTGTTTGATAGGGGCTGTAGGGGTTGTTGTGTGATATTGTTGAGGTTGTTTGACAGGAGTAGATGGTGGTGCGATTGGTTGCTGCGTTTGATTGCTAGTTGGTTTACAACTGGCAATATATTGGTCTACCTTGAATTGAGCTGCGTCTTTCATAGATTGATTTTGAGCTTGAGCTTGAGAAGCATCTGTCATCATACGGGTGCGACGAGCATCTCTCACTGATTGTACATAAGCACGAGTAGAATCTCTGGAAGCTTGTGTTTGAGAACGAGTATGAACCATTTTAAGAGATTGAATTAAAGTTTGAGTTTAAAAGATTACGATTACTAATAAGAATTTGTTTGGTGAAGTGATTGAATAGAAAGAAAATGAAATTCAATTTTTTTATTTTTACGACGAAAAAATAAAAAAATGATATTTATAGCGTAAAAATGCGTAAAAAATGCCATAAAAACAAAAAATAATTTTGAAAAAATCGGTCTACTATATAAAGATGAAAGTAGAAATAATAAATATGGAACCAGTGGCTATGGGTTTATATAGTGCGTTAATTTACACCATTTTTTCCATCTTTTTCTCCAGTATTAGAAACATTTTCTGGATATGTTTTTGGACAGGGGTTCTAAAACATGTTTCGATATTTGTTTTGGGGTTACAGGATTACTTCTCTCATTTTTATTTCTTACGTCATTCGAGTACGTTGCCCGAACCGGAAAACGTATTTGATGTAATTTTGCCAAAAATAAGTATCTTGTTAATAGGTTCGTTTACGGAAGGAGGTTTATTTACGATAATTGGTTATGGATTGTATTCCATAACTGGTGTTGATAAAACTTGGACCATATTTTTTGTAGGGGTTGGTTTCTATTATTTGACGGATTTCTTTTGGTTACAGAATAATTTTGTGAAAGGGGTCTATATTAACAGATAGAAAAAATAGAATAAAATATGGCTAAAATGGCTAAAGGTGGCTACTAGAGGAATTTCCGATACGAAGAAGGGAATTCAAAATGGTTTTGTTTTTTTCTTCGTAATTTTGTATCTTATACATGGAATTTTGTCGGGCCTTTTCGGCTTTGATTTGTGCGTCTTTTTGTATTTTTTCTAAAAGTGCTTGGGATTGTTGTTTGTCCATTGGTTGAATGGTTTGCGAATATTCTTGTTTTTGTTGTTGATAGCTTCGCTGTGGTTGCGGTTGTCCTTGAGATGGTTCTAGTAAAATGGTTTCTGCGCCATGGACTTTTCGGACATCTTCGAATTTCAATCGGCTAAAAGGGTCCGAGGAAATATATTTATCTAGAGCCTCTTCGTCTTCGTCGTCATCGTCGTCATAAAAGCGTTGTCCTTGAGCTCCGCCTTGATTTATATATACAGTGTCTAAATTATCTGGATTACGATGACGAATGAGTGCTTGATTACGTTGTTTGAGTTGGCTCATATGATTGGCAATTTCTTCTTGGTTTTTAAGGGTTGTAGGTATATTTTCAAAGGTTGGGATGTCTTGTTTCATCCAATCTGCTCGTCGGGTATCTTGCTTGGTTGTCATATGTTCGTCATACATTTGATTCATATAGCGGTTGAATTCTTCAGGTCGCATGGATTGAATGGCGGCATTGACTTGTTTTTCGGTGCGTTTATCTACAATGGTTGGTTGATATGGTTGATAAGACATAGGTTGTTCTTCATTTTCAATGGTTTGTTTGGTGGTTGTAGGATGATAATATAAATATTCCTCTTCGATTTTCTGATAAGCTTTTTGGTAAAAGAGGAAATATTGATTGGGAAGGCCTGATTTATCGGGATGTAATAATTGATATTTACGCTTGGCTTTTTTTAATTCAAATGGGTCAATGTCTTGGATTTTATTAGGTAATTCGAAAAGTTGTAGGATTTCTAGAAGAGAATAATTATGGATATCCAAATTATGTTGTGGTTTTGGGGGCATTTTTTCGGGGGTTATAGAATGATTATTATTTATACTTTTATTGGTTTTATTTTTTACTGGTTTATTGGTTTTATTGGTTTTATTATTTATTCTTTTGTAATATAATTATTCTTTTGGAAATAGAAAAACGGTGAATAGCGCATTTTGGTTTATTTTGTTGATGTATTGGACAAAATAAGTGGATAAATGGACGAAATGATTTTGGCACATTCTAAGGCTACTTGACGGTGTTCCTTTTGTGTTCCATTACCACTTCGTAAATGAATATAATGCACCCAAGAACGAAGCGTTCCATTCATATACATTCTAGAAACCGTCATGCCTTCCGGTAATACGGCACGTGCTTGTTCTTTGGCAATACCATTTTCTAATGCCCAAAGATAAGACTCTTTAATAACTTCTTGAACTTGCGTTTGAATATCTTGCCATTCCATTTCTAAAAGAGGGTTGTCGGTTTCAATACTATTTTGTCGGTTTTTCGTATCTTGTAATCGTGCTTCTCTCGTTTCAAATCCCAAATCTGCGACAGCATAACGTTGCGAAAACTCTTGAAACGAAAAAGAACGATGTCTCAGAATTTGACGGGCAATGTCTCTGATCGTTTCTATTTCCAAACAAATGCTTACCATTTCCAAAGGTGACCAATGTTCATTTTTCATTAGGTACTGGATTAATTTTTCATTGGTTTCAGTATTCATTTGATTTGCCGGATTGGAAACACGTGCGCAATAGGCAACCAAATCTTGAAGAGACTGAGAGGAAGTTTCGGATTCAGGAGGGGGCTGTGAATAACTGATTAATTTAACTTTCATATTGAGCGGGGGGGCGGTTTCAAATACAGGCTATAGAATGTATTTGAAAAATATTTATATGTATTTTTATGTTTTTTATGCGTCTAGTTTTCTGCCATTTACATAAATATTCTTTTCATAATCGTGATAAAAATCAAAACATACGATTTCATCGGCGGTTAATTGATTCAGAGTATTGGAACTGGAAGAAAAAGCTAATATTCCAATGGTAACTTTGTTAGGTCGTAATGCTGGAATATTATTTTTGACTCTGTTATCATTTAATGATTTTATTAACATTTCTTTTACTTCAATCACCAAGTCATTATGATTTTTTGAAATGCTATTGCTATCGCAATATTTACCGTAATAGGATTTGGATTTATCTCCAACTTTATAGATAAAAGTAATAAAAGACATGGGGGGTAATAGATAAATATAATTCTCTAAATAATATTTATTTAAATGGTTTTTGGGAGGAGTTTTTCGGGGGAAGTTTATGAGTTTTCGGTTTTCATAAACCAAATTCCTTGTAAAAAACAATCTGCCAAATCATCCTTTTTCTTTTTGTTTCCCCGAAATTCCTCATAGAAAATAGAAAATTTGGGGTCGGATTGTAAAATGATTTCGCAATAATCTTTGGCATGAGATTTATGTTCCTGATATATGGTTTTGGATTTCATAGGAGGTTCAGTGGTTTCAGGGGTATTTGTAGATGTAGTAGGTAAAGAAACTAGGGAAGCGGCATATTTCAATTTATGGGAAGAAGATACATGGTCGATTTGGATATTTCGGTTTCGGGAAGTATAGAACATAGTTACCATACCTTGAATAACCATCATTCGAGCAGCAATATTACCTATTTGATTTTCAATGACGACTTGTTGTATTTGAGGAAAACGGGAATCTATTTGTAAGAGTTGTTTGAAAAGAGTATGGCATAAATCGACCATATTTGCGCGGTTTGCTTTTATGGTTGATTTTGACGGTGAAATGATGGGTTGTAGATAAATATTTGGTTGAAGTATTTGGATATAGGAAATCAGGGATTTTTTGGTAGTTTGATTGATGATGGTATTTGGAGATAATTTATTCGCATATTCTTGTAAAGCGAGTTTATCCATTTTGTTCATCTGGGTTGTGGAATATCGGGGGAGTTTGAGGTCTTGGGGTAATAGATATTTTGTTTGTAAATTGGCATGTTTATGACAATAATATTCGGTTGGGGTTGTATTTGGGGGAGAAGAAAATTGGGCTATTTTGGAACAGATTTTGGGGGGATTTTTTTTGGAAGTGGTTTTTAGGGGAGTTTGACAAATGGATTGAATTTGAGGGGGGTCTTCTATTTCCGTTTCCGTTTCCAATAAATTGATCACTTTCCATTCCAAGATATCGTATTTTGTAGGGGTAATGGATGAATATTCGAAAATACAATACGCGAGATGTTTGATACCAATATCGAAACTAATTAATTGTGTGGTTGTTGCTGTTGTCGTTGGCGTCGTATTCATGGTATTTAGGTAATACCATGAATCTTTTTATACATTTTTGGAATTCTTATTTTATGTGGAAACAGCAGGGGAGACCGGGAACAGGGCATCCAAATAACGTTTGGCTACTTTTTTATGACAAAATTGTTTTCCTACTTCCAGACCCTTTTCAATATATTGTTGTCGAACTTCCGGATGGTCTTCTAGAAACTGGATTTTATCCACATAACGATTCAAAATAGGTTTGCCGAAATTCTCATTACGTTGTTTCCACTTAGACATGAAATGTTTTGGAATGATATCCTCCGTATCAATATAACATATCGCATCCCCAAATATTTGTTCAAAAACCTCCATTTTTGGTGCGATGACAATCACACCGTGTAAAAAGGCTTCTATTACAACATATCCAAACGTATCATAATGAATCGAACCTTTATCATAATGTGGATGTATCTTTTCATAATTTACAAGAGAATAGACAAAATATTTGCTTCTGGATAGAGCATGATATACTTTCAATTTCGAACTATTTTCTGTAAATTCAATTTGATGATTTGGGTTTATGAATTTTAAATTATTGGTATCATAAGTATTGGTAATAAGTTTAAAATCAGGAAAGTGATTTAATAAATCCCGAACCATTCCATAACCTCTTTCAATGACAGGGAAAAATACAAAGGCATTTTCTTTTTTTTCTACTTGAAAAGGGATAATTTCTTTTAAATTCAAACAATTTGGAAGAATGGCATTTTGACAAGGAAATAAAAACTCTTGCATTCTTAAAATATTATCTTTTCCATTTTGAGATAAATAAATCATTGCCAAACGGTCGTCCGCAATTCTATAAAAAGGACCAAACATATGCATAAATTGAGGGTCATTATTAAATAATTCATTATGCATTATAAAAGCTAAACGTTTATAATTACCGATTTTTTTCAAAATTTTCAAATCACGAATATTATTTGTAGCCACTATCAAGTCACAATATTCTAGGTCTTGAAAATCATCATAATTACAATACACTACACCATTATATTCTCTAGGTTCCATGGCATTTGTAATGGATACAAAATAAACCCTATGGCCAGCATCCGCGAAACCTTCTGCTAAATACATAGGACCATTATGTGACCCACTTACGCCTTTAATATATCTAGCATTATATCCATTCCATTCACGTAATTCGAAACTTTCTGTGAAAACAATAATCATTTTCTATTGATAAAATAGTAATGTTTTATTATTATATTTATTATAATAAAGATATTTCCGTTGCGGTTTGACGCATGGTTTCACAGATTTTTTCATCAAGGGGTTGTGGGTGAATACATAAAGGTTGGATACTAAAATCGGTTTTCGTGTTCTTAAAAAGAGTAGTATAAAAATGGAGTTTCTTTTCGAAATTGGAATCTAAGAAACATTTTTGAACAAATTTGGCGAATTGATGGGATTCTTCGATGGAAAAAGGGGGAGGAAATTGCTGGAGGAAAGTTGAGATGTTTTGAAAAACGGCGGATTTCAAAATATAATAACAAAAAACTTGAGTATTTTCCCGGTACGTTTCAGGAGAATATATTCGATTTCTGGTTTTTGAATTCTTCCCCTTTTTTCCTCCTCTTTTTTTCCTAGTTCCCCCTTTTTTGGTTTGAGAAAATTGATGATAAGATAGTTGATGATAATGTAGGATTTTGGCACATTGAAAAAGAACGAAATTTTGTTCATAAGAAAAGATACGGAAAAAGGATTGAATGATTTTATCTGGTGGAGAAGAAGGATGTTTTAAAAATGCCACAATCAAACAATGAATTACCGTTGCCCATGTTTCGCAATAGGTTTCAAATAATCGAATTTCTTGTAAATTTATCCGGAAATGTTCTCGAATAAAAGTAGCAGTTTTCTGAGTGGCTATGGAATCATGGGAAAAATCCAATCCTAAAACATGGAATAATTCATGTATAAGGACTTTGAATACTTCTTCTTCCCGAAATAGAATAATATAATTACTTTCCTTTTTTAGATTGTTAGTAGACGTCATATCACAAGAAGTTGTAAATGCGGTATTCGCATGAATTTCATCGATAATTTGTTCTGAATCCGAAGGCAGTGTTTTCTTGGCTTTGGTTAAATAGATATAAATATCTAATGGAGAATTATGACAATTTATCGGAGCGTAATTGGTCAGTAATTGGATGATAATTTGAATGCGTTGTATAAATTCAGTATTTTTAAAAGGGGTCGTGGAAGATAGATATAAATGAACGGTTCGTAATTGTGATGGTAATTGGGGATGTTTTATTTCAAAGGTTGTTTTTAGAAAATGTCGGAGTTTAGGTATTTCTTCATTGCGAATGAATTCGGGAATCCAGTTCCAATAAGTAGAAGGGGGTTGTGGAAGAATGGATAATTTTTCGAGAGTTGGTTTTTGGGGGAAGTTTTGATGAGAATGTATTTCGGTCAATTGTTCTAACCATTGTTTCAATATTTGCGTGGTTTCGCTATCCGGAAGGGTTGGACGAACACGAAGTTTTGGTGAAAGTTTTTCCAAAAAACGATAAATATTTTCGGAATCTTTGGTTGGCTGTAGTAGTTTCATTATTTATTTTTTTTTGAGTTATAGTTATGGATGGCGAATTCGAATTGAATTGTAAATGGGGAGGTTATATAGTAGTTAGAAATATTGGGTTTCTAATTTAATTTAGCCGGAAATAATCTAGAAAAATCCAGAAAACGCTTTATATTATATCTATTACTCTTAAATTAAAAATGTCTGAAAATTTTACTTTAACTGAAATTACGTTATTAAACAGTGGAGGATTAGACATATCAGCCGCATGTTCTGCTCGAGCAAATGCTTTTTTGAATAATGTACCTCCAACTAGATATACACCTTTAAATCCATATCCTAAAAATACGCAATTTCAATTAGACATGCGAAGAAAATGTGAAATTTTAAAATATGCCGGAAGCGGTTCACAACAAACCAGTTCAGTTAGTAAGAAACAGCGATACGCGAATTTAGTTAGTAATATCAATATGGCAACACGAGGAAATCAATACACATGCTCACAAGACCAGACACTACCGACTTTGACTAGCGCATGTGATGTTCCAGGTCCTATACAAACATTAATCTATGACCCAAGTATGAATTTATATAATTATCAAAACAATACACGCATTTTCTCTTCCGATTTGAATGAATATGATTTATTAGGTATGTCACAAAATAATTAAGTTTTTAGGGGTGTTTGTTTTATCTAAGGTGAATCTAGAATAATAGTATAACTAGTCGGAGAAAAATGAGTATTTCAATTGGGAATCCTAGTTCCTCCAATAATCGTAATGGTATTTTAAGTGCTTCTTATGCGATGCCTTTCAAAGAAGATAACGCAGATGGGCAAAATTCGTTTTCAATGGGGCGACAGATTTATTATGAAACCACTCGTGCCAATGAGAGTTTTACGCCTCAAATTATGCAACAAAAAAAATGGATAGGTGGGAATCGTGATGCTTCTCAACGTACAACCGATGCTAGAACCAATGCGATTGGTTTAGGTACTATGAATCCAAATGGGGGAGCAATTTCTTTTAAAAATACAGTAGACCATAATACGGAACGAAATGCTCGACAACGTGCTCGTAGCGGGGGAGCAGTAGCGCCATTAAAAAAAGGGAAATCTACCAATTTTTTTTAGAGGAGGTTTGAGAAAAAACAAAAGATTCGTTTTATTTTTTCTATTCCTAACTTTTATTCCTAATTTTTATTCCTAATTTTTGAAAGAGGGACGGGAGGGGGTCATAGAACAATTACTCCATTTTTCGTACTACCATTTGAGAAAAATCAATTTTGGATTTGGAAGATAATTCATCATATTCATTTCCAGCCTCCGATGAGTAAGTGGCTTGTTCTGGTGGCATAATTTTCACAGGACCATGATTGGCAACAGGAATATCCGAAGAAAAAGTGGAGGTAGAAGGTTCTTGATACGTTTTGGAATTATCATCTCCACCCACTAATTTGGGAGCAAAGGTAATATTTACGGGTTGCGGTTGTAATTGGGAAGAGGGAGTTTGAGGTTGATAAATGCCACCGCCATTCATCGGATAATTTTCGGGTTGCGAATTGGTCATAGGATAAATATAACCTCCGGATTGATAAGGATATTCTTGAGATGGTGTATAAATATCGCCTTTGGTAACAATTTTGACATTATCCTTTGCTTCCAAATTTTCATTATCTTCGGTTCGAATGGAAATAAATTCATTTCCAACGGTTTGAATAGTCCATAATCGGGCAGGTTTGACATCTCCACGGAAATGAACAGTGTCCCCTTGTTTGAATTCAACGGGAACGGGTTCGGTATTTGATATGGGGGGTGGAAAATCGGGGGAACTATCCATATTTGCGGGAGAATAAGGAGCATATTGCGGACTATTGGAATTTGCTGGGGTATTTGCTGGGGAATCTTCGGGAATAAACGCAGGAGAATAAGGAGCGTATTCCGGACTTTTTTCAATACTGGGTTTGCTACCAACCGGTTCTGGGATGGATTCAGGAGTATTCGAAGAGTTATCTACCAAAGACGTGGGTGTTTTCTCGTGAGGCTGTGAACGTCCTAATTTGGCTTGAATGGATTGAATCACCGTTTTAGGAGTAACTTTGACTTGTGGTTGATTACGGGATTCGGAAGACATAATTAAATCCAGATTATGTGAAAAAGACATATTTTCCATTTGTTGAATATTATCTTCCGTAATCAATCGCATTTGAACTCCTATGGCCAACATTTCCTGCATAAATAATTTCATGACATAAGGAATTTTCACCAAACTGAATGAACGACCGTGTTGTGTAACTTGTTGTAATTTCATATCCCCCGTTTCCAAAGAACCGGTATATTGAACCGGACCATCGGCCATGGGACTGAAAAGTAATTTTTGTCGAGGGTTATAGACCGCTGTCATCCCTGTTTTGTTACAAATGGCCAAGAAAATATGGTCTCCACGGTCCAACATGGATTCCTGTAAAAACGCGGTAATTCCATGCGCCCCCACCGCATCACGTTCCATTTCCCCAATACGTAACCCTCCGTCATTCGCACGACCACTTACCGGTTGTCGCGTGAGCGCGGTATTGGGTCCTAGCGCACGGAAATTAATTTTATCTTTGACCATATGTTTCAGACGCATATAATAATTGGGTCCCATGAAAATATTGGCCTCGATTTGTTTGCCACTAAGGCCGTCGTATAACACTTCGTTTCCACTGGAATGGAAACCGAGCGCGGTAAGAATTTTCCCGAAAGCTTGGATTTTAGAACCCTGGTTATTATGCGCCGTACAATCACCATAGCCCCCTTGAAGCACACACGATTTCCCAATAATACATTCGACCAAATGTCCGATGGTCATACGCGTAGGAATGGCATGAGGATTAATAATAATATCGGGACGTTGACCGCTCTTGGTAAAAGGCATATCGCATTCAGGCAGTACCATACCAACCGTTCCTTTTTGACCCGCACGTGACGCCATTTTATCTCCCATAGCTGGAATACGGGTTTCACGAATACGAACTTTGGCAATACGTTGTCCTTCCGCACCTTCGGTAATAAACACCTTATCTACAACCCCTTTTTGTCCTTTTTTGGGAACGATGGATTGGTCGTGGGGAATAATATCTTTGGAACCAGGTGTTAAATCGGTGGAAGTCATACCAATTAAGACCGTAAATTCGTCAATTTCAGTACCTTCTCGAATGAGACCATTCTCGTCCAATTTTTCATAATTATACCCCGATTTTTTACCTAAAATATTGGTCAATTTGGCAATGTTAATAAAAGAAAGGGAAATATTAGAATTGGACGTTTTGGCGGTTTCTTCGTGGCCTTTATAAGTGGTCATGTAAGTGGTTTTGAACAATCCACGTTGAAGCGCACCTTCGTTGATAAGAGTGGCATCTTCCACATTATAACCAGTATAACACATAATGGCAACAATGGTATTGACGCCATATGGATTATATTCCCCATTAATATTTTCCAAAAGACGGGATTTTAAAAGGGGAAGTTGTCCAGTATTCAAAACCACTGCGGTTTTATCCATACGGCTCTGGTAATTGGTATGATATAAGGATACCGCTTGTTTACTTTGGCCACAGGAAAAATTATTACGATTGGCCGGGTTATTTTCTAGGAAAATGGCTAAATTACACATCATACCATAATTGAGAGCTTGATGAATCTCTTGATGTGTCCAACGGGGTTGATATTTTTTAGTTTGATTATTAAGCGGCGAAGAGGAGGAGTTCTGGGAAAGATGAGTTTCGGAAGGAGTGGAAAGAGCAAGTGCGTCCACATTGATGAGGGAATATTCGGATTCCATGTTATCCAAATAATCGACCATTGCGCTTTTCTCAATGAAACGTTTGGGAGTAATATTTTTGTTCAAATCTTCGGCTTCAGAGGGGGTTAATTCGTATAATTGTTCAAGGGAATAAATTTTTCCTTCTTGGGGGTCATAGGGGACTGTGGATAATTTGGGATTAAATCCGGAAATGATTTGTTCCCAAGTAAAATCCGAAGGAATGATTTCGCCTTGTTGTGTAATACCTAGCACATTTTCTTTTTCAGGGGAACTGGAGAAGAGTTGGGAAAGGCGTTCAGATGAAAAGGCTTTTTGTGTTTTGTCCCAGTAAAAGGCGGGTCGACAGAGACGTCCACCGTCGGTATGGATATAGAATACATTTTCGCGATAATCAAAAGAGATGGAAGCATAAACGGGGATTAATCCATTACGACGATAGAGACGCATTTTCTCCAAACATTGAAGAGGCGAAGTCGTGGCACCGGTCCAATAACCATTGACAAATACTTTGGTCATATTGGATAATAATTTGGGGAGAATATCTGCCAATAAAAAATAATTAGGGAGATGAGTACGTATCCATTGAATCATTGGGTCGCGTGAAACATCTTGAGTTATATGAGTCATAATGGATAAATGTTTATGAAGCCCAATATTCCCACCATCCGGAGTATCAATCGGGTCCATGATACCCCATTGCGAACCATGTAAAATACGTGGGCCAACTAATTTGGCCATACTTGGGTCAATCGGTAGATTGGTTTTTCGCATTTGATTAAGCGCGGAATTGGAAGAAAGACGATTCAAATCTTGAACGACTCCAATGCGTTTGGTATGGGTTTGTGCGCCCCAATTTCCTTTGAATGCTTTTCGGAATCCTTCATCCACTAATTGTAGTTTTTGATAAATGACACGATTGGTTTGATGGATAAGTTTATCCAAATGTTCGGCATATTCACCTCCTTTGAAATATAATTGAGATTCAAAAGCGGTATGGACTCTTTTTAATTGCATGGAATAATATTCGCGGAAAAGGTCGCTCATCAAAGTTCCGGCTAATTCCATGCGTTTATATTTGAAATGGTCACGGTCAGTGGGTTCGTCCAATTTACGATGAACACGTAATAATCTCAGAACCATATAGCCCAAATAATAGGCTTTTTGAATATAATTGGTTTCGCCAATATGCGGTAGAAAATAATCGGCCAAGATGAGTTGCGCAGTATGAATTTGTTTCCATTTGGTTAAAAGGGCAATGTATTCCAATGCCGCACGTTGAGTGAAAATGGGTCCGGCGTCATGAATGGAAGGTCGAAATTCGGGAAGGAAATCGTTATATTTTTCCATGTCCAAAACACAGGTTTCAATAATATCCCGGTCAGATAATATACCTAGAGCCCGAAAAAGGATAAAAAGGGGAATGGGGGAACGAACATTGGGTATTAGGACGACGATTTGTCCAGTTTGTGCGTGTTTACGTACGGATAAATTACGAATGGGTTTACTGACATTTTCGGAAACGGAAAGAATATCCGCAGTCCAGTCATACGCGTCATCTAAGGCCGGACGCACACGTAACATATTATTGGCGAATTTTTCTTGGGGAATGACGGTTTTTTCTTTTCCGTCAATGATAAAATACCCGCCAACATCGGATAAACATTCGCCTAATGAAAAACGCATTTCCTTATTCATTCCAGACAAGAGGCAATAGGAAGATTGGACCATAATGGGGAATTTACCTAAATAAATCTGTTTCAAAGTAAAACTGGTTTTATATTCGATGGTTGCGGATTGTGGAGGTTGGTTTGGAAGTTGGACACGTTTTTTAGCAGCACCACCTTCCAATAAATATTGGTCGACGCGTTCATTATATAGTGGGTCTTCTAGATTCCTGGCTTCTTGTTCTTCTGGAACTAGGGATAAATTTTCTAAAACAGGGGATGAATCGGCTTCACCACCTTCCATGACCACCGAAGAATGTTCGATTTGTTGGATTTCTTGAGGAGTTAAATAACGCGTATATTCGATTTCCACATCATAATGAACGGTCATAGAATATGTCATGTCACGGAGGCGGGCTTCATTTGGCATCATAATATGGGGACGTTCTTCGTCGTGAATAACTGGTTTTCCAAAATAAATGAATTTCCCCTCTTTTCCACCATAATAGAATTTCAAGGAATGTTTATAATTTTGATGTAATTGGTCGTAATCTTTGCCATGAAGGGTTTGAGGATTATTTTCTTTGAAAATGCGGAAAAAATCGTGCTGAAAAAAATGGTCATAGGAACGAATATGATGTTGGACTAAATGTTGCGGATTATCACGAAAATAGGTTTGAATAAATTCCCATAATTGATTATTATCTAAAACGGTCATATTATATTATATGATGAATGGATGGGGTGGGATGCGCTCTTAAAATAATTTCGACTTTTCTTTCTCTATATTGTTTGTTATTTATCCGTATTTTTATTGTGTTTTGGGGGATTATATGATTGTGAAAACAATTATATAAAATTTATTTTTTCGTTTTTTTGATAGATTTGGATTTGGATGTTTGTTTTATAGTATCCGATACCACATATCCACCATATATTTTCGAAGTTTTGCGCTTTCTTGTAATTTTGTTTTTAGAATTTTTCATGGTTCTAGATATATTATAGAACGATTCTTATTTCTTTTTGTCGCAATTTTTGCGTGTTTTACTTGCGCCTTTTTTGCCTCCTTTTTTGTCACATTTTTTGTCACCTTTTTTGCAACTTTTTTTGCCACTTTTTTTGCCACCTTTACTAGAAATATTTTTCTTTTGGGTATATTTATGAGCGGCAAGTAATGCTCCAGGAACAATTAATTGTCCAATGACGTTACCTCCCATTTTTGGTTTGTCTTTTTTACCACCTATACCTTTGAAAAAAGATTTTTTTTTATTTGCTTCATTCAAGACTAATAAAACAGCAGGACCGGCCATTTGTTCTAAACCTCCTCCTTTTTTTTTGTTCAATTCATTGGCTGCGAGTAAAATAACAGGAACAGCTACGTTTTCTAAAGCACCACCTTCATTGTGTTCTGGTACCATTTCTTCTGAAAAATGTTCTTGTGGGAATTCTTCCATATTGGTCATTTGTTTTTATAAATTGTTAAAATCCGTAAAAAATAATTATATAATAGACGCGGATTAAAATAAAATAAAATCGATGGAATGATTTGGAGAATTCAATTCTTCGGGAATTTCAGGGAAAGGAGGGGTCATAGAATTTATGATTTGTAATGTTTGTAAAAATTGGGATTGTGGTTTATATATTTTTTCATAAAAATCTTCGGATAAAAAATGGGAAAACGCGATGGCTAAATGTTTCCATAATCGAAGCATTTTTTTTTCATAAAAAGATAGTGGATAAACCATACCAAAATAAGAATTCGTTTCATCGTTTCGAACAGAGTTTATTTTACTTATTAATTGGCCGTTTGGTTTGGTAGTAGTAATGACAAATGGGTCGAAATACATTTTCAAATATTCTTTCAAAACGAAATGAATACCATAAATGAAATCCTGTTTGTTTTTACGGTTTACAGGTGGATTATCATAACGTTCAGGTGGTATTATTTTCTCCATACATAGCCCATGATAACAGAATGCTGTTTTTTTATATAAGGTTTTCAATGTTTTCAGATTCAAACGTTGAAGAAGAACGGTGAAATAGTCATCGATTAAATATTTGCCTAAAAAGTATTTATTACGGACTTCGTCATCTACAAAGGACCATATTAAATGAATAATATCATCAGGTAATTTTTGAATTTTTTCAGTGTCAATGGATATGGCCGTTAAATCCATTTCACGTCTTGAATTCACGTGATTATTTAATTTACGAGCATATTTGATGTCTACGATTTGCGATTTTATGTTTTTTGTAAGTTCAGTCCATAAAAGCATGGAATGTTGAAATTGATTGAATAATATGATTTGAGAAGCGCGTATCCATTCTTGAATATGTTCGTTACTATAATGGGAAAGTTCTTCCGTATTTATATCAATAAAAGGGTCATGAATACATGTATAAGGTATTTTATCATTTTTGGCCATAAATATTACCATATCATCTGTTTTTCGTGTTTTGGAAAATTGATAGATTCTGGGGGGTCGTGGATTAAATACATAAGGGATAGGTGGCGGGGTATTTACTTCTTCCATTTTCTTATATATTTACATAAATCTCTATTTCCATTTTGAGGAGGAGGGTGGGGGCTCTAGATTTCATCAAATGAAAAAAGGTATAAGAATTGGTTGAGGTGACCCATCATTTCGTCGCGTATATTCAATAAATCGCTGTCTTTGGTGTCTGAAAATACATTATTTAGATTTTCTAGTTGTTGAATATAATATAATATTTTGTCGACCATTTTGGTTTTGGATTCAGGAGTATATGCTCGGATTTCTTCGTTAATGATACGAATGCGATTGGGGGAAAACATTTTTCCTTGCATGACTTCGACAAATTGGTCTACTAAATCGGATAATTTACCGTGTAATTCGTCAGTAGCTTTATGTTGCGAAAAACTGTGCGTATTCCAATGATATAATTTGATAGTAGTTAACATTTCCAAGAATAATTTGACCAATTCGGATTTGTCTAAATATTTGGAATTTTTGGTGAAGGTTTTTGGGGGAATATTTGGTATCACGGGGTTATTGGTATTTTTCTTGGCGGTTTTTCGGATTTTATTTCTTTTTTGTGATTTTTTGATGGAAGACATTTCCGTAGTTGATGATGATATTGATAATAGGATGAATTTGAAGAACAATAATAAGAAGATAAATATATTATACTATGTTAATTTATTTGTTATTGTGATTCGTTGTGTATTATATGAAAAGAGATGAATCTAGAATTACATTCGAATTCTAAAATTGAGATATGGAGTACGTTTTTCCAACATTTGGAGGGATTTACCGAAAGTGTAAATTTACTATTTTATGCTGACCGTTTTTATATACAAACCATGGATAAAAGTCATGTCGCGGTATGTGAACTATTTTTGCCGGCAACGTGGTTTGATAAATATACTGTTCATGAAAGTATTACAGGAAATAAAAAATATATATCGATTGGAATCAACGTGGGAATGATGACCCGTATTTTGAGAATTATGAGTAATCGTACGTTATTAGGTGGGGAAGGTGGGGGAGGTATAAAACCGCGTGGGAAGGAAAAAATCATATTGAAAATGGGGTATGAATATAATGGAGATGCTTTGGACCTAGGAATATGTATTTTAGGGTTTGAAGGGGAAGAGGCGACGGAAAAGAAAATTCAAGAATATATGTTTGAACTTCCTCTCATTTTTTTGCCACATGATATGATGAATATTCCGATAGATACCGAATATACCGCTGAAATTAGGTTAAGTTCGGAATGGATGGCGGAAATAGTGAAAACATTAAAGGGGTTTGGGGATATAGTGGAAATAGAATGTTCGGAAAATGAGATTGCGATATCCGTAAATGGGAGTGAACAAGGTATCATGCGTGTGCCAATATCAACGGATAAATTGGCATTTTTTTCAATAGAAGAGGGTGCGAATATGGATGTATTTATTCGGTTGAAATATATGCTTATTATGTCCTCTTTCCATAAACTGTCAAAACAAGTGATTCTGAGAATTGAAAAAGACCGTCCAATACAATGGGTATATTCTTTGGAAAAAGAAAAGCCCATATTGGCAGCAGCAGAGGAAAACGCAGAAGAAGACGACGGTTTTGAAAAAGACCCAGAAGCTAGATTGGTGTTTTATTTAGTTCAATGTGAGGAACCTTAATTTTATATATTTCAGGAGGGAGAAGGAAAAAGGGGGTGTGAGGTAAAATGAAAATAAACATAGATTTTTCTCATACTATAGAAAAAATAAAAAATAGTAAATAAAAATAGTAAATAAAAACAGTAAACAGAAATAGTAAACAGAAACAGAAAATGTTAGGATTAGGTGAATTTTCGTTTTTTTTAGTATTTTTTGTGGTAATCTTTTTATATTTACATATTACTGCGCATTACCGGAAAGGAGAAGATTTGGAATTATTCGAAACGGATTTTATCAATCCTTCCAAATTACAAGATTCATGTGAATCGAGACAGCCTTTGATGATATTAGGGGTCCCAGGAATATCCAAATTACCTTCTAGAGTCGATTTGTTGAAAGGAAATGAACATTATGAAGCAAATATACGTGATATGAGTCAATGGAATACTACGGTTGAACGTCCAATGGCAATGGAAACATTGGTGGAAATTACACGTCCACGGAATTTCGAAATGGAAAAAATATTACGGGCTTTAGAATCAGATAAAAATGGGAATTATATTTCAGAAGGGAATGATTTTTTCTTAGAGGAAGTGGGGTTATGGAAATTATTACAAAAATGGGGGGATGACCGATTTCGTCCTAGTTATAATGTGAAAAAGGAATATGATTTTATCATGGGTTCAAAAGGGGCTTGTACACCTTTGAGATATCATACCGCTTATCGTAAATTCCTAGTTGTCCGAGGTGGCGGGGTTTTCGAAGGGGATGGGAATTTAGTCGTTCGCATGACGCCATGGAAAAGTCGAAAACGGATGGAATGGATACGGGATGATATCGGTATGGAAACGGTATCATCCATGATGGCATTTGGGGGTCGTAGAGACCAAAGCGAAGAATGGTCGAAAGTTCGATTTTTGGAATTTATTGTGCCAGAAGGTCAAGTGTTATATATACCCCCTTTTTGGTGGTATAGTATTCGTTTTCCAGGGCCTAATGTATTTGCGTATAGTTTTACTTATTGGAGTGCGATGAATTGGTTATCCAATGGTGACATTTGGGCACGGTATTTATGGGCTATACAATCGGAGACTGTGAATTCAAATCAACGGAAATTATTATCAATACGAGATACCGAAGATTTGAATCTAATGGAAACGGTGGAAATGAGTGGCGATGAAAATATGGTGGAAATGGTGGAAACGATGGAAATGGTGGAAACGATGGAAGAAAATACGCCATGTAGCATAGAAGCCGCAATGGAATCAGAAATTGCGAAAGAAGAATTGAAACAAAAGGAAGACCCAATTTTTCAATCTTTGGTCATACCAACATGAATTTAGTTACTTTATTGAAATGGAAAATTACATAAAAGTAAACATAGATTTGGCAGGGGCTGGTTCAGGCGCGGCGGAATTGGCAGTAGGGTCATCAATTTCATTGGATAATTCAACGGATTGACGAACGGTACTACATTTAATGGGTACAATTTTATATTTATAACATCGTTCACCATATTGATAAGTTTTACCTTCAATTTGTCCTAAAATGGGGCCGTGATAAGTAATACAAGATTGTCCAGAACAAGATTGTTTAAAAATAGTGGAAAGGCCTAGTCCTAACAAAATAGACAATAAAATTTTGCCCAAAGATGAATTTAAAAGACGACTGATATTAAAAGCCATTTTCAAAAGAATAGAACAAAAATTTGGGAGGTGGATGAAAAATAAAAGAGGGGAAGGTTATATAATAACAATATATAACCTTTATAGAATCGCGTGTAAAAAATGGATTATAGTAGATATATTTTAGCCATCGTGGTAGTAATGGTATTAGGAATTATTGGAGAACAAGTTCGTAAATCAATTAAATCTCTTGATAATGGAAACAAAAAGGAAACTCAAAAAGGAAACGGTAATAAAAATCAAAAGGACGAATATGATACTGTAAAACAATATTTATTAAATCAATCGCCATTATATGGACAGAATCGTCCTAAAATTTGGGTACACACAAAATACGAATATAATTCGCGTAAATGGAAATCATTTTATTCTCGAAGTTCCTATGATTTAAATCAACCCTATATCCATTTAACGATTAAAAGTATTATCAATCATTGTGGAGATGATTTCAATGTATGTCTAATTGACGATGATTCTTTTGCGAAACTCATTCCTAGTTGGAATGTGGATATGTTTAAAGTATCGGACCCAGTGAAAACGCATTTGAGGGAATTGGGGATGGTACAATTATTATATTACTATGGTGGGTTGGTGTTACCAAATTCTTTCATTTGTTGTAAAAATATGATGCCCTTTTATTTAGACGGTATTGGAGAAAAAGAGGACCAATTTTTCGTGACAGAACGTCCAAATCGTTATGACGATTTTAATCACGAGATTGGAAAACGTAATTTTGTGCCAGATAATTATATTATGGGTTGTAAAAAGGATTGTCCAATGGTCAAAGAATATATGGATTATTTAAAACGTTTATATCAAGTCAACGATACACGTATTCTTTCGCCCTTAGGACCCATGCCTTTATTTGATGGAATTATACGTGCGGATAGAATTACAGGAAATATGGTAAGTGATACTGCTGGGAATGTGGTATTGGGAATACGTAGTGGAGAAGAAGCAAGTGGTGTTCCGGATTTAGATGGTCCTAGAAATTTCGAGACGGTTCAGTCTTTTTATACCAATGAAACCGAATTTACTGGTGAAAAAGCGCAATGGTTATTGAGTAAAATAAAAAATCACGAAATTGGCTTAATTGGCGGAGAATATGTGGGAGTGAAATCGCGCCAGAAAAAGGTGATTGATTTGGATGAATTAATGGCGGATGGGTTTTTGGATGTAGATAATTCTGAATTATATGGAGTATATATTCCTGCGGATGATTTACTGATACGTACAAAATATGCTTGGTTTGCGGTCTTACCAACTCATCAAGTAATAAACACTCATACCATTGTTGCCAAATATTTGAAATTATCGATTATGGATAGTGCGGATATGTATTCCAAGAAAAAGAAAAATGTGACCGAACAGTCAGTGGTTGCGTTATAAAAAGAAGTCATATAAATATTTAATGATACTTAGTTAGAACATAATGAATAATACTGATACCAATAAAATAAAACAAGTTACGAATTTAATAGTTTATATATTACCATTTTCCAATTTATATCTAGTAGAAAATAAACGAGGAAAATTATGGGGATATAAAAAAGGAAAAATAGATGATTATAAAAAAATATCTTATAATCATGAATTGACAATGGAAATGTATTGTGGTGGAATTAAAAATAGAATTGCGTTTGATGCGCCCGACGAAATCTTTATTTTGAATACCTATGAATTGAGTAAAAAGAATGAGATAAGAAAATATACATTATATTCTAAAAAAACGGAAATTAATCAATTATTATTTACATGATGAAATAAATTTATCGAATTTATTTCATTTGTGGATGGAAATCAAGCAGAAATCATCCAAAATCTACGATGAATAAACGGGGATGGAATCCAAATTGATTTGAACGTCGTTTTTCTTCAATTTAACGGCAATATCGGGCAATAAAAAAGGGGCAAAAAGGGGGTTATGGATTTGTTCGATGGGAATGTGTTTATGCACCGTTCTGGCAATCATTTGATATAATTTGAAACATGGGTATCGTTCTTGGCCGGAGGATTTATATAACATATTTTTACCTTTATCATCCTCACACCACTGGGCGATGGTTTTGGCAAATTGGGTTTCAGGTTCATCTGCGTTTTCTTCGCTGCCGGTATCTTCCCATACCTCGTCTTGGTCTTCGTCGTCTTCGTCGTCTTCGTCGTCGGCTTCCGTTGCCAGTAAATCTTTGTCCAAATGTTGGATATCGTCTTCATCGTTATCCGTGTCTTCTTCGTATTCGTCATCGGATAAATCGGGGTCCATCACAAAATCATAGATTGCGCATGCTAGACGACATAAATCGAAACTAGGGTTGGGTTCAATGACGGGTTTATTTGGTACCAAATAAGGTTCGCAATTATATTGCGTAGAAGCGTCGCCTTCAGGGGAAGCAAAACTATCACTACAAAATCGTTGTCCTTTGAATTCGTAAATGGAACGTCCAAAATCGATGATTTTATAAATACGGTTATAAGTAGGAATGCGGTAATTACGGCCTTGGATTTGGTAATAGATATATTTGATAGGAGTAGATACCCACATGATATTATTCGTATGTAGGTCATTATGAGTGAAACGGAATGCTTTTTGATAGGCTATAAGCGAAGCAACTACTTGAAACAACATACTTGCGCCTTCGGTATCATAATTAGAGGGATTAAGTGTTTGGTCAACGAATAATTGGTCAAGGGTTCCTTCACACGTTTCCATACAAATCATTTGAACTGGGAAATCATCTAAATAGGCATATAATGTTTCGTTCTCTTCGTCGTCTACGGGTGGACAATCGGAACTATCATCGTCGCTTTCGTCTTGTTCGGCTTGTTCTTCGTCGTCTTCTGATTCCTCATCTTCTTCTTCGGAACTAGAGTTTTGAGGAGAAGATTCGTTTTTTTTTTCGAATTTGGAAATGGTAGGAACCGCAAAAAAGGTATTATCTAACGTTTCGGGGATAATTTCGGCGACAGTTAGGGTTGGGGATTCTGTGATTTCGTCATAAGATAAATCTTCAATTTGTAATAAATCAAGAACATCTGACGCATTTCCTAGGCTTTGTTTTACAGAAGTAATATCCAATTTGGTTTTATGATGTTTTCTGGAACTACGGCCTTCACTTTTGTTACAATTTTCGAATTCCAGATATTTCAAAAAGGTTTGGTCGTGAATATGATAAAATTTGCCAAGATTATCATTAAAATAGGAATAACGTCTTAAATAACTAATATCGTCATAAATATTGATACGAAATTTGTTTTGAACGGCTAAAAAGGAGCCATAGAAATCAATACCATGAAGAAAAGAATGGTTATGGATTAATTGACTAGAAAGGTAATAGAAAAATCCATCCACATAAGAGACATTATTGCTATCATAGATTTTGCGTATTGCTTTTTGAAAAGGTGATTTGCCTTTGATTTCATAATCTGGAATGGGTAATTCTTTCAACAGGGGAAAATCCTTGGTCGAACCACCATATTTTCCAGTTAAATAACGTAATGGGTCTAATAAGGGGGAGAATTTCACAAACATGGATTTGGGTTTTATTTCTTGATAAGAAATCACGGAATGTAAATCGTGAAAAGAATGAGCACAAGATAATACGACATTATTTAAATCGGTTACAGGAGGGGTCATGGATTGTAATTTGGAATATAAAGGAATATAAGTTTGTATTTTCTCAAATTCATATGGATTCCATTGGGGGGAAGATTTAGGAAAATAAGTGGAAGTGGATGTTTTAGATGGAATCCATTTTTCGAAAAGTGATTCATTCTCCGGGAAAGTTGAAAAAAGGTCAGAGAAGTGATTGGTGCTCATTTTATACTTTGAAGCTAAGTTTCGAAAATGTATAAGTTAAACGTAAGATTTATGAATTTTGGAAAAGGGGAAACAAAAAAGCTAAAACTATTTTTGATAGGTGTGCGTTTTTATATGAATTGAGCGTTTAAAGAAGTAAAAATGTATTTCGAAACCAATATATAAAACTACCGTTTTTAGACGGATATAGAAAAGATTTTATTTTGTGTATTAATTTTTACTTGATAAAATGGCCGATGTTATGAATATTGATTTAAATAAATTAGGGGATTCTTCTGGTTTAAATATTAGTTTTAAAGATGATTTTAGTAGTAATATAAAAGATATTTCAATTGGGAGTAATGAAAGTTCCATGGGTGGTGTATCTATGCCTACTGGTTTTGGTCCTGGACTCGAATTATTAATCAATGATAAAAAACGTAATGGTTTTCAAGCACAAGCGAGTTCGGTAAAAGATTTAGGCGATTTAAATGCTTTGGACCGTCAAATGGAAGAATTAACCAGTGGATTTTCTACTTCTTCTAATCCTTCAAATACTGGTGGAGCACCTTCTATGGAATCTGGTAGCGGTGCGAATGGAGCAAAACCAAGTAGTGGAATCTTCGGGGGATTATTCAGTGGATGGGGAGGGGGAAATAGTGGGAATATTCAGAGCACCAAAGATGTGGAACGTAGTACAGAACCAGACCCAAGCTCTTATGTTCGTCCAGCCCCTAAGACCTGGGATGGATTTACCAAAACTGCCGAATTACCTAGTGCCAAAGCCATGTATGATTCCAAACAAATGTCGGACAAAGAGAAGCGTATTAAGAAACGTAATATGATGGATGAATTAGAGCGTTGGTATGAGAAGGGATATATTAAAGATAATATGCATTTTAATCGTGATAGTCCATATGAGGAAGTGGAAGAAGAATATGATTCCGTATTGGAGAAAATTCGTCGTAAGAAATCCATTAATTTACAAAAAGATATTTTGTACAACGTGATGAATTTCATTGAATTTTCGAATTCTTGGGTGGACCCTTTTGGCCTGAAATTGGAAGGTTTGGCGGATAAGACGACGGAGGAATTGGATTCCTATGAAGATATTTTCGGGGAACTCTATGATAAATGGAAAGGTGGCAAAGTACCTCCGGAATTGGCGTTATTATGTAAAGTCGGATTTTCCATTGCCATGTTACATATGTCGAATAATGTACTTAGTGCCACTCCCATTGCTTTTCAAGATGTGGTGAAACAGAGTCCTGAATTACAACGAGCATGGCATGATTCCGTAGTGAAAACCATGTCCGAAACCAATGACAGTGATGGTATGGGATTTATTACTAGTATTTTACAGAATCAAATGGTGGACGAAGAAAAACCGGATAAACGTTACGGAGCCCCACCATCCACCTTGGACCCGCGTACTTTAGACCCTGTTTCCAAACCAGTACCAAGCGCAGGTAAAAATATGATGTTTACTGCTAGAACACGTCCGGATATGGAGGCCGCACGTAGTGGCGCTTTTCCTTCGACAATGTTTCGTGAATCAGGAGTAGAAATAGGTCAAAATTATAGTTCGGTAAATGAAAAACAAACCGGTGTTTCACGTCCTGAAATGCGTGGACCTAAAACCAATATTCAGGATTTATTGAGTGGCTTGAAACCATTACCAAATATGGGATTACCAAGTATGGGGGGTAATGGGGGAAAAGTACGTCCAGGTGTTCAGCCATATGTTCCACCACCAGTAGTACCAACCATTCCAGAACCCCCTAGAGCCCCAACACCTATCTATAGTGAAAGAAATGAAAGAAGTGAATACGAAGAAGATGCCAGATCGGTAGTATCCAATAAGTCTCAGGAAGCATATGAAGATACGTCTATAAATCAAATGGGGGTTATGGAATCGATGATGAGTTTGGAAGACGCGGATACTTTACAAGGAGTATCCAAACGTCGTAAGAGAAAGCCACGTTCAGATAAAAATCTAAGTGGTTTTGGGGGAGGTGGATTTACATTGGATATTTCGGATATTTAGATTTCGACAAAGGTGTAAATGTGTGAATATATGAATAAAAAAATGGAAAATTTCATTTTTTTATTTTGAAAATGAATATTGCGAAAATGGTTCTAGAAGGGGGTTATAGGTTGGATTGATAACAATTACGGCAAACTGGGATATAATTATCTGCTCCAACTAGGGTTTGCTGTTTTTCATGGGTAAGACGCATGGAGAAAATACCCGGTGTTCCGTCTTTA
>Ga0209550_10001247_pt1 | contig 24539 bp, 21 predicted proteins | sample LauGreSuBDMM15SN_2_FD_187567 | JGI IMG/M metagenome (GOLD analysis project Ga0209550, IMG submission 187567) | Freshwater lake microbial communities from Lake Michigan, USA - Su13.BD.MM15.SN (SPAdes) (version 5) | ecosystem: Environmental > Aquatic > Freshwater > Lake | place: Lake Michigan... | reverse complement strand
TTCCTGAGTTGCAAGTCAATTACAAAGAAAATCGCTTGGGCGATGTAAAAGAATCGCAAAATGCACCAGGTCTCTTAAAGTCCCTTTTCCGGGCTGTTACCCCAAAACCATTTGAAGAAGCACTTGCAGAGACTGTAAGTTGGCTCAAAGAGTTTGGCCAGAGCGTGGCCAACGGTCCTAAGACAGTGGATTAAACAAGCACCGTATGTGTGGAATTACTGGTGGTATCGGGCTAAGTGCACCTCAACAACTATTGCTTGAGGCTCAGCTTAAATCTATTGAACACCGTGGTCCTGATGACACAGGAACGTATGTACATAATGGAATCGGCATTGGAATGTGTCGGCTAGCTATCGTAGAGATCGCTGCAGGCAAGCAGCCCGCATCAGATGCTTCAGAGCAAATTCATATTGTTTGGAATGGTGAAATCTATAATTACAGAGAACTTCGGGACGAACTTGAAACTCGTGGGATCATTTGCAGAGATTTAAGCGAATCTGAAGTTGTAATCAATCTTTATCTTGAATTTGGGTTGAATTTCATCAACAAACTCAACGGCATGTTTGCAATTGCGATTCATGACGCTCGTGATAGGTCACTTCACCTCATCCGAGATCGGATGGGCAAGAAGCCGCTATGGATATCTCAATTAAACGATGGAACCCTTTTCTTTGCATCTGAAGTACGGGCACTAATGTTGGCCCGTCCAGATAGAACACTACGGACTGACATGATCTCTGAAGTGATGCAGTACGGCTATATCAACTCCCCAAACTCTGCATTTAACGAGATACACCAAGTCCCACCAGCGAGTCTCATAAGTTGGCGTGATGGAAAGACAACAGCAGCTACCTATTGGACTGCAGATTTTGATACCAAAGTTACTATTCCTTACGAGGAAGCACTTGAGACAACAAAGGAATTAATTGAAGCAGCGGTCTCACGGCGCTTAATTTCTGAGCGTCCACTTGGATCATTCTTGAGTGGTGGCTATGACTCAACTGTAGTGACGGCATACATGACCAAACTGATGAAGGAGAAAGTCCAGACTTACTCAATTGGCTTCCACAGTGAGGCTTTTAATGAAGCTCATTACGCTAAGCAGGTAGCAAACTATCTAGGGACTAACCATCATGAAGAGATATTGAGCCCTGATCCTGCCTTGGTTATGGAGAAAATCTCACATGTTTTAGATCAACCTTTTGCAGATTCCTCAATCGTTCCAACATATTTATTGGCTAAATTTGCCCGTGATAACCTCATAGTTGCGCTGGGCGGAGATGGTGGAGATGAAGTATTTGGAGGGTACGACCGCTATTTAGCGACACCTGTCATGCAAAAACTCAATCCATTTTTGGGATTAGCTCGCAAAGGTCTAAAGATTGCTGGCAGACAGTCACTTGGTAATTCTAGAAAGATTAATCGAGTAGGTTCTCAACTTTCCCCTAAAAACTCACTTGCGACTAGATATAGCTCAATTCTTTCACTCACCCAGCCACATGAACTTATGTCTCTTCTCAATCCCGCTGTTTACTCGGACAGAGCTGAAGTAGTCTTCGTTAATCAATTTGGATTAGGTGACTTAACCTCATTTGATCGGATGATTCGATCTGATTTTGCTGCCTATCTACCTGGGGACCTATTAGTTAAGGTCGATATTGCAACCATGGCAAATAGCTTAGAACTGCGATCACCATTGCTAGATGTGAATGTTGTCGAATGGGGGGCGTCTCTTCCTCGTAAGTACAAGATTAAGGGTCTTGAGACAAAACATATTCTTAAGGATGTCGCTCGCTCACTAGTTCCGGCAGAGCTAATTGATAGACCAAAAATGGGGTTTGGCATTCCACGAGCTGAGTGGTTACGCACTGGAATGAGAGAGATGGTTGTTGACACACTTACTGATACAACTTCGATTCAGCGCGGCTGGTTTAATCCATCTGAAGTAAGAAAAGTTATTGATATTCATATGGCGGGTGAAGATAAAGACAATCTATTGTGGCCAATGCTGATGCTAGAACTTTGGGCTAGAACTTGGTTGGACTAGATAAGAGCTTTTTGTAGAGCACTTCATGATCCTGAACCAAGCGTCGTACAGCAAAATTTGCCAATGTAAACTCTTGAGCCTCAATACCCAGTTGAGCTCGAAGGGCCTTGTCACTGACTAGTTTTTCGAGTGCGTCTGCAATTTCCTGCACGTCTAAGCTCGTAATAAGGCCTGTCACATTGTCTAGCACAACCTCAGGCACGGAACCCACATTTGTTGAAACTACGGGAAGTCCTGCCATTCCGGCTTGGATAAGACTTAACGGTGTGCCTTCGTTATCACTTGTTAGAAGAATAATGTCAGCCGCGGATAAGACTTTTTCAATTTCACTCTGCCAACCTAAAACTGTCACAGGTAAATCCTCATCAGTTATTCTCTGTCGGCATACTTCTAGCAGCTCGCCGTCTCCCACCATAAAGAAATCTAAAGCAATCCCGCGCTTCTTTATTTCGCTAACCACATTTAAGAATCTATCTGGACGTTTAATTTGGGTCACGCGTCCAATAAATGCGCATTGCAATCGGCTAGCCGACAAACCAAAAAATTCTTGCGACTCACTTTTCGCAGATAGTGGGCCAATTGATAAACCGGGAGGCATCAGCCCAAACTTTTCTTTACTTCCAATTCCGGTTTTTAATAAATCCTGCCTAACCTTATCTCCCACAGCTAATAATTGATCAGTGAAGATCGCCAAGAATTTTTCTGCAATTACAACAAGAGATCGCTTAAAATTTCCAAAATAACCATTGAGTAAATGACCGTGAAAAGTATGCACACGAATTGAGGGTTGCAAGGAAACTATCGAAGCAAAGCGCCCTAAGAATCCTGCTTTGGCTGTATGCGTATGAATAACATGTGGTTTGAATGTACGAATTTCTCTCACCAACAATATGAAGGCCTTTATGTCACCGCTCAAACTAACTCGCCGACCAAAACCTTCAATTCGAACGGCCGTAACATCGGTTGCGACCGAATCTAAATAATCCGCCTCAGAGCCGGTACAAAATCCGGTATATAAACGGTGATCAAACTCTGTGGAATTCAAACTCCGCATCAACCCTGAAACCTGAACCGCCGGCCCACCCACATTCATGCGGGCAATAATGCGCATGACCCGTATCGGAGTCTCATTTCCAAGGTTCATCTACCAATCTTCCCCTACATTCATGGCAAATACCGCTTGCGCGATAAATTCAGCCAGCGTGCAGCGAATGGCACGTCAGACAGTTAGGATTCCAATCGTGAACGCCTCAAAGAGCCAAACTCTGGCCATTATCGGTCAAGGATACGTTGGCCTTCCTTTAGCCATGGCAGCGGTAGATGCTGGTTGGACCGTCATCGGGATAGATAACCTTTCAGCCAAGGTCGCTCAGATTAACTCAGGCTCTAGCCCCATTGAAGATGTCTCTGATGCAAACTTGAAAGCGGCGATTGCTAAAGGTGCATATAAAGCAACAACGGATTTCTCCACAGTTGCGGGAGTTTCAGTAATCACTATCTGTGTGCCCACACCTTTAGATGATAAGCGCGAACCAGATATTACTCTGTTACGCAGCGCAGCGACAAGTATTGCACCATTCATTTCAAATGAAACATTAGTTGTCAGTGAATCGACGTCATACCCCGGCACATTACGTCACGTTATTATTCCGATAATTGAATCACGTAAACCAAAAGATTTTACGAATATTTATTTTGCAAGTGCACCCGAGCGAGTTGATCCGGGAAATGCGCATTGGAATCAAAAGAATACACCTCGCCTAGTTGGGGGGATTGATAATGCATCACAAGCAAAAGCACTTGCGTTTTATGAATCTATATGTGATGCCGTACTTTCTGTGTCCACGCCTGAAGTTGCAGAGGCAGCAAAACTTCTCGAAAATACTTTTCGCTTAGTAAACATCGCATTAGTAAATGAGTTCACTCAACTGTGTTCAGCGAATGGAGTCAATGTTCACGAAGTCATTGATGCGGCATCATCAAAGCCATATGGATTCATGTCCTTTAGACCAGGTGTTGGTGTTGGTGGGCACTGTATTCCGGTAGATCCTTTGTATTTAACTTGGTGGGCACGCCAACACGGCGGAGCGGCTAAATTCGTAGAATCTGCAGATTCAATAAATAATGCAATGCCAAAATATGTTGCAGAACGTGCACTTGCAATGATTGATACTTCAATGACAAATCCAAGGATTCTGATTCTTGGCGTTGCTTATAAACCAGGTATCGGTGATGTTCGTGAAACGCCAGTTTCGAGACTTCGTGATCACCTCACAGCCCGCGGTGCTTATGTTGCCTGGCATGATCCGCTCGTACCCGCGTGGGAGGGCTCAGAACGCGTTGATCTAGGCTGGGAATGTGATGTCGCGATTCTTGCTACAAATCAACCAGGCATGGACCTTTCTCAGTTAATTGCTAGAGGTGTTCGAATACTTGATTGTACGAACTCAATCAAAGACTACGCCGGAGTTGTTTTGCTTTAAGAACTCTTCTTCATCTCCGCTGAAATATCTGCAATCATTGTTGAAAGTTCGCGCATTGGCTTCCAACCTACTAATTTATGAATCAACTCAATGTTAGGAACTCGACGCTCCATGTCTTCAAACCCATCACCGTAAGCTTCCTTGTAAGGTACATAGATTATTTCACTCTTTGAATTCGTTTCAGCGATAATCTTTTGAGCTAATTTGTTGATTGAAATCTCAAAATCATTACCAATGTTTATAACCTTTCCGACAGTGTTGTTTGCAAAAGCAATCGCAATTACTGCATCAATAACATCATAAACATGAGCAAAACAGCGCGTTTGCGTACCGTCACCATAGACAGTAATGGGCTCATTATTTATAGCGGATTTAACAAAGCGTGGAATCACCATTCCGTAAGCACCAAGTTGTCGCGGGCCCACAGTATTAAAAAACCTGACAATTCTTGTTTCTAGGCTTTTTTCAACAAAATAGGCATAGGCCAATGACTCATCTATTGCTTTAGCTTCACTATATGACCAACGCAAAGTAACAGGACTTCCAAGAACACGGTCATCACTTTCTTTGAGTGAGTCTGAAGTATTTTTCCCATACACTTCACTACTGCTTGTTAAAAGCACCGGTTTCATATTCGCATATGCAGCCTCAAGAACATTTTCAGTTCCACGAATATTGGTAAGCAAACTTGCTAATGGGTTATTGATAATATTGAAAACCCCAACCGCTGCTGCAAGATGGAAGACATAATCTGTATCTTCAATCAGTGGTTTCAAGATCTCTGTATCTAGAATCGAACCTTCAATAAGTATGAAATTGGCTTCTCTTTCAAGATGGCTCAAATTAGATGCTCTCCCGGTTGAAAAATCGTCAATCACGGTGACCGAGTGGCCGTCTCTGATTAACCGCTCACATAGATGGGAACCAATAAAACCCGCCCCGCCTGTAACTAAAACTCGCATGCGCCTATCTTAGACATACTCACCCTGTATCTCATTCTTTTGTTGCTTCTTCGATACAACTACCTAAGGGTAATATTCTGTATGAACTTATTAAAGGGACATTATTGCATCGACAATCCTGCTCACGCCTTTGAAGTCAATCAAACCGTAAGCCTTTTTGGCTAGATCTGCCCTAAAACCCGGTTCGGTAATAAGTTTATGAATCGTGTTTGGTTCGAGATTCCATCCTGATGAAGTGCGGAATCCAATTTGAGCTGCTATGCCAAGCTGCGCGAATGCGTCATAATACTGTTTCTGATTTTCAACTGCACAAGCAACCCCCACAGAAAAACCCCGAGCTATGAATTCTAGACTCGAGGTGCTGGATGTCGTTAATATTAGATTTGCATCCCTACTCACCTCATCAAGCAGCTGACCAATTTCACAAAAATGAAACCTAGAATCTGAAGCAAATGCAGATGAGAAGTTTGTGAAGAAATAAACTTGGAACAACTCTGAAAACTTGGCAAGAACCTTCGAGATTTCCAACCCCAAATTGTGTGGGTCAGACCCACCCGCAACCACTACAATTTTTAACAATTCCGAGCTTTCCGACGAAGCAGCAATATAGTTGGATAGAGAGGATCGGAAAGGGATGTATTTGGGCCCAGCCAAGATTGAAGTGCTTGGTTCTTTATCCCAATTCGGATCCAAGCCAGGGTGAATCCTTAGAGTAGATGAATAACTAGGGGTTAAATCATCCACTATCGTAACGACATGTAACCACTTCTCCAATTTTATGAACTCATTATCAACTGCCATTTCATAGGAATCCAAAATCAAAACATCAGAATTAGCGTTTGAAATAAAGTTTTGAGGATTACTATAAATATCAGAAAACCCTAATTTGGCGATTCTTTCTTCAACCCACGGCAGACCAGATATCCGACCGATGAAAACTACAGATTTACCTCGAGCAATTAGTTCCTCCGCAATCGCCGAGGAACGCATAACGTGTCCAGAGCCATTGGGTTGTGAAGCATCTGCCCGTACTACATATCTCATAGGGGTTAAGGGTATGCTCCTTCTATTGGATTGCGGACACACCGCTTATGCACACGGGAGGCTCGGATGTCTCAACTAGACGGCGCTTCGGTCTTAATTACGGGTGGAACTGGCTCGCTTGGTAAGTCACTTGTCGAGTACCTCCTCAATGAAACCAAAGCCCGCAGAATTGCTATCTTCTCACGCGATGAACTCAAGCAACAGCATCTTCGAATCCAATTTCAGGGGGACCCACGCCTGCGCTGGTTTCTGGGTGATGTCCGAGACCTTGATCGTCTCAAGCGCGCGTTTCATGGAGTGGATTTTGTCATTCATGCAGCTGCTCTTAAGCAGGTTGACACCGGCGAATACAACCCTATGGAGTTTATCAAAACCAATGTGCTTGGAAGCCAAAATGTAATTGACGCCGCAATTGATGCAGGAGTAAAACGAGTAGTTGCACTTTCCACTGACAAAGCGTCATCGCCAATTAACTTATATGGTGCTACTAAACTCACGGCAGATAAACTCTTTGTCGCAGCTAATAATTACAGTTTCACTTATGGTACAACTTTTTCTGTCGTTCGATATGGAAACGTGATGGGAAGTCGGGGTTCAGTTATTCCATTTTTTCGTGAAATCGCCGCTCAAGGAAAACCACTACCGATTACAGATTTAAGAATGACAAGGTTCTGGATTAGCATTGAATCAGCAGTCAAGTTCGTAATCGATTCACTAGAGATGATGACAGGTGGAGAGCTTTATGTTCCAAGAATTCCAAGTATGAAAATTACCGACTTAGCTCGCGCAGTTGCGCCAGAAGCAAAATTAGAGGAGATTGGCATGCGTCCTGGTGAAAAACTTCACGAGGAAATGATTTCTGCTGATGACAGTCGTAGAACTATAATCCTTGACAATCGTTTTGTTGTAACACCTGTCTTTGCTGAGTGGGGATATACACAACCGCAGGGAGCGAGGATGCCCGAAGGTCAGGCATACAGGTCCGATTCTAATGATCTATGGATGTCTGAATCTGACATCAAGAATTTTATTAAGGATCTTTAAGAGAAAATGATTCCTTACGGCCGTCAATCTTTAAACGATGATGATATTGCCGCGGTTGTTTCTGCTCTAAAAGGTGATTTGTTAACAACAGGCCCACTTGTCGAAGCGTTTGAGTCGGCATTAGAGAAGGTGGTTGGAGCACCATGCGTTAGCGTCAGTTCCGGAACTGCCGCATTACATTGTGCATACGCCGCAATTGATTTAGAGCCGGGTGATGAAGTCATCACCCCACCAATAACTTTTATTGCAACACAAGCCACCGCCGCACTATTTGGTGCGAAAATTGTATTTGCAGATGTTCAGCCAGACACGGCAAATATTGATCCAGAAGCGGTTGAGGCGGCAATAACCCCAAGAACCAAGGCCATTGTCGCGGTCGACTATGCGGGCCATCCCGCCGACCTTGAGGAGTTAAGGGCAATCGCAGACAAGCATAAGGTCTATTTAATAGAAGATGCAGCGCACAGTATTGGCTCAACTTATAAAGGTCGACCAATTGGATCAATTGCAGACATAACCACTTTTTCATTTTTCCCTACCAAGAATATGACTACTGCCGAAGGTGGCGCGGTCGCGTCGATTCACCCAGAACTGCTTGAGAGAGCAAAGAGATTTTCAAGGCAAGGACTAGTTCGGAATCCAAGTGAGTTCAAAATTACCGACCAAGGGCCTTGGCACCAAGAAGTACACGAATTCGGATTGAATTACCGTTTACCAGATGTCTTGTGCGCATTAGGCATCAGCCAATTGAAACTCCTTGAACTATTCAAGAGGACTCGAGCACTAAATTTTTCAAGCTATAGGGAATTGCTTAGTGATTTAAGCCAAATTCAACTTCCAACTCAGCGGAGTTATGTAGATCCAACATGGCATCTTTATCCTATACAAGTTGATGCTGCCAATCGAAAAATCATATTTGAATCTTTACGAAAAAACGGCGTAGGAGTTCAAGTAAATTACATACCAGCCAATTGGCATCCTGTGTTTAAAGATAAAGAATTCAAAGTTGGAGCCTTTCCCAACGCTGACACTTTTTATAAACAGCAAATTTCTTTGCCGATGCATGTTAACTTAACAGACTTAGATATAGAGCATATTGCAAAGTCATTAATTATGATTTGCAATTCTTTTAAAAGTTAAGAAATTCCCATTTAATGTAAACTCCTCAAATCCACATTTTAAGAAGAGTAATTTTGACGAAAGATTATCTGTGTGAACTTCCGCAAAGAAAATTGATTCTGGATTTCGCGCAAGACAATTCTCAATAGCAAGATCCAGGACCTTTTTCCCGAATCCCATTCCTCTCATGGCAGGATTAATCACGGTACTAATTTTATAGAGTTTTGGGGCTGGATTTAAGTCGCATCGGACAAAACCTATTTTCCCTAAACTATTTTCAAACATCCAAAAAGGTTCATTCGGTACTAGTTTTAAGCGGTTTTGTAGCCATTGCTCATGAGTTTTTTTTAGAATTAACCCTTGGCTTCGAGAAAACATACGCACTTCCCTTAGATTTCGCCACTCTAGGAGTACTTCGGAGTCTTGAAAAGCAACATCGCGCATGAGTAAATCCATAGTGCCTGAAGTATACTTTTAGAATGCCCCCTAACCCACATCCTGTTAATTTCATAGCTGAGGTTTCTGCCAACCATCTTGGCTCACTGGAGCGAGCGAAGAAGATTGTTGTAGCTGCAGCAATGGCGGGTTCAACATCAGTGAAGTTTCAGACCTACAGAGCAGACACAATGACGCTAAATCTTGATTTGCCAGATTTTAAAGTAAGTGATGAACATCCGCTCTGGGGTGGGAGGACGCTCTATAGTTTGTATGAAGAAGCGTATACGCCATGGGAATGGCATAAAGAACTTTTTGAATTATGTAGGAGTTTAGGCGTAGTACCTTTTAGTTCACCCTTTGATTTATCCGCGATTGATTTTCTTGAATCTCTCAATGCACCAATGTATAAAATTGCCTCATTAGAAACTGGCGACCATAGACTCATAAAAGCTGTGGCAGAGACTGGTAAGCCATTGATTATTTCCACGGGAGCAACAGAGTGGAATGAGATTGAGGATTTGGTTGCCGTTGTTGAAAGGGCCGGTAATAAAGATCTCACCTTATTGGTGTGCACGAGTTCTTACCCTTCGGATCCAGCAGATGCACATCTGCGGCGAATTGAGAGACTAAAGAACAGGTTTGGTGTAAAGGTTGGTCTATCCGATCACACTCTAGGAATCGGTGTTAGCGTTGCAGCAATTGCACTTGGCGCTTCCGCAATTGAGAAACATTTGACCCTTCGACGTTCTGATGGTGGGGCGGATGGTGCATTTTCAATGGAGCCCGAAGAATTTGCACTGCTAGTAAAAGAAGGAAACTCGGCAGTTTCAGCCTTAGGTAACCCAGAGTGGAGTATGCAAAATTCCGAAAATGAGTCACGTAGGTTACGCAGGAGTTTATACGTAGTGCAAGATGTAACTGCAGGTGAAGTAGTAACTCATGAAAATGTTAGAGCAATCAGGCCTGGCGGAGGGTGTGCGCCAAAACTACTAGAAGAGGTACTGGGGAAGCGATTCAGCAAGAGTCACTCAACAGGAACTCCAATGAGTATCGACTTGGTTGATTAAATGAGGGTTATTGCAATCATACCTGCTCGAAATGGTAGTAAAAGAATACCGAATAAAAACATTAAAGATTTTAAGAATAAACCCATGATTAGCTATGCAATCAATGCTGCGCTTTCTTGCGGCGAATTCGATGAAATCTATGTCTCAACCGACAGTCAAGAAATTGCTGACATTGCAGTCAAGTTTGGTGCCAAAGTGCCTTGGTTGCGTTCAGCAGAATTATCGGATGACTACGCTACAACTATGGAAGTAATGTCAGATGCTGTGAGGAAAATATTAGATTCTACAGAAACTAATAGCGAAGTCAGTTGCATTTATCCGTGCGTGCCGCTACTTGACCCTCTTCATATTTCAAATGCACTATCTACAATGAGAGAAGGTAAATGGGAATTTGTCACTACAGTCACAAGAATGAAGTATCCGATTCACCGTTTATTGACTGCTGATCAGAATTCAGTCCTACAAATGATGCAACCAGCAAATGCGGGTGTGCGAACGCAAGATTTACCTATTACATATTTGGATGCGGGCCAATTTTATTGGGGAACAAAAGAATCTTGGCTCAATAGGAAATCAATTTTTTCAGGGACAGGCACATTCTTTGAGTTGCCGGAAAATTCCATTATTGACATTGATACTGTTGAAGACTGGGAGATGGCCGAGAAAATCTATGACCAGAGAAATTCTTAGGAATATTTGCATTTCATCCTCTAGAGTGAAGAGTTCTTGGATTAGTCAATTTCTTCCAAGAGTCCCGAATGTGAATTTCATAGTTAGACCTATGGATCTTTCAAGCCAGTTATAGACAAATTTCCCGAATTAGTCTTCGAAGTCTTTCCTCATAACTAGTCTCATCGAAGTGGACGAAGTATTTCAAGATTGAATCAATCTCAGACTGAGATTGCGTAGTTGCGACCATGAATTTATCGACAAGTTCATTTAGATTTTCAAGATTCTCAAGCAGCTCAATATTTGTAAAACGATCAAGCTCATCAAAGTGTCTATATGACTTCCAAACTCTGTGGGGACTGGTTACAGAAAATTTCTCTTTGTGGGCCAATGCAATTATTTTCTTACCGAAAACACACGACTCAAGTAGCATAGAAGTTAATCCTCCAATAACCAAATCAGCATTTGAAATCAATCCTGGGAAATAATTGAGATCTGGCATTGAATTCTTTGGCAGAAAGTCACCTTTGAGATAACTTTGTTCAACCTGTGGATCCATCAACACATTCTCGAGTCGCCTATAACCACTATTGGCTTGCCCCATTCGCCAAGGATGCGGTCGGTAAATTATTTTGAAATTAAAAATCTTTGAATTTGGAGTCTTTGTTAGCAAATTAAGAACTTCTAATACGGCCAACTCATCAAATTCTAAAGCAGTACCCAAGAATAATACATAACTGAAATTAAAATGCGAATGAGCAATCTGATTTCGCAATCTAAAAAAATGATCAAATCTTGCACACCCCAAATTAACAACTCTTTGCTTTTCCATTCCTTGAATCGAAATTGCATGTTCTGTACTCTGTTGGCCCCAAGTAGCAATAAAATCCGGCTTTACCCACAAAACTGTTTTACTTGATAAATTATCCCAGTTATCAATCAAGAAGAGAGTTTTAGTAGAGAATTCTCTCCCAAGCATCGCTAAATCAATAGCCATTTTTTCATATGCTGCGGATACGTAGATAATCAGGTCGTAGTTTTTCTTGGTGAGTATATTTCTCATCTCAATTGATGGGTTGTACCTCAACTGATAGCGATATCTATAAAGAGGGAAAAGAGCTTTACTTGCGTAGCAATTCAAAAGTATAAAAGTGAGTCGCTTCGATATCCGGTCTGCCAATTGAGGTATGACCCTCCTAAATCCACTTGCACTTGGTGGAAATGATCTATTTATAGGCTCATATGTGGTTTCTGTTGCTGCTTCTGTCTGTTCTGTCCTCCTAAAACGCCTATAGATATTCCCTAAAATTTGAAAATAGAGTGGTGGATTCTGTCTCCAATTTCTGTATCCAAATGATTTACTAAGTTTTTTGTAACGTATTGAATATACTTTAAACACATTCTCAAGGGAAGAGGATTTGTCCTCAGCTTGCACAAAGTGAATCTCATTAAAGCATCTCTCTTGAGCTGCAGTCAACGAAATATCTCGAGTAATCACAAGGTCAAGTTGATTTTCATTACTTAAGTAAGGGATAACATCACTATCAATGAAGTTTCTAATGTGAATCGGCGAGGTTATGCAGACGAGTATTTTTCTCATATGATATTACCTCGTCGAATGAATTTAACCATTAGTTTACCGTGGATTCTAAACCGTAGTCAAAAAAGCAAATGTCACCAGAAACTACAAAGTGATGTTTGAACTCGAATTGGTCCAAACTCACTTTTGAACTCCAGACCTCTTCTTCAGCGAAACTATTGGGTTGTAAATCGGTAATACGAAATATCGTAAAACCAGTTCCATACTTATTAAATTCTTTTTGTTGTCCAACGCGATAGGTTTCAGTTCCTATTTTAAAAAGTCCCCCATTTCGCCCTCCCTCAAACCCGATCTTTATTGGATTAGCGGTATGTGGGATCCAGTCATTAGTGACTGGGGAATCAGAATGAAAAGCAAATAACTCTGAGTTAAAGTCATCCGAGTTACTTGTATCAATGTTTGTGAAGAGCCACCAGCGATCATTCATTTCAAATATAAGACTATCTACGGCAGAAATGTTACGAAAAATGTAGCTATGAAATCTCCACGTAAGAGGAAAGTCTGTGGCCTCGTACAACCGAACATCATTTGCCGAACTACTTTCGGGGCACATGAATTTTCTATTTTTGAACTCAAAAATCCAGGGAAACGAAAGATGAAAATCTTCTTCCAGTATTATTCCCAGATTTAAGGAACTTTGGCTATTAATCTGGGCGGATGCAATTTTACCTTTTGTGTCTTCCTCGGAGTATTGTTCAAAAAAACAAAAGGTAGAACCATTACTTTCAATTGCAAATGGGTCCGCTATATATGCATTAGTTGAAACCGTTAGTGTTTCATGGCTCACAATTTTAGATGGAAAACTGAAACTACGTTGATAGCCAATTCTCCACTTCGTGCTCTTTTCAATCGAAGTCAGCGGAATGTTGAAATAGAGCTTTGCTGCCTTGACACCCTTAATTGCTATATAGCGAAATAATTGAATGGTTGAGTAGTTTTGACTTTCTAAGTTGGGTGTAATCACCTTATGAGAATTTCTGGGGTTATTGTTGCCTTCTACTAAGTTTTGAACTTCATAGAACAATCTTTCGACCCGACGAGAATGATTAAGTCTTCGATTTCTGTATAAAGAATTTTGGGTAGCATATGAAAATTTGTAGAAGGTTGGACCGTCACTTCTAGTGTATTTAACAAGGGTCAGGTCCGTATTGTCATCTTTTCTAAGCACCGCACTCATTGGGTAGTACCATGGCTCTTTTATATATACAAGTGTTTGCGCAGGCAGCAAATTCTCAAAGAAATATTCCGAAGGTTTAGAGAGTGCGACTATTAATTCTTGTTCATTGAGTTGATCTTTTATTACATCTGATTTTAAAGCCCCTCGAGCCCATTTATTAGCAGTTATGTTGACAGATTTGTCTGTGGCTATGTAGTTTGGTGCTTGAGGCATAACTCTCGATTTTGCGTTTTGCAGAGTTTCAATATGAAGAATCAATGAAATAAAGGAAAATCTCATTTTTCCCAGAAATGTCTTTATATTTAAAGGATAATACTTTCTTTTACCTGCAACCTGATATCCCAATCCCACATGAATTTGTGCAATTTGTGAGTCATTAATTTGAACAAGCTTTGAAATCAAATTCATTTCCGGCTCAAGATCTCTGGATAGGTCTAGTAAAACGCCAATTTTGCACGTTTCTCTCTTAGGCATCACTCCTAATATCCTAAATGATTTATTGGTTTTTTCCTGGAGGCGCTAACGAATAAAAGTTGGTCACCCTAAACTTCCCGACTCAGGTTCTCTGCTTGAGGGAAGAGCACGATGACCTATATGGGAAAATTCGATACCATTGAGGGGTGCCAAAGTCTTCGGGAAAGTTATCTCCAATCCATCTTCTAACTTATGCATCCAGTGGGTATAGCAATATGGCAAGAGTCCAAGGGATGGTCGCCCTCAATTCAGGATTTAAAAGCTTTAGCATCTATGAGCCCAGAGACTTATCACTGGATTTTAAGATCCGAAATGCTGAAACTCTGACTTATAGCCGCGGAGCAGGATTCTGGATTTGGAAACCCAGAATTATTCTGGACCATCTGAAAAAAATAGCGCCAGATGAAATAGTTCTGTACCTTGACTGCGGAGTATTACCGAATTTGCAAGCGGAAGAATATTGCTCGCTAATTGTAGATGAACGAATACATTTGTGGGCATTGAATGGTGAGTCATACCTAGAGTGGACAGACCCAGATGTCCTCTCTCAATTTGCTAATTTAGATAACACCGATTTTGGAATGATTCAGGCTGGGATAATTCTAGCAAAAAACAATAGAAACTTCACACAATTCCTAGAAGAATGGTTAAGCAGATGTGAAAAACCAGATTTGCTTAGACCCGAAACCCTTCCAAATTACCAACCTAGTTCAAAAATTAAGTGGCATCGTCATGACCAGTCACTTCTAAATATTTTAGTCAGGGAAAATACTAATAGTTTTGTCATCACAAATCGAGCCAGGCCAGGAGAAAGCATTTTGCCCTACTTTGATATTCATCGAAACTTGTATGTGAAAACACTCTTTCATGTAAGGCTTTATCCAAGTCTCAGACTGTTACGACACAAAATTATAAACGTCCTACCAATTTCGCTAAGAATCGTTTTGCGACAATTTTGGTCACGAAAAAAGAAAAAGAATATTGATGAAAGAGAGCTTAAAGCGATTTCAAAAGGCTTTGATCATTAGTAAGAAATATAAAGTTATGTATATTTTTGAAAAAGGCGGCAGTTTACAAATTCTCAAGAGGGAGTTTAATGTTAAAAAGAATTACTCACCTAATTTCAACTATTGAGCTAGGCGGTGCCGAGAAACAACTTTTGGTGTTAACCAAGGAGCAAATTGCTATTGGAATGAATGTCGACGTGATTTATCTTAAAGGCACACCAACATTGAAAGATGAATTTGAATCACTAGGTGTTAATGTGATTAATAGCTTTGCTAACAAAAATTTTATTCGTCAAATTGCCCAATTGATGATAATTTCCCGTACTAAACTAGAAAAGTTCCACGCTCACTTGCCCCAAGCAGAGCTTCTCGCAATGTTTGCCATTCCCAGGGGAAATTTCGTAGTCTCAAGACATATTGCCGCACAATTTGCCCCTAGGCTACCAAGGTATTTATCTAGAAAATTTTCGCGACTTGTGACTTCAAGGGCATCAGGAGTTATTGCTATCTCACAAGCAGTGGCAGATTATCTCTCCCGAAGTAATGAAGTTGCGAATACTTGCAAAGTTTATGTAGTACTTTATGGAGCCGAAAATATGAAATCTCTTCATAAAACCAAAGCAGGTAGTGTGAGAGAAAGTTTAAACATCTCTGATAATTCATATTTAGTTGGAACAATTGCCAGAATCGTTGAACAAAAAGATTTTCCAACATTGCTAAATTCCTTTAAGTATCTAACCAAAGTCAATCCTGACTCTGAATTAATAATTCTTGGTGAAGGAAATTTATTGCCTCAAATGCAGAGATTAGCAATTGAGTTAAATATAGGTAAAAAGGTACATTGGTTGGGCAAGCACTCTGACGTAGATTCGTATTTGAATGCGATGGATACTTTTATTTTGACTTCAAAATATGAGGGGTTTGGCCTGGTGCTGCTAGAGGCCATACAGTCCTCAGTACCAATCGTTGCTTCTAATGTGACATCTATTCCAGAGGTACTGGGATCAAATTACCCACATTTGTGTGGGGTAGGTGATATTCAAGCTTTTGGTGAAAATCTCTTCCAATTGAGCAAGCAAGAATTTAGAGAAGTTGCTGTGTCTCACCTAATGGCAAGGCAAGCTATTTTTAGTCCTTTGACTATGTGTCAAAATGTCTCGAACGTTTACTTTGAGATTTTCAAGGATTCTGAGACCAAGCCACGCACAATTAAACCTAATAGCAAGTTAGAATAGAGAAATGCCTTTGAAACACTTACAAACCTTTCCAAACGTTGTTAAAGGGTCTTTAGAATTACTCCTTCCTAGCGATCGCACTAAATTATACATTTTGGTAAGCATTCAACTTCTGCTTTCAATTTTAGATTTAATTGGGATTTTTGCTATTGGCGTAGTGGGATCTCTTGCTGTAAATCTTGACACTACATATAATGGGAATAGGTTGCAGGAGTTTATTTTACAAGTCTTCTCCTTAGAATATTTAGCACGCAATGATCAAATCATATTTTTTGGTGGGTTTGCTGTCGTAACTCTTTTGTTACGAACGATTACTTCACTTTTTTTAACCAGGTACACACTACAATTTTTAGCACAAAAATCGGCTGATTTATCCGACAGAGTTATACATAAATACGTCAATTCAACCTTGGAATACATACAGAGAACCACTGAACAAGAAACCGCTTACAACCTAACAATTGGAGTAGATAGAGCGACAATTGGAATTTTGGGTACAGTGGTAGGTTTGCTCACAGATTTAGGTTTAGTGATTGTTTTGTTTATTGGATTAGCAATTACCGACTTCTATTTATCAGTGCAAGTCGTCATCTACTTCATGATTGTTGCATTCTGGATTTCACGGTGGGGGACAAAAAGAGCTTCTGTCGCTTCAAGGCGATTGACTGAAGTCAGCATTGCCACTAGCGAAAAAATCGTTGAATTCATAAAGAACTATCGGGAGTTATATGCAAACTCAAGGAGAAAGATTTATGCTGACAAAATTTCTAATCTTCGCAAAAAGTCAGTAGATTTTACGTCATCTTTAGGTTTTATACCGTACTTAGGTAAATCCATCATCGAAACATCATTAGTTGTTGGTGCTGTCGGTTTGACAGCTTCGCAAATGGTTTTTAAAGATTTCAACGAAGCTGCAAGCACTTTAGCCATTTTTCTTGCAGCCAGCACCAGGATATCGCCATCAATAATTAGAATTCAGCAGGGGGTAATTCAACTTCAAGCTCATTCTGCGGCAATCGAGGGTACTTTTAGAATAATTAATGATTTAGATATGTCTGCAGCTCAGAGTTTTTCAGAGAAGCAAGTAGTAAGAAAAAGTTTTAGCCCAGGTATCGTAATTTCAGATATCAATTTTATTTATTCTGGAAGTGAGACGCAAAGTCTGGAGAATATTAATTTAACAATCCCCAAAGGGTGTACCGTAGCGATTGTTGGCCCATCAGGCTCCGGAAAGTCCACCTTAATTGACCTGATACTAGGAATAAACTCACCTACAAGTGGCAGTGTATTAGTTTCTGGGTTGACACCCAAGCAGTCAATCGAAACCTTCCCTGGATCTATTTCTTATGTCTCACAGCATTCCTCAGTGATCAAGGGCACAGTAAGAGAAAATTTCTATGACGAAAACTCAAATGAGTTGATTTCAAAAAACATGATGAACTCCTTATTGAGCGTTACTCACTTGACTAGTTTTATACAGAAACTACCACTGGGTCTTGATACCCAATTGCAGGAGTTGGGTAAGAACTTAAGCGGGGGCCAAAGGCAAAGGATTATTCTTCTTCGAGCACTTTTGAGTTTGCCCTCATTGTTAATACTTGATGAAGCCACTAGCGCTATTGACCTTGCGACTGAGAAAAAAATATTGGCAGGCATTCAGAGCTTGCTTCACAAATCTACAATCATTTTTGTGACTCACCGGATAGAGACAGCAAAGTCGGCTGATTTAGTAGTCTATATGCGGGACGGCCGAATTATCAGACAAGGTAAGTATGCTCAAGTTATACAAGCTGTGAAATATGCTCAAATGAAATCTATTCCAACTAAGAGGAGGCGCAATAAGTGAAGGAATCCCTTAAGGCTTTATTGTTGTTTGCTAATAACATGGCCTACCGTTTTTTAAATTTAAGGATTACCAAAACGCCTCCCTTCGGTGGTGAAACTTATATGACCGATCTCGTAGCCCACGAAATACTGATGAGTGCATGTAAAAGAACGATGACGAGCGAGAATAGCCTCTTTAATTTAGTGGAAGCTGTCCGTTATGTTGAATTAAACAAGATTGAGGGCGACATTGTTGAATGTGGTGTTTGGCGCGGAGGAAGTATTATCGCAATTTTGAAGACATTATTGTCGATTAATTCAACATCTAGAGAAATCTATCTATATGACACGTTTGAGGGAATGACCGACCCTCAAAATATTGATCGAAGCATGATGGGTAAATTTGCGAGTGATTTGATGGCTAGAAAAAGTACAAAAATAGATAGAGGACATGAGGCTGGAGTTGTAGCTTATGCTTCAATTTCTGATGTTCAATCTGGGATTCTAGAAATAGCTTATCCAGTTGACAAAGTTCATTTAATTGTTGGTGACGTCACCGAAACTTTGAGAGTGCATAAGCACCGCAAGATTGCAATTTTGAGATTAGATACTGATTGGTATCTCTCTACTAAATCCGAACTAGTGCACTTGTGGGATTTAGTTAGTCCAGGTGGCATTGTCATTATTGACGATTATGATTATTGGCAAGGTTCTCGCAAGGCGGTAGATGAGTTCTTTGCTGAACGTAATATTCAACTCTTTAAAATGAAAATGGCTTCAGGTGGAAGAATTATCGTGAAAAACTAGCTGACTCTAGGTAGTCACACATTGGTTCTATAATTGCGGAATCAATGACATTATCTCTCATAGCACCGGCTCCCTCAATAAATTTAAGAAAATTCTCAGTTTCCTCTAGCCCAATTTCTTTGATAGCAGTCTCATACAGGAAGTCATTCACATCAGTTGGTTCGCTTAAGTCAAGCTTCGCAAGCGAGGAGTCAACACTCGCTAGAATGTCCTTATTGCTAGATACTATTTCTAATGGTGCATTGTTGCCCCACCATGTCGAACTTCTATTCTCGCTCAAAATCACAGTCTTTTTTCGAAGTGAAAGGGAATACCAGAAAGTTGTAGAAACAGTGTCAACTACAACCACATCTGTCATTTTGAACAATTCAAGCAGATTTGGCAAAAAACTGACACGCCCTCCGACCGGCGCCCATGGTGAGTCATAGCCAGCATTCCCTTTAAACCCAACGCAAATGACCTTAAATCCCTTGTCAATATAGTAGGTATGCGTTTTCGGATCGACAAAATCAAGCCAAAATAGACAGACTGTAACCTCACCAAATGAATTCAACCTATTGCACATCTCTTGTGTAAGTAAATGAGAAACAGTTCCTCCGGGAATACTATGGGTTGGAAAATAAGTAACTTGGCTATCTGTTTTTGACTCGGCTTGAACAGGTTTTTTCTCAACCGCTTTCAATAAGTGAGCCCAGGGAGACCCAGTTGTGGAAACATTCTTGTATCCCTTATTTTTGTAACTCAAGGTTGTTCGGTTACTCCAAGAGAGTATCGGAAAGGCTTTCCCAAATTTATTGAAATGTTCCGGATACACATGATTATTAGTCCCCTCACCCCAACCATGTGGTACTGATGCACGAATTAAACTTGTCCGACTTAAACCGTTCGTGGCAAGAAGAACCTCTCTGTGTCCAAAATTGAATTGCTCCCCCAAAAGTATTTTCTCATCATAAATCCATGCCCCAAGATATTTTCTAATGTTCATATTTAGACTCCTAATCAATGAATTCAGTTTTGTGTGTGGCTATTTCAGAACTCAGTATTTCCTCAATACCGTACCTACAGCTAAATCCCAATGTATCCAAAAACAAGCCTGAATTCGCCACCAATTTTGCCGGATCACCAATTCGTGCGGGTAACATTACTGGAGCAAGAGTTGACCCAAGCATTCTTTGCATAGTTTCGACTACATACTTGACCGAATATCCGATGCCAGTACCAATATTTAAGACTTCGGGCACAGTTCTATTGGTCGCGACTATTAATTCAAGTGCCCTTACAACATCTAACACATGAACGTAATCACGAACGCATGTGCCATCAGGCGTTGGATAATCACCACCATAAATCTCTGGCGGGAGTCCCAGTTCTATTCTTTCCAAAACTCTAGGAATTAAGTTGTCAGCTTTATCATCCTTAAAATTCGCAGAAATTGTTCCAGCAACATTAAAGAATCGCAGGCAAGTACCAATTAATTCATCTTTTTCAATAGAGTCAAGCACCACCGATTCAGCAGACAATTTACTCAATCCATAAGGTGATATTGGTTTCACCTTACTCGCTTCATCCACGTAATCGTTTTCTTGAGCATCATATATCGCGGCAGTAGATGAGAAGATCAATTTCTTACAATTGTATTTCTTTGCTACCTTAACTAAATTCCTTGTGCCTTCAAAATTGACTTCGTGGTAAAGCTTTGGATTAAGGATTGATTCGGAAACTGATTTAAGCGCAGCCAAATGCACTATTCCTTCAATCTCATTTTCTTGGAAAACAGAGTTTAAATCTGACTCATCCCTGATGTCACCTATTTTCACTTTTGTGGATTTGCCGAGTCTCTCAATTTTTCCTGATACTAATGAGTCTAAAACTACAGTACTTATACCCATATCCTCAAAGCTCTTTACAACGTGAGCACCTATATACCCAGCACCGCCAGTTAAAAGCCAACTCACTCAGGTCCTCATCTCTTATAAAGCCTTAGAACTAAAAACTATTTCATCACTTAAAAATCAACTTAATTTCACATATGCTAGCAAACACCTTGCCATCTCATCCCCACTCTTTGGCCTCAAAATGAGTAACTCTTCGTATGCGAATTAATGAGGCCAGTGAAATTAAAAGTTTTACTTAATCCAAAATGGCAATCGATACGCTCAAAAGGTAGTCTAAATCCACGAATGCTATTAAAACAGAGGGCACGGGTACCATTTCTATGCCAAATTATGATAGCCGGGTAAGATATTCAACATTATGAAAGCAGTTATTTTGGCGGGCGGACGTGGTACTCGGTTGTCTGAGGAGACTCAATTTAAGCCGAAACCACTTGTAGAAGCTGCTGGGCAACCATTGATTTGGCACATTATGCAGAATTATGCTCAATATGGAGTAACTGAGTTTATAGTTTTGGCAGGCTACAAAGGTCAGCAAATTCGGGAATATTTCGCAAACTATTGGCTGCATCAGGCAGACATAACCTTTGATTTGGCAACTCCCGATAGGGAGATACTTTCTGTTCGAAGTCTTCCCTGGAAAGTTTCAGTTTTGGATACAGGAGTTGATACCAATACTGGTGGACGTATCGCGAGGCTAAAAAACTTAATTGATGAAGATTTTCTATTGACATATGGCGACGGAGTCTCGGATGTGAATATTCGAGAATTGGTCTCAACACATAAAGAGTCAGGAAATATTGCAACGCTGACTGCAGTTCAGCCACCAGCGAGATTTGGTGCTTTGGATCTTGAGGGAAGCCAAGTTGTAAATTTTCAAGAAAAACCTGATGGTGAGGGAGCATGGGTGAATGGAGGCTTCCTGGTGCTTAAGCCTGAAGTTTTTGAACTTATCATGGGAGATGGTTCATCCTTTGAAATAGAGACACTGCCAAAGATAGCCCACCTTGGAAAATTGGGAGTTTATAAACACTCAGGCTTTTGGCAACCAGTAGACACCATCCGTGATTTGCAACGCCTTGAAGATGCAATTAGTAGAGGCTTGCTTCCGTGGGTTTAAACCCAAAGATTTGGAGTGGCAAACGAGTCTTAGTTACAGGGCACACTGGATTCAAAGGAGCTTGGCTTACTCTCCTCCTTAAGGATTTAGGAGCTGAAGTTATTGGAATCTCATTATCACCAGAAGGACCACAGTCTCTTTACGTTGATGCGAGAATCGAAAAGGATATTAACTCGGAAATTATTCAGGACATTCGAGACGAAATTGCAGTCGAAAGAGCAATAAGAGAATCAAATGTGGACTACGTTTTTCACTTAGCGGCACAAGCTTATGTTAGAAGGTCTGTGAGAAGCCCTCTTGAAAGCTTTACAACAAACGTTCTTGGGACGGCGAACGTATTAATTTCTGCTTTAACCTCTACGAGTGTTTCTGGAATTACAATCGTCACTACGGATAAGGTGTATGAAAATCTTGGCGCAAATCTGCCATTTAAAGAGTCAGATAAATTGGGAGGCCAGGATCCATATAGTGCATCAAAAGCTGCAGCAGAACTCGTCGTCTCTTCAATTCGTTTTTCAAGCAATCCGCGCAATATCCCAGTTACAACAGTGCGCGCAGGCAACGTTGTTGGTGGAGGAGATTGGGGTGAGGAGCGTCTTGTTCCAGACTTAGTGAGAGCTCTCAGGTCGAACCACCCGCTCCTAATTAGATACGAAGGTGCGACAAGGCCTTGGCAGTACGTTCTTGACTGCCTTTTTGGATATTTACTTGTCGCTCAATCACATTTGGAAAGGAAAGAAAATGTACCTAACAACGTAAATTTTGGCCCAGAAGAATCCTTATCAGTCATGGAATTAGTTCATCTTTTTGAGAGTGCCTTCGGTAAAAAACTCGTTAAAGAAGTCGTGAAATCGCCAATTATTGAAAGTTCAGTGCTTTCACTTGACTCAAGTTTGGCGCATCAGTATTTTGGATGGAAAACGTCACTTTCACCAGAGCAGTCGGTAATGCAAACTGCAGAGTGGTATCTAAAGTTTAGCAACGGTGAAGACGCTAAGAGTTTAATGTTGACAGAGATATCAAAGTATAGGATTGGCAAGTGGTGAGTTGTCGTGGGTGTAGTGCCCAACTTTCATTAACATTCTTGGATCTTGGCGCCAGTCCAATCGCCAATGATTTAATTTCAGGAGAAACACTAGTTAGCCCAGAAGTTTTTTATCCATTACATGTAATGACATGCACTAACTGTTCTCTTGTTCAGATACCAGAAGTAGCTAAGCGTGAAGCACTGTTTCGGTCCGATTACGTCTACTTTTCTTCATACTCGACAAGCTGGCTCGAACATTCCCAAGCATATGCATCAAAGATGATAGAACTACTCGACCTAAGTGAGCAAGATCTAGTGATTGAAGTTGCAAGTAACGACGGATACCTTCTTCAATACTTTAGAGAGAATGGTGTTCAAGTACTTGGTATTGAACCTTCATCTGGGGTAGCAGAAGTTGCAATTGAAAAAGGAATTTCCACCGTTATTGATTTCTTTGGCACGGAACTCGCAAAAAAGTTAGCCTTCGAAATGAAGCCCAAACTCATGCTTGGAAATAATGTGCTAGCGCACGTGCCAGACTTACATGATTTCATAAAGGGGTTTTCACTTCTAATTGCCCCAGAGGGCTTAATTACTTTTGAATTTCCTCATATTGTTAGCCTAATTAAAAATAATCAATTCGACACAATATATCACGAGCATTATTCCTATCTTAGCGTCACATCACTAGCACCAATTTTTGAGAGTCATGGCTTGAGGATAATTGAGGTTGAAAGACTAAACACACATGGTGGTTCGATCAGAATTTATGTGGCCCGAGCAGATTCAACTTGGAAAACAAGCGATTCAGTGGCAACAATTTTGCGAGAAGAAACTCAGAATGATCCGAGAAACAAAGCTATCTGGGGGTCGTTACAAGAGAAAACTCTTAGGGTCAAGATAGACCTCCTAGAGGAGCTTGTTAAGTGCAAGAGGCAGGGAATTAAAGTGGCGGCTTACGGCGCTGCCGCTAAGGGCAACACCCTTTTAAATTATTGTGGAATAGATTCAGATTTAATCAACTATGTTGTGGACTTAAATCCGCACAAGCAAGAAAAATACCTTCCTGGTTCACGAATTCCAATTGTTGGGCTAGATTACTTAACAGAAAACACGCCTGATGTTTTATTAGTGTTACCTTGGAATTTAGCAGATGAGATTAATTCACAACTTAATAACTTCACTGATGCTGGATTGAAGTTACTTAGAGCGGTCCCCAATTTGGAGTATTTCTGATGGAATTCATACCTTTAAAAATAGAAGGAGTATTCGGAATAATTGAACACCCACAATTGGATTCGCGAGGTTCTTTGACCAGGCTTTTCGATTCCAACTCCATTCTAGGTGACTTCATACTCAATCAATCAAGTGTTGTTACGAATCCAAAGATTGGCACGCTTCGAGGACTTCATTACCAGCACGAGCCTTTTTCAGAAAACAAGGTCGTTGAATGTGTTTCTGGAAAAGTATTTGATGTCATTGTTGATCTACGTGGGGGGTCGA
>Ga0209550_10001246_pt1 | contig 24555 bp, 27 predicted proteins | sample LauGreSuBDMM15SN_2_FD_187567 | JGI IMG/M metagenome (GOLD analysis project Ga0209550, IMG submission 187567) | Freshwater lake microbial communities from Lake Michigan, USA - Su13.BD.MM15.SN (SPAdes) (version 5) | ecosystem: Environmental > Aquatic > Freshwater > Lake | place: Lake Michigan... | reverse complement strand
GGGGGGGGGGCACGCGTGAGGCCATCTCTCCACAACGCCTGCCTCGTCCCCGCTTTTTATAGGAGCCAGCCTGCTGGCGATGCGTGCCGGATCACCGCCATGGCCACACGCCACCCATGGCCGCCAAGCCCATAGGCCGTGCCACGCGTGCCCCCACCCCAACCCTTCCCCAGAGGGGGAGGGAGTAAGGCGGGACCCCGATTTCTTCCTCAGAGGCGGAGGGAGTAATACGGTCACCCGTTTTCCTACCGAGAGGGTCCGGCGGCCGAGCAGGACCCCGTTTTCCTCCCTCCCCCCCTGGGGGAGGGCCGGGGTGGGGGCACGCGTGAGGCCATCTCTCCACAACGCCTGCCTCGTCCCCGCTTTTTATAGGAGCCAGCCTGCTGGCGATGCGTGCCGGTCTTCGGTCGTTACCGCAGGCCAAGAATCGCCGGCAGGCCAGCTCCTACAGGGAAAAGACAAGCATGCCATGCGCTGCAGAGTCTTGTCCTGTATGCGCGTTCACCTCTGCCGCATACCTTCGCGCATCGGCGCGCTTCAAAAGGTCACGCAGCGGCGCGATTCAAACGGTCGCGCACGCCTTCCCAGTCGGGGGTGTCGGGTGGCAGTTCTACCCATATTTGCTGCACGCCGCGCGCGTCCAACTCTCGCAGCGCGGCAAAGAGCGATTGCGCGGCCGCCTCGCTTGCGCTGGGTTGGGCCAGCCAGTACACGCCTGCGCCCAGGTCGGTCGGTCGATGTCGGCACCACAGGCCCAGGTTGCTGGCGTGCACGCCCAGGGAGGCCAAGCGTTGCTCTATCTCGCCAGCGTCCATCAGCCTGAGTTTGGCTCGGGGCGCGTAGTGCGACGCGAGCGTGCCGGAGGCGCGGGGCGCAGCCTGGGCCACCTGGGTCATGGACTCGGGCGAACGCAGCAGCTGGCCGCAGGCTTGCTCAATGCGCGCGCGTGTGATGCTGCCGGGCCTGAGCAGCACGGGTGCGCCGCGCGTGCAGTCCACGATGGTCGATTCAATCCCCACCGCGCAGGGGCCGCCGTCCAAAATGAGCAGGTCTTTGCCAAACTCGGCCTCCACATGCGCGGCGATGGTGGGGCTGACGCGGCCAAACTGGTTGGCGCTGGGGGCGGCCAGGCCCACGCCTGCAGCCCGCAGCAGCGCCTGGGCCACCGGGTGCGAGGGGCAGCGCAGGCCAATGGAGTTTTGCCCGCCAGCGGCGGCGGCGGCCACGCCTTGGCGGCGCGGCAAGATGAGCGTGAGCGGGCCGGGCCAAAAGGCGGCCATCAGGCGCTGGGCAAAGTCTGGCACCTGGTCGGCGTAGTCAGGCACTTGCGAGCTGCTGGCCACATGCACGATGAGTGGGTGGTCGGCGGGCCGGCCTTTGGCCGCAAAAATGCGGGCCACGGCCGCGTCTTGGCAGGCGTCGGCCCCCAGGCCATACACCGTCTCGGTGGGCAGGGCCACCAGCTCTCCTGCGCGCAGGGCTTGCGCGGCTTGCTCAATGGCGGCGGGGCTGGCGGGCAGGATCATGTATTTAGGCCATTGTCCAGGCCAGGCAAGCCCAGCAGTTCGGCGCAGCGGCGGGCGCTGGCCTGCACGCCAGCCAGCGTGGGGCCGGTGAGCGTGAGGTGGCCCATTTTGCGGCCCTTGCGCGCTTGGGTTTTGCCGTAGAGGTGCAGGTGGGTGCCGGGCAGGCTGAGCACCTGCGCCCAGTCGGGCGTGCGCTCTTGGCCTTGCGCGTCAAACCAAATGTCGCCCAGCAGGTTGAGCATGAGGGCGGGCGAATGCTGGCGCGGCTGCGACAGGGGCAGGCCCGCCATGGCGCAGACCTGCAAATCGAACTGCGAATGGTCGCAGGCGTCCAGGGTGTAGTGGCCGCTGTTGTGCGGGCGTGGCGCCATTTCGTTGACCACCAAATCAAAGACTTGGCCTTGGTCGCTTTGCACCACAAAAAATTCCACGCACATCAGGCCCACATAGCCGATTTGCGCGGCAATGGCCAGGCCCGCGGCTTGGGCGCGGGCGGCCAGCTCGGTGGGCAGGCAGCCTTCATAGGCGTGGGTCACGGCCAAAATGCCGTCCACATGCACATTGCGCTGAGGGGGGTAGCTGACCATGGCTCCGTCAAAGCCGCGCGCCACCAGCACCGAGCATTCGGCGTGCAGGGGCAGCATTTTTTCAAGCACGCAGGGCACGCGCTGCAGCTGGGCCCAAGCGTCGACCAGTTCTTGGCGAGTGCTCACGCGCACTTGGCCTTTGCCGTCGTAGCCCATGCGCGCGGTTTTAAGAATGCCGGGCAGCAGGTCTGCGGGCACAGCCTGCAGGTTGGCGTCGCTGCGGATCACGGCATGCGGCGCGCAGGCCACGCCAGAGCTGGCGGCGCAGGCTGAAAAATGGGCTTTTTCCTCGATGCGGTCTTGCGCAATGGCCACGCAGGCCGCACCCGGGGCCACCGGCCGGCTGGCGGCCAGGGCCTGCAGGGCCTGGGCGGGCACGTTTTCAAACTCCGTGGTGATGGCCGCGCACAAGCTGACTAGGCGTTCTAGCCCTGCTGCATCGGTGTACGCGGTGTGAATATGGTGGTGGCTGACCAGGCCCGCCGGGCTGTGGGGGTCCGGGTCGAGCACGGCGGTGAAGTAGCCCAGCCTTTGGGCCGCGTGCACAAACATGCGGCCGAGCTGGCCGCCCCCCATCACGCCCAAGGTGGCGCCAGGCAACACCGGCTTCATGCGGCGGCGGGCGGCAGCGTCATGGCCTGGGCTGCGCGGGTTTGCTCGGCTCTGAAGGCCTGGAGTTGCTGGGCCAGGGCTGGGTTGTGCAGCGCCAGCATGGCCACGGCAAACAAGGCCGCGTTGGCCGCGCCCGCGTTCCCAATCGCAAAGGTGGCCACGGGGATGCCCTTGGGCATTTGCACGATGCTGTGCAGCGAGTCCACCCCTTGCAGGTGGCGGCTGGCCACCGGCACGCCCAGCACGGGCACACAGGTTTTGGCCGCCAGCATGCCCGGCAGGTGGGCAGCGCCGCCGGCGCCTGCAATGATGGCTTGCAAGCCCCGGCCTTGCGCGGCTTCGGCGTAGGCAAACAGCTGGTCGGGCATGCGGTGGGCCGAGACCACGCGGGCCTCGTGGGCCACGCCAAATTGCTCAAGAATTTGGACAGCATGCTGCATGGTGTCCCAGTCGCTGCTGGAACCCATGACCACACCAATGTGCAGGGCGGGGGAAGATGTGCTGGAGGTCATGCGCTGGCCGGGTGGCGGCTGGCCGCAAGTGCTGCGGCGGCCCAGGGTGGAGCGGGGGTGCCCGCCAAAAGCCCATGATTTTAAGCGGCGCTCAGGTTCCGCACCACCATGTACCATCCTGCCCATGATTGACGTCACCATGGCGAACTTTGAGCAGGAAGTCATCGCCGCTTCCATGACCACCCCCGTGCTGGTGGATTTCTGGGCCCCTTGGTGTGGGCCTTGCAAATCGCTGGGCCCTTTGCTTGAAAAAGTAGAGGCCGAGTACGCGGGCCGCTTCACCCTGGCCAAGGTCAACTCTGACAACGAGCAGCAGTTGGCCACCGCCTTTGGCATTCGCAGCCTTCCCACCTGCGTGTTGCTCGTGGGCGGACGGCCGGTGGACGGCTTTACCGGCGCGCTGCCCGAGGGCCGCATCAAAGAATTTTTGGACAAGCACCTGCCCAGCGAGGGTGAGCTCATGGCCCAGGCGGCGGCCGAGGAAACCCAGGAGCTCATGGACAGCGGCGATTTGCAAAGCGCGCTCGACAAATTGGGCCAGGCCCTGGCGGCTGACCCGGCCAACGACGAGGCCCGCTTTGACTACGTCAAGTTGCTCATCAGCACCGGCCAGCTCGAAGAAGCCGAGGCAGCCCTGACCCCAGCACTCGTGCAAATTCCGCTGCAACTGCGCTTTGAGGCCTTGCGGCAGTGGCTGCAAGCCCTGCAGTTTGTGGCCGCAGACCCGCGCGGCCAGTGGCCGCTGGAGCAGTTTGACGCGCTCATTGCCCAAAACAAGCGCGACTTTGACGCCCGCCTGGCCAAGGCCCGCGTGCTGATGGCCGACGGCGACTGGACCGCCGCCATGGACGAGCTGCTGGAGATCATCATGCGCGATAAAAAATGGTCAGACGAGCTGCCGCGCAAAACCTTTATTGCCATTTTGGAACTGCTCACCCCGCCCAAAGCCAAAGCGGCTGTGGGAACGCCAGGCAAAACGGCAGCAGGCATTGAGCTGGTGGGCGCGCTGGCCGTGCAAGAAGACCCACAGGCCGCCATGGTGTCTGCCTACAGGCGCAAGCTGAGCATGATGCTCAATTGAGCGGGCGCCTGCCCTGATTGCACCTTGTTGGTGCATTCAGGGTCTGCTCGGTGCGCGCGGCCGGTACAATGTTACACAATGGTGCGTGCGGCTGCTTTGGCCCCCTTTGTGGCCTGGCACGCTCCATGCTAAAACACGAGGGTCTTTTTACTCGCATCAAGGAGCGATCTCATGTCTGCCACATTGACCAAATACCTCGCCCTGTTTGCCCTCGCGGCCTCAGCCTTTTCAACAGGCGCCGCTCTGGCAGAAAACACACTGTCCTACAACATTGGCGCAGTCTCTGACTACCGCTACCGCGGCCTGTCGCAGACCAACCTCAAGCCAACAGCGCAAGCCGGCCTCGACTACGCACACAGCAGCGGCCTCTATGTGGGCACCTGGGCTTCGGGCATCAAGTGGCTCAAAGACAGCTCGGTGGAGCTCGATATTTATGGCGGTTACAAGGGCGAGATCACCAAAGGCTTGGGCTACGACCTGGGCGTGCTGCGTTACCAGTACCCAGGCACATCTGCCGCCAACACCACCGAGCTGTATGGTGCACTCACCTACGGCATGTTGACCGCCAAGTACTCGCAATCGACCACCAACTTGTTTGGCACGGTCAACTCCAAGGGCAGCGGCTACCTGGACCTCTCAGCCACCATAGACCTGGGCAACGGCCTCTCGCTGGTGCCGCATGTGGGCCGCCAAATGGTCAAGAACAGCAGCGATTTCAGCTACAACGACTACGCCTTGTCGCTCACCAAGGACTTTGGCAAGGGCCTCAGCGGCACTGTGTCTTACGTGAATGTGAGCAAAAACCTGGTCTCGTCCCTGACCAGCAGCAAAGACATGGGCCCGGCCCGCTTGGTGGCTGGCGTCAAGTACGCCTTCTGACTTGAGCCCACAGCGTTTTTAAGCCGCCCATTGCGGGCATCATCCCTTGAGCTTTAAGGGCCATCTTTTCCAAGGTTCAGCCCGCCGAGCTTTAAGCCCGGCGGGCTTTTTTATGTCTTTCGGCCGGCCGTTTTCTCCCTGAAAAGAGTCGGGCCTGCGGGAAAATATCAGTTATAAAATATTTAAATTCTTAACGATTAATTCATAAATTAACTATTTGTTGCTATCATCTGCGACCTTCATTGGTTGCTTATGGCAGATACACAAGTCAACGAATTGCTGCAGGAATTGGCCACAGAAATGGCCTTTTTATTGCCCGACAGCGCCCAAGGCTTGACGGTGATGGCGGCTGCATTGGGCCAACTCCAGCAACTTCCGTCGGTCACGGCGTCGGCCGATGCCATGCAAGAGTTGGCGCTGTGCCTGGCGCTGTGTCAGCCTGCAGTCGGCGCGGGCATGACTGCGCCGCAGCTGGAGAAACTGCAAACAGCCTTCGAGCGCATGGCCAATGCGTTGTATGTGGTCCAGCCTGCGCCAGAGGCCAGTGCCACAGCGCAGCCCAGCGCGCAGACCCAGCCGGCCCAAGTTGGGCCAGTCGCCCCGGCTGAAGGCGACAGCGAAGGCGATGCGGGCCGCTTTTTCATAGGCCCTGACGACGATCTGGAACTGCTCAACGAGTTTTGCAACGAAGGCCGCGACCTCCTCAGCCAAGTGGAGCAAGGGGTGTTGGTGCTGGAGGAAAACCCTCGTCACAAAGACACGCTCAACCAAGTCTTCAGGGCGTTTCACACCTTCAAGGGCGGGGCGGGGTTTTTGGGCATTGCGCCCATTCAGCTGCTGGCCCACCACTTGGAGTCCATGCTGGACTTGGCCCGCAAGGACCAACTGCCCATAGACCCCACGGTGATCGACGTGATTTTGGCCGGCGGCGACGCCTTGCAAAAGTATGTAAGTGCCATGGCCCGACAGTTGGCGGGCGAAGACCAGGGGCAGGCTATTTTTGTAGACACTGCCGAGCTGCTGCTGCGCATTGAGGCTTGTTTGCGGGGCGAGCCCGCACCGGTGTTTTCAGCGGCCACACCGCCACCTGCGACTGACTTACCGCCTGCTACGGCCCCGGCTGAACCGGTGGCCTTGCCAGCCATGGAGCCCGAGCCACAGCCCGCGGCTGTACTGCAGCGAGACGACAAGCCGGCCTTGGTGATGACGAGCTCTGCGCCCCCTGCAGCTGCGCCTCGCCCCCCGCCTGACAAGCCAGCCGACGCGGTCAAGGCTGCACCCGCTGCTGCTGCGGGTCAGGCCGGCAAGGTGGCGGCGCGCGCGGAGGCGCTGGCCAATTTCGTCAAGCTCGACACCCACAAGCTCGACGCGCTGGTGGACCTCATGGGCGAGTTGGTGATTGCGCAGTCCATGGTGGTGCAACACAGCTTGGTGCAAGAGTTGCGCGACCGGGAACTGGACCGCCATTTGCGCCAGCTCTCGCGCATCACCACCGACTTGCAGCGCAACGCCATGTCTTTGCGCATGGTGCCGATTCGCTCGACCTTCCAAAAAATGAACCGCCTGGTGCGCGATTTGGCAGCCACTCAGCACAAGCAGGTGCAATTGATTTTGAGCGGCGAAGACACCGAACTGGACCGCAACATCGTCGAAGAGCTGGCCGACCCGCTGCTGCACATGATGCGCAACGCTGTGGACCACGGCATTGAGTCGCCCGCCGACCGGCTGGCGGCGGGCAAAAGCGCGCAAGGCACGATTGAGCTGCATGCCACCCACCAAGGCGGCGGCATCTTGATCCGCTTGCGCGACGACGGGCGCGGCTTGGACACCCAGCGTATTTTGAGCAAAGCCTTGCAAAAAGGCCTGATCACTGCCGAAGACGCGCCCACCGACAGGAGCATCTTCAACCTGATTTTTTTGCCCGGTTTTTCTACGGCCGAGGCAGTCACCGACATTTCTGGGCGCGGCGTGGGCATGGACGTGGTGCGCGGCAACATTGCCCGGCTGCGCGGGCGCATTGACATCACCTCGGTGCTGGGCGCGGGTACCACTTTTGAGATTTTCTTGCCCCTGACGCTGGCCATCATCGACGGCATGTTGGTGGGCGTGGGCCAAGAGCGTTTTATTGTGCCCACGCTGACCATTCGGGAATCTTTGCGGCCCCAGCCCCACATGGTCTCTACCGTGCAAGGCAAGGGTGAGCTGATCCGGGTGCGCGACAAGCTCATTCCCTTGGTTCGGCTGTCCGACAAGCTCGGCTTGGTCAGCCAGGTGCGCGACCCCTGCGAAGGCATCGTGATGGTGGTGGACTCGGGCGTGCGCAGCCGCGCCTTGCTGGTCGACAGCCTCATTGGCAAGCAAGAGGTGGTCATCAAGTCGCTGGGCCCAACTTTCAAGCACCAGCAGGGCATGTCGGGTGCGGCCATCTTGGGCGACGGCCGGGTGGCCCTGATCATCGACCCCGAGGCGGTCAGCCAGTTGGGCAGCGCCGCCGAGATGGTGTCATGAGCGCACCCCTTCACTTTCAGTCAAAGGCTCCCCCATGACGCTCACCCAAACCCTGCCCACTGCAGGCAAGTACTTGACTTTTGCAGTGGCCCAAGAGCGCTACAGCGTGCCGGTGCTCAAGGTCAGGGAAATCATGCGCTTGTGCCCGGTCACGCCGGTGCCGCGCATGCCCTCTTTCATCAAGGGCGTCATCAACCTGCGCGGCAAGATCGTGCCCGTGGTCGATTTGCGCGAGCGCTTTAGCTTGGGCGCGGCCGAGGACACCGAGCGCATCTGCATCGTGGTGGTGCAGGTCGAGGAGCCCGACGGCGGCAGCCGCCTGACGGGAATGATTGTGGACGTGGTGGAGGAGGTCTCGCAGTTTCAAAGCGACGACCTCGAGCCCCCGCCCGACTTTGGCGATGCCGTTGACGCGCGCTTTATTGTGGGCATGGCCAAGACCCGGGGGCAGGTCAAAACGCTGCTCGACATCGACCGCCTGCTTGGCTTTGTGGGACACATCGACGTGCGCGCACTGCACACACGCTCAGCTGAACTTTGAACACGACTCTTTAAAGGGCCTGAACCATGTTGAACTTGAAAAAACTCGTCGCCGGTTTTGCCATGCTGTTTCTAGGCAGCCTGGCCGGCATCCCGACCGTGAGCTATGTGTTGACCGAGCCCATCCGCATTGGCGGCCAACTCTACAACCAGATTGCGCACGAAAAAGACCTGCTGGCCGCCGTGCTGCCACCGCCTGCTTACCTGATTGAGACCCACTACTTGGTGACCAGTGCCATGGTCACTGTGGTGCAAACCTCGATCAGCGGTTCAAGCCAGGTCAGCAACGCCGGTGAAGGCAAGCGCTTGACGGAACAAATTCCGCGTTTGCTCAAGGAATACAACGAGACCTATGCACAGTTTGCCAAGAACGCGCTGACCGACCCTCGGCTGCTGCCGCTGTTGGAGGAGTCTGACCGGCATGTGCGCAGCTACTTCAATGTGTTGACCAAGAACTTCATGCCCATCCTCGACAGCGGTGACTTGGCCAAGATCCGCAGCGAATACGAACAAATGTCCAAGGCCTACGAAGACCATCGCCGCGCTGTCGATGCGCTGGTCCTCAAAACCAACGAAAGCACCCGCCAGACGCTGGTCAAGGCCGAGGCCATTCAAAGCCAAGTGATTTGGAGCATCGCGGCCCTGGGGCTGGGCGGTTTGCTGGTCGGCCTGGGGCTGGCCTGGGTCGCTTACCGGGTGTCCATCAAGCCCTTGACCACGGTGGCCCGCCACATTTACGAGGGCACTGAAAAAAGCCGGCGCGCGTCCAGCCAGCTGACCATGGCCAGCCAAAAGTTGGCGCAAGGCGCCAACGAGCAGGCCGCCGCGATTGAAGAGACCAGCGCATCACTGGAGGAGGTCTCCAGCATGATCCACTCCACGGCCAAAAACGCCGAGCAGGCCAAGCAACTGGCCTCAGAAACCCGGGCCTCGGCGCAAGAGGGCGTGAGCAACATGACGCAGATGACGGTGGCCATGGACGCGATTGAGCGCTCCAGCAGCGATGTGGCCAAAATCGTCAAAAGCATTGACGAGATTGCCTTCCAAACCAACATCTTGGCACTCAATGCAGCGGTGGAAGCAGCTCGCGCCGGCGAGGCCGGCGCCGGTTTTGCAGTGGTGGCCGACGAGGTGCGCTCGCTGGCCCAGCGCAGCGCCAAGGCAGCCCATGAGTCGGCCGAAAAGATCGAGGCGTCCTTGCGCAGCAGCCGCACCGGCTCGGTCTCCTTGCAGCGGGTGCAAGAGTCGCTCAGCCAGATTGAAAGCAAGATCGCCCGCACCGATGCGCTGGTGGCCGAGATCACCATGGCCTCGCGTGAGCAGGCCCAAGGCATAGAGCATGTGGGCATTGCCATTGAGCAAATGAGCAAGGTGGCGCAAGACACGGCCGACAGCGCGGGCCAAATTGCACATGCGGCTGAGCAAACCTATGACCAGGCCCGCGAGGCCGAGGCACTGGTTGAGCGCGGCATTGAGGTGGTGGGCTTCACACTCCAGCGCAACGCCACCGAGCAAGATGAAGATGGCGTGGCGCTGTCTGGCGCGCGCCGGGTGCACCGCCAGCCGCGCGCCCCCGTCAGCCAAGTCACCATGGACCGCGCTGACAGTGGGCAGGACAAGTCGCACGGCAGCAAGCCCCAGCTGCGGGCACCTGCGGCTGGCGCAGAGCGCCACTTCAAGGACTTTTAAGGTTTGACCAAGGCTGCTGTCCAGGCTCGCACGCCCGTGGATCGGCCCATGTCGGCCGAGGTGTTTGAGCGCCTGCGCGCCTTGATCCATCAACACAGCCGGATTCACCTCACACCGAACAAGCTCAACATGCTGAGCAGCCGGCTGGGCAAACGCCGCCGGGAGTTGGGGCTGCAAAGCTGGGACGAGTACCTAGCCTGGCTGACGCAACAAGGGCCGGACGAACTGGACACGCTGATCGACCTGGTGGCCACCAACCACACGCATTTTTTTCGCGAGGCCATTCAGTTTGAAATTTTGCAGACCGACCTGCTGGGCGCTTTGCTGGCCCGCAGCCCCACCGCGCGGCGCGGGCTGCGTTGCTGGTCGGCCGGTTGCTCCAGTGGCGAGGAAGTTTTTACACTGGCCGTTGTGTTGGCCGAATATGCCCAGCGCCATCAAGCCGATTTGCGCTGGCAGATTGAGGGCACCGATATTTCACACCGTGCCTTGCACACAGCTCGGCAAGCCATTTATGAAATGGACCGCTTGAACCTGCCGCAAGCGGGGCTGCTGGAGAGGTATTTTCAACAGGGCAGTGGGCCTTACGAGGGCTTTTGCAAGGTCAAGCCCGAGCTGCTGGACAAGGTGCACTTTCATCGCCTGAACTTGTTTGGCCCGCTGAACCAGATTCCCCAGCCGCAGCATGTGGTGTTTTGCAGGAATGTAATGATTTATTTCGAGCCCGCATCGCAAACACAATTGGTGCAGCGCCTGCACGACACGCTGGAGCCCGGCGGCTACTTGGTGGCCGGACACTCCGACAGTTTGCTGCGCATCAAGCACCCCTTGCTCAGTTTGGGCAATGGCATTTATCAAAGACCCGTGTTGGCTTGAGATTTTTGGAGCACGCCTTGCCTATCAAAGTTCTTGTGGTGGACGACTCCGCGATGGTGAGAAAAACCATCAGCGACACCCTGGCGCACGACCCCGACATTGAAGTGGTGGGCGTGGCCAACGACCCGCTGATTGCCATGGACAAAGTGGCGCGCTTGCAGCCCGACGTGATGACGCTGGACATGGAGATGCCGCGCATGGACGGGCTGACCTATTTGCGTCAGCTGCAAAAAGAGCGCTCGCCCGTGGCCGTGGTGGTGGTCAGCTCGCTCACGCAGCAAGGCTCGCAAATTGCGCTCGACGCCATGGACGCTGGCGCCTCTGAGGTGCTGGCCAAGCCCGACGGCAGCATGTCTATTGGCGCGCTGGCGGGCAAGCTGGCCTTTCACATCAAGGCCGCCCATGCCGCCAAAAAGCGGTTTAGGCCTGCCGCCAGTGAGCCCGTGGCACGCGCTGTGTCCCAGGGACCTGCGCCTGTGGCCATGCTGGGCCGCCACGACAAGCGCTTGATTGTGGTGGGTGCCTCCACTGGCGGCGTGGAAGCCTTGAGCCAGCTTTTGCCCGGCTTGCCCGCAGGCTTGCCGCCTATTTTGGTGGTGCAGCACATCCCGGCCTTTTTCTCCAAGGCCGTGGCCGACCGGCTCAACCAGCTGTGCGGCTACGAGGTGCGCGAGGCGGTGCATGACGAGCCCATCTTGCCCGGCCAGTGCCTGATGGCGCCTGGCAACTTTCACCTGTTGGTGGCGGGCGTGCCCGGCAGCTACCGCACACGCTTGGTGCAAAGCCCGCCCGTGCACTATTGCCGGCCGGCGGTGGACTTGTTGTTTCGCTCGGCCGCCGAGCTGGCGGGCAAACACACCCTGGCGGTGCTGCTCACAGGCATGGGCAGTGACGGCGCTTTGGGCATGCAGGCCGTGCGGCGGGCTGGCGGCATCAACCTGGCTGAGCATGAAGACAGCTGCGTGATTTACGGCATGCCGCGCGCGGCGGTGCAGCTGGGCGTGGTCGATAAATCGGTGCCGATTGAGCGCATGCCGCAGGCCGTCTTGGAACACCTGAACCTGGTGGGAGCTTGAGACCATGACACCCACAGACACCTTGGTGCTGAACAGCGAGCCCGCCAACGCCTTGCTGGCGCAAGAGCGGGTGGCCCAGATGCTGCAAGACGCCCGCTTGCTGGTGGTGGACGACAGCAAGATGATGCGCATGGGCATCTCGCGCTCGCTCAAACAAATTGGTGTGCGCTTCATTGAGGAGGCCAGCCACGGCCGTCAAGCGCTGGAGCGGCTGCAGGCCGAGCCCTTTGATTTGATGCTGCTGGACGTGGAAATGCCCGAGATGACCGGTCTGGAGGTGCTCGCGCAAATGCAGCAACACCCGCAGCTCAGGGGCTTTCCAGTCATTGTGATTTCAGGTGGGCAAGACATTGACGACGTGGTGCGCTGCATTGAAATGGGCGCCGACGATTACCTGCCCAAACCCTTCAGCCAAGTGCTGCTCAGGGCGCGCTTGACTTCTTCCATCGAAAAAAAGCGCCTGCGCGACATGGAGCAACTGCGCCGCCAGCAGCTCCAAGCCCAGCACGCACAGTTGGAGCAAGAGCAGGAAAAAACCGAAAACCTGCTGCTCAACATCTTGCCCCGCTCGGTCTCGCAGCGCCTGAAGGCGGGCGAAAAACGCATTGCCGATGCGCACGCCGAGGTCTCGGTGCTGTTTGCCGACCTGGTGGGTTTCACCCAGCTGTCCAAGGGGTTGTCGGCGCCGGACCTGGTAGAGATTTTGGACCAAATTTTCTCAAGTTTTGACGCCATCGTGGGTGAGATAGGCGTGGAAAAAATCAAGACCATTGGTGACTGCTACATGCTGGTGGGCGGCGTGCCCGAACCGCGCGCAGACCATGCGGTGGCCGTGGTCCAGGCCGGTTTTGCCATGCTTCGCGCCATGGATGAGATCAACCGCCAGCACAGCACTCAGCTGCAAATTCGGGTGGGGGTGAACAGCGGGCCGGTGGTGGCAGGCGTGATTGGCATGCACAAGTTCACCTACGACCTGTGGGGCAACACGGTTAACATTGCCAGTCGCATGGAGTCCACCGGCACGCCAGGGCGGATACATGTCTCACCGTCCACCGCGCTGCTCTTGGGCCAGCGTTTTGCACTGGAGGCCAGAGGCAGTGTGAGTGTCAAGGGCATTGGCGAGCTGGACACTTTTTTTGTGCATGCCCCCCCAGTTGACATGGAGGCCCCTGCGGCCAGCTTGCCATGACCCCCCTGAACTTCACCCCCCCAGCCGGCTTTGACAACTTGGCCCAAGCTTGCGCGCAGGCGCGGGCGAGCTGGCCCGGGCTGCCGGCCATTGCCCAGGCCTGCATTCAAAGCTTGGGGCTTGCACAGCTTGGGGTGCAGGGGGCTGTCCATGATGATGTGGCCGCCATGCTGCGCTTTGTCCATGCGGTGGCCCACGACCTGGAGGCCCTGGGACGCAACTGGCCTGAGGGCCTGGAGCCCGCTTACCACAACCGCCTGCACACGGCCGACGTGATGCTCACACTGACGGCCTTGCTGCACGGCCAGCAGGCCACTGCTCAGCCGGCGGCCAGACCTTGGGCGGCGGCCTGTTTGGCGGCTGCCGTGGCGCATGATTTTGGCCACCCTGGGGGCACCAACTCGCAGCCCTTTGAGCTGGAGAGCCGGTCTTGGCAAGCGCTGGTCGAGCACACCAGCGGCTTGCCCCAGCCTTGGCGCGGGCGCATTGAGTCGCTGATCTTGCACACCGACCCCCTGACCGTGCAGGCCAACCACCTGCGGGTGGCCAGCCAGGCCTTTGACTGGACCTTGCCTTGGTGCCAGGTGCTGCTCAATGAAGCCGACATTTTGCTCAGCGCCAGCACGCGCTTTGGCCCAGGGCTGAGCCAGGCTTTGGCACAAGAGTGGCAGCATGCGGGCGTGGCCGCCCATGCCGTGGTGGCCAGTCCGGCCGGCCGGGTTCAGTTTTTGCGGTCGATTCGGTTTTCCAGCCCTGCTGCGCTGGCCTTGGGGCTGCCCGAGCAGGTGCAGCAGCAGGTGTTTTGAGTGGTGGCTTTGAGCGTGTGGCTCTGAGCTTTTTCAGTTGATTGTTGTGAGTGTCAATGCCATGAATTTTTCTGTGGACCTGGCCAAGGTGGCGGCCATGGGCAACCTGTCGCCCTATTCCCAAGAGGCCATGGACGCCTATGTCCGCCTCGGCCTGAGCAGTGAGGACAGGCTTTACTACCAGCTGGTCAGCGAGCTGTCGCTGGACTCGGCCGCCTTCATGCCTGGCCGCAACCTGTGCGTGGAGGGCCAGCCCGTGAGCGAAGCCTATGTGGTGCGCCAGGGTGAGCTGGAGGTGCTCAGCGAAGGCGCGCGTTACCGGGTCGGGCCTGGCGCTGTGCTAGGGCTGGCCGCCGGCCTGGCCGATGTACCGCACAACATGACGGCCACGGCAGTCACGGTGGTCACCGCCAGCGTCATTCCCATCTTCAAGGCCCTCAAGGGCATTGGCAGTTTTCACCCGGGTTTGCGCGGCATCAACCGCAACACGGTGATGCGCATCCTCAACCTCAACGCAGTGCCGGAGTCCTTAAAATGAGCGGGTTTGTTGAAGCCAGTTTTGCGGCAGGCGCCCATTTGTTTGAGGCCGGTCAGGCGGCAGACAAGTTCTACATCATCAAGCAAGGCACGGTCGAGCTGCTCGACAGCAAGACCGGCCAGGTCTTTGCCACATTGACGGCCGGCCAGCCCTTTGGCGAGCAGGCGGTGCTGGCCGGCGGCGCGCGCAGCGCCACCGCGCGGGCCAAAGAGGCCACGGTCTGCATGGAGCTGACGGCGGGCGGCTTGCAGCAAGTGCTGTCCAAAGAGTCGGACATCAACCGCATTGTTTTTCGTGCGCTGCTGCTGCAGCTGTGCATGGCCAACCAACTGCGCCAAGGCTGACTGCGCTCAGGCAGAGGGGGCGAACATGTCTTGCAAGGTGGACAATGTGCGTTTCAAAGTGCTTGCGTGTGCAGCGCCTTCACGACGCACCAGACGCGACTTGTCGATCGTTCGGATTTGATCGAGCAAGATCAAGCCTGCCTTGCCTTTGAAAGTGATGGGCACACGAAAAGCTGCAGGCTTTGACCCCGTGGTCATGGGCGCCACGATCACCGTGCGCAAATGAGCGTGCATCTCGGGCGGTGAGATCACCACGCATGGCCGTGTTTTTTGAATTTCACTGCCCACTGTGGGATCGAGTTGCGCCAGCCAAATGTCGCCTGTGGCCAATGTCGCAAGGCCTACCACTGCAAATCCTTGTCATCAGCATTGGCAAACTCCGGCCACACCAAAGCATCTTCAGCGGCCTGTGCAATGCGTTGGCTGTCAGCCGCCCAGCCTTCACGGGGGTTGCGCTTGACCGGGCGAATCTCGATCACGCCGTTGTTGACTTGCAGGTCGGCGGTGTCTTGCAGTCCGGTTTGCTCCAAAATGGGCTTGGGGATCAAAACGCCTTTGGAATTGCCCATGGCTCGAACGGATACTCGCATGTGGGGCCCTCAAGTGATGTAAGCACAATGTTAGCACTGCAAGGGCAACTTGATGGCATCAGACAACGCGCTGATCCAGCGGCCCACAAGCCACAAGTGGTTATCGGGAAAAACGAGGTGCTCAGCGGGGTTTTGACCCAAACTCTCCACACTTCTCTCCACACTTCCCGCATCTTTCAAATGGACCCGGTCCAATCACCGCCACACACCACCATGACCCACACACGCAGCGCCAACGCCGTCCGCCTGGAATTTGCACCCGGCTCTTTGGTGCAGACCAACCTCTCGGGCGCGGCCTTCACCGGGGACTGGCTGTGGGTGGCGGGCGACGAGGCGTGTGGCCTGGACCGTTTGCGCCGGCTGGACCCCGTGGGCCGTGAAAGCTTGCGCTTTGGCGAGGTGCGCGACTTTCCCCTGGCTGATTTGCTGGACCTGCCGGGCGCCGCCGATGAAGAAGCCGACCTGGAGGGCATGGCCGTGGCCGACGGCTACCTCTGGGTGGTGGGCTCACACGGGCTCAAGCGCAAGAACATCAAACCGGACCGCTCTCACGCTGACAACGCCAAACGGCTGGCCAAGGTGGCGCTGGACGGCAACCGGCGGCTGCTGGCTCGCCTGCCCCTGGAGCCCGATGCCGACGGCACGCCCTGCCTGGTCAAGCAAGCGGCCGATGGACGCCGGGCACTGCGGCTCAAGGGCGATGCACAAGCCAACTTGCTGACCCGCGCGCTGGCCGACGACCCCCACTTTGGCCCTTACATGGCGATCCCGGGCAAGGACAACGGCTTTGACATTGAGGGCCTGGCGGTGGATGGGCCCAGGTTGCTGCTGGGTTTGCGCGGCCCGGTGCTGCGGGGCTGGTCGGCGCTGCTTGAAATTCAGGTAGAAGTTCGTGCCGACGATTTGCGACTCGCGCCCCTGGACGACAAGGGCACCCTGGTGCGCAAGCATTTTTTGCAGCTCGACGGACTGGGCGTGCGCGATTTGCACTTTTGCGGTGACGACCTGTACATCTTGGCCGGCCCCACCATGGTGCTCAATGGTGACATCCGTCTGTTCAAGTGGCCGGGTGCGCGCAAGGTGATGAACGCCAACGCCGAGCCTGTGCGCATTGAAGCGGCGCTGACAGAGGCCACCACGCTGCCGCACGGGTCTGGCAGCAACCGGGCAGAGGCCATTTGTAATGTGCCAGCCGCCATGGCGAGCCCCCAAGCCCGCTGGCTGGTGCTCTATGACGCGCCTGGCGCGGACCGCCGCGAGGGCGAGCACACCGTGTTTGGAGATTTGCTGCGGCACGCTTGAGCACCGCAGCAAGCATCACTGCACCACGATATTGGCGCCCTTGATGGTCTTGGCCCAGCCGGCGGTTTCGGCCCTGACCACCTCTTGCAAAGCGGGCGCCGCTAAAAAGCGAATTTCAAGCCCAGCGGCCTTGGCTTTGGCCACCACCTCGGGCGTTTCCACCGAGGCTTTGACGGCGGCCGTCAGTCGGTTGAGCGCCTCGGCCGGGGTGCCGGTCGGGGCGAACAAAGCCACCCAGCCCTCCAGCTCAAAAGCTGGCAGTCCGGCCTCGGCGGTGGTTGGCACCTGCGGCAGACCGGGGTGGCGTGTTTTGCCGGTCACCGCAATGCCCTTGAGCTTGCCGGCCTGAATGTGCTGCATCACCGAGGGCGGGGTGGTGATGAACAACTGCACCTGACCGGCGAGCATGTCTTGAATGGCCGGGCCAGAGCCTCGGTAGGGCACGTGCAACATGTTGGTCGAGGTCTGGGACTTGAAGATCTCTGTCCCCACATGGGCCAAGGAGCCCGAGCCTTGGGAGGCGTAGGACACCTTGTCGGGATTGCTTTTGAGGTAGGCGATCAACTCGCCCAGGGTGTTGGCGGGAATGGAGGGGTGCACCGCAATCACGTTGGTGGCCACCACCGCCATGGCCACGGGCACAAAGTCGGTTTGCGCCCAGCCCGGCTTGGGAAACAGCGAAGGGTTGCCCAGGTGGAAGGCAGAGTAGGAGGTCAACAGGGTGTAGCCGTCTGCCGCTGAACGCGCCACATGGCTGTAGCCGATGTTGCCACTGGCCCCGCCCCGGTTGTCGACCACCACAGGCTGGCCGAGTTGGCGGGCCATGGCCTCGGCCAACAGCCGCCCGGAGGCGTCGACCACCCCGCCTGGTGGCGCAGGCACGACCACGGTGATGGGCTTGCTGGGAAAACTTTGCGCATGCGCTTGCAAACCCGCTGTGAGCAGGCATAAAAAACCGGTCAGGGCCACCATCAAGCGTTTCATAGATGATCTTTGTCAAAGGTGAAAGAACTTCAATTTAACCCATCAGCTGGCTCAGGGTGATGCTGCCGCTCAAGCCCACTGCCCTCACCTGGTATTTGACTGTGAGGCAGGAACAGGGATGTGCTTGAGGGCCCGGAACTTAGGCCCTACTCAGGCCATACTCAGGCTATCGCCTTTTAGGAGCGCCCATGCAAGCCGACCACGGACATCACCACGAACACAGTCACGACCACAGCCACGCGCACAGCACCCTGAGCGAGATGGACCTGCGGGTGCGCGCCCTGGAAACCTTGCTCACGCAAAAAGGCTATCTGGACCCGGCGGCGGTGGACCGCATCATTGAAACCTACGAAGTGCATGTGGGCCCACACAACGGCGCCAAAGTGGTGGCGCGCGCCTGGGCCGATCCGGCGTTTCGGGACTGGTTGCTGCAAGACGCCACCGCCGCCATCGCTTCCATGGACTACACCGGCCGCCAAGGCGAGCACATGGTGGCCCTGCCCAACAGCGCAGAGACCCACCACATGGTGGTCTGCACCCTGTGCAGCTGCTACCCCTGGCCGGTGCTGGGCCTGCCCCCGGTTTGGTATAAAAGCGCGGCTTACCGCTCGCGCGCTGTCATCGAGCCGCGGGCGGTACTGGCCGATTTTGGGCTGAGTCTGCCTGCAGAAAAACAAATTCGCGTGTGGGACTCCACCGCCGAAGTGCGTTATTTGGTCTTGCCTGAGCGCCCCGCTGGCACCGAAGGCTGGAGCCAAGAGCAGCTGGCCACGCTGGTCACCCGCGACTCCATGATTGGCACCGGCCTGGCCCTTGCCCCCCAGGAGGCGGCATGAACGGCGTGCACGACATGGGCGGCCTGCAAGGCTATGGGCCGGTCATGATCGAAGCGAATGAGCCGCTGTTTCATGGCGAGTGGGAGCGACGGGCTCTGGGCGTGACGGTGGCCATGGGCGCCAGCGGGCTGTGGAACATTGACCTGGCGCGCTCGGCCCGCGAGTCTTTGCCCCCGCTGGACTACCTGCAAGGCCCTTACTACGCCATCTGGATCAAGGCGCTGCAAAAGCTCTTGACCGAGCGCGGCCTGATCACCCCGCAAGAGCTGGAACAAGGCCAAGCCCTCACGCCCCCGGTGGCCGGCGTTCGGGTGCTCAAAGCCGCCGAGGTGGACGCGGCCCTGGCCAAAGGCAGCCCGGCCGACCGGCCCAGCCAAGCAGCCCCGCGCTTTGCCGTGGGCCAGCGCGTGCGCGCCCTCAACCTCAACCCCCAGGGCCACACCCGGCTGCCGCGCTATGTGCGCGGCCATGTGGGCACGGTGGTGTTGCACCATGGCTGCCATGTTTTGCCCGACCAGCATGTCAAGCACATGCTGCCGCCTTTTGACGGCACGGCCGAGCACCTGTACACCGTGGTGTTTGAGGGCGCCGAGCTGTGGGGCCCGCAAGCCGAAGCGGGCAGCCAAGTGTGCGTGGATGCCTGGGAGTCTTATTTGGAAGCGGTGCCTTCGCCATGAACACCCCCATGAACAGCCCCATGACCACCCTCAGCGATGTGGCCCAAGCCTGCGGCGACGGCTTTCCCCTGCCCGCGACAGCCGCGCAGGGCACGGTGTTTGCCGAGCCTTGGCAAGCCCACGCCTTTGCCATGACCTTGCAGCTGCATGAACAAGGTGTGTTCACCTGGCCGCAATGGGCCCAAGCCCTGACCCGCGAAATCCGCGCGGGCCAAACGCGCGGCGAAGCCAGCGACGACAGCCTTTATTACACGCACTGGCTCAATGCGCTGGAGCAACTGGTGATAGAGCGCGGGCTGGGCACGCCCGAGCAAATTCATGAGTTGGAGCACGCTTGGGCCGCTGCTGCCGAGCGCACCCCGCATGGCCAAGCCATTGTGTTGGACAGCCCACAAGCCCTTGGTTGAATGGGCGGGAGCCCAGCTCGACCAGGCTTGCGCTCAATACCTCGGGCTTGGCAGGGATGGTTGAGGGGGTGGCTCAGCCCGTCAGCCGCTGCAGCGCTTCTTCGTACTTGGCCGCTGTTTTTTGCGCCACCTCGGGTGGCAGCGCGGGTGCCGGTGGGGTTTTGTCCCAAGGCTTGCCGTTGATGCGCACGGCTTCTAGCCAGTCGCGCACAAACTGCTTGTCGTAGCTGGGCGGGTTGACGCCTTGGGCAAAGGCGGCCTCGTAGCCTTCGATGGGCCAGTAGCGCGAGGAGTCGGGGGTCAGCACCTCGTCCATCAGGGTCAGCGTGCCATGCTCATCCAGGCCAAATTCGAACTTGGTGTCGGCAATGATGATGCCCTTGGTCAGCGCAAATTCGGCCGCCGCCTTGTAAATGGCGATGCTCACGCGGCGCATCTCGGCGGCCAGCACAGGCCCCACGACCTCCACCACCTGCTCGTAAGAGATGTTCTCGTCGTGCTCGCCCGCCTCGGCCTTGGCCGCTGGCGTAAAAATGGGCTCGGGCAGGGGGCTGGCGTTTTTCAGACCCGCAGGCAAGGGCACGCCGCAGACCGATTGGCTGACCTGGTACTCCTGCCAGCCGCTGCCGGCCAGGTAGCCGCGCACCACGGCTTCCACCGGGATGGGCTTGAGGCGCTTGACCAGCATGGAGCGGCCCTCCACCTGGGGCAGCTCGGCGGGCGTGACCACGCTCTCGGGCGCCTGGCCGGTGAGGTGGTTGGGGCAGAGGTGGCCGAGCTTGTCGAACCAAAACAGCGCCATGCGGGTGAGCAGCTTGCCCTTGCCCGGAATCGGCTCGCCCAGGATCACGTCGAACGCGCTCAGGCGGTCGCTGGCCACCATCAACAACTTGTCATGACCTACGGCATAGTTGTCGCGCACCTTGCCGCGAGCGAGCAAGGGCAAGGAGGTGAGGGCGGAGGTGTGGAGGGCAGTGCGCATGGCCAGGCATTCAGGCGGTGGGGGCCGACAGGGCGGCCAACAAAAAACCCGCTGCTCGGGCAGCGGGCTGTGGATTATCTCCCTGCGCGCGACAAGCGCGCGCAACCGAATTCAGCGCACCACTTGCGCCAATTCGCCCTTGGCGTATTTGGCCACCATGACTTGCATGCCCAGGGGCTTGATCTTGCCGGCCTGGCCTTCGCAGCCGAAATCCAGGTAGCGCGCCTTGCACACCGCCTTGGCGGCTTCGCGGGCGGGCTTCATCCATTCGCGCATGTCGAATTTCTCGGGGTTCTCGGCCATGAATTTGCGCGCTGCGCCCGTCATGGCCAGGCGGATGTCGGTGTCGATGTTGATTTTGCGCACGCCGTGCTTGATGGCTTCTTGGATTTCTTCCACCGGCACGCCAAAGGTCTGCTTCATGTGGCCGCCGTATTGGTTGATGAGGGCAAGCAACTCTTGGGGGACCGACGACGAGCCGTGCATCACCAAGTGGGTGTTGGGGATGCGGGCATGGATTTCTTTGACGCGCGAGATCGCCAAAATGTCGCCCGTGGGCTTGCGGCTGAATTTGTAGGCGCCGTGGCTGGTGCCAATCGCAATGGCCAGGGCGTCGAGCTGGGTGGCCTTGACGAAGACGGCCGCTTCTTCGGGGTCGGTGAGCATTTGGCTGTGGTCGAGTTTGCCCTCGGCGCCAATGCCGTCTTCTTCACCAGCCTCGCCGGTTTCCAGGTTGCCCAGACAGCCGAGCTCGCCCTCGACCGTCACGCCCACTTGGTGGGCCATCTCAACCACTTTGCGGGTGACCTCGACGTTGTAGTCAAACGACGCTGGGGTTTTGCCGTCCTCCATGAGCGAGCCGTCCATCATCACCGAGCCAAAGCCCAGGCCGATGGCGCCTTGGCAAATTTGGGGGCTGGTGCCGTGGTCCTGGTGCATCACCAGGGGGATGTGGGGGTAGGCCTCGCAGGCCGCTTCAATCAGGTGCTTGATGAAGCTCTCCCCGGCGTACTTGCGCGCACCAGCTGAGGCCTGCAAGATCACGGGCGCGCCCACCTCGTCGGCCGCCGCCATGACGGCCTGCACCTGTTCGAGGTTGTTCACGTTGAAGGCGGGGATGCCGTAGTGGTGCTCGGCCGCGTGGTCGAGCAGCTCGCGCATGGAAACAAGGGCCATGAATCTGTCCTGTCGGGTGGTGAGGTGGGCTTGTGGGCTCCGGCATGCCCGCCGGTAACCCGTTTGTAACTTGTCAATTTTAGCGGCCTGCTTGAGCTCAGACTGTCGCCGTGCAGCGCGCTGTGGGGTCGGGCAAAGGCTGACAGGGTGGCGCCCCCTTAAACTCTGTCCATGCTTTGGGTCAAGTCATTTCACATTATTTTTGTGGCCAGCTGGTTCGCCGGTCTGTTTTACCTGCCACGCATCTTCGTCAACTTGGCCATGGTGGCGCCCGGCAGCGTGGCCGAGCGTGAGCGCTTGCTGCTCATGGCGCGCAAGCTCATGCGCTTTACCCACCTGCTGGCTGTGCCGGCGGTGTTGCTGGGCCTGTGGCTTTGGTTGGGCTACGGCATAGGCCGCAGCGCCGGCAGTGGCTGGATGCACGCCAAGCTGGCGGTGGTGGTGCTGGTGCTGGGTTACCACCACATGTGCATGCGCTTGTTGCGCCAGTTTGAGCGCGGCCACAACCAGCGCAGCCATGTGTGGTTCCGCTGGTTCAATGAACTGCCCGTGCTCTTGATGGTGGCGGCTGTGGTGTTGGTGGTGGTCAAACCCTGGCAGTCTTGAGACAGGGCTGGCTCTGATGCCTTTGCGCCCAGGCCATCAGCCCACCTCGGCCTGGCCGCTGGCTTTGGCCACGGCTTGCGTGGTGGTGTATGCCAGCCTGTACCCGTTTGCCAATTGGCGCGACCAAAACCTGCTGCCCTGGGTTTTTCTGAGCGCTCCGCTGCCGCGCTACTGGACGTGGTTCGATGTCTGGACCAATTTGCTGGGCTATGGCCCGCTGGGTTTTTTCTTGGCCCTGTCGGTGTTGCGCGGCAGCCGCCCGGGCTGGCCGGTCTCGCGCGCCACGCTGTCGTGCGCGGCCTTGTCCTTGGTGTTGGAGACGGCCCAGAGCTATTTGCCCGCCCGGGTGCCCTCCAACCTGGACTTGATGCTCAATACCGCCGGCGCTTGGCTGGGGGCTGGCCTGGCATTCTTGCTGGAGCGCTGGGGGGCGCTGCAGCGCTGGAGCGAATTTCGTGCGCGTTGGTTTTTCCCCGAGGCGCGTGGCGCCTTGGTGTTGTTGGCTTTGTGGCCTGCCGCGCTCTTGTTTCCCGCCTCGGTGCCGCTGGGGCTGGGCCAGGTGATGGAGCGCCTGGAGGACGCCGCCGTGGAACTGCTGCAGGGCACCCCCTTTTTGCAGTGGTTGCCCGTGCGCGAGGTGGAGTTACAGCCCTTGCTGCCAGGCGCGGTGGTGGTTTGTGTGGCGCTTGGTGCCGTGGTGCCCACTTTGTTGGGCTTTGGCGTCATTCGGCGGCTGTGGCAGCGCCTGGTCTTTTTGGGGCTGCTGCTGACGATGTCGGTGGCCGCCACGGCGTTGTCGTCGGCACTGAGTTTTGGCCCGGAACATGCCTGGGCCTGGCTGGACCAGCCCGTGCGCTTTGGCCTGGCCGCCGCCCTGCTCTGGGGGCTTGCCGCGCTGTGGCTGGGCACGCGCCCGGCGGCCGTGCTGGCGCTGGTGGCCGTGGCGCTGCAACTGGCTTTGTTGAACCAAGCGCCTTCTGACCCGTATTTTGAGCAAACCCGTCAGGTGTGGGAGCAGGGTCGGTTTGTGCGTTTTAATGGACTGACCCAATGGCTGGGTTGGCTCTGGCCTTTTGCGGCCCTGGCTTACCTGCTGCATCGCTTGCTCAGCACATCTGTTGGCCTGAGGGGCAAACGTAGAATCGATCCATGACCCAGACCAGCGCACCCATGATGGCGGCCTCACAGGCCCAGCAGCCTGCAAGCTCTTATTACAAGCACCACGTTTTTTTCTGCCTCAACGAGCGCAGCAATGGCCAGGACGCTTGCGCCCACCATGGCGCCCAGCAGGCTTTTGACCATTGCAAAGCGCAGGTCAAGGCGGCTGGTTTGGCCGGCCCTGGCGGTGTCCGGGTCAACAAAGCTGGTTGTCTGGACCGTTGTGCGGCAGGCCCGGTGGCCGTGGTCTACCCCGAGGCGGTGTGGTACAGCTATGTGGACGCCAGCGACATTGACGAGATCATCGAGTCGCACCTGAAAAAGGGCGAGGTGGTGGAACGCTTGCGCACGCCAGCGCACCTGGGCCGCTGAACCGCCGTGAATTCCCACACCCGCAAATTCACCATCGCCGGGCCGGCTGGCCTCTTGGAGATGGCCGAGGACGCTGGAACAGGGCCTGCGCGGGGCACGGCGGTGATTGCGCACCCGCATCCGCTTTATGGCGGCACCCTGGACAACAAGGTGGTGCAAACCTTGGCCCGGGCTTTTACGCAGTGCGGCTGGCGCGCCCTGCGTTTTAACTTCAGGGGGGTGGGTGCCAGCGCGGGCACCTACGACGAGGGCCGAGGCGAGTTGCAAGACATGCTGGCCGCCATCGCTCAGGCGCCCCTGGACGCCCCGCTGGCCTTGGCTGGCTTTTCATTCGGCGCTTTTGTCACCACGCAGGCCATGGCTGAGCTGGCTGGACAGCGCGAGGTGGCCAAATTGGTGCTGGTGGGCACCGCCACCAGCCGTTTTGAGGTGGCCCCCATCCCTCATGACGCGCACGACAAGACCTTGGTGATCCATGGCGAGGCCGACGACACCGTGCCTTTGTCGGCTGTCATGGATTGGGCCAGGCCACAGGTCTTGCCGGTGATGGTGGTGCCTGGTGGAGGGCATTTCTTTCATGGACAATTGCCTCTTCTCAAAAGTTTGGTGGTGCGCCACCTCGGCCCTTGACACCTGTTTTTTGAGGCAAATCAGTGGGCGGCTGCAAGCGGCGCCTTTTTGTTGCGATCCTCAACGCCCTCT
>Ga0209550_10001245_pt1 | contig 24570 bp, 15 predicted proteins | sample LauGreSuBDMM15SN_2_FD_187567 | JGI IMG/M metagenome (GOLD analysis project Ga0209550, IMG submission 187567) | Freshwater lake microbial communities from Lake Michigan, USA - Su13.BD.MM15.SN (SPAdes) (version 5) | ecosystem: Environmental > Aquatic > Freshwater > Lake | place: Lake Michigan... | reverse complement strand
GCAAGAGGCGCAAAATAGAACGGAATCGCAGGTCTCTTCAGGCCTCGGATCGTCTCCTGTAAAACTAGATCAGTCAGCGGAGGCATTAGGAGCCACTTATTTTAGCCACAAAAAGGCGCAAGAGGCGCAAAATAGAACGGAATCGCAGGTCTCTCCGGGCCTCGGATCGTCTCCGGGAGATACCAAACAGTCTGTGATTACAGGAGGAATACCGAGTTCGAGCCGAGATTCCCGCAAAGCCATCGCCCCAGGCACGATCGGGCGTCTGGGCATCTTCTCTTTCAACGGTAACAAAATCATCACCACTTCCGGCGGGGGAATGCTCGTTTCTAATGATGAGTCGCTCATCAAAAAGGCACGGTTTTGGGCGACTCAGTCGCGCGATCCCGCGCCGCACTACCAACACTCCGAAATCGGCTACAATTACCGGCTGAGCAATGTGCTCGCGGGCATCGGGCGCGGGCAGCTGCAGGTACTGGCAGACCGGGTCAATGCGCGCCGCGCCAACTGTGCTTACTATGAGAAGGCCTTCGCCGATTTGCCGGGGATCTCGTTCATGCCGGAGGCACCGTGGAACCGCTGCACGCGCTGGCTCACGTGTATCTTGGTCGACCCGGCGGCGTTCGGCGCCGACCGCGAAGAGATCCGCCTGGCGCTCGAAGCGGAGAACATCGAGGCCCGGCCGGTGTGGAAACCGATGCATCTCCAGCCGGTCTTCGCGGCCTGCGACCGCTTCGGCGGGGAAGTGGCCGAGGATTTGTTCAACCGCGGCCTGTGTCTGCCGTCGGGCTCGAATTTGAGTGAGTCCGATCTCGAGCGCGTGGTTGAAGTGGTGCGGCGCGTCTTCGCGCGCAGATGATGGAGGGCAGAGGACTGAGGGTTGGCCGCGAAGAGGCGCAAAGGGCGCAAGAATCGGATAGATGACGGGAAAGCAGATGCAGGACGGCAGACGACGGAGATCCCTCAGCGGATGGCTGACAGGTAGCGCAGACAGGAGGGTTTGACACCAACGTCTCGTGATATGTGGACGATAGTCGAATCACCACTCGCTCACGCTCGCAGGTACCAGCAGTCAGAAACTCAAAGGACTTGGGTGTTATTCGTGAGAAAGGTGGCCGGAGGGTAGGGGCAGTCGGCGCGGATGCGAGGGGGCACCGCTCGGTCACATGGAATCGCGCTGCCGGGCCGACGCCCGGCGTCAGCCGCGGACGTTTAATTCCTCGAACCGCGTCCAGAGCGTGACGGCGACTCCGAGGACACACGAGGTCAGAAGAATAGCGGGGCACTGGAAGGGGAAGTCCCACCACGCGTAGGCGAAGACACCGCCGATTCCCAGAACGGTGCACCCGCTCAGGGCATTCTCCCAAAAGAAACTGCGGGTGAGCGCGAAGAGCAGATAGCCGCCCATCGCCATCAGGAGGACCATGCCGGTCAGGCCGAGTTCGATCGGGGTTTGGACGACGTCGTTGTGCGCATGCTCCCAGAATTGGGGGCTGCTGCTGAGGCGAGGGTCGCGGTGCTGGTAGATGGGGAAGAGGAGGCGGAAGCTGCCGGCGCCAATACCCCCCTTCCAGTTTTCCTTGAGCATATCCAAGGAGGCGGAGGTCGCCCACTCGCGGGCATCAAGGGACATATCTTCGCGGTTCATGCCCGCTTTGAGTCGAGTCCACGCCTCGCGCGAATTGAGTGCCTCGAGGCCGGTCTTCAGGAAGAAGCCGAAAATAATCATGAGCACGACGGCGACGAGGGGCTTCCGCGTCGTATTTTTCATCATGAGTTGATGCCCGATAAAGACCGCGACGCAGACAGTCAGGAACGCCAGCATGGTGATCGTGGCGCCCCGCGCATAGCTGATGAGAATGGCGATCGCGGTGCAGGTGGCGAAGAAGGCGAAGAGCCCGGCGGGATTTGATTTTTCCATTCTGCGCAGCCCGCGCAGGTAATACCAAGCGGCCAACCCGCAGGTCACGGCCAAGGCTAGAACGAGGTAGGTCCCGCCGTGGTTTTTGTAGATGAAGCTGGAGAAATACGATGAGTTGGGTGAATCGTAGAACCAGAAAATCTTCCCGTTGCCCAGCAGGCGCTGGGCGATCCCGAACCCCGCGAGCACAACGCCATTCGTGGCGAGGACGATGAACAGCGTTTGCAGGACGCGGCGGCGGGTGAAGCCCACCCACAGCGAACAGGACGTGAGCAACACGGAACTGTAGATCAGCAACATCCTCCAAGGTCCCCCGCGTTCGAATGGCACGTCGACGCCCGTGGGGAGCCAAGCAGTGGACGGAATGGCTCGCAGCCACCAGCCCTTACCATCGGTCTCAAAACGCCAGGCGGGATTGAGGCCTTGGATGGTCACGAGGGCGAGCAAGGCTAGTCCCAGCCACCAGATGGGAAACTTCGCGAGGCGTGGCCACATGACCAAGCGGAAGGCATTTGATCCGGTTTCTTCCTCGGTGTAGCGGCGGGGAAGGAGTGAGACCCCGAACCCGAGCACCGCGAATCCCAGACTGATCCACTGCGCCCATTCGCTCATGCCGCCAATGGCCCAGGGTAGAAACACGAGGTGCGCGCCGATCACCCACAGGAGCAGCGACTCCAGCGGATGGATTTTCAGCCGCTTCGTCTTGGCTCGGAAGTGATCCAAAGGTTTCTGCAGCTCTGAAAAATCGGAAAATGAGGGTGAGGAAACGTCCACGTGCGGGGGAGCATGCGAGCGAATCAACCGCGGTGAAGCGCAAAATGCGAAGCATGAGAACTGGGGGCCGGAAAGACAGGCCTTCGTCTGGTCGCTCGCCGCTCGGGAGGGAAAAAGAACAGAGGGATCAGCGGCCGAAAAATGCCGCGGAAGGGTGGAGCCGGTCATATGCCCCGAACTCATGGAACCAATGATGCCCCCGATTTTTGCCATCGAGCCGCCCGCTTGACCCGGCCCATCGCGGCCGCTGCGCGCCGGTTCGTTTCCATCTTTTCACTTAGGAAGAATAGGGCGATTCGCCTGATGCGTTCACCTGATAGCCCCTGCTCATCCACGCGACTCGCGATCGACCTCATACCCACGTCTCGTGATATTTGGACGATAGTCGAAACACCACTCGTCCACGCTCGCAGCGACCAGAAGTCAAAAACTCAAATGACGTTGGTATCACTTTAGGTTTTATCTCAATCGCCCAAAAGATGCAGACTTTGATTTGCTGGGTGGTCGCGAGCGCCAGCGAGTGGTGATCCGTCCACTCGCTGGCGCTCGCGGCTACCGAGAAGTCCAGAGTTCAAAGCACGTTGGTTTTAGCCGCGCCATTGCGTTGGGAAATTTCCGCCGTCTTTCGGCCAGAGCCCACGGTCCCGGCGGACAGCGTTCGTCGGCAGGCAGAGTTCTCTGGGGCTCAGCGTGCGTCGCGGCTCCCTGTATTTACCGCGAACTTACCGCCTAGTCAGACGCATGCTGTCGCGTTACCAGCCGAGCAGCCTAGCAGATCATCGGACTCAGAAATTGAAGGCATTTCCTATGCGATAATCGCTAAAATCGTTTTCTGAAAACATGCCCTAGCGAGTGGTAAATCTCTTCGACGGCCTAAGCCCGACCGCCTCCGCGACTGGGCCGAGAAGTGCACGGCACGAATCGTGGCCTCGCTGGGTGCGACGCACCTCCGTCGAAGAATGCACCCCTATTTTTTGAGGACCGAGGGCAAGATGATGTTTTTCACCAAGATCACTTGCGTCTCCTTTTTGCCTTGGAGCCGAACCGAGATTTTAAGCGGAATTTCGTCACTGGTGACTCCGAGTTGGGAAATCATGGGGTCGAGGACGCCTTTCTCTCCGGGAGCGAGCTTAAGCTTGTCGGGGCGAACCGCGAAATTCCCTAGCTCGGAATTTACCTCGGTGATCTCGAGCTCCATCGGCGCTGTGCCCCGATTTTCGAAGGCGACGCGCAGAGTGACGGGGGGCATCGGGCTGCCTTGAGCGCGGCGGGCCAGAGCCATGCGGTAGTATTCCTTCATGGCTTCTTTTTGCTCCTCTTCCGAATCGCCGAAGCCCGTCGAGTAAACCTCGGTCAGGCCGTCGGAATCACGATCACGGCGCCCGCGGCGGCTTTGCTCTTCAAGGCTGTCTTTGGGGTCGCCAGGTGCGCGGGTAGCCTTGGGGCCCCGCTCGAATCCGCGGCTGACGGTCGCCATCGCAGAGAGCGTTCCGTCGAGCAACGTGGTGTCGCCTTTCATCGCGACGGGCTTTTCTCCGGTGTTGGCGGCCTCGCGCATCATATCTCGCTGCGTCGGTGTGCCGCAGCCCGCAATGAAACCCAGCGAGAGAAAAATGGTCGCGGTGGAAATGAATCTTGAAAGTTGCATAGTAAAAGCGGTGACCCTGAACCCCACGCGAAGCTTGCCGGGATTGCAAGGTCGCTCGGGAAACGCACGAATCTTTCTGGCTATTGTGTCGTCTTACTGGGACACAGCAATGCACCGCGCATGGAATCATCTGCAACGACCGCGCTGGCCGACCTTGTCCGCCGGGCTCAAAAAGGCGACGAAAACGCCCAGAGGGACATTATTGTCGCCTACCAGCATCGCGTCGCGGGATTCGTTTACGCCATGACTAATCGGAGCGATTATGTGGAGGATCTGTCGCAGCAGATTTTCATCAAGATGGTGCGAGCGATCGACCGGCTGCAGGCCCCGGCCCAGTTTGAGTCCTGGCTCTTCCGATTGGCGCGCAATACGTGCATTGATCAACTGCGCCGCCAAAAGCTGCGCCGGATTTTTCTGCCTTTCGGGGAGGAGCACGAAAACATCGCGGAACCGCCCGGTGCTGTCGGCACCGAGGAGTTGGATGCCCTGCGCCACGCGCTCGAACAGCTTCGCCCACAAGACCGGGCGCTGCTGGCGCTCGTGCAGGAGGGCCGCAGCCACGCGGAAATTGCCGAGACGCTCGATACCACGGTCGCCGCCGTGAAGGCTCGCCTCCATCGCGCACGTGAACACCTTCGCGAACACTACCAACCTGACCATGAAAACTGAAGACCAAGCTTGGCGTGACCTCCAGTCCCACGCCGCTGCGCAATTGCGCACCGGGTTTGCTGATCGCACCTTGCGTGCGGCGCTCGGCCCGAAAGATGTTTCCTGGCGCCTCCTCAGGGCCCAAGGGGCGCGTCAACTCCCCCTTGGCTTTGCCGAGGGCGTGCTCCGTCTGGCACGGGCAGCCGCTGAAGTTCCCTCGTTGACCAGTCAGTTTGTCCTGAGCGCAGCCACTGCCGCCGTCTGCTTGGCCGCGGTTGTTTTGGTGCAAGACCGTCGTGCCCAGTTGTCCGATGAGCGCAACCTCGCCGATTGGGAGCGCATCGTGCTCGTCGCGCAGGATGCGCAGGATTTCGACTCGATCTGATGACTCAGCGTGTCTTCGTTTCATTTTTGACCGTGGTGGTCTTTTTAGCGGGCTACGGTGCCCGCGGATTGACGGATCGTGGGGGCCCGGTGCCACCACCGCCGGCGGCTCTGACTCAGGAGTATGCGCGCTCGGCCACCTCGCCGACCGACGCCAAGAGCAAGCAAAATCTCGACCGTGCGAAACTCCTCGCCGAGATCGAGAAATTGCGGCCACAAATTTTGGCTTATACCGCTCAGGTGGCCGAGATCGACTTGGGCTTCGATCGCGAATTTAGCGGGCTACTCACACCCGAGCAGCGGGAGAAATTCCTCCTAAATAAAAAGAAAATGACCGAACGCGACGTTAAGAAAAAGACCGATACGTCGCTGCTGTCTGATGAAGATATCAATCGTGAACGCGACCGTCCGCTCACCGATATCTACCGGCAAGTTACGGTGACCCCGCCGCTCGAATGGATGACCAAGGAATACGGACTCGATGACGTCCAACAGGCCAAGGCACGCGCGCTACTTGCGCTCCGGCGCAACCAGTTTATGTCGCTCCTTGATTCGACGGCGCATCCGACGATTCGCCTTAGTCGCCTCGCCCCCCTCGTGCAACGAGTCGCGGCACCGGCAAAATAGGCGGGGGCCTTTTTCGGCCGTAATTTCCACGGGCTTGACCGCCGCTGCGTGTGCCGCGTGAATTGATCGATGGTGCCGTCCGTTCTGATCGTTGATGACGAGAAACATACTCGTGAGGGACTCCAGCAGGCCCTCGCGGAGCATTACGATGTCACGACGGCAGCCAGTGCAGACGAGGCCTTTAATCTCCTCGACGCGGCTACGTTTGACGTCGTTCTGACCGATCTGCGCATGCCCGGAAAATCCGGACTCAAGGTCATCGACAAAGCGCTCGGGCTGGCCCATCGCCCGGCGGTCCTGATGATGACGGCCTACGGGAATATCGATACCGCGGTTGAGGCGATGAAGCGAGGTGCGGTCGATTTTCTGACCAAGCCGGTCAATATCGAGCGTCTGGAAGTGATCATCCAGCGGGCGCTAAAAACCAAGACGCTCGAAGTCGAGGTGAAGCAGTTGCACGAGCGGCTAGACGAAAAATTTAGTATCGAAGGCGTGATTGGCGCGTCGCAGAAACTGAAGGAGGTGCTCGATAAGATGCGCCTCGTGGCTCCATCGCGTGCCACCATTCTCATCGAGGGTGAGTCCGGCACGGGAAAAGAGCTGATCGCCCAAGCGATTCATCAGGCGAGCGCGCGCGCCCGCGCTCCGTTCATTGCCGTGCATTGCGCGGCGCTCTCGGACAATCTCCTTGAGAGCGAAATTTTCGGCCATGAGCGGGGCTCCTTTACCGGCGCGACCGAACGACGCGTGGGGCGGTTCGAGTCCGCTGACGGCGGCACACTTTTCCTCGATGAGATCGGTGAGATCTCCCCCTCGACCCAGGTGAAGCTCTTGCGTTTTCTCGAAACCAAATCGATCGAGCGGGTGGGAAGTTCCAAGCCGATCAACCTCGATGTGCGGCTGGTCGCTGCGACCAACCGTAATTTGGAGCAGTTGGTGCGCGACGGGAAATTCAGGGACGACTTGTTCTTTCGCCTTAACGTCGTGCGTCTCGTCATGCCGCCCCTCCGCGCGCGCACCGAGGATATTCCGCTCCTGTTGGCGCACTTCATTAAAATCTTCTCCGATGAAAATGCGGTACCGCCGCTCACCGTAGAGTCGGGCGCGCTTCGCACGCTCCAAGCCTATGCGTGGCCGGGAAATATTCGTGAGCTGCGCAATTTCTGTGAGAACGCGGTGGTGATGCGCCGCGGTGGCAGCCTGAGTGAATACGATCTGGAGTCGAAATTCCGCGGGCAGCCCGATGGTGTGGTTGCGTCACCCGCCGGAGCCTCCACCGCGACGGCCCCCGGCGGAACGTCGTTGTCGATCGAGGACAATGAGAAGCGACTCCTGCGAGAGGCGCTTCACCAATCGCGGGGCAATCGGACGAAGGCCGCGGAGCTGATGGGCATCAGTCGCCGCACACTGCACCGCAAGCTTGCCCAATTGCTCGAAGGCGATGTGACCGACCAACGATCGGTGCCCTGAGGAGAGCGGGGCAACCTTGAAGCACGGGCGCACCGGTGAAGGATTTCTCCACTGGCCGAGGTCGGTACTGGAGCCTGTGGGAGTCGGCTCGGGGCAGTCAGCTCCCTCATGCGGGCGCTCGCCGTGCTACTGAAGTGGATACTATTTCACAGTCGCGTGACCGTGGGCGTCTTGGTGCCAGCCGACACCGGGCGTCCGCTCTTTACCGGCGCGGTTTTTTCACACTCGTGCTCAGTGACGGTGACTCGGTGGCGATGATTCTTGAGCGCGCTGGACGTATTCCGATGCCGTTGGCGGCCCTCAAGAATACGTGCTCGCAGTTGTTTTTCAGGGGTGGAGCGAATCTTCGAAAATAGCTATTGACGGACGTCGGTGAGTGCCTACTTCTTGCCGCCTGCTCTGCGGGTGTAGCTCAGTTGGTAGAGCACCACCTTGCCAAGGTGGACGTCGAGAGTTCGAGTCTCTTCGCCCGCTCCATTTTGATGGAAGCCCCGGTTAACTAAAGAGTTAACCGGGGTTTTTAGTTTCTAATGCTGGAAAAGGTGAGAGTAAAAACAGGTTCGAGTGAGAACAAAACGCCAACAATCGTCAGCGGTTGCTGACTCCCGGGCGTGGCGTGAGCCAGTCGAGCAACTCGGGCACGATGACGGTGTTTTGGTATTTCTTCACGAGTATCCTGTATTGAGCCGAGGTGATCATGGGGCCTGCGCAAAAGCCCCAAGCGTTACCGCTCACGCAGACCGACTCCGACTTAAAACCCCGCCCCAGCGGACACGGATTTTAGTTGGCGCCGACCTCGACGTTTAGCCGGCGTTCCACAACGCATCTAAGGATCTCGAGCGCGTTGGGCAGAGCGAGCGGAGAATCAGGGACGGCGTCGAGCGTCGCGGCTTCACGTTGCCAGCGCTCTGAAGCTGATGGCTTCGGCGGCGGCGCGGTCGCTCTCTTTCGTGCTCGTCCTCAAGCGTCGTCCTTGCGGGGCGGTCTAGGCGGCGAACCCCAAGGGCATCCTTGGCGGCGGTGAATAGAGGACAGGCGCAAATTATAGCCGCTATCTGGGCGACACGTACGCTCCGTTCAAGCGAGCAGATTCCGCACGACGCTCCCGTGAATATCGGTCAGGCGAAAGTGGCGGCCCTGGAATTTGAAGGTGAGGCGCTCGTGATTGACGCCGAGTTGTTGCAGCAGGGTGGCGTGGAGGTCGTGCACGCTGACGGGATTTTCGGCGATGTTGTAGCCGAAGTCGTCCGTTGCGCCGTGAGTGAACCCGGCTTTGAAACCGCCGCCGGCCACCCACATCGTGAAGCAGCGGGGATGGTGATCGCGGCCGTAGTTGTTCGCCGCGAGATCGCCCTGGCAATAGACTGTGCGACCAAACTCGCCGCCCCAAACGACGAGCGTCTCGTCGAGCAGTCCGCGTTGCTTGAGATCCTTGATGAGGCCTGCGGTGGCCTGATCGGTTTCCTTGCAGCGGGCGCGCAACTGCCCGGGCAGTCCACCGTGGGTGTCCCAACCGCGATGAAAAAGCTGCACGAAACGTACCCCGCGTTCACTCAGGCGGCGGGCGATGAGCGCATTGTAGGCGTAGGTGCCGGGCTTGCGGGCGTCCTCGCCGTAGAGCTCGAACGTGCTGGCAGGTTCGCGCGAGACGTCCGTCAGCTCGGGCACCGAACTTTGCATGCGATAGGCCATCTCATACTGCGCGATGCGGGTTTCGATCTCAGGATCACCGGTCACGTCGAGCCGCATGCGGTTGAGCGCGCCGAGGTGATCGAGCGTCTTGCGCCGGAGTCCGTCGCTGAATCCGTCGGGGTTGTTGAGATAGAGCACCGGATCCTTGCCGGAGCGGAAGCGGACGCCTTGGTGCACAGAGGGCAGGAAGCCCGCACCCCACAGGCGATCATAGAGCGGCTGATCGCCTGTGCCGGAGAGCATCGCCACAAACGCCGGCAGATTGGCGTTTTCGCTGCCGAGGCCGTAGCTCATCCAGGCGCCGATGCTGGGGCGGCCTGCGATTTGAAACCCCGTCTGAAGAAATGTGATGGCGGGATCGTGATTGATTGCTTCGGTGTGCATCGAGCGGATGAAGCACAATTCATCCACCACGCCGGCCAGGTGCGGCATCACCTCGCTCACCCACGCGCGACTCTTACCGTGCTGCTGAAATTTGAAGATGGACCGGGCGATCGGAAACGAACTCTGCCCGGCGGTCATGCCGGTGAGGCGCTGGCCGTTGAAGACCGAGGCGGGCGTCTCCTGGCCATGCAGCGTGTCGAGGTGCGGCTTGTAATCGAAGGTGTCGTGCTGGGGCGGGCCGCCGGACTGGAAGAGATAGATGACGCGCTTGGCCTTGGGATTGGCCGCGATGAGGCCAGGCAGTCCCGGCGCTGCGCGGGCAAGAGCGGGGTCGAGTAAGGACGCCAGCGCGAACCCGCCCATCGCCGCGGTGGCGCGGCCGAGAAACTGGCGACGGGTGGGGCGGAACGCAGCGTGGTAGCGATCGTCGTTCATGGGGAGACATTACTCACGGGTGGTGACCTCATCAAGATTGAGCAGGACGTTCGCCAGCGCGGTGGCGGCGGCCAGTCCCACCGGAGGGAGATTTGTCGCGCCGGCCGCCTTGCCTTTTTTCGGGCGCGCGGGCGCGGTCTTCGAATCGTTTTCGAATGCGGTCCGATATTCCGCCAGCGCGGAAACCAGCATCTGCAACTCGGCCGGCTTTGGGCTGCGCGTCGCGACGAGGCGGAAGGCGAAGGCGATGCGGTCCGAATCGGTGGCTCCGCCCTCGGTCAGCATTCGCTCCGCGAGTTTGCGCGCCGCCGCTACGAAGGTCGGTTCGTTCAACAGTGTCAGCGCCTGGAGCGGGGTGTTGGTGGACTTCTGCCGGACCGAACAATACTCGCGATCGCCGGCGTCGAGGATCGCCATGGTCGGGGGTGCCAGGGTGCGTTTCCAGTAGGTGTACAAGCTCCTCCGATACAGGTCCGCGCCCTTGCCCGGGGTGTACCGGGCATTGCTGGCCTCCTCCCAAAGCCCGTCGGGTTGGTAGGCAAAAACGGAGGGGCCGCCCACCTGCTCGACCAGCAGGCCTGAAACCATGAACGCCTGATCGCGCAGTACGTTGCCGGGCAACCGCAGCCGCGGCGCGCGGGCGAGCCAGCGGTTGTCGGGATCCTTCTGCTGCAGCTCAGTCGTGAAGGTCGAATCCTGCCGATAGGTTGCGCTCATGACCATGCGCTTCATCAGGGCTTTCACGTCCCAACCGTTTTCCTTGAACTCCGCCGCCAGCCAGTCGAGCAGTTCCGGGTGTGAGGGCATCTCGCCCTGGGCGCCGAAGTCCTCCGCCGTGGTGACAAAACCGCGGCCAAACAGGAGCTGCCAGTGGCGGTTCACCGTCACGCGGGCGGTGAGCGGATGTTCCGGGCTGACGAGCCAGCGGGCGAACGCGAGGCGGTCGTTTTTCGCGCCCCGTGGCAGCGCTGGAAGAATTTCCGGCACGCCGGGCTGCACGCGTTCACCGAGCGCATCGTACACTCCGCGTGTCCGGACAAACGACGGGCGGCCTTCCGGAAGATCGCGCATGATCATCGTGGAGGGCAGCCGGTCGTCGTAGGCCACCACGGCCGATTCCGCCTGTTGCAAGGCAGCGAAGAGATCGCGCTGAGCCGGGTGCGCCCCTTGTTCGAGAAACGCGATGCGGAGCAACTGGCGCTGCGCAGGCGTGCGGGCGGATTCGGCGAGGCGGGCGATCGTTGCGGGCGTTTCCCGCACCGCGAGACTCCGGGCTTCGTCGGACGAGAGCGTGCGCGTCGTGTAAAAGCGCAACTCGTCGACCTGCCCGCGCCAGTGGCCCACATGTTTGCTGTAGCCGACGCGCAGGGCGGTGCCTTCCTTCCGGTTGGCGACATTGCTGTTCGTATTGCGGATTACGTTCACGGCCTGCTCCTCGCCGTTTACGTAGATCGTCATGCCGGCGGCGCGCTGGGTGCCGTCGTTGGTAAGGGTGACATGGATCCATTCGCCGGGCGTGAGGCTCCGCTTGGTTTCAATGGTCGAAACTCCGGAGATCCAGCGCGTGTTGATGTTCCAGCGCAGCCGCCCATTCATCATTTCAACGAGAATGCCGTTGCGGATCGTGACCGCTGCTTCGTTGGACAACACGGGTCCAGACTCGACCTGATCCGGCTTCAACCAGAAGGCGATCGAGAAGCGACCGTTGCCGATGAGGCCGGGGATCTTGTCGACTTCGAAGTAGCCTTGGCCCGTGAGCGTGGCCGCGGTTCCCTGCACGCCCGGTTGAAGTGCCGCGCCGGATTCTTTCGCGGCCACGCGTTCGTCGGGGGCGTCGAAGGCAAAGTGGAAGTCCAAGCCCTGGCGCAGCGCCGGACCTTTCGGTGCGGGATCGTGCTCCCACGTCTGCTGCGCCGCACGAATCTCCGGTTCTGCTTTTTGCAGTGCCGCGCGGGCCTGGCTCGCCTTCGCCTCGAAGGTGGCAAGCTTCGCGCGCTGATCCGGTGTGGGCGTTTTGATCCACGGCTCGGAGTTCCGGCCTCGGGTCGCCCGGCCGGACTCGGCGACGTCGTTGAAATAGTCGATGAGTTGGTAATATTCTTTCTGGCTGAGCGGATCGTATTTGTGGTCGTGGCAACGCGCGCAGCCCGCGGTCAGGCCCATCCAGACCGTCGAGGTCGTGTCGACCCGATCCACCGCGTTTTCGAGCAGAAATTCGTCGATCGGAATTCCCTCCTCGGAGTTGTAGCGATTGTTGCGGTTAAAGCCGGTCGCGATGAGTTGTTCGTGAGTGGGCTTGGGCAGAAGGTCTCCGGCCAGTTGCTCGATCGTAAACTGGTCGAAGGGCAGGTTGGTGTTGAACGCATCGATCACCCAGTCGCGCCAGCGCCACATTTCGCGCGGTCCGTCGTTCTGATAACCGTCCGTGTCCGCATACCGCGCCGCCTCGAGCCACGTCCAAGCCATACGCTCGCCGTAGCGGGGCGACTTCAGTAACCGGTCCACGGCGGCGTCATAGGCGGCATCGAGCCCGCGTTGCGAGGCATCGGCCAGAAAGGCGCTGGCTTCCGCGCCGGTCGGCGGCAGGCCGGTGAGGTCCAGACTCACTCGTCGTAGCTGCGTCTCGGGCGACGCCGCGGGCGATGGTTGCAGCCCCGCCTGTTGCAGGCGCTGGCGGATGAAAAAATCGATCGCGTTGCCGGTCGCTTGCGCTTTGCGAATGGGTTCGAAAGCCCAGTGGCGTTGATACGCGGCGCCCTCGTTGATCCACCGTCGCACGAGATTCTTTTGCGTTGCAGTCAGAGTGTGACCTGAAGTGGGCGGCGGCATCTGCTCCTCCGGGTCGCTGGCCAGCATGCGCATGAGGGCTTCGCTCGCCTCCGGTTTACCCGGGACGATGGCGACGCTCCCGGACTTGGCCGGCTGAGTGGCGATCTCGCGCACATCGAGACGCAGGCGGCCTTCTTGCTTCGCCTTATCCGGCCCGTGGCAGGCAAAGCAGTTTTCCGAAAGGATCGGCCGGATGTCGCGGTTGTAGCTCAGCGGTTCGGCGGCGCTGGCGGCGGCGCCCCACACGAAGCCGACACCGCTCAGGAAGGAGCGCAGGAAAGAGCGGAGAGGACGGGCCATGGAGATCGCTTCGGTGTCGCGTTGGGGCGGAATGTGCTCAGCTGGGGAGGACGGTGAGTGGGGAGTTAAGAAACCGTTCTGACGAGGCAGAAATTCGAAATCACCTCTCTGTCACGCCGGGCGCTGATGATTTTTCTATCAACGATCAACGGCAATGTTTCGTCTCAGAAAGATCCTTTGATCCCCATAATCACAATGGTACCTGAGGTGGCCGTGAGCCGGCGGCTGGCGTAGTGGGGGGTGAGCGAGCCCGCGGCCATGGTCAGCTGCGGGGCGTTGAAGGCATTCTGCACATTGGTGAAGAGGGACAGCCGTTTGCTCAATAGTACGATGACATTCACGTCGAGCGTGACCCGCTGCTCTTCGCTGAGGAACGCGTCCGGCCCAAGCGTGGGCTGGGCGGTCCCTACTTGACCCCCGCGGTAATTCCATTTGGCCATGAAAATCACCGGGTTCTTCTTGAGCGAGAAACCCCAGTTCATGCTTTCGGGAATGAACTCGCTGAAAGAAGCCTGCTGATGTCCTTCGAGACGGAGTTTGGTGCCGTTTACGAAAACGCTGAAGAAACGGCCCCAGCCGCGCGTCTGTTCAAACGAATGCTTGAAGTTGAATTCAATTCCCGTGACCCGCGCGTCGCCGGCATTGAATTGGGTGCTGACTGTCCAGCCGATGTATCGGGGATCTAATCCGAGGTCGGTCGCGTCTTCGGCGGTCATGACTTTAACCGCGTTGCCGAAGAAATCTGTGATGTTCTTCTGAAACGCACCGATGCTGAACAGGCCGCCTGACCTGGTGTAATATTCCAGGGAGAGATCATAGTTGTCGGCGTGCCATGGCTTCAATCCGGTATTGCGAACGGTGATACGGCCGGTCGTCGTCGTGGGGTCGGCGACATTATCGTCTTCAGCAATATCCGTGTTGGGAATGATCTCGGTGAAATCCGGGCGCCCGTAGGTCTTGGCGTACGCGAGCCGCAGGATCAGGTTGTCCGACACATTGTGATTCAGATGCAGGCTCGGGTAGGAGCCGTCGTAGGTGCGACTGGCCCGGGCCGCGCGTTCCTTCAGCGTGAGTCGCAGCGATTCCAGCGATCCGACTGCTCCCGCCTCGGGCTTGCGGATGCGCGCACCCGCGGCGTTGCGGGCAAACGTGCCATCCGCAGTGCGGACATAGTCCGCGGAGGGATCCGAGAGTGCGCCCCGGCCGTCGGTGTTGGTCTGCTCGTAGCGCAGGCCACCCAACAGCTGCATGCGCCCCTTGAAAAATTTCAGCTCCGCCTGGGTATAGAGGGCCGACACGGTTTCCTCCACGCGTTCCGAGTTCCGGATGGCGAACGTCTCGGCTGCGATAAACTGCGCCGTAGTTTGCGTGAACAGGGCCGGGTTCTGCTCAAACGCCTCCCAGACGCGCTTCGGTGAAATCTGCGGAGTGGTGACGCCGTCCGATTTTGGGCCGGTGGCGTCATTTTTGTAGACCGGCGAAACGTACGGGCCGGGTGAGAAACTGCCGTTGAGGCCGTTGTAATTCCAGGTCATGTTCTGGCGGCGGGTATCCCGGGTCTGAGTCCGAGTCAGGCCGCCTATCTGCACCGCCGCGGGCATCGGTAGAAAATTTAACTGCCGGCGGAGGTCGAGGTTGGCGCCGTCCATAATCTCGTCGGAGTCGCGCGGCGTCGAGTTGGCGGTCGACAGCCGATAACTTCTGACGTCGGACAAATCGATGGGTTGGTTGGCGTTGTTGAACACTTCGATTTTTCCCGGCCTCACTTCATTGATGGCCGAGAACCGCACCCGGGCCGGTTCCACCAGCGCGACTCCCAGTTGGCGGAAATTACCGGCATGGGTGTCGCGCAGCCAGAGCTTGGCGGTGGAACGGTTGAGGCCCGCCGTGATCCGCGAATCGCCGTCGTCGTAGCGATAATTGAGATTTTTCCCGACGTTGTTCTTGTTGATCTGGATCGAGGCACCGGAGGCGAGGGTCACGGTGCCGCGCCCGGTGGGGCCGCTCGCAAAGTCGTCCCCAAAGGACAGGCCGGTTCCACCTGCCGGATTCGACGTGGCATTGGTGCCGAGGTTGGAAATGAACTTCGTGGGCAGCTGGCCGTAGATGGAATAGGTGCCCTGCACACCCAGCGACAGAACCGCATTGGGCCGCACGCGCCAGTCGGCTTTCACGCCGGCCGAGTAACGCGTGAAGATCGCGAGGATGTTGGTCGCGTCGTAGATTTGCAGGTAGGGCTTGGCGATGCTCGCTCCGCTGCCGGCCAGCGTCGCATTGTAGGTCGTGCGCCGCTCCTGATTTTCGACGTACTTGCTGCGCGCTCCACCGGTGATCACGAGGCCGAAATTTTTGCTCAGCGGCAGGGTGTAGTCGAACATCGCGCCCGGTCGGATCTTGAAAATCTTCCCGTCGTTCAGATACGCCGTCCGCTTGAGATCGAGCCGGTGCGAACTGGCCGTGAGATCAATATTGTAGTTGAACGAAGCGCCCTGGCGCTCGAAGGCGCTCTTGCTGATCATGTTGATCGAGCCCGCCAGCGAGTCCGCGGGATTGGCCGGCGTCGGCACCTTCGTCACCTCAATCCGAGCCAGGTTGTTGATCGACATCTGGCTGAAATCGAAGAAACGCGAATTGCCGCTGACGTTGGAGGTGTTGGCCAACTGAGCTCCGTCGGTCGAAATGGCTACCATGCCGGCGCTGAATCCACGCACGCTGATCCGGGCGGCCGCCGTCTGATCACCGGAGCGATCGTACAGCGCGGTCACGCCGGGCAGAAACTTCATCATTTCCGCCACATTTCCGTCCATGACATCGCCGAATGAGTCCGCCGACACGACCAGCTTCACGTTTGGGGCGAAGCGCTGCTCGTTGTTGGCAATCGCCATGGCATCGGTGTCGCGCGACGAAGCGACGACGAAGGAATCGAGTTTCACCACGTGCGCGTTCGCGCCGTGGAGCGTGCCGCTGCTCAGCTGGACATCCCGTTCGACCCTTTGCCCGCGGGGAACGTTGAGCGTGATGGTCTGCGGATCCAATCCAGTGTAGAATACCTCGATCGTAGTGGCACCGGCCGGAGCGTCGTTGACCAAATAGGTGCCCGATTCGTTGGTGAAAACCGTGCGGTCGGTGCCCCGCACGGAGACGCGGGCGTTGTTAAGAAAATTACCGGAGAGCGCGTTCTGCACTCGACCGGTGATGCTGCCCAAGGGTAGCGCGGCGACGGGGAGCGGAGCGTCGGCGGCAGGCGTGGAAAGGACGGCGGCTAACGCGAGCCAGCTGGCGACGAAAGCAAGGGGGAAGCGGGGTTTCATTTTCGGAGTGGGGTCTTCGAGCGAGGTACTCCTAAGAAACTACCTATGTTAATCGCTTGGGTGCAACGTTGACGCTGTTGAAGAAACGAGGACGAGGTTCGGGCGAGTCGTAGATCGCGGCCGACACGAGGAGTAACGCTGGAAAGTGTGGTTGGTGGATGTTTTGCGGATGGCGGAGGCGCACCCGTAAATGCCTGCAGTGGGCTGAAAATCCAGCCGGGCGAAGCGCCTTCCACGGACGGCACACTGAACCAACTGAATCGAGTCGTCTTGGTGCAGCAACGAAGTGAGCAATAGCCAACCGAGCGACAGGCCAAAAATTGGCGGAGGATTGGCGGAGCACGTTCTAAAAGGAGAAGGCCAACCACGTGTAAGTGATTGGCCTTCATTGGCTGCCCGGGTAGGGATCGAACCTACGACCAAGTGATTAACAGTCACCTGCTCTGCCACTGAGCTACCAGGCAACGTGGCTTCGAATGACCTTCGCCATCCGATAGAAAGGAATGAAAACAAAGCCGCGCCCGCTCTTGTCAATGCCCGTTTTTCCGTTTCCCACCGAATTCCTGAAGCGCGCCCAATGCCTAGCAGCTGAGACTAGCCGCGAGAACACCTCGTCCAGACGTCGCAGGTGCGGTCATTTTCGCTGCGCGAACGTACTGGCCGCGGCCCTTCGAATCCTCCCTCAGGGGAACCACGGCGACCTTCGTGAGAAGCACCGGCCCGCGCCGGAGAAACCACTGTCGCGATCGCGGCGAGGGGAGGCCATTTTGATCAGGCGGCAAATGCTTTGCGGGCCGCAGCAGCGCTCGCGACTTTCGTGGCCTCAGCTGCCAGCTGGGTGAAAAACGTGTCGCGACGCTCACGGGCGATGGTGACGTCCTTGGTGCCCAGCGAGCGGCGGATCCGCTCCTTGGTAAAGGGTGTCGGGTGGACGGTGTAATGGAGAAACCAGGTCCCGTGGTTGTTCCACAGGTGATGGTTCTCGTTCTCGGCGCGGACGCGGATGCCGGGGAGGATGGCGACGGTATTCATGATGCGTGATGTTCTTTGTGGGAGTTATCGCGCAGCAGGTTTTGAAAACAAAAAACCGATCTGGGCATCAGATCGGTTTCGTCTTCGGGAGCGTTCTTGGTTCGCTTCCCTTGCGGGTTGCGCACATCCGAGGCTATCCCCGATCCACCGTGGCCGCTCCCGGCCCGGTTGGCGGAACCGACTTTTGAGGGCCAGTTCGTTCCTGATGCGTCGGGGAACGTGACAATCTCCGCAGCGTCGTCGAGTTTTTTTTCAAAAAAATGGGAGCCAACCGGCCGAGTCGGCGGAGCGTATCGCGAAAGCGGAGGCGGTGCGATTCTTATTCCGAAGCGAGCAACGGGTTTACGTTGTCCGCCGGTTTCCCGGCCGCGGAGCCCGCCGCCTATTTTTTGTGCTCCTTGGCGTAGTGCTCGGCGAGGAGGTCGTGGCCAAAGTCACCTTTGAAATCGCGGAATACGGAGTGGACGTGGTTGGCGTTATTCTGGGAGTTATCGAATTCGATGAGGAAGGTCGGGCCTTGGATGCGGTAATAGGTTGCGGCGCTGCGGTCGAGCGCGCCGGCCCACGCAAACGTGACCTTGTCGAGGCCAGCCTTGCTGATGGCGGCAAAGGTCTCCTCGGCGATTTCGGCACGACCGCGGCCGGCGTAGACTTTGACCAAGGCGAAGAGTTTGTCGCGCTGCCCCGCGGTGAGTTGAGCGGCGGCGATACCCGCAGGCGCGAGCAATTCCACCCGCTTCTTGTTCGTGGTGACGATCTCCTTCGGGGCGACGTCGGCAAAAATCGCGACCTTCCGCTGTGCCGCGTCGAGCGAATTCACCAAGGCGAGACCGAGGTCTTCTTCCTCGCCGAGCACGCGTTCACCCTTGCGCGGTCCGGAGCGCACTTCAGCGGGATTGGTGCCCATGAAGACCGGTGCGAAAAAGACGTGCGCGCCGTCGACGAGGGTGAAGTTAAACGAGAGGTGATGGCCCTCGAAGCGCCAGCCCCACGATTGCTTTTCCGACGGAGTGCCGAAGATCGTGATGAAATAGTTGATCGGGTCGCGGCGACCAGCCGGCGTGTCTTTTTCCAGTTCCTTGAGGATGCTCTCGAGCGACCTAATGCCTTCGGCGCGCAGGAGACCGCGCTGCCCCAGTCCGCTGCGGAGGAGCGCGAGACCGAGGTCACGTTGAGCTTCGGTCATGTGCTTGAGCGACAAACCTTGACGAGGGACGGGAGTGAAAAACCAGTTCTCACGTTCGGCATCCGTGAGCGGGTAGGTGGCCTGCTTCACCTGATCGGCAGTGAGCGTGGCGAGGAATTTCTGGGCGGCGCCCAACATGTCGACTGCCGGCGCGTGGGCGCGGGCGAGTGTGGCGAGGACGAAGAAGCCGAGGGCGGCGAGCAGGAAGCGAGGGGTGAGACGCATGGCGCATCAAACGCACTGGAGTGGGCGGGAGGCAAGCTCACACCCGGCGATGCCCCCACGGCGATGACGGGCCCCGCGTTAGCGCGATGCTCCGCGTGGTGCGACCATGGGCAGGCGATGCCCGTGGTCATGCCTGACGGCACCGTGTGTCCTGACGACCTCCTCGTCGAGTGGGCATGCGCTGGGGTGGGCGCCGAGCCCGACGGAGGGATGCCGCAGTCCCTATCCGCAGTCGCTGTGAACACCCGCGCGACGTGGGATTCGCGGACGGGGAGTAACCGGCCTGCACGCGAACGCGCGCGTCACCGTCTGGGCGTGTCGTCGTGCTTCGGAATCACCCGGTTTTAGATTTATCGGGAAACAGTGCGCGCAGTGCGGCGGCATTGGCGTCGCAGACGCCGCGCTCCGTGATGAGGCCGGTGACGAGGCGGGCCGGAGTGACATCGAACGCGGGATTCGCGGCAGGGCTGCCCTCGGGGAGGAGCGCGATGGTGGCGACCGTTCCGTCGGGCAGGCGACCGGTGAGATGAGTGACTTCCCGGGCGGTCCGCTCTTCGATCGGGATTTCCCGCAGCCCGTCCCGCAGCGCCCAATCGATGCTCGGCGACGGTGCTGCGACGTAAAACGGCACGTGGTTGTCGTGCGCGGCCAGGGCTTTCAGGTAGGTGCCGATTTTGTTGCAGACGTCTCCGGTGGCGGTCGTGCGGTCAGTGCCGACGACGACGAGATCGACGTGACCGTGTTGCATCAGGTGACCGCCGGCGTTGTCGGCGATGACGGTGTGGGGTACGCCGTGATTGAGCAGCTCCCAAGCGGTGAGGCTGGCGCCCTGGTTACGAGGCCGAGTTTCATCGACCCAGACATGGACCGAGATGCCGGCGTCATGTGCGGCGTACAGAGGAGCGGTCGCGGTGCCAATGTCGACGGTGGCGAGCCAGCCGGCGTTGCAATGTGTGAGCACGTTGACGCGTGCGCCGGGCGCCTTGCGTGCGGCGATGGCCCGGATGAGTGGCAGGCCGGCGACCGCGATACCGCGGTTGAGGGCGACGTCTTCATCGCACAGGTAGATGGCGAGCTGGCGCGACGCGGCCGCGCGTGCGCTCGGGGCGAGGGGGGCGACGTGGGTGCGCACGCGGTCCAGCGCCCAGCGGAGATTGACGGCGGTCGGGCGGGTGGCGAGGAGAGTGGCGTACGCGTGGGCGAGGGCGGCGTCAGACGCATCCGAGCGGAGTGCGAGCCACAGGCCCCACGCCGCGGTGGCACCGATCAGCGGGGCCCCGCGCACCAGCATCGCACGGATGGCGTGGGCCGCATCATCGAGGGTGGCGAGGCGAGCGGTGACGAACGCGTGCGGTAGGCGCGTCTGGTCGATGATCTCGATCGCGGTGCCGTCGGCGGAGGGCCAGAGGGTGCGAGTAGGGCGGCCGGAAACATTCATGGAGCACGAAAGTTGGCGCGACGGAGTCCGGCGGCAAGCTGTTGCGCCTGTCCTCGTACCCACGTCTCGTGATATTTGGACGACAGTCGAAACACCACTCGCTCCCGCTCGCAGCTACCAGAAGTCAAAAACTCAAATGACGTTGGTATAAGCCGCGACCGAGTAGCGGCCCGTCAACTCGGTGTTCTGTATCGATAAATACGATGCAAGGTCTGCGTTGGCATCGGCTCTCACCCGCAAACCTGACGCCGGCGTAAAGAATTGGTCCGAGCTTAAAGACTACTGCACGCCTTCGGGATAGGCACCGCGATTTCTCCTTCCGCGTGGCTCCCCAAGTAGAAGGAATCGCACCGAGCGCCTCGCCCCCTTCAGAGCCGGCAGCCGCGGTCTCTCGACCACTCAAGACGTTTTCTGGGCCCGACCCCTACGCACCTCCAGCCCGCCGACCAGCCGACTGTGGCCGTGATCTGAGACGTTTCGCAGCAGCGGTGCAAAAGGTGTCATCGTGGTGGTTGTCATCACCACCCAGCCTAGCGCGTATCAGCCGCGCGGTTACGCATGCTTGCCGAAGCAGCACGAGGTGGCTCTGGTGTGTTCCCGCCCCTCCGCTAGATGCGGAGGGCGCTACCTCAGTTGCTTGAGCAGAAACGTGTAGGCGAGGGCGTGCATGTAGGCGGATTGTTGATTGTTCGCCGCGCCTCCGTGGCCTCCCTCGATATTTTCGTAGTAGAGGAAATTCGCTTTTTGGGCGTCGAGTTTAGCGGCCATTTTCCGGGCGTGGCCAGGATGCACGCGATCATCACGGGTGGAGGTCGTGAAGAGGACGCGCGGGTAGATCACGCCGGGGCGGACGTTGTGATAGGGGGAGTAGCGCGAGATGTAGGACCACTCGCCAGGCACAGCGGGGTTGCCGTATTCGCCCATCCAACTGGCACCGGCGAGCAGTTGGCTGTAGCGCTGCATGTCGAGCAGCGGAACTTGGCAGACGACCGCGCCGAAGAGATCGGGCCGCTGCGTGAGCATCACGCCCACGAGGAGACCGCCGTTGCTCCCGCCCATAACGCCGAGGTGGGGCGTCGTGGTGACACGGCGTTTAATCAGGTCTTCGCCGATTGCGATGAAATCGTCGTAGGCGCGCTGGCGGTTTTCTTTGAGAGCGGCTTGGTGCCAGAGCGGGCCGAACTCGCCTCCGCCACGGATGTTCGCAAGCACATAGACGCCGCCGCGCTCAAGCCACGCCGCGCCGCTGCCGGCGCTGTAGGCGGGAGTCATCGAGATCTCGAAGCCACCGTATCCGTAGAGCAATGTCGGGTGAGAGCCATCGAGTTTGAGGCCCGCGCGGGAGACTTGGAAATAGGGGACACGCGTGCCGTCCGCCGAGACGGCTTCGTGCTGAGAAACGGCGAGGCCGTCGCTGTTGAAGAAGGCGGGGAGTTGCTTGAGCAATTCGCGTTGTTCCCGACCGATCTTGCCGAGATAGAGACTGGAAGGAGTGAGGAAACCGGTAACGTTGAGAAAATAGTCGTCCGAGTCTTCGTCGATTGAGGAGACGGAAACAGTGCCAAATTCCGGGACGGGCAGGGGCGTACGTTGCCAAGCCGAGCCAGCGCGCGTGAGCAGGGAGAGCCGGCTGCGAACGTTATCCAGTTCTGTGAGGATGAGGTGTTCGCGGGTGGTGGTGACGCCCACGAGGGAGGTGCGCGGCGCGGGTGCGAAGAGCACGTCGAAGTCGCGGTGGCCCGCTAGAAACGAGTCCCACGGCGCCGCGAGGAGTGCGCCGGCGGCGTAGGTCCGGCCACCGACGGCCCACGGACTGCGCAGGGTGATCGTGATAAATTCCTTAAAGGTATCGACGAGCGCATCGACCGGCAGGTCGAGTTTTACGAATTTTTCGCCGACGCGGAGATGCGTCTCGCCGCTGTAAAACGTGATGGCGCGACGGATAAATTCGCGATGAAAACCAAAGCGGTCCGACACCCGCGCGCTTATGCTCACGTCGGTGGTGGCTCCCGCAAATACGGTGCGGGCTGCGGCCAGCGGAGTGCCGCGCCGCCACTCTTTCACGATGCGGGCGTAGCCGGAATCGGTCTGGGAGCCCGGCCCAAAATCCGTGCCCACGTAAACGCTGTCCCGACTGCGCCACGCGACGTTGGTCTTGCCCTCCGGAAGGTAAAAGCCGTCCGCGACGAAGCTCTTGGAGGGTATGTCAAATTCACGCACCACGACCGCGTCGCCGCCGCCGCGGGAGAGGTTCAGTAAACAGCGAGCGTTGTCGGGGCGTAGCCAGATGGATCCTTTCCAGACCCAGTTTTCTTTTTCCGCAGCGGCGAGGGCATCGAGGTCGAGGACCGTTTCCCAAGCAGGAGATTCCTTGCGGTATTCCGACAGGGTGGTGCGGCGCCAGAGCCCGCGCACGTGCTGGGCGTCACGCCAAAAATTGTAGTAGAAATCGCCCTGTTTGGTGACAGCAGGAATGCGGGCCTTGGAGTCGTAGATGGCGAGCAGGCGATCGTAGACAGGCTTGAAATCAGGGGACGTGCCGAGCTCGTGTTGGGTGAGAGCGTTTTGGGCCCGGACCCACGTCAGCGCGCGTTCGCTGTGCACGTCTTCGAGCCAGATAAAGGGATCGGCGGTTTCGGCGGGCTGGGCGATCATCATGGCGGGGAAGACGAGGGAGAGGCAGCGGATAGCGGCGGGCAAGAGGTGCATCGGAGAACGGATATTAAAGAGGGTTTTGGAGTTCGTAGCTGAGGATACTGAGGGCATAGATCGCGGCGGTTTCGCACCGGAGGACGAGCGGGCCGAGCGTTACCGCCTCAAACTCGTGGTGCTGAGCGGCGCTCAGCTCGGTCGGAGAAAAATCTCCCTCGGGGCCGACGAGCCAGAGAACTTTTTTTGGCGGCCGAGCGTGCGTGGCAGCAAAATCCGTCAAGACGCGTTTGAGGGATCGAGCGCCGGGGGCGAGACTGGCGACGAGTTTCAAGTCGTAATCTCCGGAATTCTGAATCAAGGCCGCGGCTGATTGGATGGGCCGCACCGCAGGGACGAACGCGTTGCCGCACTGCTTCGCGGCTTCGAGCGCGGCGGTCTGCCATTTCTCGATTTTCTTTTCGGAGCGATCGCCGTCGAGGTGGACCTGAGTGCGCTCGCTCTCGAGAGGGATGATCTGCGCGGCGCCGATCTCGGTGGCTTTGCGCACGATGGCGTCCATCGTCCCGCCCTTCGGCAGCGCTTGGGCCAAGGTGATTTCGTAGGGCAGGGCAGGGAGTCGCCGCGTCGAACGGATGCTCAGGACCGCGCCGTTCTTGTGGGCGGAACTGAGTGCACACAGCCACTCGGTGCCGCAGCCGTCGAAGGCGACGATCGGATCGCCGCAGCGGGCGCGGTTCACGGCGACGAGGTGATGAGACTCCTCCGGTGAGAGGGTGATCTCCGCGGACTGGTCCGGTGGCGGGGTGCAGTAGGCTCGGAAGTCGGGCATGGCGATCAGTTGAAAGTCGAAAAGGGAAAACTCAAAGCTGGATTCGCGTTGAGTGTCGAGCCGAGCAAACCAGCAACGGCGCTCAGTAAACTCGCAGCGCCCTTGGGGACGTTAACCATCGAACATGAGTATTCCGAAAGAACGGGTGTGGAAGGAAAGGAAAAGGTGACGACGCCGGGGCGGGGCTTTCAAAAATATCTTGGATCGAAAATTGCGTGGACATGAGGAGGAGCCCTTTTCATTTTCCTAAAACTCTGAAGCCCGGGTGGCGGAATTGGCAGACGCAGTAGACTCAAAATCTACCGACGAAAGTCTTGTGGGTTCGACCCCCACCCCGGGCACCAGTTGAGGGCAGGCGCGACCAGCTTCAGTTTGAAGCGGTTAGCGGGAACGAGGCGCGGGCCGGCGAGGCACAGATCGCGGGGAGGTCGCGGGGAATGCTTTATTCCTCTGTATTGTTTTCAACTGTCTGTTGACGCCAGGCCAGGAGTCCAGCTGGGGCAACGATCGTGATCAAAAATAGCCTCACTAAAAAATTTTTCATTATTGGGATGGTCATATGCAAACCCACCCGCTCGCCAAAGCTGGTCACCAAACCCGCGAGCAAAATAACCAAGGCAATCAACTTGACTACGCCTGCGGCGTTCCTCCTTGCCGGGGCCTCCGATGCGAAGCGGCAGAATACCAAAGTAACATTGAGCATAATACCAAAGTATTTTTTGACATGATAACAAAGTATTCCATCTTGGAGCAATGCCGACTAATCCCCAACGGGACCTCGCAGA
>Ga0209550_10001244_pt1 | contig 24600 bp, 9 predicted proteins | sample LauGreSuBDMM15SN_2_FD_187567 | JGI IMG/M metagenome (GOLD analysis project Ga0209550, IMG submission 187567) | Freshwater lake microbial communities from Lake Michigan, USA - Su13.BD.MM15.SN (SPAdes) (version 5) | ecosystem: Environmental > Aquatic > Freshwater > Lake | place: Lake Michigan, USA... | reverse complement strand
AGGCCCTGAAGGAGCCCCGTCGACAGTGCGTTGCAAGCGGGTGCCGTGCAGAGCCTCAACGTACTCGCATGGGACTCCGCGACCTGCGCGTACGTCGTCACATCGGCACCGGGCATGTTCAAGCTTGCCCAAAGCATCAGGACGCTCGCGTACTCTCCCAACAGGTCGACGCCGCTGTCGCAGAGGCACGTTCCAACCAGAGGCTCGACCTGGTCGACGGAGAATGGCGGCGAACACTGGGGGTGGGGGCATTGGCTCCCGCACTGCGCACGCGAGGCGCAATTGCCCACACAGCCGTCGATCGTAATTGGATTCAAGCACCCGGAGTTGCCATCAATCTGAGCGCCAGGGTACATGAGATCGTGGAGTGTGATCGCGACGATTTTTGAGAGCACCGGCCGGCACACATCACCGCACATGTTGCCTGCCGCAAGGAGGCCCGGAATGAGGGGAAAGATGGTCGTGGAGAAGTCGCTGCTCTCCCCCGGCCGGGGCAGACCCGTGGGTGGCGCCGGGAGCGCGCCCTCGGGCAAGAGGCTCATGACGGTGGTCCAGTCGACTTGGCACATGCAATTCACAGCGGCTTCCGAGGACTGCACCATGTGTGCTAGCACGATTTGGCCTAAGAGATCAGCACCAGGAGACGGCTCCGATGGAAGCCCCGCCATAGGCACCGATGAAAGGAAGAAAGGATCCAAGGATGGGAGCGCCTCAAAGAACCGCGTCATCGCAAGCTTGCACTGCGTCGAGCACAAATGGGCCGGCCTCATCAGGATGGGGATGGCGGGATAGAGCATCGCTCGCGGAATTACAGAGTTGTTCAGCGCCGCCGCAATGATCGGTCCAACAATATGGTCGGTCATGAGCCCCCTGTTCGCGCAGGCACAGTCAAACATATCGCCGAAAGGAATGGCGTGCATTTGCGCATCGGTAAGATTTTGCGACTGTTGGAATTGAGGAAGGAGGAATCCCAACACAAGGGTTTTCAACGCAGGAATGGTGCAAGCACAATTTGTCAAAGCCGTGTTGCTTGCCAAAGCCGTATAGTCCATCGGGGCGCCCCCACCTCCCGCGAGTAGTCCTTGTATGAGTGAAAAACAATGGGTATCGATCAAGAGTTCGCGGCCATGTGAATGCTCGTTCCGCGCCAATTGCAGTGCCACCTCATGTGTGAAGCTCCCTGCAGAGAGGAGCAACGACAGGGCGAAAGCCATAATTGCTCCGCGGGGAAACGTTGATAATCAAAACATCGAACGAAACTTGGTCGGCGTCTCCCGATGTGTCCGGGTTCAAAACACCTGGGAGCCGTGATCGTACCCGTTTCTAAACTAACCGCCCGCCCCCGTGCGGTACCCGCCATGGTGTTAATGTGTGTGAGGTGTGCTTCTTAAACCTATGTGTGAATGTCAAACTGAATGTGAATGTGTATCTTGTGTGATTTCTCTATGATTTCTGCATTTCACACGCCCATGTGTCCCGTGTGAGTCCTTTGTTCCCTGGAGTTACGGAGCTTTTTACCGAAACACCGCGATGACTGACCGGACAACGATGATCAACGTCGTTCCGGAGCCGCTGCTGACACCCCCGGCCACGCTGCCCACCGAGCTCAAGCCGGCCGCACCGCCATCATTCATCGTGCGGCTGTGTCCTGCGTTCAGCAGAGGCAGCGTGTGGGGAACGGTGATCAATATGTGCGCGGCCATCATGGGTGCGGGATGCCTGTCGCTCCCGTCCGCTATGGCCGCGCTCGGCGTGGTGCCATTCGGCGTGCTCATCCTCTTCACCGCCGTCGCGACGCACTTCTCGATTGTGCTGCTGATCGCAGCGATCGACGCCACAGGGAGCCATTCGTTTGAGGACATGACCAGACTCGTCATCGGCACTTGGACGGGGCATGCCGTCGAGCTCGCGATCATCATCTTCCAGTACGGCACGCTCGTCGCCTATACCATCGCCGTAGGCGACGTGCTCAGCCCGGTCCTGAGCATCGACGCAGTCAAAAACGCGATGCCCTGGCTGACGCGTGACCTCGTGCAGATCATCTTTTGGGCATGCCTGATGCTGCCGCTCTCGTTCGTCGAGAACATCTCATCGCTGCAGATTACGTCGCTCATCGGCCAGGCCAGCCTCGCCTACCTCGTCATCGCCGTCACCACCCACTCCCTCATCGACACCGCCGCTGCCCCCCAGTCCACCTACGGCTCCGTCGCGCTGATCAGCAAAGATCTCGGCCCGGCCGCCTCGGCATCGGCGGTGATCTTGTTCGCGTTCACATGCCAGGTGAACATCCCGTCGCTCTACGACGAGCTGCAGACGCGCACGCCGGAGACGATGAGCGCCGTATCAATGCGAGCGTGCTTCCTCGCACTCACGTTCTACGTGCTCATTGGGATGTCGGGCTACGCCAACTTCCCGCACACGACCCAGGGCAACATCCTGAACAACTACTGCCTCCTCGATCCGGGCAAGAGCGCGCTCTCGGCCGACCCGCCGAACGTCATCCTTCCCGCCTTTGGGTGCCTCGCGCTCACCGTGCTGATGGCGTACCCAATCAACGTCTTCCCCACACGCACCGCCATCGAGATGATGTGTTATCCGAAGGCGTGGGTGCTCGATACGGCGCGGGATGCTCAGGGCGGCGGCCACGAGAGCAGCGAGCGTGGCACGGAGCGCGGCGCGGGCATGAGCGGATGGGCCAAGTTGCGCCACGTTCTCCTCACCCTCGCCATCGCCGTCTCTACGCTGCTCACGGCGCTGGCGCTGCCCGACATCAACACCGTCTTCGCGCTCATGGGCGGTATCTGCTCCCCGTTCATTTGTTTCCTCATCCCGAGCGCGATCGCGTGGCGGCTCGCCGACCGCTTGGCGCTCAACCGCAGCTTGATCGGCAGGCTCGCTGTCATTGGGCTCGGTGCGTTTGGCACGGTCATCGGGGTCCTCTCGACGGCGACCACCGTGATCGGCATGCTCCAGCCAACGAGCAACATGACGTACGATCCATGTAACCCGCCGCGGCCGCTCTGAACGCGGGCGACGGCAGTCACATGACGACGCACGTGGCGTGGTCGGTCCTGTCTCGATACCATACACGCAACACGGCAGCCTTTTTGCACCTACGGCAATGTTGAGCTTTCTGTACCATTTTGTTCATTTGATTCACCCTCGTTCCTCGCGTCCCTGTGTGTAAAAAAATCGGGCGTAAACTCGCGCTGTCAGACAAAAGACGTGTCCAAAGTCTTCGCCTTGCCGTGACGGGGAATAGAAGGGCTAGGGTGGGGATTATTATCTGGATTTGCACACAACCCTCACCCACCGATTTCGACTGAGAGTGTTGGCCGTGTTGGTCGCATACAGAGATGCCTTGTCTATAGAGAGCATGAGAGAGCTCGAGTGCCGAGACTTGATTGCGGTGATTGCGGGTGTGGTGATTGCAATCGAATGGCGACGCGCCGCCTCCTCGTTGTCCTTGCCCTTGCCCTGCTTCGATCCACGGCGCCGCTCGCAGCGTCACGACAGCTCCTCCGCCGGCCGGCCCAGCTTCTACCACGCGAGTACACCTCTTGCATCCGCGCTGCACCCATCATGAGCGCGCACCATCCGCTGCTGCCCAAGAGTCTATCCTCGGCCCTGGATGTCAACGGCATCGAACTCAATTCTCTGCAGCGCGCTGCTCTGGACGCGGCGCTTCGCGGCTTGGACGCAATCATTCACGCTGAGACGGGCTCGGGCAAGACGCTCTGCTTCGCGCTTCCCATGCTCGCTCGGCTCTCCACTGCCGCTGCCGATGGTCTACAAGGCATTGTCTTGGTGCCAACGCTCGAGCTGGCCGCGCAAGTGGCGCGCGTTCTGAATACTCTGCAGGCAGGCAGCGCAATCGCACTGACCCCAGGAGTGGAACAGCTTCCTGACAGCGCTCCTGTACTCGTCGGTCCGCCGGCGATGATGCTTCGGCTCCTGAGCGGCGGCGAGCGCGGCGTGGATGGCGCGCCGAGGCTTCCGAAAGCGTCGGTACGTGCGATGCGCACGGTGGTGCTGGACGAGGCGGATGCGCTGATGATGCCACTTGGCCGGTACGCCACAGCGGTCGACAAGGAGCGGCGCGAGGCGAAGCCCAAGGAGGCGGCCATCTTGCTAGAGCAGCTGTGCGCCCTCTGTGGGGAGAAGCTGCAGGTCATGGCGGCGTCAGCGACGGTGGGGCGGCCGCTGCGACGGATGCTCGCCACGACGTGTGGCGGGCGCACCTTTGAGGTCATTCGTGACAGCGGCGCCGACGCTGCCGAGGCGTCCGAAACCAGCGCGGAGGCCCTGACAATTGGCGCCGCCGACGATGAGAGCGACAGCCGGGGTGTGGTCGGCCGACGGCCAATCGGGTTGCCGTCGTGCGTGAGCGTGACTGTGGTGACGAGCGAAGAGGACAACGTGCTCGCGGCGGTGCACGACGTGATCCGCGCCGAGGGCGCTGCCGCCCCTCTGCTCTTCATCCCTCCAGGACGGAGCCTCCCCACAGAGCTTCAACTCCTGCGCCAATGCTCTCTCGACGCAGTCGCCCTGGATGCGGCCGTTCTCGATTCGAGCGCACCGCTGGCCGCGCATGGTGTGGCGGGGCGGTCCGCTGCGGCATCCCTCAGCGGTGGAGGCAGCAGCAGCAGCAGCAGCAGCAGCAGCAGCGCGAGTGTCGTCGTGGGCGCCGGCAAGGGGCCGAGGGTGTTCGTTGCCTCGCCGAGCGGAGCACGGGGGCTGGACCTGCCTGGGATTGACCTTGTCATCATCCTCGGGATCCCTCCGAGTGCCGACGCCCTGGTTCACATGGCAGGGCGCACGGGGCGGCAGGGTCAGCCAGGCCGAGTCGCCATCCTTTCAACCGCCAAGGAAGCTGACAAGAAGCTCGCACTGATGAGTTCACAGCTCGCTCGTGAGCTCGGCGCTGAGCGGCGCCACGTGGCAGTGCGCGAGGAGGTGTGGGCAGAGATGTGGCGAGTGCACGGGAAGCGATACGAGCGCAATGAGGACGCGACGCCTTTCTACGCCAACCGGCCTCGCGGGCGCCCTCGTGGGCGCTCCGCTGCCGGGCGGACGAGCGGCCGAAGCAAAAGCGGCCGCGGCGAGAGCTCAACCCGAAAGCCGAAGGTGGGTCGGGGACGTGCTTCCCCATCTGTGCCGGGGGCGAGCCGTGCGGATGGCAGCAAGGAGAGCGGTGGGCCCTGAGCAGAGCGGTGCTGGCGCGCACGAGTACGATGCACAATTGAGCGCGAGGCGATCTGGACCGCGTGGCGCCAGCCCGCGAACGGTGCAGATTTGAGATTCGGAGCGGGCCCTGTGGCCCTGGCGTGGTGTCAGCTGCCACACCGGCGCCGTACCCGCCGACAAGCTTGTTCGAGTGTCACGTCCGGTTCCCGTCTCCGTCAGTCCGTCTGGCGCTCTGAGATGCCTAAGCTCTGTCCTGAGACCGGACGTGGCGGGGAGTCGAGAGTCGGCTCGAAGAGACTCGGTGCGGTTTTCGGTGGACGGTGCGCGACCGTGCGGTCGGTGTTAGACCGGACCGGCTTGAACTGTGTCACATATTCATAAGCGTATTGGTATTTCACAACGGTCGTTCGAAAACGCGGTCGATTTTTCAAGCAGACCGCCTCGAATGAATCATAAGCACCTCGGGCGTCGGGGTTTCAGCAGTTGCATGTGGCGCGTTCACGGCAATTCGCCGCGCGCCGCGCATGGCGCATCGTGGCGAGGCGCGGGCTCTGGTCCGTCCACAAATCCACGACTGGGTTCGTAATAAGTTGTACTCCGCGGCTCGGAACGTTCGGTTTTACCGGGCGGCGTCGGCTGTGCGCCAGAAGCACTGGACGTGGTGCAGCTCCGGATCGCCCATGCTCATCTTCGGGTTCGCGTACCACACAAACTCACCGCCGCCGCGCTCGTCTACCTCGCGCGCAATCTCGGCGGTGATGCGCTCGTCTGGCCACTCCGCCACAGGTGACGCCATCCACAGGACCCAATGCAGCGTTCCGTCGGGCACCTGATATGGGAATGGGTTGACCGCGAACACGGTGCGCCCTGGGCTCGGCCGCTCGGCGGTGCGCTTGCCGGCGATGCGCGTCGTGCGCATGCCAAAGATCTGGTGGAAGACCCACGCGGCGGGCGTCACCCACATCGTCTCCATGTTGGCGATGAGCAACTCCTTCTGCGCGCGCACCGCAGGCGTGGGCCGCACCTGCTCAGCGCCCGGCACCCAGCGGTACACCTCGTGCAGCATCTGCATCATCTGAACGTCCGAATCAACCTTGCAGCGCAGTACGTGGGACGACATGCCAGCTGCCGGCGTCGTCGGATGTGCAGCATTGTAGGTGTTCAGCATCTTAGGTTCTGCAGTGGGTGGAACGGCGTAGGTCAGGGCGGCTGGATCAGGCCGAGTAGACGGAGCAGCTGGAGGCTTGCCGTCTGGCTCGACGCTAGAGTAAACATCCGAGGATCCTGTGCGCGTAAAAGATGGCTGCCTTTGGTTGCCTGCTGCTTGTGCGAAAGAGTCTTCCGACAAGGGTGCAGACGCCGGACGAATGCGAGAAGTCAGATTGCGAGATGACGGCCGGCCGCAGCGCACCTTGTGCAGCAGCATGTTGCTCGATGGGAGCGACACATGGCACAGCTCGCAGGTGAGCAAGTCCATTCCCGTCCGGCTCTCCCTTGCGCTCGGTGCGGCGTGGAGCAGGCTCTGCGTATAGCGCCGCTAAAGGAATCGCTAAAGTCGCTGAAGGCGAGGCCTCGACCGAAGGTGTGAACATGAACTCCTGTCGGCAGGATCGAGCGGAGTTTTTGCAAGTTTGTTCACACCACTCGTTCACAGTGGAGTTTTGGGGTACAATTGAGACTCCAAGAAAGCATGCCGGGAGTCTCAAAGGTTTTTGTAGGCCGGGACACTGGCCAGTTTGCGAGAGTCATCTTCCCAGTCGTCCCCACCAACGACGCAGCCCACGAGGCGCCATACTACGACAATCCGTTCTGCGTTGCCATGTGGCCGTTCTGCGAGGCGAGCACGCTCTACGGAAGGCCCGAATGTTGTGGCGGTGTGGAGCCCGAGTTCAAGCCTTTAAGGAACTCAATGATCCATACGCTAGCGCCGTTTTGCTGCGTGTGCATGCCAGTCAGCTTCGGTGTCTACCATTTCTTTTGGGCCATCTCGTGCTGCTGGTGCGGCTCTGAACTGCCGTGCACGATAAAGCCAGTCACAGGATTGTTTGCCAAGAACTATCCGAGTTACCTCTGCGACCCTCCGAACGGCGCTAGGAAGGGAAATCGAAATCTCTTTAAGGACCATCTAGATGAGAGGCGCGCTAGGCTCACTGTGGCCGAGACGAACCTGGCTGCCGGCGTGATAACACAGGCCGAGTACAACCTGGTTGAAGCCGAAGTCACATTTGGCAAAGGGAGCACGCAAGCTCGTGCGGCAAAAAGCGCGTTGCAAGTGGAGAACCAAACGAAGGGGATCATCGTGCAGGCAGTAAGTGCACCGATGAACGCCGAGATGCAGCGCTCTCAGCTTGCCGAATACAAAAAGATGCTTGATGACGGCTTGATCACGCTCGCAGACTTCAACGCAAAGAAGCAAGTGATCCTTTTCGGCTAACTACACACCAGGAGCGGCCCTGGATGCAAGAGCGGCCGGCGCAGGGTATGCTTTGCCTGCGCAGAGCAGAAGTCTGGTTGAGAACAAAGCAGAGCCTGAGAGGGTGAGGGCTGAGCCTGTGGGCGTACGATAACGGACGTTTCGCGTATACCGATATCGTCCACGAAACTTCTAACTTGCACCGTAGTATATTGTTTTCCCGGTTCGTTAACCCTCGCCTCCGCGCTCCGGCGGGAACGACTGGAATCGCAAGAGTTGATCATTTGGTGGAAAGCGGCTGACTCGACCACACCCCACAAAGCGGCTGACGGACCACATCCCACAATAATCATTCCCTCTTGCCTCTAGACCTCCCTCTAGATCCGGATACCTCCGCTCGCTCTTTCTCCGGAGGTTGTATATCTCAGCGCATGCCGCCGTACGCCTGCTCCGCCGACGATGCGGTCGCTCCTGGAGCGGGCGCGCTGGGCACCACCACCGGCACCAGCGCAGGGATCAAAAGCTGGGTCGGTCCGACTGAGAGAACCTGCGCCGTCGCCACACGTGCCGCCGCCGTGGCGGTGGGTTGAGGCATCTGGGGGGCTAGCACTCGCATAGCGTCAGCGTGCTGCTGCTGCTGCTGCTGCTGCTGATGGTGGTGGTGCTGCTGCTGCAACAGCTGCTGCTGCTGGAGTTGCTGGTGCTGGAGCAGCTGCTGGTGCTGGAGCATCTGCAACTGCTGCAGCTGCAGTTGTTGCTGCAGTTGCTGCTGCTGCTGCTGTTGCTGCAGTTGCTGCTGATGCTGTTGCTGCAGTTGATGCTGATGCTGTTGCTGCAGTTGCTGCTGCTGCAGCGCGCCCGCGTGCGACACGGCAGCATTCGCGGCAGCGGAGGCGTTCTTGATCGCGGCGGCCGCGCTCGCAGCCGCGCCCACCGCGGCGCCCGACATGGATGGAGCCCCGGTAGAGACGGTGGCCCCAAACGAGGGTAGGCCGGCGCCGCCGAGGCCGGAGGGGGGAAGCACAAGCCCGAGAGGCGACTGCTGGTTGGCGGCCGTGCCGACGGGAGGACCGCTCGCTGCAGCGACCGCCGCTCGTTCGAGCCTAATGTCGAGACGCCACTCCTCCTTGGCGAGGTCGAGCCGCTCGACGGCGCCATCGTCCAGATAGCGCACCTCGTGCTGCCCCGTCGCATGGCTGTACCCGGTGACCATCGCCACGTACCATTCCTCGTCCAGCGGGAAAAACAGCTCGATCCGCCGGCCCACGAGCGCTGCACCTGACGACGGCTGCGGAGCCGAGTTCGAGCGGAACAGCATCGGCTGCAATGGAGACGCATGCGCCGCCGCCACCGCAGCACCCGCTCGCACCGCGGCCGAAGCTGCCATCGCCGCGGACGCGCCTCCCATCAGTGGCGCCATCGGCGGCAGCGGCCCCGACGGGTACGCCGACGGGTGCGCCGACGGGTGACCCCGGGCGGCGGCGGCGGCGGCTGCCGCTGCGGCTGCCGCTGCCGCCGCGGCCGCGGCCGCCGCATTGTAATGTTGCGCGTGGGTGGGCTGATGCATGGTGCCCGGTGCGGTTGGCGGTCCGAGCACCATCCTCGACGTCGTCGTAGGAGGCCCTCCTCCGCTGTGCGTACGTACCGGCCCTCCCGTCGGTCCCAGGGGCGCGTGGGAGCCTCCTAGCAGTCCTGGGAGCAACAGTGGCTGACCCATCGCTGTGGCAGCATTCTGAACCCTGCCGCCGCCGCCATTGCTACCGGCAGGTAGCGAGGACGGCGGGTAGCCACTGATACTCGCCGCATGCGCGGCTTGCGCCGGCGCGGCGCCCTGCGCCTGCGCGGCGGCTTGCGCCTGCGCGGCGGCTTGCGCCTGCGCGGCGAGCAGTTGGGCAGTCGCGGCCGAGTGCTGCTGCGCCGCCCGCTGCGCCGCCGCCGTCTTGTCGGCGATCTGCTGCGCGAAGGCGACGTAGGCGGGATCCTGGGTCACCGCCTGGTAGGCCTGCAGGAGCTGGCGCAGGTGCGTCCACAGCTCGCTCTCTTCGGGCAGCTCGTCACGCGGGTAGTAGCGAGCTACGATCGACCCCATTTCATAAGGGGCGCCATGCCCTTTGGGAGCGCGAAGGTCGATACGGCCCAGCAGGTCGAAGCCGGAGGTGCGTGCGCGGTCGCCGAGCGCGCGCCGGCAGCGATCCCGCACAAAGGAAGCGATGTTGCCGATGTGCACGTTGGCGGCCGCGGGGCCCACGGCAGCGCGCAGCTTGTTCGTGCCTTGTGCGAGGCACAGGTAGACCCCCGCGACGTCCGCCTGGAGGAGGTACTGCACGTACAGACCGGAGGAGGTGGTCTGCGCTGGATCGCAGATCGAAACCCACGGCACGCGAGCCCACTTACCGATGCCCATGGACGAGCGCACGGCGAGCTTATGGCCGAGTGCCAGCTGCAGGGAGCGCTCAATGCCGGAAAGGGTGTGGACCCACCGGTGTGTAGGCGAATGCACCTCTGTCTCGGACGCGTGGTTGTACTCTGAGAGCAAGCTGTGGAAGCCCTGCTGGAGAGAAACGGGCGGCACGGGCGGCGCGGACGTCGAGACGCCGTTCGCGCCGCCCAAGCCCGGGACGACGCCGACACTCAGCGTGAGGCTCACATGCACGCCCGTAACGCCCTCGAGGGAGAGCCCTGCATAGACGTACGCAGGCGGCGACGAGGCGGTGGATGTGGGCGACTTGGGGGCGGCCGTGCCGCCCTTGGCTTTCTTGGGCACCCCCGCACCAGCCGCCGCCGGCGCGCCGTCCGCGCCGTCCGCGCCCGAGACGGCGCGATTCACGAGCGGTCGCTTGCGGCTTTGGATGGCGGCCACCTTCTCCTCGCGCTTGGCAAGGCTCTCGAGCTTCTTGAAGATTGCATCCATGCACTTGGTCACCTCCTCCTTGATCTTCTTGTTCTCGCGCTCCTCCTTTTCCCGCGCGAGCGTCTCCTGCCGCTTCTCGCGCTTTTCGCGCTCAGCCTCCTCCTTGGCCTCCTTGGCCTTCGCGCGCTCCTGCGCACGCTCCTCCGCCTTCGCCTCCTGTTCGAGCCGCTTCGCCTCGAGCTTCGCCTCGCGCTCCTTGACGCGCTCGGCTTCGCGCGCCGCGCGCTGCTCCATGGTGAGAACGGGAGCTCGATGGCGCAACCCATCGCCATGCTGGCGCGGCATCAGGGGGTCTTGAGGCGCCGTTGCGAGCGCTAGGGCCGTCATCCGCTCCTTATCGATGCCGGGCGGGTAGAGCGTCATCACGAACGCCTCATCCTCCTTGGTGCACAGCACACGCCGGGCCGGTTTGGGCGCCTTGACGGGCTTTTGCTCTCCCTCTCCCTCTCCCTCTCCCTCTCCCTCGCCCTCCTCGTCCTCGTCCTCGTCCTCGTCCGGCTCGGGCAGAGCATTTGGGTTTGAGGGCGGCACGGGCAGCGCGTAGATCAAATGCTTCACGCGCGCGGCGATCGAGCGAAGGTCGACGTGCGCTACCCAAACCGGCCCATTGGGCTTCACTTCCTTGCCCTCCTCCTTGCCCTCCTCCTTGCCCTCCTGCCTGCCCTCGTCCTTGGCCTCATCTCTGGCCTCGTCTCTGGCCTCGTCGCCTTCGTCGACGCCCTCGTCGGCCTTTGCAGGAGGGGGGGTGGTGCTGCCCTCTAGGTGCTGCGCCGCCTCGCCCTCGGTCTTCACCTTGGCCTCTTCGCCCTCGTCATCCTGCTTGACATTGGCGCCACCACCGCCATGACCCTCCTCGTCGCCCTCGTCTTCCTCCTTTTTCACTCCCTTGGCCTCCTTCTTGCCTCCCTCCTCGCCATCCTTGAAAGGCTTCGGTTTGATCAGCTTGAGTGCGCGCAAGCGCACGAGCTCGGGGTCATCGAAATACGCCTCGAACGAGCCAAAGCCGTGCTTATACACGCCCAGCAGCAGCTCGCGGTCCTCGAGATACGTCCACTCGAGCTCAGGCGCCCTCGGGGGCGGGGGCGGCCGGGGTGGTGGCCGTGGCGGTGGCGGCGCAGATTTTCGAGTCACAACGGTGCCCAAGGCGGCTCTTTTTAACGGCTTCAGCGCCGCCGCCGCACCGTTTGCACCCACCGACGTCGTGCCGCTCTCGCCGGCGCCGACGCCCTCGCCTTTGGCCATCTCTTCATCCTCGGCCGCAGCTGGCAGAGGGCTATTCACAGCTGGCAGAGGGCTATTCACGCCACCGGCGGCGGCTTCGCCCTCCTTCGCCTGGCAATCTTCGGCCGCCACCGCAGACGCCGCCGCCGCGGTCGCCGACACGGCTGCTTTCGGTTTCCCCCGCGATTTCCTCTCCTTGGGCTCCTTGGGCGGTTTTGGCTCCTTAAGGGGTTTTGGCTCCTTAAGCGGTTTCGGCTCCTTGGGCGGTTTCGGCTCCTTGGGCAGTTTCGGCTCCTTCGGGGGTTTTGGCTCCTTCGGGGCCTTTGGCTCTTTGGGCGGCTTTGGCTCTTTTGGCGCAATGCACTTGCGGTTGGCGCAGCGCGAGCGGCGCAGCCCAGGCCCGCCAAATTTGGGCATGTCACGGCAGCAAAGGCAGTCGCCGCAGTCGGGGCGCGTGCAGCCGACGCAAGTGCACGGTCCCTTTTTGGTGCGTTGCGCAGCGCTAGGCGATCCGTTGCTCGAAGTCGCGCCGCCAATTTCGACGGCGGCCTTGTACATTTCGTCCACAAGTGAGCTGGCGCACGCGCTGATTGGTATGCACACGCCCTCCATACTGCCAGAGGGGCCTGCACCAGAGGCCGCCGCCCTCTCCTCCTCCGCCGCTGCCGCCTCCTCCTCCGCCTCTTCTGCCGCATCCTCTCCTGCCTCCTCCGCTGCCTCCGCCTCCTCCTCCTCAGCTGCCTCCGCCGCCTCCGCTGCCGCCTCCGCCGCCGCCAGCGCTGCCTCCGCCGCCTCCTCCGCCGCCTCCTCTGCCTCCTCCTCCGCCGCCTCTGCCGCCTCCGCCGCCGCCTCCGCTGCAGCCTCCTCCTGCCTTTCACCATCAGCCGGCGGCGGCGAGTTCGTCGTCACCATGGGCTCAGCCTCCTCCTTCACCTCCGCTGCTAGCTCCGCTTCCTCCATGGCCTCTGGTGCCTCCGCGCCCATTGCTGCGTCGGCTTCGTCCACATCCATCGCGTCCTCCGCAAGCCCGCCATCCTTCGACAACGGCGATTCGCCCGCTTCCTTGCCCTCCAGAGCCGACGCTCCCTCTGCGCGCGCATCCGAGGGGCCGTGTGGCGCCGTGTCGAGCGGCGCCATCAGCCGCGGCTGCCAGAACTCGGGAGGCTTGTAGAAGACCGAGTCGGGCGGGATATCCTCCCACTTCATCCGATGGAGCAGGGCGGGCTTACCCAGGCGCGACGGCAGCTTGGGTGCCTCGAACTCCGCGAAGCTTGCCGCGGCCTCGACGGCTTGCCGTAGACGGCGCAGGTCGAGTAGACACGTGATCATCTGGGCTGCCTTGCCCTCGACCCGTTGCGAGAACCACTGCGCCAGCGCCATCGGCAGCGGCTTGATCGTCGGCGCATCGGTCAGCGGCTGGCCGGGCATGGGCGGGCGTCCCTCCTGCAGGTAGTGCCACAGCCTCGCCTCATACTCGTGAAAGCGGTCGGGCTCCTCGTCCATAGACGCATCGTCGTCGCCGTCCTCGGCCGCGGGCGTAGCTGCCGCCCCGTCGTTCTCGCGATCGGCCGCATCGTCAACGATGTACTCGTCGTTTATGGCGCCAGCCGCCGACCCGGGCCGACTCCGGATCGCCCCCGCCCCCTCGGCTCCCTCGGCCGGCATGCTCTGTGCGCTCGCAGCAGCAGCGGCGGCGGCCGCGTCCGAGGCCGCAGCGCCTTCCCCACCCTCTGCCGCCGCGGCGCCCGCTTCGGTGGTTCCGGCGTCGGCGCCGGCGTCGGGGCCGGTTTCGGCGCCGGCCGCGCCCCCGGCCGCGCCCCCCTCTGCAGGCGCGCGCAGGGCCCTCTTCGCCTTCGCCTTGGCGTCTGCTTCTGCCTGGGCGGCAAAGCGCAAGAGAGCCATCGAGAGCGAGCACGTGTAGTCGATGAGCTCGTGCACCATCTCGAGCGACCGTTGGGCGAGCGACGGGTAGCGCGCCTTGATGAGCGGCGTGCGGTGGTACCCGAGGCTAAAGATCCCCGCCAGCGTCGCATGTAGCTGTGCCTTGGTCCACGTGATCTGCTGGAACTCATCGCCCTCCTCCTCTTCCTCCTTCTCCTTCTTCTCCTTCTTTTCCTTCTTCTCCTTCTTCTCCTTCTCCTCCTTCTTCTCCTTCTTCTCGGGCTTGACGCCCAGGTCGAGCAGCGAGTTCGCCAGACGGTCGGGCGCCTGAGAGTTGCGCTGCGAGAAACGGCTCATGCCGCCGCTCATGGTCTCCCGGATGCCGAAGCCGTCCTCCTCGCCCTCGTCCTCGGCCTCAGCCTCGGCGCCGAGCATCTTCTCCCAAAAGTCGGGATCGTGCAAGTCCATTGCCTCGCCCTCGTCATCCGCCCTGAACGACGCCTGCGAGAAGACGCCGCCGCTCTGGCCCTTCTCCGCCTCGTTTGCGGTCTTGGTCGTGGCGCAGCGCTGTAGGATCTGCTCGATCGACTCGGCGCTGAAGCGCGCGATCTCATCGTCGTGCTCCTGCGTAAAGAGCTTTTGGGCGCCGTGCTTGAGCAGCTCCTCTACCTCGGCAGCCTTGAACGGCATGCCTTTTTTGCGCCCGCCACCCAGGGTGAGCGCGTCTTCGCCAGCGGCGTCTTCGCCCTTCTCGATATTGTGGTACGAGCCGTGTCCGATGACCGCATGCTCGAGGCCGAGCTTCTGGTTGGCCGCATCGAGGAGGTGCATCTCGTACGTATCTCGCGTCACCAGCCGGTAGATGCGCACGAGCTTGGTCTGGCCGATGCGATGGCAGCGCGCCTGGGCCTGCAGATCGTTCTGCGGGTTCCAGTCGGGATCGTAGATGATGACCGTGTCGGCGGCCGTCAGGTTGATGCCCACGCCGCCCGCGCGCGTGCCCAGCAGGAAGAGAAAGGTATCCGAGTCCGGCGCGCAGTAGCGGTCGATGGCAGCCTGCCGCTTGTCGCCAGTCACCGACCCGTCCAGGCGCTCGTAGCTGAAGCCTCGCAGCTCGACGTACTCCTCGATCAGGTCGAGGAGCATCGTGAACTGCGAGAAGAGGAGCACACGGTGCCCCTGCTCGCGCAGGTGCGGCAGGAGCTTGTCGAGCAGCAGCATCTTGCCCGAGGCGGCGATCAGGTTGTCGAGCCACGTGGCGTTATCGGCGCCCTCGAGCCCCTCCGCCTCGACCACACCCTTGATGAGGAACGGGTGGTTGCAGCAGTGGCGCAGCTGCATCGACACGTTGTTGAACGACGGGCCGGCGCCCGAGGCTTCCGAGCCACGCAGGAGCACGGAGCGGTTCCGCTCGAGGATCGCGCGGTAGCAGCGCTTTTGGAAGTTGGTGATCTCGACGCGGATGAGGGTCTCTTCCATCGGAGTGAGCCCGAGGTCGACATCCGCCTTGGTACGGCGCAGCAGGTACGGCCGAAGCACCTCGGTGAGCCCCTGCACCTGCGCCGCACTCTGCATGTCGCCGTACTGCTCGAGAAAGTCGTCGAGCTCCTCGAAGGTGTCGGGCTCGAGGAAGTTGAGCATCGACCAGAGTTCAGCCACGTGATTTTGGAGCGGCGTGCCCGTGAGCGCGAGCTTCACGGGGCAGTCGAGCTCACGCAGCGCGAGCAGTGCCTTCGCATCGCGGTTCTTGAGACGGTGCGCCTCGTCGACGATCATGTACTCCCAGCGCACAGGCTTGAGCACCTCGAGGTTCGCCGTGAGCATCTCATAGGTCGTGACACACACGTCGAACTTGGGCAGCTGCTTCGGCGTCGGACGACGACCGCCGCGCCCGCCGCCGCCGCCGCCGCGCCCGCCGCCTTCGACGCCCGAGGGCGGGAAGCCCCACTCGTACTGCACCAGGACGGCGCGCGCGTCCTTGTTGCCGTAGAAGACGACGGTGTCGAGCGAGGTCCACTCGGAAAGTTCGCGTGTCCAATGCGGCAGCGTGGAAAGAGGCACGACCACGAGTACGGGCCCTTGGGCATTGTGCAGCATGCGCACGCACTGCAGCATGCACACGGCCTGTGCCGTCTTCCCGAGGCCCATCTCGTCGCCCAGGATGACGCTCCGCCCCTGCGCGTAGTTGTGGCGCAACCAGCGTAGACCGTCGAGCTGGTACGAACGGAGGGAGCGCTCGCCTTGAAGCACGCCTTCGGGCAGCTCGCTCACCGCCATGGTGCTACTGCCGCCTCCGCCGCCGTCGGAGGCGCCGAGCTTCCGCTTGCCGGCGGCCTTGGTGCTGGGAGCCGCGCCGGCCTCGGCTGCCTTGGCCAGCTCGATGCAGCGCGTGCGGAAGGCCACCTGGCGCTGGTGGAAGGCGGCCACCGCGGTGGCTGGCACGTCTTCCTCCTCCTCCCAGGTACACATATCGTAAGTCAGGCTGAGCCACTTGATGAAGTAACGACGCCGCCGCCCGCCGCCGCCGCCACCGCCGCCGCCGCCGCCCGCCGCCGCGCTAGTGCTGTGCTCGGCATCGCCGCTCGGCCCGCCGCCATCGCCGCCGCTGCTTGCCTCCGTCCCGAGCCCGCCCTCTGCCAGCGCGTCCGAGGCGTCGATCGCGCCAGGGAAGGCGCCGTCCGGCCCACCCTTGCGCTTAGCACCGGCTCCGCCATCGACGGCGAGCACGCGCTCGACGGTCAGGCACTGCTCGTTGAACCGGTCGAGCTCGCCTGCGAGCTTCTTCTTCTCATAGTTGCCCAGCCGCTGTGCTGAAAGGCGTCCGTCGGCGACGATCTCGTCAGCAGAGAGCCAACGAGCGTGGATGTGCGCACGCCCTTTGAACTTGCACAGGTACTCGAGCTCGTCCGACTCGCTCTGCAGGCTGCCGAGGCGCTTGCGAACGCTCGCCGGCGACGCCGAGGCCTTGTCCGCCGCCGGCAGCGCCACCCCAGCATGCGAGGCGCCACCGGGTCCACCACAGGGTCCGCCACTAGATGCGCCCGTGGCGCGCGGCCGGTCGTCGAGAATCTTGTCGATCGAATTGTCTTCCTCGAGCCTGGCGAGGGCACGCCGCCGCGAAGAGCACGAAGGGCAGTACCTGCGCACGGCGACACGCACGACGATCAGCGCGGGGCAGGGGCTACACATGAGGTGAGGGAGCGCATCGGCCGTGCGGCTGCGCCGTCGACTGCCGACGTGTGGGGCGACGTGTGGGGCGACGTGAAGGGCGGATGGGCGTGGCACGCACCAGTCACCCTTGGGCACCGCGAGCAACTTTGGGCGCAGGCAGTGCAGGTGGTACGCCGAGCCGCAATCGTCGCCGTCGCACAAGAGCAGCTCATTGCCCGGGTACGAGTGCGACTCCTGGCACTTGACACACAGGTCGTGGGGCGGCTCCTCCGGGGGCACGTCGCCATTGGCCCCCAGGGCGGCAGCGGCCGCCTCCTCCTCGGTGCGGCGCACCACCGCCGGCTTGCGCTTGCCGGAGGACCTCTTCTTCTTGGGAGGGGGGGGCTGATCGGCAAGCGAGGCCGCCAGGGCAGCATCAGCCTCCACCTGCTTCATGATGGCCGCCTTGCCCGCCTCGGCGGCCGCCTCGGCCGGCGCTGACGACCCAGCCCGTGCGCGCTTCGCCGCCCCGCGCGTGGCCAGCTCCAGCTCCTGATCCTGATCCTCAGAGTCCATGTCGCTCTCGGCATCGCCGTCGTCCTCCTTGATCACTCTCGGGTTCTTCTTGGGGAAGGAGGCCGCGAGGTGCCCGTCGCCGTCGTCCTCGTCCTCCGGCTCCCAGCTGTCCATGGAAGCCCACAGGACTGGGGGGAGAAGGGGGGCGCAAGGACCAGATGCCACGCGGCAAAGAGTTCCGTACAGGGTCGCCCAAGATGCCGATCGCAGAAAAAAACTTCACATCTCGCGCGTAGGACGTCTCGATCAATTCGCGTGAATCGGCTGTGAATATACGTTTAATGCATCTCCACAGTTACGAAAATCGACCCTCAGAGCTGACCCTGAGTTCCCCCGCCTGCACCGGTCCGAACATACGGCGCGTTTCAAATACTTCGAGCGTCTTGGCGGGCGGATGCTTCGACGTGGATACATGTACGTTCCCGATAGACTTCACGGCTCTGAAGCGCTGCTCTGTGCGGTTGCTTTTGTCCGCCGAAGGTTGGGAACGTTACATTAAGACAAGTTCGCGGGTGATGCAGGACACCGATACCTCACAACTCCAAGCGCTCACGACGGAGGAGCGCTCGGCGCTCGTGCGCAAGGCGCTACAGCGCGAGGACCTTTCGCTGTGCGCGTTCGACGACGCGCTCGCGGGGCGCTACAGCGCGAGGCTCGCGATCGCCGAGGTCCTCGGCCTTGGCGCGGATGAGCGTGACGGCAACCTGGCCTCTTTTCTGGCGGAGCCGGACCACGGCGCGACGGTGCTGAGCTCGTACACATCATTCGTGCAGTGCATAAACGCATACGCCGCGACTAAGGCGCGCTCCACCGCAAAGGTCAACAATGCCATACTTCGCTCGACCATCAAGTGGCACGTGCAGCTGCAACGCGTGCGTGCGAGGCACGTGATCACGGCGACCAGCGCCCCCGACGACATCATGTCCTTCAAGGGGGCCGTCGCCGACGGCCACGCGACCTTGAAGGGCGTGCGCCGCCAGTCGATCAAATTCAGGCCAGGCGGTCTCAGCATCGATGAGCACAGTGCCTCGAGCGTGATCATGCCGAGCCCCAAGCTCACACGTCAGCAGACGGCGAGCTCCTTCTCAGTCCGACTGAGCCACATCGACGAGGTCGACGACGAGGAGACAGCTGAGGGCGACAAAAATGTTGGCGGCACTGCTGGGGCCGGTGTCGTCGATGACGAACGCGTGGACCTCGCGCTGACTTTGCCTACCAAGAGCTCCGTGCTCGCAGCCGCCGATGCCATGCCGGCCGATGCCATGCCGGCCGATGCCATGCCGGCCGATGCCATGTCGACGATGCCGCTTTCTCAACGAACCTCGGGGTCGCCGACGCCGATCCCGGGCTTCCACAAGTCGGTGGAGATGGGCCAGGAGGATGAGGCCGAACACCTGCCGCTGCCCTCCCACGTTGTCGGCAGCTTCTCCTGCCACGGCATGGACTCGAATAAGGATAAGATCAACCAGGATTGCGCATGTATCGTATACCCATGCGCGGGCGACGAGCGGTCGGCCCTCTTTGTCGTGCTGGACGGGCACGGCGACAAGGGCGACGTGGTCTCGCAGGAGCTCTTGCACCAGCTGTACGAGCGCATCTCGGGCTCAAGTACCAAGGGACCTTCATGGGACAGCACCCTCGGCGACGTAACGCTCTCCCAGCAGCTGACCGACGCCTTCGAGGCCGCCCACTCGCATCTGCGCACGTACCTGGTGGACGGCACCACTGGAGAGGTGCCTGGCACGACGAGCGGCGCGGCGGCGGTCGCCATGGTGCTGCGCCAGGGGCGCGTGCTCCTCGCGCACTCGGGAGACTGCCGCGCCGTGATGGGCACGCACGACGCCGAGGGCAAGCTCGTGAGTGTGGAGCTCACGCACGACCACAAGCTGGAGAACCCCGAGGAGAAGGCGCGCATCGAGGCGGCGGGCGGCTGGATCAAGCCATCGGAGGTGGAGCCATACTTTGCGCCCGCGCGCGTGTACAAGGACAAGAAGAATCGTAAGCTCGGCCCAGGCCTCACGATGAGTCGTTCTCTTGGCGATCTCGACGCCGACGAGATCGGAGTCATCGCGACGCCCGAGGTGGCATTTTACAGCCTCGCCAAAGGGCGCGATCGCTTCATCGTGCTGGCCTCGGACGGCGTGTGGGAATTCCTCTCCTCTGCGGACGTCGTCAACATCGTGGGAGGCTTCCTCAACAGAGGCGAGCCTGCGATCAATGCGGCTCGCTTCCTGATTGCCAAGGCTGCAGTCGCGTGGGCGTCGGACGGCGACGACTACCGCGACGACATCACAGCCATCGTCATCTTCCTCGACAGCTTGCCTGGCGCACTCGGCACCGCGTGAGCGCGGCCGGCATCAATACCGCCGTGCTCATCATGTGCGTCACGCGTCATCGATAGATCCGGCGCTTCCGCCTTCCGGGCCGACCGAGTGTGAGGTATGTAACAGACACACCGCGCATGGACCGCGCTAATTTATGCGATTTCATGCGCGCGCCCCCCCCGCTCTCACACACACCCGAACCACGCAATCGGCACGCCGGGTCAATCGCACATACGACAATGCGCATTTAAACGTGAGAAATGTTACGCCCGCACCATCCGCAACCGGACGTGGGGCCGCACACGACCGGTCCGGGCGTGCGGGGTGCGCTCGCCGTCGAATACGTCACACCCACAGAGCACAGTTTGACGGTGTGCGCGGCGCGGGACTCCGCGACAGGCCCGTCACAGACGCATGACCCTCGGGCACCTCCTAAATGTATACTACTGTTCAGTGCAGTCGGAACATTCAATTGTGGCAGGTCGACACCGCAGTGTGGCTGTCAGTCGATGCAAGTCCACCTGAGTCGGAGACTTGGTCCCCGTCGAGTCCAGTCTCCTATTCGGCTCGCTCACTCAAGTGGAGGCGGCTCATCCCCATCGGCAACGGCGGCGGCATTCTTCGCTTGCTGCGCTTCCAGGATCGCCATCGCTCCGCCCGAGGGAACAAAGACGACTGTCGACCATAGGCTGTAGGTGTCCGTCTGCATGTCGGTGACGAGCTTGCGAAGGTCGATAACCATCAAATTCTGATTCGTGCAGGCAGCTGGCTCGCGGCCGCTCTTCACCCATGCTGCCGCAACATCGCGCCGGTCAAAGAAGACGGGCAGTGCGAGCGGGGTCTGGAGCACTTCACACATGAAGACGGGGAGTTCGATGCCAGCCACGGGCCTCGAGACGAACACGTGGCGCAGCACGGATGGGGGCTTGACCCCCTCAGCGCGGCCGGCATCACCAGCGTGGGTTTGCCCTACGAGACCATCCCAGTCTAGCACAAGAGGCAAGGCAACGGCAAGGCTCATGGCGCCGACGTGCAGCCCAGGCACATTGGGCGACTGTTCCATGACAACCTTCAGATGGTCGACGGCACTGGTACTCTCGAGATGCCAGAATATGGTTTCGCCGCCATCTTCTTGCCTGACCGAAACAACGTTCTTATCACCGTTGAGCACGACGAACACGGGCACGCCACTGAGCTTTCGGGCGATGTCCTTGCGCGTCAGCCCTGATCCTGCATTGGCAGCTTGCCTTTCCCTGGCGATCCGAACCTGCTCCTCGATGACCTTACGTCGCGCCTGCCGCTCTGCGTCTTCTACCGGCGGCTGCTGCTCCGCGTCCTCAGCTGGCGGCTTTGGGTACACGGTCGTTACCGATTCCATGATCGGAGCCGCGACGGACTCACGCTCGCGGATCGCCGACAGAGCCAAAAGTATTCGCAAGTTCTCTTCGGTCTTGTGTGAACATATGCATTTGAATCGGCGGGACCCCGTCGACCCTCCTCCATTACAATCTCGATGGGCTTTCCATTGCAAATAATTGGGAAGCAAATTCACTCTCAAAGACTGTGCTCTGTCGCCTCTGACCTCACACTGACACCGGCCACCACCCACCAGCACCACTGTCGGAGGTCAATGTCTTTTGTCAATGTCGGTAGGGGTATACCTCTGGGTATAGGGTAAACCTAGCTGAAGCTGTGTTCACAGAAAAAATTCACCTTTTTGGCACCCACGACGATGTTATTACCGATCTGTGATTGCTGTTGTAAAGGTCCAGGCTGACATCGCTCCATCGGCGTGGCGCACGAGCCGCAGCAGGCCCGCAGCGGCTTGCGCACGCGTAAGCCGTAGGACCGAGCAGCGCGTACAGCAGTGCGTGTGCGTGACCGGGTATCCGTGTAACATTCGACGCACCACCGCTGGCTCCACGAACCAGCCGCGCGTGCGCGCGCTGTCCGCAAATTTCAGATGGCACCCGTTGCGGTGCTGCACCGCGATCAGAGTCCGAAGGCCATTCAAATGCTCGAGAGAGGTGAGCAGCGCGTCGAAATCTTCCTCAAAGTAGGTGATGTCAGCCCCGAGGACTAGGGATGGACGCCGCAAGCTTCTCAAGGCGATAGCATCCTCCTGACAGCCCCATCGCAGAGCTGCGATCGTAGGCCGCCTCGGGTCCGCACGCTCAAAGTTGGCAGAAACGTTGGCGTCGACAAGCGGCAGCAGCCAAGGCAGGTCAGTCATTGTCACATGCCAGCCACGGCGTGCTAATAGCATACTGGGCACGCCACAGCCGCAGCCGACCTCCACGGCCACTCCAGGAGATAGGTCGTTCGCGGCATCGTCCAGGTAGCGGCACAGGCGGTGTGCTGAAGCCCAGACCTTTGAGGCTCCGACTCCGGCAAAGAAGCGACTCTCCGCGTCTGTGATGCAAGTGAACGTCTCGTCGCTCGCCATGAGAGGAACCTTGAGCTCGTAGGGATGCAGTGCCTCCAGCGCTCGTGCCATCCAACTTGCTGCCGCAGTTGCGCGCCACCACTCTGGCGGCACAGGCAGCCGGGGCTCTCGCACCTCGCCCCAGCATGCACCGCAATGGAACGGTCCGTCAGAGCCCTGATATTGCCCAGTTGCGTGAGAGCCACACGATGCGCACAATCCCTGAGCATCAAGGTCGGGTAGGTCGGATGGCATATTGAGATCAGAAATCCTTGCAACTCTGTTCGCTGTCATGCGGTGTGAACACAGGCCCGTGAAAAAGACGCGAATAAGGGACAAACCGAGTTGGTACTTCTTCAAATTTTGTAGACGGCGACTGATGCGGGTGGCGAAGCGAAGCCTGGCTGTCTTGCCCTGGTTGGTACGTCCGGAGAGCTCCTCGACGCGCCCAGTGGGCTTCCGGCGCTCGTCGAGCCGGCGCCCATTTGCAAGGCGAGCTGCAGATCGCGCTCCGCCGCGTTGACCTGGGCCACGATGGCAAGTTGGCGCTGCGCTTGGTCGAGGCGATGCGAGAGCAGGGCCTCGCCCTCGCTCATCGGTGGACGCATGGCCGGGGAAGATGCGTCGGTGTCGCCGCCGTCGGCGTGGGTCGGCGTGCTCGGTCTGTCCCGATTAAAGGACAAGGTGCCCTTCTTCAACAAGTCCATTTCCCGCTGTAGTGACTTGAGTTGCTCATCCGCCGTGGCCTGCGCCTCGTTGGCGCGCTGCAGCTCGGCTTTGAGATTGGTGAGTGCAATTCGAGGCATCTCCGAGCCTGTACTGCTTTTCGAGGCGTCTCCATACCAGTACGTCTCCTTCATCTCCTCTTTCCCGGATCTCGACGACCGAGACAGGCTTTCGAGGAATTTATGTGGCCACGGCATGCTGACCCCCTGCACCTCGAGCGGGGAGCGCACCTCGCTCTCCTCGTTGAGCGGCTCGCCCAAGATGCGCGATACGCGAAGCACGTACACGCGCACGACGGCCACGAAGACCGCGTTCGCCAGCAGCCAGAGCACGATGTACGTGAGTGCGAACCAGTTGTCGATCGTTTCGGCATCGCCAATGTCGCCGAAGCGCGAGATGAGCGCGTTCTCGACGAAGACAGCAGCCAGGAAGAAGAAGCAAGTGTTCATATACCCGTCGAGCACCGTCTGGTAGGATACCTTGGGCAAAGCGTCAGCAAAGACGAACTTGAAGGCGATGGCCGTGAGCAGCAGCGTGAGCACGATGCTTGAGCGCGTGGCCAGGCAATCCCCGTCCGATGCGGGCACCCCAAAGACACCGAGCGAGAGCGTTGAGATCATCCCCATCACCGCGAGCACGTTCCATGTGAAGTCTGGAGTGTGAAAGGGTGGCACGAAAGGGTGACATGTGAAGGCCGTCCTCGTGAGAAAAGCGGCAGGGCGCAGGGCACAAAAGGGGGCAAGGCAGTAGCAAGGCAGTTGGTCTCTGGTTCGTCGCGAGCTCATACACTCGTGACGGCGCCACAGGCAAATGTATGCCTCGTAGATGAGGAATTCTTCCGTGGTTTCATCGTACTTGCCCGCCAGCGCAGAGGGCTTGTAGAGTCGCCACTCGCACGATTTGACATTGTGTTGCAGCCTGGGTTTCAGCGCGTGCGAATCCTTCTCAGCATTCAGGGCGAAGTAGCGGCCCATACCGGTGTCTTTCTTTTCTTTAACCCGGAGCTGCACCGTGAGCGCCTGCACGTCGTATGGAAAATGAGCGAGCTCGAACACCTCGTTGAATGTGCCGCGCACACGGTGCTCGTACAGGACCAAGCCTGACGGCCAGGCTTTGCGCACCTCGCAGAAGGGCTTGCCGACGTCCGCTATATCCCGATGGTTGAAAAAATCGAGCATTGGAACCTTGAACTGCTTCAGAGAGTTCTTCTTTCTTCCGTCCTCATCATAGAAACGACGCACGCGGTCATCTTTCCAATCATCCAGTGCTTCTTGCCACTTCTCCTTGTCTTTTTCCCACCACCACAGCTTGACGGTCAACTCCGCTGAAAAGCACTGCTTTTGCGGGTCCACGTCATGCACTGAGTAAAAGGTCATGCCCACCAAGATTGCTTGCTCATCTTGGTTGGTTTCGAGATCTTTGAATGTGAATTCGCGGCCCTGTACTCGGTCAGGCGGCAGTGGTTGCAGCACTTCGCGGTACCTGTGCTCGTCGACGCCAGGGCGTGCCTGTTGCTCGGGCGTATAGACGTCCGCCGTCCGCGGGCCCATGAGAATGCCGATGAGGAGCGCCGCGTTCCGCGGTCTTCCGGGGGTGTGGTGTGTGCTGGAAGTCAATAAAAAGAGAGCGCGTCGAAAATTTTGTTCTGAGCCACAAGTTCGAGTATAGATTGGATTGCCAATCAGCTCGTCAGACGGCCGAGGCCCCCTCTGCTGCTTTCTCCTCGACCCACAAGACTGCCTCGCTCGAGATCGAAGCACTTGCGGCCTGACCGGCCTCGTGACGC
>Ga0209550_10001243_pt1 | contig 24609 bp, 20 predicted proteins | sample LauGreSuBDMM15SN_2_FD_187567 | JGI IMG/M metagenome (GOLD analysis project Ga0209550, IMG submission 187567) | Freshwater lake microbial communities from Lake Michigan, USA - Su13.BD.MM15.SN (SPAdes) (version 5) | ecosystem: Environmental > Aquatic > Freshwater > Lake | place: Lake Michigan... | reverse complement strand
TGGTCCACGCCAACGACCTGATCATGAATACGCCGCTGTGTTACCAAAGTGGATCTGGCTTGCAATGCAAGGCAAGCCAATTGATGTCTATGGCGATGGTACAGCGTCACGAGATTTCACATATGTTGAAACGGTACTGGATATTGCAATGACTGCCATGAAAGAAAAAATCACCACTGAAGGTGCTATGAATCTTGCGTATGGCAACAGAATCTTCCTAAATGACACAATCGAGATGCTTAAGAAACACTTTCCTGATTTGCAAGTCAATTACAAAGAAAACCGCTTGGGCGATGTGAAGGAATCTCAGAATGCCCCAAGTCTATTAAAGTCTCTTTTCCCTGCCATCAGTCCAAAACCATTTGAAGAAGCACTGGCTGAGACCGTTGTATGGCTCAAAGAGTTTGGTGAGAGAGTCGCCAACGGTCCTAAGACAGTGGATTAAACAAGCACATTATGTGTGGAATTACTGGTGGTATAGGGCCGAGTGCACCACAACAACTATTACTTGACGCCCAGCTTAAATCTATAGAGCATCGTGGACCTGATGACAGCGGAACCTATTTAAACAACGGCATTGGCCTAGGTATGTGCCGCTTAGCCATTGTTGAAATTGCAGCAGGCAAGCAACCGGCCTCAGATGACGCACAGCAAATTCATATCGTATGGAATGGTGAGATTTACAACTACCGTGAACTTCGAGCCGAACTTGAAGGCCGCGGGATCCATTGTCGAGATTCAAGTGAATCTGAGGTCGTGATCAACCTCTACCTTGAGTTTGGCCTAGATTTCATAAACAAACTCAACGGAATGTTTGCTATAGCAATCCATGATGACAGAGATAAATCGCTTCACCTTATCCGTGATCGGATGGGTAAGAAACCACTATGGATATCCCAATTAAACGATGGAACTCTTTTCTTTGCCTCAGAGGTTCGCGCATTAATGTTGGCTCGTCCAGATAGAACTCTCCGAATTGAGATGATTGCAGAAGTCATGCAATACGGATATATCAACTCCCCAAACTCTGCATTCAACGAAATACATCAAGTACCACCAGCAAGTGTGACAACTTGGCGTGATGGCAAAACCACAACTGCTACATATTGGACTGCCGATTTTGAATCTAAAATAAATATTTCTTATGAAGACGCCCTTGAAGTCACTAAAGAGCTAATTGAGGCAGCAGTATCTCGCCGCCTAATATCTGAACGCCCACTTGGTTCATTCTTAAGTGGCGGGTATGACTCAACCGTTGTGACTGCCTATATGGCCAAGCTGATGAAAGAGAAAGTACAGACCTATTCAATTGGCTTTCATAGCGAGGCCTTTAATGAAGCCCACCACGCAAGGCAGGTAGCCAACTACTTAGGCACTAACCATCATGAAGAGATATTGAGCCCAGACCCTGCCCTAGTCATTGAGAAAATCTCTCAAGTTTTAGATCAACCTTTTGCTGACTCATCAATAGTCCCAACATATTTACTAGCCAAGTTTGCCCGAGAAAATCTGATTGTTGCGCTGGGTGGTGACGGTGGAGATGAAGTCTTTGGAGGATACGACCGTTATTTAGCAACCCCTGTGATGCAAAGGCTTAATCCGTTTTTAGGATTAGCGCGGACAGGGCTAAATCTTACTGGTAAGAATTCATTTGGGAGCTCTCGAAAGATTAATCGAGTAGGTTCTCAACTATCCCCCAAGACTTCTTTAGCTGCCAGATATAGTTCGATTCTCTCTTTGGCCCAGCCGCATGACTTATCAGCGCTACTTAATCCAAACTTTAAAACAGGTTTGGCAGAGACTGCATTTATAAATCAATTTGCTTCTGGTGATATCTCCTCCTTTGACCAAATGATTAGATCCGACTTGGCAGCTTATTTGCCAGGGGACCTACTTGTAAAGGTAGATATTGCTACGATGGCAAATAGCCTTGAGCTTAGATCGCCTATGTTGGATGTCAATGTTGTTGAATGGGGTATCTCACTTCCACGAAAATATAAGATCAAGGGATTTGAAACTAAACACATTCTTAAAGATGTGGCACGCTCTCTCACCCCAGCTAACTTAATTGATCGACCAAAAATGGGTTTTGGTATCCCTCGTGCTGAGTGGCTTCGCACTGGAATGAAGGAAATGGTTATTGAAACACTAACTGATACGACTGCGACCCAGCGCGATTGGTTTAATCCAGTTGAAGTGATGAAAGTAATTGATATACATATGGCTGGGAAAGATAAAGATAGCCTCATCTGGCCAATGCTAATGCTGGAACTCTGGGCTAGGACTTGGCTCGATTAGCAAGTAGTCTCTTGTAAAGCTCTTCATGGTCATGTACTAAACGTTTAACTCCGAAGTTGGCTGATGTGAACTCTTTGGCAGCACCGCCCATTTGAGCTCGCAAGTCATTGGTATTGGCTAGTTTTTCGAGGGCATCAGCAATTTCTTGAACATCTAAACTGGTGATAATTCCCGTTGTGCCATCTACTACTACTTCAGGCACGGACCCAACCCTCGTCGTAACAACTGGTAATCCGGCCATTCCCGCCTGTATCAGACTCAAAGGCGTGCCTTCATTATCACTTGTCAGCACAACAATATCAGCTGCTACTAAAACTTTCTCAATATCACTTTGCCAACCCAAAGTTACAACTGGCAGTTGCTCACGTGCAATTCTTTCACGGCATGTTTTTAATAACTCACCATCCCCAGCCATGAAGAATTTAATGCGAACCCCACGCTTCATTATTTCGTAGACAACATCTAAAAATCTATCTGGCCGCTTAATTTGTGTAACGCGCCCAATAAATGCACAATGCAACATAGTTGTTGTGAGTCCAAAGAATTCTTGTGAGTCCTTCTTATTTGGAAGCATACCGATTCCTAACCCTGGTGGCATCAATCCAAATTTTTTAGAGTTCCCAACTCCTACGGCTAACAAATCCTGCCGTACTTTATCGCCCACCGCTAAAATTTCATGTGTAAATATCGCCAATACTTTTTCAGTGATAATAACCAATCTTCGCTTAAAGGCTCCAAAATAGCCATTGAGTAAATGTCCATGAAATGTATGTACGCGGATACTGGGTTGCAAAGAAACGATCGATGCAATCCGCCCTAAGAATCCAGCTTTAGCGGTGTGCGTATGAATGATGTGAGGCTTGAAACTTCTGATCTCTTTGATAAGTGAAACAAAAGCTTTGATATCCCCAGCCAAACTTACTCGCCGCCCAAAACCCTCAATCCGAACGGCTCTTACATCTGGTGCAACCGTATTTAAATAGTCGGCCTCACCAGCGGCGCAAAAACCGGTGTATAGGCGGTGATCAAAATCCTGTGAATTAAAGCCCCTCATTAGCCCAGAAACCTGTACGGCAGGCCCACCCACATTCATACGGGCGATAATTCGCATGACCCGAATAGGGGTCTTGTTTTCGTGGCTCACTTGGCAATCTTGCCTTAAGTTCCCGCCCAGGACGCGACAAAAGCCCTTAGCGCCGTGCGTGCGTAAAGCCATGCTGAGAGATTAGGATTCCAACCGTGAGCGCGCAAAAGCCCCGAGTACTAGCCATTATTGGCCAGGGCTACGTTGGTTTGCCGCTGGCTATGGCAGCCGTTGGTGCGGGTTGGACGGTCATCGGGGTCGATAGTTTTGATGCCAAGGTGGCTCAAATCAACGGGGGCTCAAGTCCGGTTGAAGACATCTCCGATGCCCAACTTCAAGTAGCGATTGCAAAAGGTGTCTATAAAGCAACGGCTGATTATTCTGCGGTTTCGCAAGCTTCAGTAATAACAATTTGTGTACCAACCCCATTAGATGAAAAAAAAGAGCCAGATCTAACGCTATTGCGCAGCGCAGCGACATCTATTTCCCCATATGTTTCAAATGAAACTCTGGTTGTTAGTGAATCGACCTCGTACCCAGGAACGTTAAGAGATATTATTATCCCCATAGTTAATTCACTCAAGCCGAAAGATTCTTTAACGGTTTACTTTGCAAGTGCACCTGAGCGCGTTAACCCCGGCGACCCAGTCTGGAACCAAAAGAACACGCCACGACTTGTGGGTGCAATAGATAAAGAGTCACAGAGACGAGCGCTCATCTTCTATGAATCGATTTGTGATGCCGCAGTCGGAGTCTCATCCCCTGAGGTAGCAGAAGCTGCCAAACTACTCGAAAATACTTTTCGGCTCGTAAACATCGCACTAGTAAATGAATTTACTCAACTGTGTTCGGCAAGTGGAATTAACGTCCACGAAGTAATTGATGCGGCTTCTTCGAAGCCATATGGTTTCATGCCATTTAGACCAGGTGTTGGGGTCGGAGGTCACTGCATTCCGATAGATCCTTTGTATTTAACATGGTGGGCGCGCCAAAATGGTGCCAAAGCAACATTTGTTGAGTCGGCCGATTCTATTAATAATGCCATGCCAAAATATGTTGCAGACCGTGCACTGAGTATGGTCGATTCGAGCATTAAGAACCCTAAAATTCTAATCCTTGGTGTTGCATATAAGCCCGGTGTTGGAGATGTTCGTGAGACCCCAGTCTCAGAATTACGAGATTACTTGAAGGCGCAAGGTGCCGATGTTGCATGGCATGATCCATTGGTGCCTATTTGGGAAGGTTCAATTCCAGTTAAATTGGACTGGAACTGCGATGTTGCCATCCTTGCCACAAACCAGCCAGGTATGAATCTGACTCAATTAATTGTTAAGGGAATCCAAATTCTTGACTGTACAAACTCGATTTCAGGTCGAGTAGGAGTAAGTTCGCTCTAAGAACCCTTTTTTATGTCTGCTGAAATATCAGCGATCATGGTAGATAAATCGCGCTTGGGCGCCCAGCCGACTAGTTGGTTAATTAATTCAATATTCGGCACACGGCGTTCCATATCTTCAAAACCATCACCATAGGCCTCGGCATAAGGTATATAAATAATCTCACTCTTTGACCCAGTCTCATTAATAATCTTTTTTGCCAGATCATTAATCGAAATCTCAAAATCATTACCAATATTAATTACTTTACCAATCGTGTTTTCCGCAAAAGCTATTGCAATCACTGCGTCCACAACATCATAGACATGTGCAAAGCAGCGAGTTTGGTTACCATCCCCATAAATCGTAACTGGCTCATTAGCAAGGGCTGCCTTAACGAAGCGAGGGACGACCATTCCGTACGCACCGAGTTGACGCGGTCCAACGGTATTAAAGAATCTAACGATTCTCGTCTCTAACTGCTTTTCAACAAAATAAGCATATGCAAGTGATTCATCAATTGCTTTCGCCTCGCTATAAGACCAACGCAAAGTTACTGGGCTTCCAAGAATGCGATCGTCGCTCTCTTTGAGAGAATCCGAAATATTCTTGCCATAAACCTCACTGCTACTTGTGAGGAAGACTGGAGTCATAGTTTCATGTGCAGCCTCAAGGACATTTTCAGTTCCACGAATATTCGTTAACAAACTAGCGAGTGGATTCTTCACGATATTGAAGACTCCCACGGCGGCAGCTAAGTGAAAAACGTAATCCGCATCTTGAATTAAAGGATTCAAAATGCTTGAATCAAGAATGGAGCCTTCAACTAAGGTGAAGTTATCTGAATAGGCAAGTTTTGCCAGATTTAAGGCGCGACCAGTTGAAAAATTATCTATACCGGTAACTAAATGTCCGTCTGAGACTAGGCGTTCACACAGATGTGAGCCAATAAAGCCTGCTCCACCAGTTACTAAAATCTGCATAGGCTCACTTTACTTCATTTTTTCTCAGTAAGGAACGACGCCTTCCTTGGGAGACAAAATAGCATGCAATTCTGCAGGTGAACGCATTGCATCGACCCCAAGCATTTTGTCATTTCTTTCTGAAAGAGATTTTGACTTGCCAAACTGCCCAACAATTTCAGGCATATTTTCTGAGATCCATCTCTGCCCGTTGTGAATTTCAGCTCGGCCAAGTTCTTGAGGTGTAAGTACCTCTGGAAAATATCCGACACTTAAATTCAACGAAATGGCATAAAATATGGGGCTAGTAAAACACTCAAAAATTACATGGGTATGTTGAAGCATCAATTCCCGAACTTTATACAGAAGATTAATTCTGGTTGGGTGCTGTGACCAAACCGGTTCTAACCCTCCTAATCCTGCAAATGTTAGCTTAACCTCTTCTTCTCGAGCAATTTGCTGCCAGCCAGGATCTAAAAAGTCACTCCAGTAAAGGCAGATTGTCAATAAATTCTTGCCCGCCAGTTTTTTCCAAAATCGAATTTTACTCCTTATTTGTGCATTATCTGGAGCAGGAATTGTGAAATTTGTATGCGAGGGAAATACAATGTAGCTCTGACTTTTCGAAGACGAACTCTTAGTTTCGTCACTTTTTGGTAAGTATAACCATGGGGCGCCTATAGGAAACACATTCTTACAACCTAATTTCTGTAGATAGTTCGCCCTCTCCTTAGAAAAAACCCAGAGAGGAGATCTCTTAAAGACTCCTTGAACTCGAGGGGTCTTTGCTTCTCCTGCTTCATATGTGGGTAGAAATCCATGTTGAAGCTGGCCCAAAAAGAGATTTGAATAGTCTAGTGACATATAATTTAAGAGAATCTCTCGATGACCATACACAAATTGATTTTTGAATAATTCAATGTGTTGAAGATTTGTCGGCGAATATGAAAGTGAAAATCTACCCAGGGTGATTATTTTGTCTTTTGCGAATGAACCTGCAATAATCAAAGTTAAACCCCCTCTATTTCGAATTATTTATTTAGTCTAGCATAGCTAATTTCTGATCTCATCTAACCTCTTTTACTATTCATTTTTCTTTAGACTCAAGTGGTTTACACGAGTCGTTTATCTTTAGCGTTAAGTTTAGTTTTTAGCCGCTTCAATTATACATTCAAGAAGATCAGGTGGAAAAGTTATGCATTCGCCGCTCAATTTTTTATACATGAATTTACACCAAGCACTATCTTTGGGTAATTGGAGCAGCAGCGTTCTTGTACCATCTTTATACTTTTCAAAAGTGAAATATAGAATACTTTTACTAATTTTCAGCACTATTCTTCTATTCCTTGCTCCAGATTTCAAGATTATAGGAAACCGCACCTGTACCCAGGCGCACTAGTACATATAGAATCTGAAAAGGCATTACTACAAGATACAATCGTGACTTGAAACTTGCCCCCTGCTTTGTGGATAGATAAAATTGACGTAAGGTGGCTACTATGAAAAAACGTTCTATAACACTGACCTACAATGCGGACGCGAATGATGATGGTACTGGCGCTCAGATCCAGAGAATACTTGGGATTTATTCGGTTTCCCGAAAGTATGGCTTTAATTATTTGCACACGCCTGTAAAGAACCTCCTAGTTTTTCCATTGGATTCCTCTCAGGATCCTCATGAGGTAGAGAAATATTTGAAGCGAATGAATGATTATTTTAAATTACCAACTGATGATTCTTTTCAATTCGATAAAATAATTAGCATGTCAGCAATTTCTGTTGGATATTTAAGAAGACTCAACACACAAATGCATTTTGGTAAACCAAAAAAGATTTTAGTTCGAGTTTCAAACCCTGGCTTAATTGTAGATACCAATCCTGATATTTTAAGGTTCGCGGTTTCAGATCTCAATCAACCTTCAGCCATGAAAATGATGGCTAAAGTCTCAATAGTTTTGCACATTAGAGGTACCGTACAAGAAGACTTAGTAATTAAGGGAGAAGTGGAGCCACGTTCTCTACCAGTCAGTTACTACAAAGATAAGTTAAGAGGTATTCTTGCACTAATTGATGCTGATTTAAATTATGAAATTAAAGTCTTTACAGATATACCGAAAAAGAGTTTATCATTCGAACCAAGACCTCAGGATATAGAGACATGGAACAAGAGTGGGCATAGTATTGTCGACGGGAAAATTCAAGTGGACGGTTTAGATTTGGAAAAAGATTTTCAAGAATTTGGGTCCGACATAGAATTTATTTATGGTGGTGATCCACTCGATGCGATAATACAAATGAGCCACGCAGACTATTTTGTAATGAGCCGATCTAGCTTTAGTTATTTAGCTGCAATCCTCAATCGTAACGGTATGGTCTACTACCCTCCAAAATTTTGGCATCCGCCACTTGCTAATTGGATTTTAGGATAAGAACTAGCACATTTTAAAGCCGTTTCATTCAATTCTGAACATTTAAAATTGGGTTCGACAAGTGCCCTCTAGTTTAATTGGTTTACAAGCCCATCAGGTTTGCTTGACGATCAAAATTCGGAATAAGTTTACGAATCTCATCAAATGTCCCAATTGCTTTTACTTTCCCTTCGCATAAGTAGACGACGGTATCAGCGTTTCTCACGGTTGATAATCGGTGAGCAATCATCACCACTGTTGTCGAGCCTCGCAGCGCTTGAATAGCTTCAGAAATACTCGCTTCAGTCTCGGCATCAAGTGAACTTGTGGCCTCGTCTAAAACCAGCAGAAGGGGTTGCGTAAACATCGCACGAGCAATACCGAGACGTTGCCTTTGCCCTCCACTAATTTTTGCCCCTCGCTCTCCTACTTGAGTATCAAGGCCTTGTGCTGAACCTTCAACAAACTTATCTAAGTGAGCAATCCTTAGGGCGTTCATCACTAATTCATCGGTCGCGGCTTCCGATGGATATCCCAATGCAACATTTTCGCGAATTGTCCCTGAAGAAATAACAACATCCTGAGGCACATATGAAATTGCACCTGGCCATTTTGCTATTGCTTGTAAAGGAGGAATCCCAGATATTAAGACGCTTCCCGAATCAGAATTAAGAACGCCTAATAATACGTCAATTAGTGTTGTCTTGCCCGCACCCGATGGGCCAACAAATGCTACTGATGAACCTTTTGGAATTGTAAGAGTGATATCAGATAGAGCTGGGTATGAATTTTTCGGATAGGTGAGTGTCGTATTCGTTACATTGATTTCGGGAACAAATCCACTGTGAACTAAATCGACAGTGTCATCAACATTCTCGACAACTGAAGAATCCCCCAGAGTATCTATAAGGTCGAGCGTTGGTGTCGCACCTCCAAGGCCGCTTCGGATTTGTATGGATCCCTGTTGTACGCGCAATATTGCTGGTGCAATGCGAGTTCCTGCGGCAAGGAATATTGCCAAAGTTGCAACTGCGTGTGTGGCATCTTGTAGGATGACTTGAGCAGCTCCGATGAGCAACGCTCCTAGAACAACAGCTGTCTCTATCACATATTTACTAACATAAGGCATAAATGCACTCTCAGCTGAGACATCAGCCAGTGCGAATCTAAGTTTACCAATTTCTCTTGAATAATAATCACGCCGATTACCTACAACTGCTTCTCGGTAAGAGCTAAAAACTTCAACAATCTTTTCATTACTCGCAACACTTAATTTAGAATTTATAACCCCCAATGTGCCAGCCCTAGTATGCATAAATAGATATAATAAGTATCCGATTCCGGAAAATACAAAAAAAGTACCAATTGCTGTCGTAGGGTCTACAGCGAAAAGACCAATCGCCATGACCAATAAAAGTGATATGTCAGAAACTAACACCACGGCGGTTGCTATGATTTGCAAGGTAATTAAGGCAACTCCTGTAGTAACTGCATAAACTGTCTCTTGGGTGGTGCGTTCCTGAATGACTAGTAACGGTTTTGAAAGTAGGCGAGAAATTAGGTTGGAAGAGATTTGTGCCCCGCGACGGCTTAAGAAAAAGAGGATTCGACGGGTAAAAAATATCGATAAAATCGTTCTACCTACCAAAAGAAATAAGGCCCCCATTGCTAAAATAGTGGCCTGTGACTGGAACGATGCGTCAGAAATGTGCAGATACTGAAGTACCGATGTAATTCGATCTCCTGGTTTTTGAGACTGGAGTCCTGAAACTGAAAGCGCCCCCAATAGCCCAATAGCGATTACACCTAAGAGATCCAAAGCAGCCATTAAAATCTGTAAAATAGTTATCAAAACAATCTTCCTTTGATCAGCACGAGACAAAATACGCATCGACCTACCAAATGCACTCTTTTGCCATCGGGTTCTGGTGCTGTTCAAAGGTGCCCCATCTGTCGTTGTTTGATTGCGACTATGGCACCTACCTTAGCAAACTCTTTGGATTCCCATATATCAATATGAAGGCACTAGTCTATCCATATGCGTATTTATGTGGCCGGAATTAATGGAATGGTTGGTTCTGCAATTGCTTTAGAAGCCAAAACCCAAAATCACGAGGTTATCGGTAACTCCTCGAAGCAATTAAATTTTACTAATCGAATAGCCGTGTTTCAAGAATTGATTAAGATTAAGCCCGATTGCTTAGTAATTGCAGCGGCAAAAGTAGGAGGAATTGGCGCAAATTCTACGCTACCAGTTGATTTTCTTTCAAACAATCTTCAAATTCAAACAAACTTGATAGACGCCGCACATGCTGCTGAAGTTGAAAGAGTACTGTTTCTTGGCTCATCGTGCATATATCCGAAGTTTGTTTCTCAACCTATAGATGAATCGGCACTACTTACGGGCGAACTTGAACCAACGAATGCTCCATATGCAATCGCTAAAATTGCAGGATTAAAACTCATTGAGGCGTACAGAAATCAATGGAATAGACGTTGGATATCTGCAATGCCAACTAATCTTTATGGCCCCAGAGATAGCTTTGACTTAGAAACTGCACACGTGCTGCCCGCACTAATCCATCGTTTTCATAATGCTAAAATTTCTAAATCTCCTGAGGTGACGATTTGGGGAGACGGGACACCTTTACGCGAATTTCTCCATGTTGAAGACTTAGCCCGAGCTTGCATGATGTTATTGAATCAATATGACGATTCGGTAGCAATAAATGTTGGGAGCGGCCAGGAGATTTCAATTTCAAACCTGGCCCTGCTTATTTCAAAAATAGTTGGTTTTAAAGGCGACATAGCATATAACGTGGCCCGTCCTAACGGAACACCACGAAAGTTTTTAAATAGCGAGAAAATTTCAAAGTTGGGTTGGAAACCAGAGATCAATCTAGAAGATGGTATCGCTTTAACCTATGATTGGTTTCTTAAGTATCACATAAAGGAGAATAACTCATGAAACGAGCTTTGATTACAGGCGTTACGGGACAAGACGGCTCGTACCTTGCTGAACTACTTCTTGAAAAAGGCTATGAAGTACATGGTGTGATTCGACGTAGTTCAACCTTTAATACTTCTCGCATTGAGCATCTTTATAAAGACCCACATGAAACCGATAACCGGTTTCATCTTCATTATGGTGACATAACAGATGGGGTAGGAATATCAAACCTAGTTCGTAGTCTCAAACCAGATGAAATTTACAATCTAGCTGCTCAAAGTCATGTAAAGGTCTCTTTTGAAATGCCCGACTTTACTGCTCAAGTTGATGGAGTGGGAACGATTAGATTGCTCGAAGCAATTCGAGCGGCAAAAATTGAAACAAAATTCTATCAAGCTTCTACATCCGAACTCTATGGAAGCACGCCACCACCACAATCCGAAACTTCCCCCTTCGCCCCTCAAAGCCCTTATGCCGCGGCCAAACTCTATTCTTACTGGGTTGTTCGTAACTATCGAGATGCTTATGGTCTTCATGCAAGTAATGGAATTCTGTTCAACCATGAATCTCCTCGTCGGGGAGAAACGTTCGTTACTCGGAAAATCACATTAGCTGCCTCAAGGATTAAATTGGGATTGCAAGAAAAACTCTATCTTGGAAACTTGGATGCAGTCCGCGATTGGGGATTTGCTCCAGAGTACGTAAAAAGTATGTGGCTGATGCTCCAACAAGAAACTCCAAATGATTACGTAGTAGCCACTGGCGTTGGCGCCACGGTTCGTGACTTCTGCGAGGCCTCCTTTTCTGCATTGGATATGGATTACAGAGAATTTGTGGAAACAGAGGATCGCTATACGCGTCCGACTGAAGTAGATGCTTTAATCGGGGACCCTTCAAAAACGGAAAATACTCTTGATTGGAAAGCAAAAACTCATTGGAAAGAATTGGCTGAGATTATGATTGAAAGTGACATGCGATTGATCTCAGGAAAATCAAATTAAGCTTAATTAGGAAAATGATTTCCAGTGTATTTCTTTTTTAACATTGTAAATACTGAGAAAATCCTGACTGAAAATTCAAAATCCTGTGTCTGTTATAAAGAATAGAATTGATGCAGTTCTAAGGAAAGGTATACTGAGATTATGCAGAAAAAAAAGAATCAAATTCTTGCAATATTTTCTGACGTAAATTCTAGCCCTCAATTAGTTGCTATTCTCCAAGAACTAAAAAATAATGGTGGCACCTTTCGGGTGATTTTGATAGGTGAAATAGAATTAATAATCGCCAAGCAAATTAAAGCGCTGGATTGGGATCTAGTGGTTATTCGTAAGAGAGGAAGACTTGGTTCTGCCCTTAACCTTTTGATTATCTGCTTTCAAATTCTTACATATCAACCTCGAGTTCTTTTTGCTAGTGGTCAGTTTGCGACAGCAATTGGAATGTTTTCGGCAAAACTACTTAATGTTCCACTAAGGATTTTTATAAGACATCACTCATCTCTTCATCACAAATACAAAATGAAACTGGGAATCTGGTCAGATAAAATGGCTAATCGTATGGCAACACATATCATCGCCGTTTCCGCACTTGTTAAAAATATTCTAATTTCAAGTGAGGGGGTTAATTGTAGAAAGATACGACTAGTTCATAACGGAGTGGAACTAGCAAAATTTAGCAATTCAAATATAAATATGCGTGAATTGTCTGACAAAAATCCGAGTACGGAACGCCTCTTTCATATTGGTGTCATATCTCGACTTACTGAATGGAAAGGCGTTGAATATACTGCTCAGGCTTTCGTTAGATTGCAAAAAGAGTTTCCGAATTCTCGATTACACATCGTAGGAGCATTTTCGGACTCTTATTTTACTGTAATAGATATTCTTTCACCCATTGATCAGGATTTGTATACACTCAAAAATGAGATCTCGGATATTCCAAACTTCTTACGTGGCTTAGATGCATTTGTTCATGTTCCAGTCGGGCCCGATGATGAAGCCTTTGGGATCGTATACATAGAAGCTCTAGCTTCGGGGATTTCATGTATTTTTACGCGTTCTGGCGTACTTAATGAATTGGAAGATCCACATAAGTATGCAGGAATTGTAGGATTCAGAAATTCTGAGGAAATTTATTTGAATTTAAAAGAGTTGATTCAAGGAACTTGTGCTTCAAAAATCGCGGTTCCAGATTTATGGTTGAATGAATTCTCTCTTGAAGTCATGACCAAAAGATATTCAGATGTATTACTCGGAGAGGCGGATTAGTGATCCAAGAAAAAAAGATTTCTGTTATTATTCCGAATTATAATTATGCACGATACTTGGACCAAGCGATTCAGAGTGTCTTAAACCAGAGCTACGAAAACTTAGAGTTAATAGTTGTTAATAATGGCTCAACCGATAACTCACTTCAGGTTTTAAGAGATTATGAGCATAAGATTCGAATTATAGATCAACCTAACTTAGGACAATCCGGAGCTAGGAATTCTGGTATTGCGCATGCAACTGGAGAGTACATAGCATTTCTTGACGCTGATGATTTCTGGGAGCTCAGCAAGCTCAGCAAGCAGATTGCGATAGTTAATGAGTCAACCCAACTTGTTTATTGCGGAATTTCACCCTTTAAGGACCCTAGTCTAGAAACAATGCCAATGATGTTACCAAAATACAGAGGGAACTGTATGCCCTACTTTATTAATTGTCCAGGCGTAAGTGTGGTTTTGAGCGGTGAAAGTACAGCACTTTTCTCTAGAGAACTGCTGCAAAAAGTTGGAGTATTTGATGCCGAACTTAACAGCACAGCCGGGTGGGATTTTTTTAGAAGGTGCTCTCGTATTACGAACTTTGATTTTGTAAACGAACCACTCGTGAACTATCGATTACATGCTACCAATATGAGTAATTCGAATAAAAATGTTATTCTCGATATGCGACGCGCGTACTCTAAACTATTTCAAGACAAAGAGTGGGAGATTCCAAAGCGAAAAGAACTAGAAGCTCGCCGGTCACTAGAATGGAGTTATGTTAGAACCTATTTGAGAACTCATGATATAAAGTCGGCTTTGTCGTCCGGAATTAAACTGCTTCGATTGCTTTCCAAATCCTCGTAATACCATCTTCTAGAAAAGTTGGAGCCGTGAACCCAGGCAGTTGTTCCATTGGTATCGTCCATGGTTCCATCATTTCGTGTCCGACGTATTCCCTTTCTCCCCAATCGCAATTAATTTCCCTCCCTATTGTGGATTGAATTCTTTCAACCAGCTCACGAACCGAGAAATATTCACCAGACCAGACATATTTCTTCTGATAAACAACTCCTTTCCCTAAAGATATAGTTCTCAGAATATTTTGGACAGCATCGTCTATATAAAGGAGATTCATTAGTTGATATCCAGGGGAGAGCGAAATTCGTTCTCCAGTTGCCGCTGCATTTAGTAGGAGTGGCACTAAATGACTGGGGCGATCTCCTGGGCCGTAGAGTGTAAAGAAAAAAAGGTCCGTGGTTTTAAACTCAAACCTTGACGACTTTTCTTCAAGAAAGCGAGATAACTTTTCTTTAGCAGCCCCATAACTATCAACCGTCTGGCCAATTGAGCCTCTGAAGTTTTGAATATAGGTAGATGAATTCAAAACTAGTGTTTGAGGACCGGCCGTTCTTAAAATAAACTCCTTGGGAATCTCGTATGTGAAATCGTTTACTTGGCTTTCCGTAAATGGTTGTACTCTAGTGGATCGACGCGCCGCGAGATTGATAGTCACATCATACGGAGATTCCCCGGTAACTTGGCATTTAAGTAGTTCGGCGACGGATCTACATTCAAATCCTGGACTCTCTTCAAGATCAGGGTCAAGAACAAAACCTGTAACCTCATGGTTCTGAGCAATAAGAAGCTGACTAAGATTTCTTCCAAGAAATCCTCTGGCACCGAGAATAGATATCTTCACCCTAAAAATTCACCTTCTCAACAATATTATGCAACCAGAGTGGAGTACAGCGGGCTGAGGCATTTCGTGCACTAAGTAGAAATTCGATATTCGTGCCTCATTCCATGACCAGTAAAATTACTTGGAGAACTTACTACACAATCACTCTAAATATTGAGTAAATGCCAAGTCGTCACCTTGCCAACTTCAGCCAAAAAAGTGGTAAAAATCTCCACCACCCCACGTAAAACCAAATCCTAGGTCCGTCATGAACTCAAAGTCACCAAACCCACCCTATATTTTTAGTTCATCAATTAGAGTTAAATTTCTGGATTCTTGAACATGAAGAGGCTAGCCCTGGTCACCCAAGTAAATATTAGATCTGCTAAACCTAAAGAATCTAGAAAATTCACTCAAGTCCTTTAACAATCAAACTGACTAAAAAGTCGATTTCAGATATTTCTTCTCATTTACGAGCTATTCTGTGGATTAATTCTTGAACTTGGTTTCCATTGGAGTTCAAGTTTAGGTACTAGTGACTTCAACTTAGAATTATTTCCGACAATTCGCGGAACTAATGAATTGCCACCAGATAACGAGTTTTCTCTAATCTCAAGATTTTCCAATGCAAAAAGATACCTTATGGCTCCAGAAACAGAAGTGGCTTTACTTGAGCATAAATTTATCACACCTGAAGCTGCTTCGGTTCCAGAAATTTCGTAAATAGCCTCAGCAACTTGTTTAGGTGTCAAGAAATCTCGGACGTCACCTGTATTTTGAAGTATAAAATTTGAATCTTTCGCTGCTAATTTTTCCACTGCTCCTCCAAGAGAATATTCTGGCATGCCCCAATCTAGAATGCTAAAAACTCGCAATATGCAGAGTTTCTCCAATGCTTGCGAAAAAATCGCCTCTAATATTTTTTCTCCTTCATATTTTTGATTTGCATATTCATTTACAGGGGCAATTTCATCATTTTCGAGCAGATATTCTGGTCCAAACCTATACACATGTGAAGTTGAAATATAGACAAATTTGGAAATACCTTTGCTGAGTGCGGCTAATCCAAGTTTTCGAGTTCCCTCAATATTCACTTCACGTGCAGCCAAGGGATTTTTATCAACAACGCTTGGCCCTACGACAGCTGCTGCATGGATTACAATATCATTATTTTCCAAGGGAAGTTGTTCAAATTCTTCAATGGCAGAAGTTAGATTAATTCTCATCGGAATGACAGAATCAGGAAAAAGTTTTCCAATTGTTCCCGTACTTCCAGTCGCGAAAGTCGCCATTATTTACTCATGAATCGAGAACCAAATTCTATAGAAACTAACTTGTTTATTCCGATAATTGAATTAACGATTTCTTGCCAAGTTACAGTGCTTGATCCCAATTCTCGATCTGTAAAGACGATTGGGATTTCTTGACACCTAAACAAGTTGCTGAGGCTCCCCGCCAAAGTTGTCAACAGTGGAAGTAGTGCTAAGTCCTCGCTATAAGAAGGAATAACTATGGCTCTAGTAATTATCAGATTGTTCAAGCATTCATCTCTTTCCACTACGCAAATTCCATTGCAATGCGTTTTAATGCACCACAAAGAAATTCAATTTGCTCACTAGTTAAATCATGATGAGCGCCCACCATGAATGCGGTTTCAGTAATCATTGTTGCTACCGGAAAATCTTCTGGTTGCTGCCTGTTGTGGCCAATAGTCCTCATTGCTGGCTGTGCTAAGAAATTACCAGTTAATACTGGACGGGTCTCAATCTCTAGATTTTCAAGAGCTTTAACAATTTTCCTCTTAAGCTCAGCGGCATTTGGGCCTTTGATTCTCAAAGGTAGAAGCATCCAAGAATGGCCATTCTGATCAGCGCCCTCCTTAAGATTTTCAGCACCAATTAATTCAATACATGACCCGGCAATCGCTTTATTCACCGCTTGAGCAATTGCCCGACGCTTTCCAATAAAAATATCAATGTCCCTTATCTGAGAAATACCAATCGCAGCTTGGATTTCCATCGGCCGAACGTTGTAACCCGTCGAAACAAAAAGGAATTTGGCATCATTATTTGTGACACCAGTTCGCCATTCCTCTACATCAGATCTGTCCCGTGACCATCCGTGTGAGCGAATCGAACGCAAATCATCAGCAAATTTAGAATCGTTGGTTGCTACACCGCCACCTTCCATCGTCGTAATGTGATGGGAAAAATAAAATGAAAATGAACCCGCAGTTCCTGACGTACCAGCATGCTTTCCTTCTCGCCAACTTCCCAATGATTCACAAACATCATTTATTAGAACTAGGTTGTTCTTATCAATAAAACTTTCTAATTCACTTGGAAGCATCGAATATCCGAGTGGATGAATTGGAAATATTCCACGAACTTTTCCGCCAAACTCATCAATTACGTCCTGAGCACATTCTAAATCAAGAGCGAGTGTCAAAGGATTTACATCTACAAAAATTGGATCGAGTCCAAGTTGAACTAGCGGCCAAATGGTCGTTGGCCAGGCAATTGCTGGCACTAATATTTTATCTGCAAGTGACAATTGAGGTTTGCCTTTAGCCGGCCGAAGCAGGGCTTCAATCATTGCAAGATTCGCAGACGACCCTGAATTCATCATTACGAAATGTGCAACATCTAGATAACGCGAAATGTCATTTTCAAAATTTTTAACTTGCGACCCCATAGTCAAGTTCCCAGAATTCAATACAGATGTTGCCGCCTGAATATCTATATCTCGTAAACCGCTAGATGCAAGAGGGATTCTCATGAGAGGAATCTACCAATATTCGTGCCAATTGGGCTAATTTAGTATCTAATAATATGAATCGAATGTATATAACCATGCCTCAACTGATGACCTCAGGAGCCCCTGGGTTAGGAGAAACTCACCAAATCCGTTGCTTTTTGAAATTGAATCTGATCCAAAACTATTTTCAATGTGATAAATGTAAGGCATATCAGTTGCTTCTAAAGTGCAATGGCACTGAAATTGTAGATCTACAATCAATAATTTAAATGCAAAATTGGTTCTATCTCTTTTGGGGTGTGAGTCTAAGCAGGTATTCAGACCTAACTTTTCGGTCAGCTAGAAGTTTGAAAGGACAACATCATTTGTTCCCTTGATAGCTTCAATTTTTGCTATAGTAAAAATGCTAGATATAACGGTTAGAAAAATACTCCAGAAGTATGGTGGCCGATTTTTCCTAATAGTCTCTAGATTTTAGTCAATCAAAATGAGCATGAATTTTGAATCTAATCTCTGCATTCAAAAAATACGGGATGTCCATCACTAAGATACCGCTCGAAAACATCTGTTCTAATAAGCACTAAATTCCATTGCTCCATGAAAGTCAATGATGCATCAAGTGAAATTCTACGAAGCGAAGGTCCACGCCTGAATTTACCTTTTTCTTCAAGTATGAACCAGAGGTATCCCTCCCCCAGTAGTTTTTTGAGGTATTTTAAGTAATAAACATCACCGAAGTTTGGACTTACTTCCATAATGATTATTTCTATAAGGCCAGATTTCAATAACTTGTCCGCACCACCGATGACATGACTTTCAAAGCCTTCCGTATCGATTTTTAGTAATGAAACAGGCGAGCCGTCAAAATACTCCGCTAATACAGTATCCAGCTTTCGAACTTCAACCTCCACTGACTGTCCACGTAAGCCTGAATGTGAAATAAGCGAGGCACCTCCAGAATGCATTTCATTTTCAATTCCATGCATTAATTGAGTTCCGTCTGAATCGCCAATCGCATATTCAAGTACGTGACCCTCGCGCGCTATTTGCGAAGTTACCATTCGTAATCCAGTGGTGCATTGCCTTGACGGTTCAAAAGCCATGAACTTAGTAGTGGGGTGACTATGCCTCAATCCGTGCCACAGAGTCACTCCAATATTAGCCCCAACATCGACAACTAAGCCCGACAAAACTAAACTGTCAAGAAAATGGAGAAGTGAGCGTTCATATGTTCCCTGATAAATAGTCTTAGCAATCCAATCCTTCTCATTGACGATCAGTGGAAATGTATTTGGTAGTTGAATCTTCCTCGAAGCTGGTAATTTTTTGAAAGTCTCAAACAAAGCCCAAACAATATGCGACCCGCGGAATCCGTTCCAAGAAAACCAAAATGGAAATCGATGGAGGAATGGCATGCCTTCTATGGTCTCTTCTCCTCACTCGAAAATCAAAAACATTTCTAGAGTTCAAATCTCTAGACTGTCCTGTGTCCAATAGACATCCGCAATGTTACAGGCCGGAAAGTGGTAATCGGTTGCATCAATATTCTTCCAACGCGACCATTGAGATGGCAGCCAAACCTGCCCACCCCGTGCCGAACAAAGTCTAGCTCCCCACCATGAAAGACTGCTATTGCAGCCAAGTAAGATTGATGCTCCGTACATTAATGTCAGCGTCTCCCATGGAGTGGTGTCCAATCTGTCTAGAACCAAGAGAGGATTGAGTTTAATTACTAAATCTGTTACGTCCTCGCGATTTTCCGTTAACAAAATCAGTTTTGATGAATCGAGCCCATGCATCCCCCGAACGAAATATTCATCGCTCAGAGTGCCTATCATTGTCGGAGTGAACTCAGCAGCTTCGTAATCCCCACGGCGAACATGCACGACCGTATAGTTGGAAACCAGGTCAAATTTCTTTCTAATGCCTGGAAGAATTCTATCCACCAAAGGAATAATCTCTTTCCGAACTGAATCGAAAACATTTTCCACGTTCTTTTGCTTCTGAAAGTAGCCTTTTGCATAGCGAATTGAATTTGGAGCTTTAGAAGATTGCTCTTGATCTATTCTTGGATCTTCTCGAAAATAACCGAACATCTCGACAAAAAACCTAAGGCTCTTATACTGCCACATTCGATCAAGCAAGTGAAAGAAGACCTTTACCTTTGCGACACTTAATTTTCCAGATTTATCTCTCCTGATGTGGTCGCAAGTCCTAAAAACCTCTTCAAGTTCAAAATTACGAGACTGAATTTCGGAACTTTTATGAAGTGAATCAATTGAAAAATATTTGCAACCAGAAATTGAGTGTGCAAATGACCATTGAGACAGTTGATTACCTAAGCCACCCTGTAAAACGACTATAGGAGTATTCAAGTATTCTATGAACTTCATAAATTTAGATACGTAAGAAAGCATACTTTTAGGATACTACAGATACTAGTGAAGTAACTTGCTAGTTCGAGTTTGTTTCGAAAGCCTTCAAATATCTACGGGGACTAACTCAGACTATTTGGAACGCTAGAGGAGTCGCCTAAATCTTGCTAGAAGAAAACCATCACTATTGAAGCAACTAGAATAAGAACCGTCGTCAAACTCGATCTTAATTTGGAATTGGACAAAAGACACCAAACTCTTCTGGATTTATTTAGGTTTTTGGACAAATGCTTTTCGGGCGAGATTACATATTTTTGGCTCAATATTGTGGAAAGCACTCAACCGCATTGAAGACAGAAGCCTTCTTCGCCAAACATACGGCTGCTGGCGCATAAGTGAAGTGTAAAGCCGTGCTGGCCATCTTTGCAGTATCAGTTTGGCGGCAGATTTAATGAGTAGATTAGAACCAAAAGTGGTGCAACCCCACTCCTATTAGAACTCCAAATAGCCCGTGGGAAAATTGAATTAGTTGTCAGAACCCGAGTCAGTTTCTGAGAAATCTGTCTTTATGGCGTAATCTTACAACTTTCCAGTATCAGCAAGACCTAGAAGGTAATTAAAATTTCCTAATACTAAATACTGTCTCGAGTAGAAAGTTGAGATTCTGCAGGATGCCAAAGATTGCAATTTTAGGAGCCAGTGGTTTTCTTGGCTCACCAATTGTTGATTCGTTTGAACTGGCAGGCTGGGAGGTTATTTCACTTTCTCGATCTGAAAGTGCAAGTTCAGCAAGGCAGGTAATCTTAGTCGATCTTTTTGAAGAAGAATCTTTGAGGAGAGCGTTATTACTTTCACGCCCTAACGTTGTTTTATCTACGGCTTGGGATACAGAGCATGGAAAGTTTTGGACAAATGAGTCAAATGTTGCTTATCGTGATGCAACCCTAAAGTTTGCAGAATTAAGTTTTAAGGTAGGTGCGGAAACTTTTATAGGTCTTGGGTCTAGGACCGAGTATGGGACGTCTCCAGGTTTTTGTAATGCTGCTATTTCACCATTAATTGGTAATGATATTTATTCAAAGTCAAAGATCGAGACAGGGATTGCGCTTAAAGAAATTGGGACAAGATTTGGATGCCAAACGCATTGGGCTCGAGTATTTCAAGCTTTTGGGCCAATTGAGAAAGCGGAGCGATTTGTGCCAGAGCTAATTACTAAACTTCAGCAAAATGAGAATTTTTTGATCCGAACTCCAAATTATAAGATGGATTGGATTCACACTTCAGATATTGCCTCGGCGATTATTTATGCGCTTGAGAATAACTTAAATCATTTTGTGGATATTGGCACAGGGGTAGGAACAAGCGTTAGAGAGCTTTCAGAGTTAATCTGTAATGAGTTAGATTTGGATAAATCTCATCTGGACTTCACAGAGCAAATGCCTAGCCATGAAAAGACAGCGGTAGTAGATCCAAACACTCAGTTACTCTCTCACGGCTGGAAACCTGCTGAGTCGCTAAGGAATAGAATCCGCTCGCTCCGTTAGACTATTTAAATGCCTAAGTTAAAGATTGGTTACGTCCCGAATAGTTTAGACATGGGGCACCCAGCAGATAGAAGGAGACTTATTTATTGGGCAAAACAACGCGGACATGAGATTGTGCTGGACCTCAATAAAAAGCATGATGTTCTATTTCTATCTGGCCGGGCGAATTTAACGCGCTGGGCTAAAATGGAGAACCGACCACCACTTATTCTGGACCTAGTCGACGGTTACTTAGGAAAAGAGCCTTTGTGGAGAGACTGGCTACGAGGGACAGGAAAAGTTGTTACAGGTCATAATTCAGGAACCCCACGCCCATATCGAAAAATTGTTAGTGAGGCTTGCCAGTTAGCCCAAGCTGTAGTGTGCGAAACGGCTGAACAAAGAGAAACGATTATCCCTTTTTGCACGAACACGCATACCATTTTGGATTTTCATGAAGAGTTTCCGATGCTTCCATTTAACCGAGATGTAGAAAATGAGAATTTTCCTGCGCTGATGTGGGAGGGCCTACCATTTACTGCAAAGGGATTACTACTCCTTGAAAACTCTTTTTCAAAAATTGCAAAGACAAACTCCATCTCTCTGGAGATGGTTACTGATCTGGAGTATCCATTGTTTCTTGGCGAGTATTTTTATCGGCAGACAGAGGATATCTTAGAAGATATTCCTAAGACATTGGGCGATAATTTCAAACTTACTAGGTGGAAACTTGAGGGAGTCGTAGAAGCAGCAAGGAGATCACACATTGCAGTTTTGCCACTTGACCCTTCTGGGACACTTAATCCATTAAAGCCAGAGAATCGTTTGCTTATGATGTGGCGCATGGGATTACCGACCCTTGCCTCACCTTCTTTAGCCTACTTAAGAGTTATGAGGGAAACTCAGATCGACGGCATCTGTCGTGATCCTAATGAATGGCACAAGAAGATTACACAGCTGATGGATTCAGTGGAACTTCGCCAGGAGTCTGTTGAAAAAGGCCAGCAGTATATTCGTGACACGCATTCAGAAGAATTGTTGCTAAATGCCTGGGATGAATTATTTGAAAGTGTCCTGTGAACAGTAGAAAGTTTGATGTGACATATCTTTCCGTCGATTCTATTCAAGAGGGTGTTGGTTCAAGTCAAATCACTCCTCTAATTCTTGGATTAGCTGGAAATGGGCGGCGAGTTTGCTTGATAACTCTTGAAAAAGAAAAACCATCTCAGGAATTAGTTGAAATATTTTCAAAAGCTGGCGTTGTGTGGATCCCAAAAGAGTTTGGAAGACCAGGCGTTATTGGGGGGATGGTCCGGTTGAATAGAATTCGGCGGAGTATTCCAAATTCATCAGTTATTCATGGAAGAAGTGATGTTGCAACAGCAGCAGCAATTTGGAGTGGAATCGAAGCTCCTGTGCTTTGGGATGTGCGTAGCCTATGGTCAGACCAACGCCTTGTCATTGGAACTTCTGGGTGGAACACTCTGACCGCACGAGGAGCTCGGATTCTAGAAAATGTTGCAGCAAAAAAATCGTTAGCAATGTCAACACTAACTGCAGCTGTGGTCCCAATTTTAGAACAAAGACACAGGCACATTCCAACAATAAGAGATGTGAATCCTACATGCGTGCAAACTTCGATTTTTTTACCCTCTCCGATACCAGGAGGACAGTTGACATGTTTGTTGTCTGGAACATTCAATAATTTTTATGACATCGATCGAACTAGACAAATACTTTCCAAAATTCGCGAGAGTGTTGATTTGCGCATCATTTGGGCTCGCGCAGATGAATCTCCTTCAGACAGACTTGGAGTAGGTGAAAATATAATCATCAGGGCATCTCATTCTGAGATGCCCAAACTTGTGAGTGAATCTCATTTTGGAATCGCAATTTGTAAACAAGATAATTTAGAAAGTTTGGCTGCTGCCGTCCCAACCAAAATTGGAGAGTTTTTGGCTTCGGGAAGACCAGTGATTGTGAGCAGGGGAGTCGGAGATTTAGATCTAATGCTTGCAACTACAAGAACTGGAGTGGTTATTGACCATAGCGACTCCTTGGAAACAGTGGCGCAGCAAATTGAGCAGTTGATTAAAGATCCAAGTACCCCAGAGCGTTGCCGTGAGCTTGCAATGCAACACTTTGATATGGAAAAGTCTATTGCCAGATATCTAGATATTTATGACAGAATGCAGCACTAAATGAATTTAATCACACTCATTCGGGGGCATAAATGATTATTGATGTAAATGCCAGTAACCCATCAATCGGGAATGTTCAAGGAGTCCAAGTGTGGTCAATGCCGACCTATACTGATGAGCGTGGTCGCTTGTTTAAGGCATACACCACGGCAGATACAGGAATTTTTCCCATTCCATTCAACACTTACGAACATTTCTTCACTGAATCAAAAAAGAATGTCTTTAGGGGTATGCATTTTCAAGGACATCCTCATGCAGTATCTAAAATAGTTTCAATTGTATCCGGGAAAGCAAGAGATTTTCTCTTTGATATGAGAAAAGAGTCAGAAACTTACGGCAATTTGCAAATATTGGACTTAGATGAATCAACACCAACTTCAATTTTTATTCCAATAGGGGTAGCCCATGGCTATCTGGCATTGGCAGAAAGGACAATTCTTTCATACAGAATGGATGGCGCATTTTGCCGAAATTGCGATGGCGGGTTTAGCGGTGAAATTCTTGCTGGCCACTTAACAATTTTGTTGGAAGAAACTATTCGATCGGTAAGAGATGCCAAACTTGTTGCCTTTAAGGGCTATCGATATAAATCTGATTGCGAATCTTAACTTCCTCAAGCACACGGTAATTTAAGATTAAATCCAGAAGCAGAAACCCAATTCAATTGCCTGATTTCAAAGTGAAATGTTGCTTCCCTAAACTCCTAGCCGTTGACCTGGCGCATTTCAGGAATTGCACACCACAATCGA
>Ga0209550_10001242_pt1 | contig 24611 bp, 25 predicted proteins | sample LauGreSuBDMM15SN_2_FD_187567 | JGI IMG/M metagenome (GOLD analysis project Ga0209550, IMG submission 187567) | Freshwater lake microbial communities from Lake Michigan, USA - Su13.BD.MM15.SN (SPAdes) (version 5) | ecosystem: Environmental > Aquatic > Freshwater > Lake | place: Lake Michigan... | reverse complement strand
GTCTGCCAGGGCAACCTCGTCTCCGATGTCGTCTCCATCCTCGGGTCCCTCGACTTCGTGATGGGCGAGTGCGACCGGTAAACACCAGCCCCGCCGACCGCATGTCCACGCCCACCATTTCGCCCTCCGTGAATCTCAAGCCCGAAACCCTCGCGCGTATTGACGAAGTCATTACGCACTACCCGGTCAAGCGCAGCGCCACGCTCCCGCTCCTCCATCTCATCCAGGAGGACGCCGGCTACATCTCTGAAGACGCCGTTCTCTGGATCGCGCAAAAACTCGAGCTCCAGCCGATCAACGTGCTCGAAGTTGTGACCTTTTACCCGATGTTTCGCCGCGCGCCCATCGGCCGCCGCCACATTAAAGTCTGCCGCACCCTGTCCTGCGCTCTGCTCGGCGGCTACAAGACCTGCGAGAACTTCCAGAAGGAGTTCAACACCACCCTCAGCGCCACCTCCCCTGATGGCGAAGTCACAGTGGATTTCGTCGAGTGCCTCGCCTCCTGCGGCACCGCCCCCGTCGTGCTTATTGACGAAATTCTCCACGAGAAAGTGGACGCTGCCAAAGTGAAGCAAATCTCCGCGCAAATCCGCGCCGAGGCCGCCGCCCGCAAGTAAACGCTTACGCTCATCGCCATGCCCGCTCCCGCCCAACACCGCCTCATTTTCCAGCACATCGACGAGCCCGGTTACTCCAACGACATCGAATGCTACCTGCGCAATGGTGGCTACGAGGTCTTGAAGAAAGCCGTCACCCAAAAGCCGGAAGACCTCCGCGAAGAGGTTAAGAAATCCGGCCTGCGCGGCCGCGGCGGCGCTGGCTTCCCCTGCGGTTTCAAGTGGTCCCTCGTGGACCGCAAATCCGGCAAGCCGATCTACCTCATCGTCAACGCCGACGAGTCCGAACCCGGCACGTTCAAGGATCGTTATATCATGCACCAGGATCCGCACCAGCTGATCGAGGGCACGATGATCTCCTGCTTCGCCAACGACGTTAAACAGGCCTACATTTACATCCGCGGCGAGATGCCCGAGGGAGCACGCATTCTCGAAAAAGCCATCGCCGAGGCCCGCGCCAAAAACCTCGTCGGGCCCAACATCCTCGGCACTGGTTACTCCTGCGAGATCTACGTCCATCGTGGTGCCGGCGCCTACATCTGCGGCGAGGAGACCGGCCTCATCGAATCCCTCGAGGGCAAACGCGCCAACCCCCGCATCAAGCCCCCGTATTTCCCCGCCGTTCTCGGACTCTACCAGTGCCCGACGATCGTGAACAACGTCGAGACGCTCTGCCACGTGAAGCACATCGTGCAGCAGGGCGGCGCCGAATACGCCAAGATCGGCACCCCCGGCAACACCGGCACCCGCATCTTCTGCGTCTCCGGCCACGTGCAGCGCCCTGGTTACTACGAGTTCCCCGCCGGCACCGTCACCATGGGCCAGCTCCTCAACGACGTCTGCGGCGGTCCGCTGCCTGGTCGCACCTTCAAGGCCGTGATCCCTGGCGGCTCCTCCGCCAAGGTGCTTCGCTTCGGCGAGCGCTACAAGGGCAAGCGCAAGGTCGGCACCGACATGGTTGATTACGATTGGGGCGTCGAGGACGTGCCGATGGACTTCGATTCGCTCGCCATGATCGGCTCCATGGGCGGCTCTGGCGGCGTCATCGTCATGGACGACAGCGTCAACATGGTCGAAGCCCTCGCCAACATCAACGCCTTCTACCAGCACGAGAGCTGCGGCCAGTGCACCCCCTGCCGCGAGGGCTCGCTCTGGATGAAAAAGATCAGCTCCCGCATGGTCCACGGCGAAGCCCGCAAGGAAGACGCCGCCCTGCTCAAGAGCGTCGCCGACCAGATCCCCGGCCGCACCATTTGCGCCTTCGGCGAGGCTTGCTCCTGGCCGACCCAGAGCTTCCTCATCAAGTTCAAGGACGAGTTTGAGGGCTACGCCGAGGCCAAGAAAAATCTCCCCGCCGACCGCCTCAGCCTCGTCTAAAGCATCCGCCCAACCGTTTCCTCTTCAGCAATGATCGCCGCTCCCAAACCCGACCTCGTTACCGTCAACATCGACGGCGTGGACATCTCTGTGCCGAAGGGCACCAACGTCATCGAGGCCGCCAAGCTGCTCCAGAAGGACGTGCCCCACTACTGCTACCACCCGAAGCTATCGGTGGCCGGCAATTGCCGCATGTGTATGATCGAGATGGGCACCCCCGCGTTCGATCCCGCCACCAAGGCTCCGGTCATCGACCCCGCCACCGGCAAGCAGAAAATCAACTGGATTCCCCGCCCGCAGATCGGCTGCGGCACCACCGTTTCCCCCGGTCTGCACGTCAAGACTTCCTCGCCCATGGTGAAGGACGCCCGCGAAGGCGTCATGGAGTTCCTCCTCATCAACCACCCGCTCGACTGCCCCATTTGCGACCAGGCCGGCGAGTGTAAACTCCAGGAGCAGGCCACCGGCTACGGACGCGGTTACTCTCGTTTCATCGAGGAGAAAAACGTCAAACCCAAGCGCACCCAGCTCGGCCCCCGCGTCACCCTCGACGACGAGCGTTGCATCCTTTGCTCCCGTTGCGTGCGTTTCTCCAAAGAGATCGCCAACGACGACGTCCTCGGCTTCGTGGATCGCGGCAGCTACTCGACCCTCACTTGCCACCCCGGCAAGAAGCTCGAGAACAACTACTCGCTCAACACCGTGGACATATGCCCGGTCGGCGCCCTCACCAGCACCGATTTCCGCTTCAAGATGCGGGTCTGGTTTCTCAAGCAGACCAACACGGTCGACATCGAGTCTTCCGTTGGCGTAAACGCCGTCGTCTGGTCCCGCGAAGGCACCATCTACCGCCTCACTCCGCGCCGCAACGACGAGGTCAACGACACCTGGATGCCCGATTCCGGCCGCATTCTCTACAAACAGGTCGCCGCCACCGACCGCCTCACCGTCGTTAAACTCAACGGCTCCGACACCTCCCTCGATATCGCTCTCCACGCCGCCGCCGCCCTGCTCAAGGCCGGCTCCGTCTCCATCGTCGGTTCCGGTCGCGCCTCGGTTGAAGAGCAGTTCCTGCTCAAGCAACTCGCCACCGCTACCGGCGCTCAGGGCCACCTCGTCGCCCGCACCGCGACGGGCGACAAACTCCTCATTTCCGCCGACCGCAACCCGAACGTCCGCGGCGCGCTCGTTACCGCTCTCATCAGCCAGCTTCCCTGCGCCGAGCTCAAGCAGCTCTCCCGCGAGATAGACGAGGGCAAAATAAAGACCGTCGTCTCCCACGGCGAAGACCTCCTTGCCGCCGGCCTCACCGCCGCACAACTCGCCAAGGTCGCAGTCATCTACATCGGCACCCACGTCAACGCCACCAGCGCCGCCGCAAACATCATCCTGCCGACCCTCCACACTTTCGAGAAAGCCGGCACTTTCGTTAACCAGCAGTTCCGCATCCAAAAGTTCTACGCCGCCGTCCCCGCCCCGCAGGGTGCGACCAACGATCTCGTTGTCCTCGCCAAACTCGTCGCCTCCACCGGCACGCACCCCCCCGCCAGCGAGGTCCACGCCCTTTGGCCTGCTATCGCGACCGCTGTGCCCGCCCTGTCCACCATGCTCTACAAAAACATCCCCGACACCGGCCTCCTCCTCGACGCCACTCCCTGGGCCGGCCTGCCTTTCGTCGAAGGCGAGACCCTCCACCACAAACCCGCCGCGCCCGTCGCCGCCGAAGCAGCTAGAAGCTAGGGGCGAGATTCTGGAATTCGATCCTCCCCCGGTCCGCACCACCCGCACTTCTCCTCGCTCCTAGATTCTAGCTTCTCACTCCTTTCCGATTTTCCGTTTCTGACATGTTCGACTTCTACTTCGACCTCCCGCTCTGGTTCCGCCTCGTGCTGCAAGGCACGATCGTGATCCTCGTGCTCTTCCCGCTCGCCGCCGCCTGCTCCATGGCCGAGCGCAAGATCTCTGCGTGGATTCAGGGCCGCCCCGGCCCCAACCGCACCATCCCGCCCTTCCTCGCTTGGATTCCCGGTATCAATATTATCCGCAATCTCGGTCTCTTCCAACTCGCGGCCGACGGCGGCAAGTTCACCTTCAAAGAGGATCCCGTCCCCGGTAACGTTAACAAGTTCTACTTTATCCTCGCGCCGATCCTCGCGATGATCCCGGCACTGAGCACCATCAGTTTCGTTCCCTTCGGCGCCTACTTCAAAACGCTCGCCGACGGCACTCGTGAGCTCACGCCGATCATCTTGGCGAACACCGACGTTGGCCTGCTTGCCGTCTTCGCAGTGTCCTCCCTCGGCGTCTATGCGCTCATCCTCGCCGGCTGGGCCTCCAACTCAAAATACCCCTTCCTCGGCGGCGTGCGCGCCTCCGCCCAGCTCATCTCCTACGAGCTGTCGATGACCCTCTCCATCCTCCCGATTTTCCTCTGGATCAACGCCCCCGGCGGCGAGGGCACGCTGAGTCTTTTCAACGTCGTCCAAACTCAAAGCCAAGCCGGCTTCCTCGGTGGCATGTGGTATATCTTCCTGATGCCCGTCTCGGCCCTCGTTTTTCTGGTCGCCCTTTTTGCCGAGACCAACCGCCAGCCCTTCGACATGCCCGAGTCCGAGTCCGACCTCGTCGGCGGCTTTCACACCGAATACGGCGCCTTCAAATGGTCGCTCTTCTTTGTCGCCGAGTATGCCCACATGATCGTCGGCTCCGGCATTTTTTGTCTGCTCTTCCTCGGCGGCTGGAACCCGCTCCCTTGGGTCTCCCTCGCGGATTTGGTTAATTTCGGCGCAGGCTTCCTGCCGATCATCGCCGCGCCGCTCGTCATGGGCCTGCTCGCCATCACCCTCTTCCTGCTCAAGGTCGGCTTCTTCATCTTCTTCTTCATGTGGGTGCGCTGGACGCTCCCCCGTTTCCGCTACGACCAAGTGATGAATCTCGGTTGGAAAAAACTCCTCCCGCTCTCCATCGCCAATCTCATCTTCTACGCGGTCGCGATCGCGGTGAAGGACTTGTATTTCCCGAACCTTTAATTTTCCCGCGACATGGCCACCATCACCGTCGAACGCAAACCGCTCTCCTTCCTAGAGCGCACCTACATCCCGAACGTCGTCGCCGGTCTCACGACCACGTTCAAGCGCATGATCAAGCCAACCGAGACGCTGCAATATCCGGAGCAACGTCCCGCCATCCCGACCGGCTACCGCGGCGTGCCCACCCTCGTCAACGACCCCCACGGTCGCGAGAAGTGCGTCTCCTGCCAGCTCTGCGAATTCGTCTGCCCGCCCAAGGCCATCCGCATCACCCCCGGCGAGATCGCCAATGACGATCCCAACGCCCACGTCGAAAAGCGCCCCAAGGCCTTCGAGATTGATATGCTGCGCTGCATCTATTGCGGCCTCTGCCAGGAGGTCTGCCCCGAGGAAGCGATTTTCCTGCAGAACCAGTATTCGATGACCGGCTACACTCGCGCCGAGATGGTCAACGACAAGGATCGCCTCTACGAACTCGGCGGCACGCTCCCTGACCAGCACTACAAGTGGGACAAGAAAAAGTCCGCCGCTGAAGCCGCCTCCCACGGCGGACACCACTGATTTCCGACGCCAAACCAGAATCGAGGAGCTAGAATCGAGACCTTAGAATCAATCAACGCGGCCTCCGTCCTGTCTTCCCTATAGCTTCGAGATCCCAACTAATCCCAGAAATGTCCGACACCCTTTTCCACTTCTTCTCCGTGCTCACGGTGGCCTGCGCCCTCGGCTTGGTGCTCAACAAGAACGCCGTTGCCTCCGCCCTTTGCCTTCTTGTCTGCCTGACCGGCATCGCCGGTCTCTTCGTGCTTCTCGACGCCTTCCTTCTGGCAGTGCTGACCGTGTTTGTTTACGCGGGCGCGGTGGTCGCGCTATTTCTCTTCATCATCATGCTCCTCGATATGCAGGGGGGCGACCGCAAGCCCTTCACCAAGGCCTCCATCATCGCCGGTGCCGCCGCCGTCGGACTGCTCTGCACAGGCCTCTACTCCTTCATCGTTCGGGGCCACATTGATTCCCCCGCGCTCGCCGACACGCCTGCGGTTGGCTCCAGCCTACGCGCCTACGCCGAGCTCCTTTTCACGACCTACCTCCTCCCCGTGCAAATCGTCGGCTTCCTCCTCCTTATCGCCATGCTCGGTGTCATCGTAATCAGCAAAAAGTTTGAAGGCCTGGAGGACATCAAATGAGCCCCCTTGTCGCCCTGCCCCTCGCCGCCGCCGTGAATCTCGCTGACCTCCTACGGGTTGACCTCAACTCCTACCTTTACCTGAGCGCGTTGCTCTTCGCCATCGGCTTCTTCGGCGTGCTGCTCCGCAAGAACACCCTCGCGATTTACATGTGCCTTGAGCTCATGCTCGTCGCCGCGACCGTCGCGCTGGTGGCCTTTAGCCGCTACAACGGCACGATGGATGGCAACGTCTTTGTCTTTTTCATCCTCACGGTCGCCGCCGCCGAGGTCGCCGTAGGCCTTGCCATCATCGTGGCCCTCTTCCGCCGCCGCCAGACCATCCAGGTCGAAGAGCTCAACGCCCTTAAGAACTAAGCCCGCTCACGCCCCGTGCATTTCTTGTCTCCGGTGGTTTAAACACTCTCCTATTCTCTTGTCACCGCCTACGATGCTCCAGAACCCGCTCCTGCTCGCCCAACTCGTGCTCCTGCTGCCGCTCGCCTCGGCCGCGGTCATCGCGCTCGCGCTTCGGCGCCATGGCAACATCGCCGCATTGATCTCGACCTTCACCGCCGCGATCATCGCCGCCGCCGGGCTCTTCCTCGCATTTTCTGGCCAGCGCTTCGGCGTCACTTCCCCCGCTTCTGCCGAATGGCTGACCCTCGGCAACTTCACCCTTTCGCTCGGCTTCAAGTTCGACGATCTCTCCGCGCTCATGCTCAGCATCGTCGGCGTCATCGGCCTCGCCGTCCATGTGTTCTCACTCGGCTACATGCACGACGATGATGCCAAGGCCCGCTATTTCGGCGGTCTCTCGCTCTTCATGTTCGCCATGCTCGGCATCGTCCTCGCGGACAATCTGTTCATGATTTTCATCTTCTGGGAACTCGTTGGCCTCGGCTCCTACGTCCTCATCAACCACTACCACTTTAAGCCCAGCGCCGCCGCCGCCGCGAAAAAAGCCTTTATCGTCAACCGCGTCGGCGACTTCGGCTTTCTTCTCGGCATCATCGCCTGCTACGCCGCCTATGGCACGGTCAACTTAAACGACCTCGCCGGACTCCACTCTCCCATCGCCGGCCCGCTCGCGGTCGGTATCCCGCTGCTCCTTTTCTGCGGCGCCGTCGGCAAATCAGCCCAGCTCCCGCTCCATGTCTGGTTGCCTGACGCGATGGAGGGTCCAACGCCCGTCTCCGCATTGATCCACGCCGCCACCATGGTCGCGGCCGGTATTTTCATGCTCTGCCGCATCGAGCCGCTCTTCGCCCTCGCCCCGCAGGCGCTCACCGTCGTCATGTGGGTTGGCACCGCCACTGCCCTTTATGCCGCGCTCTGCGCCGTCACTCAGAGCGACATCAAGAAGGTCCTCGCCTACTCCACGCTCTCCCAGCTCGGCTTCATGGTTGCCGCCTTTGGCCTCGGTTCGCTGAAGGCCGCCCACGGCGAAGCCTCCGCCCACGAGGTAGGCAGCGCCGGCATCGCCGCTGGCGTCGGCGCCGCGATGTTCCACCTCACCACCCACGCTTTCTTCAAGGCGCTCATGTTCCTCGGCTCCGGCTCCGTCATCCACGGCTGTCACCACGAGCAGGATGTTTTTAAAATGGGCGGCCTTGCCAAAAAAATGCCGCTTACGTTCGCAACCTTCACCATCGGCGTGCTCGCCATCATCGGATTCCCCTATCTGGCGGGCTTTTTCTCCAAGGATGCGATTCTCTATCTCGCGATGAAGAACAGCACCCCTGTTTTCGTCATTCTTTGCGTCACCGCCGTGCTCACCGCCTTCTACATGGTGCGTCTCTGGAAACTGGTCTTCCTCGGCACGACCCGTTCCGACGCCGCCGCCCACGCTCACGAGGGCGGGCTCAGCATGACCATTCCGCTCGTCGGCCTCGCCCTGCTCTCCATCGTCGGAGGCTACGAAGCGCTCTACGGCGGCCATTTCGACGGTGTGCTTAAACTCATCGCCCACCCTCATGGCAGCGACCACACCACGATCTTTGCCGTCTCGCTGGTCGTCATGTCGCTCGGTGCCGCCGCCGCCTTCCTTTTCTACAAACCCGCCGCCGACGACACCCTCGCCACCAAGGCCCCCGGAGCCTTCGCCGGTCTCATCGGTCTGCAAAAATCCTTCGATGCCCTCTACAATTACTACGTCGCCAAGGTTCAGCAGCGCTTCGCGCTCCTTCTGAACTACATCGATCTCATCGGCATCTCCGGCTTCATCGTGCGCGGCACCGCCGGCTTCACCGGCGGGCTCAGCCTCGCCGCCCGCGCCCTGCACACCGGCAGCCTTCACACTTACGTTTACTGGTTCCTCGGCGGCAGCGTCCTCCTCTGGTTCCTCGCCTCCCGCTGATTGGGGGCGGAAGTCCTTGATCCTAATTTCCAAATCCTAAGCCAAAGTCCGCCGTGCCCGACCTTCTTCTCCTCTCCATCGCGTCGCCTCTCATCGCCGCGCTCCTCCTGCTGGTCCCTGCTCCACTTGCCGCCCGTAAGGTCGTCGCCGGCCTTGGCTTCGCCATCCCGGCCTTCATCGCGCTTTATCTTTGGAGCCAGTTTCCCTCCGCCAATGGAGCCGATTACCACTTCGTCTCCCAATACGACACCGGTCTTAAAGCCGCTCTCGGTATCAGCCTGCACCTTGGCCTCAACGGCATCGCGCTCCCTCTCTTCGTGTTGGCTGGTGTCGTCGGTCTCGCCGCCGGTCTCTACGCGCTCCAGACCAAGGCCGAACGTCCCGCTCTCTATCTCGGGCTCCTCCTCGTCATGCAGGCCGGCCTGATGGGCGTCTTCGCCAGCATCGACGTTTTCTTTTTCTACTTCTTCCACGAACTCGCGCTCATCCCCACTTTCATCATGGTCGGCGTCTGGGGCGGCCGCGATCGCAGCTATGCGGCGATGAAGCTCACCATCTACCTGACGCTCGGTGCGATGCTTTCCTTGATCGGCCTAATCGCCCTCTATCACCAAAGCGGTGCTGAAAACTTCGACCTCATCGCTCTTCGTCAGGTCATCTCCGAAGGTGCCATCAACGGCACCAACCAGAACGTAATCTTTGGCCTGCTCCTCGTCGGTTTTGGCATCTTGGTTTCGCTCTTCCCCTTTCATACCTGGGCACCGCTGGGCTACGGCGCCGCCCCCAGCTCAGCCGCGATGCTGCACTCCGGCGTGTTGAAAAAATTCGGCCTCTACGGACTCGTCCAGATCGCCGCCCCGCTCCTCCCCGCTGGCGCCGCCCACTGGGCCTGGTGGCTCGGCCTGCTCGCCGTCGGCGGCAACATTCTCTACATCGGCTTCGTTACCATCGCCCAACGCGATCTTAAGCAGATGATCGGCTACAGCTCTGTGATGCACATGGGCTACGCCTTTCTCGGCATCGCCGCCTACAACGTCGTCGGCATCGGCGGCGTCGTTCTAATGATGGTCGCCCACGGCTTTTCGGTCGCTCTCCTGTTTTTGCTTTCGACCAGCATCTATCATCGCACCCAGACCTTCGACATGGATGACATGGGCGGCCTCGCTCAAAAGACGCCCGTGCTCGCCGCGTTCTTCGTCACCGCCACGCTTGCCAGCATTGGCCTTCCCGGTCTCGCCAATTTCTGGGGCGAACTCGCCATCTTCGTCGGCGCCTGGAGCTACTCGACCGTTTACACCACCCTCGCCATCTCGGGCGTGATCATCTCCGCCGTTTACGGCCTCCGCTCCGTCGCCAAGATTTTTTTCGGCGAGGTCACGCCTGCGCTGGCCAAGGTCTCGGCCGCGAAGCCCCCGGTGGATCTCACTTGGGCGGAAAAAGTCCCCGCACTCCTGCTTATCTCCATGCTGCTCTTCGTCGGCTTCTGGCCAAAGAGTATCTCCGTGCCGGTCAACGCCGCCGTCTCCGCCCTTTACCAGAAGTAATCATTCAATCCTCGTCACAGAGAACAAAGAGCGCTGCCCACAGAGAACACTGAGCTAAAACATTCAGAAAACTTAGAGCCCAACCCGCCCAATACGCACCACCCGCTTCCGGGCCTCCGTGACCTCCGTGTCTGAGCTCTGTGAACTCTGTGTCCAACCTTCCGACTTCCGACATCCTCCTCCTTTCCGGCCAATGACTCCCGAACTTCTTAAATCCCTCGCCGCCGATAATCTCTGGGCCGCCATCGCGCCTGAGATCATGGTCGCCATCCTTGCGCTCTTCTTGCTCGTGGCAGAACTCGTTCTTCCCAAAAAGCGCCACGGTATCATCCCGTTTATTTCGCTCTCGGGCTTGTTCGGAGTGTTCCTTGGCTTGTTGATGAACTTCCGCCCCGCCGACCTTGGCGGCACCACCTTCAACGGCCTCCTTCGCCACACCGAGGGCAGTCAGTTCCTGCGCGTCTATTTCTTACTCTGCGCCATCCTTGTCACCGTCCTCGGCGTCATTGCGTTGAAAAAGCAGAAGATGCCCAAGACCGAGTTTTTCAGCATCGTGCTCGTCGTCACTGCCGCCCTCATGCTGCTCGGCCAGGCGCACAACTTCATCCTGCTCTTCGTCGCCCTCGAGACTGTCACGGTCGGTTTCTATATCCTCGTCAGCTACACCCGCACCAATCCTCTCTCGCTGGAGGCCGGCCTCAAATACCTCATCCTTGGCGCGCTTAGTTCCGCCCTGCTGCTCTTCGGCATCGTTTTGCTTTACGGTGTGGCAGGCAACCCGGCCGCCAACGCCTCCTCGATCAATCCGATGGATTTCGATGCCTTGCGTGTTTTCCTCAATCACAACCCCGACAACTTCCTCGCTTCCGTCGGCATCGTGCTCGTGCTCTCCGGCATCGCTTTCAAGATTGGCGCGGTGCCCTTTCAGATCTGGGTGCCCGATGTCTATCAGGGTGCGCCCACTCCGGTTACCGCCTTCCTCGCGGTTGCTTCCAAAGCCGCCGGCTTTGCACTTCTGATTATTCTCGCCGGCGTATTTTCCGCCTACTCGCACTTGGTGATTTCGGTGCTCTCAATCATGGCTGGCGCCACCATTATTTTTGGCAACATCGCCGCGCTTACCCAGCACAACGTGAAGCGCCTCATCGGCCTTTCCGGTGTCTCGCACGCTGGCTACTTGATGCTCGGCGTTATCGCCGCGCTCACTCCTGGCATCGGCTCGCAGGCCATCGGCGCGGTGTTTTTCTATCTCTTCGCCTACCTGCTCGCGTCCTTCGCTGTCTTCGGCGTCATGACTCATCTTGCGGGTGCAAACGATTCCGATCAGGAGCTGGACCATTACCAGGACCTCGCCAGGACGCATCCCTTTCTCGCCGGTGTGCTGGCCGTCGGTCTCGGTTCGCTCGCCGGCATCCCGCCGCTCGCCGGGTTCATGGGCAAACTCTTCGTCTTCGTGGTCGCCTTCAAAGCCGGGTTATACTGGCTGCTCGCCATTGCCGTCGTCGGCGTCGTGGTCTCGATCTACTACTATTTCGGTTGGATTAAGGCCGCCTTTTTTGCTCACTGGCGTCCGCCGCTTCCCGCTTACTCCGTAGCTGACACCCGTCCAGTGCGCGCCGCAGTTTCGCTGCCTTTCGGGGTGTTGCTCGGCACCCTGGCCGCTGCCTCTATCGTGCTCGGCTTTTATCAAGGCCCGCTCGGTGCCTGGCTGCTCGGCCGCTAGAAGATTTCAGCCTAAAAACGGCATAGGAAACCGCGGATTGCGCGGATGAACGTGGATACCAGAAGATTGCCTAAGGTCGCTGTATCACCCGCAGGGTGAGTTCCTCTGCTTCGTGGTTTATGCTGTATCCTGTTTTATCCGCTCGATTCGCGTAATCCGCGGTCGGTTTCGAAGGCGAAATCTGGGTTGGACTGCTTTGGCAAGCTAGAGAAACAGCAGACGGAGATCGGCGCTGGGGGCGGTGCGGGCGGCAGCGAGGTCTTGGACGTAAGCGAGTGCATCCTCGTAGTCGCGGCGGCGGCGGACGGTCTCGCGTTGCGCGGGGGGGAGCAGGGCGGGGCGGAGGTTGGTGATGAGCAGTGTGCTCTCGTGGAAAGGGGCAAGTTTCTTCAGGCCCGTCATCAACTCGGCACGGGCGAAAAGCGGGGTCGCCGAGGTGAGGGTGCTCAGGGCGTCCCAGTGGTAAAAGCCATGGCCGGGCTGGTCGGCGAAGAAACGGGTGAGCAGACGCGCGGCGGCTTCGTTGAAGGCTGCGTCGTAGCGGGCGGCGAGTTCTGGGTGCTCGCGGGTTTGCGCGGCCAATTCGGCGAGGCTGAAGGCGATGGCGTCATTGATCTGCTGCGCCAGATAGAGATCGTGCCCGGTGAGGCGCGCGAAGAGAGCGTTGATGAAATGCAGGCGGCGGAGCTCGCCGCGGGCCGGAGCGGTTGCCGGAGCTGCCGGAGCGGATTTCTCCGGCATTAGACGGAGCCCTCCGGGGGCTTGGGGCCGAGCGTATTGATCTCCTGCGTGAACTCGGAGACATCGCGGAATTCTTTGTAAACGCTGGCGAAGCGGACGTAGGCGACGTGGTCGATCTTGCGGAGCTGGGCCATGACGCCGTCACCGATGGTGGTGCTGGGTATCTCAGTGTCGTGCTGGGCCTCGAGGATATCCATCACGTCGTCCACCAGCATGTTGATGCGCTCGGCGTCAACGGGGCGTTTGTGGCTGGCGGCGCGGACCGAGCGGATGAGTTTCTCGCGGTCGAAGTCCTCGCGGCGGCCATCTTGTTTAAGCACTACGATGCCCTCGCGGACGAGGGTCTCGGTGGTGGTGAAACGGTGGCCGCATTCGAGGCACTCGCGGCGGCGGCGGATGGAGTTACCTTCCCGGCTGATGCGGGAGTCGGTGACTTTATCCTCGATGGAGGTGCATTTCGGGCAGCGCATGTTCGAAGGGAGTGAGCGGCGAGGCTGCGGCTTAGTTGAGCTCGAGGAAGTTTTTGAGGATCTGCATACCGCCCTCAGTGGCGATGCTCTCAGGGTGGAATTGCACGCCCCAGATGGGGAGCTCGCGGTGGCGCAGGCCCATGACCTCACCCTCGGCCGTCTCAGCGGTGATGGCGAGGCAGGCGGGAAAGGTGGCGCGCTCAACCAGGAGCGAGTGGTAGCGGGTGGCGAGAAAACCCTGCGGCATGCCGGCGAAAACGTCGGTGTTTTGGTGCAGGATAGGGGAGGTTTTGCCGTGCATAAGGCGCTCGGCGCGGACGACGCGACCGCCGAAGAAGTGGCCGATGGACTGGTGGCCAAGGCAGACGCCGAGGATGGGTTTCTTGCCGGCAAAGGCACCGATCATATCGAGCGAAACGCCGGCTTCGACGGGAGAACAGGGACCGGGGGAGATGAGCACGCGGTCGGGGTTGAGAGCGAGGGCCTCGGCGGGGGTGATCTCGTTGTTGCGAAAAACGCGCTGCGCCACGCCCAGTTGGCCGAAGTATTGGACCAGATTAAAGGTGAACGAGTCGTAGTTATCAATGACGAGGAGCACGCGAGGAAAAGGTGTTTGAAGGCACAGTGAGGTGACGGAACGCGTGGGGGCAAGCGTGCGGCGAGGGGCGGCGGGCGAAATTCGGGATTGGATGCGGGCGGCGGAATGGAGGAAGGTGGCGAATGCCCGACCATTTTGAGTTGTTGAAAACGGATACGCTCACCGCCGCCCGCCGGGGACGGCTGCGCACCCGCCATGGCGTAATCGAGACGCCGATCTTCATGCCGGTGGGCACCCAGGGCACGGTGAAGGCGGTGTCGCCCGCGCAACTGCGTGATCTCGGGGCGCAGATCATATTGGGCAACACTTACCACTTGAATTTGCGGCCGACCAGCGAGCTGGTGCGCGAGCTCGGCGGCTTGCACAAATTCATGGGCTGGGACGGGCCGATCCTGACGGACAGCGGTGGCTTCCAAGTCTTCTCGTTGGCGAAGCTGCGCAAGATGCACGACGACGGCGTGGAGTTTCAAAGCCACCTCGATGGCAAAAAACTCTTTCTCGGCCCCAAAGAAGTGATGGCGATCCAGGCCAACCTCGGCAGTGACATCGCGATGGTGATTGATGAGTGCCCGCCCTGGCCCTGCGAGCGCGACGCGACGGCGGAGGCCTGCGTGCGTTCGTTGCGCTGGGCGGCGCGCTGCAAGCAGATCGCCACCGAAAATGGATTCCTCGCGGCGGGGCATCACGTGTTCGCCATCGTGCAGGGCTCGACCTACGACGACCTGCGTCGTGAGGCGGCGGAGTCGTTGGCTGCTCTGGATTTTCCTGGCTACGCAGTCGGCGGGGTCAGTGTGGGCGAGCCGGAGCCGGAGATGCTCAAGCAAGTCGGGGCCACCACGCCTTTCATGCCGGCGGACAAGCCACGCTATACAATGGGGCTCGGGACGCCGCCGCAGCTGTTAAAAATGATCGCGCTCGGCGTGGACATGTTTGACTGCGTTTTGCCCTCGCGGGTGGCGCGCAACGGGCTCGTGTTCACGCCTGATGGTCCGCTCAACTTGCGCAACGAACGCTTCCGCGCCGACCCCGGTCCGATCCACGCGGAAGTGGCAAACTACGCCACGAATTTCTCGCGTTCCTACCTGCGCCATCTGATGGTCGCGGGCGAGATCCTCGGTTGCACGCTGCTCACGATCCACAACCTTGCGTTTTACCTCGACCTCATGGCGCAGGCGCGGGCTCACATTGAGGCAGGCGACTATGCGAGCTGGCACCTGGCCTGGGTGAAACGTTACGAAGACGGCGCGGCGGCGCGCTAGGCTTGCGCGCCGGACATTTTGTCTTTCCGTCCGCCTCCCCTTTAACTCAAATCCACCCCATGCGCATACTCATCACCGGCGGCGCCGGCTTTCTTGGCTCTCACCTCTGCGATCGTCTTTTGAAAGACGGCAATGAAGTCATTTGTCTCGATAACTTTTTCACCGGTCGCAAAAGCAACATCGGCCACCTCCTCGGCCGGCCCGACTTTGAGCTTGTGCGGCACGACGTGATTGACCCCTTCAAGTTCGAGGTGGATCAGATCTACAATCTCGCCTGCCCGGCCTCGCCGCCGCACTACCAATACAACGCGATTAAGACGGTGAAAACCTCCGTTATGGGTGCGATCAATTGCCTCGGGCTCGCCAAACGGACCAAGGCGCGCGTGTTCCAAGCCAGCACCTCGGAGGTTTACGGGGACCCGGCGGTGCACCCCCAGCCCGAAACATATTGGGGCAACGTGAATCCCATCGGCATTCGTTCCTGTTACGATGAGGGCAAGCGCGTCGCCGAGACTCTATTCATGGATTATCACCGGCAAAATCAGGTGGATATCCGCATCGTGCGCATTTTTAATACCTATGGCCCGCGCATGCATCCGAACGATGGTCGCGTGGTTTCCAACTTCATCGTCCAGGCTCTGCGCGGCCAGGACATCACGATCTATGGCGACGGCCTCCAGACGCGGGCGTTTTGTTATGTGGACGACCTCATCGAAGGCTTCGTGCGCCTGATGACCCAGAACGCAGTCACCGGTCCAATCAACATCGGTAACCCGGGCGAGTTCACCATGCTAGAGCTTGCCGAACTCACGCTTAAAATCACCGGCAGCAAATCGAAGATTGTGCATCGTCCTCTTCCGGGCGACGACCCCAAGCAGCGCCGTCCCGACATCACTCTCGCTCAAAAACACCTCAATAATTGGGAGCCGCAGGTTCCCCTCGAGGAAGGCCTGAAGCGCACCATCGCGTATTTCAAGACTCAGCTTTGAGGCGGGTTCACTGCGGACAAATCCGGCAAGGCGCGAGCGGCGCCGTAGCTCAACTGAAACGCTGTGTGATGCGGGCCAAGAGGCGCGTCCACTCGGCAGGCGAAAGATCGTCTTTTCGCCCCGGGGCGATCTGGCGGTGGTCAGTCATGCAGGCGCTGGACCATCCGTTGGCCGACCAGCGCGGCGCCAGCCAGTCGAGAGCGGAGGCGACTTGCGCTTCGGTGAGCGGTGCGGCGTAGGTGTCGCCGGCAAAGGCCACTCCAAGCAGGAACGCGTTGGGATCCTTGCGTCCTTGGAAAATGGATACGCCGGCGTGCCAGGCGATATGTTCGTCCGCCACCAGGCGGGAGCGGGTGCCGTCGGCGGCGATAACGGTGTGGTAGCTGACGCGACTTTCCGGGGTCTGCATAAAGGCGAGCGTCTCGCCGAAGGATTTCACCGTGTGATGAAAACAAACGCCCCGTCGTTCGTGCGCCGGGGCCGCCGAGTGGTTGGGGGACGGGGTGAAGATTTCGAGCCAGGGCACGGAGTGGCCTTTTTTAAAGTGCGCGCCAGGCGCTGCCCAACATGGATACCATCAAGCCCATCCGGCAGGCGCCTTCGACCGTGCGCACGAACGGGACTAATTTGAACCGGCAGCTACTGCGCGTGGAGAAGCCAAATAAAGTCACGAGCAGCACGCAGCCCGCGTGGACGCGGGTGACATCATTTGTGATTAAGGTGAGTGCCCAGATGCCCTCGGCGAGGATGCCGATGGACCAAAGCACGGTGACGGCTTCGGTCGGGGTCTGGTCGTGCGGAAGGACTCCGATTTCGATCTTTTCTTTGCCCGGGGTTCTTTCCGCCGCCACCAGTTGCAGGGCTTCGAAAAGAAGAAAAAGAGGGGCGAGGAAAACACTGGCGGGAACCGAGACCATGAGGGAAGTCTAGCCCACGCAGGCTGCGACGGGTAGCCTTTTTGGATAAAAAGTGGTGCCCTCGGCCGGACTCGAACCGGCACGGCCTTACGGCCAAGAGATTTTAAGTCTCTGGTGTCTACCATTCCACCACGAGGGCATGGACGCCGGAAAGCGGCGCGGCACGTGTTGTTGGCGTTGCAGTGCGATTCGTCAATCCGCGTGTGCGGGGCTGGCTCCCTCAGATGTTTTTAAGCGTGAAGCTTGAGCCTCGCCAAGGGACAAGGCAGGAGTGGCGGATGCGAATCGGAATTATGGGCGGTAGCTTCGACCCGGTGCATCTCGGCCACCTCGGGGTTGCGCGTGCGGTCGCGCAGGCCCTCGGGCTTGACCGGGTGTTGCTTTTGCCCGCCGCGCAGGCACCGCTGCGAAGCGAGCCGGTTTGCGCATCCGCGCCGCATCGGTTGGCGATGCTGGAAATCGCGACGGCGGGCGCTAGGGAGTTGGCGGTATCCGACGTCGAATTGCAGCGTGGGGGTGTCAGCTATACGGTGGATACGCTTCGGAGCTTGCGGACAGATAGGCCAGGGGACGAGTGGGTCTGGATCGTGGGCGAAGATCAACTGGCACGGCTCCCTCAGTGGGCGGAGCCCGAGACTCTGGTGCAGCTAACGGAGTTCGCGGTTTACGGCCGTCCGGACTGTGAGCGGGCGCCGCCGCCTGTGATTCCCGGATTGCGCGTCTGCCGGGTCGAGGGGCCCGAGTGGCCCATCAGCTCGACCGCGATACGGGCGCGCCTCAGACGTGGCGAATCGTTGGGCGGACTGGTGCCGGACAAGGTGATTGAATACATCCGGGAAAACGGCCTCTATGCCTGAACCATTATGGCGCTTAACACCGAAATTGATCCGCAGACCCTCGCGCTTTTGCGCTCCCTTGTAACCGCTTTCGAAGACAAGAAGGCGGAGAATCTGACCGTTCTGCGCGTGAGCGCCCAGTCGAACATCACGGATTTCCTCGTGCTGGCCACGGGTAACTCCGAGCCGCATCTGCGCGCCCTGCGCGTTGAGGCTGAGAAGGTGCTCGATGCGGCGAAGGTTGTAATCGCGGGTATGGATCAAGGTGGTTACGGTAGCGGCTGGACGGTGGTGGATGCCTACCAGATTATGATTCATTTTTTCACCGCCGAGCAGCGTGAGAACTATGCATTGGAAAAACTTTGGCGCGACGCCGAGGTGCTTGAGGTGAAAGCCCCCGAGGCCAAGCCCAAGGCCGTCGTCAAGCTCAAGGCGCCAGCTGGCCGCGCTCCGTCCTCGAAAACCGCCGCGACGGGCAAAGTCGCAAAGAAGAAACCAGCCGCGAAGCTGGTCAAAACCGCGAAGGCCGCGAAGCCGATCAAAACCGGGAAGGGTGCGAAGCCGGCCGCGAAGGGCGCAAAGGCCAAGCCCAAGGCTGGTGTGAAAGCGGCAAAGCCTGCGGCCAAAAAGACGGTTGCCAAGCCGGCCTCCAAGACCGCGGCCAAGAAGCGCGCCAAGTAGGCGAGGCTGCGGCGCGGCCATCGCGCGTCAACGGCAGCTCCGGTTCAGAAGGCGAAGCCGAGCGAGCTCGCGACCCTTTGCAGCGTGCGTGCATTGGTCAGCTTGATGGCGTTACCCAGTTCGTATTCGACGCGGAGCTTAGCAGAAATGCGCTCGGTGATTTTCCCTGAAAGGTGCCGTTAAAGCGGACCTTGTAGTTTTGCTGGTCCGGCGTGCAGAGCGAAAAGAAGCATCAGGCACAGTTATCGCACAGGCGGAAGGTGTGCGCCCGTCATTCTTCCTGACGCGGATAAATTGAGTATCTACTTAAAAAATGAGTATTATTTCCCAAACATGCGCATAGTTTTTATCTTGTCCTGAAGAGCCGATGCGGCATTTTACTGTTAATTCGTATTTGTCGAATGAACTTAAATAACTCAAAAACAATAGCTTATGAAAAATTGTAAAAACTCAGGCTTCACCTTTGTGGAGATCTTGATCGTCGTTGTTATCTTCGGACTCCTGGCCGCCATGGCGATTCCCGCGTTCCAAAAGGTTCGCGCCGACGCGCAGGATAAGGCTGTGATGGCCAACCTTCGCGAGCTCTCGGAGCGCGCGGGCCGATACTTCAGCGATAACGGCGTTAGCACGGTTGAGTCTTCGCTCCTCATGAGCGCCAACTCCACCCAAGACACGAAGATCATCCCCATCGTGGCTGGTGAGACCTACAGCACCACCATTACTAAAGGCGAGAAGGTGACCGCTACCGGTGTTGGCGGCGTTCGCACTGTCGTCTACGCAAATAATTGAAAAGGGGTTGGTTAGGAATAATTTATACCACTCTGTCCCAACTTTCAGACTTTAACGCAAAGCCACAGAGGCGCGAAGATAAGCGGAGGAGCGCTTCAGTTCGAGGTCGTTGCCCCGTGGGCGTTTGCGTTAATAAAGTCTCTTTTATTCGGGGCGTTGGTATTAGAGCGCACCGCCACTTTCAGCGGTTAACTCAGGAGTCGAAGAGCGCGGGATGTGTGCTCCTGGCCTAGGGTTTCGTGGGTCCGGGGAGTGCCCTGCGTCTCGCAGGCGTCTTTCGGCGTCCCACCGAATGCAACTTGAGCCTAATCCGAGTGATGGAGTGAATAGAGAGCCATACAGAAGGGTTTGTAGATTGAGCCCGCTACCCTCCGGGTGCTTATCAACTTCTATTTTAAGCCATGAAACCTGTGGTTAAAATGATGTTTATAAAGTTATACAAAAATTCAGCTTACCTTATCGAGCCACTCAGGATGGGCGGCGGCGTGGGTAGCGATTTCTTCGAGAATAGAGCTTAACGGAGTGCGCGGGCGCCAGCCCCAGGCATGATCGGCAACGGTGGCGTCGAGCACCATCCACGGGAGGTCGTAGGGACGAGGTGCGGGATCGGACGTGACGGGGTGAGGTCCGAGGCGTTCGGTGCACCAGGCACCGAGTTGGCGGAGCGACATGGCGGCGGCGGCTCCGCCCGCGACGTTCACCACGCGGGGTGCGGTTGTGCTTGCAGGTGCATCGAGCTGGGCGAGCAGGAGGGGCGCGATGTCAGCGGGGTGCAGGCAATCGCGCACCTGATGGCCCAACCCGTCAAAGCCGATGTGGCGCAGCGGACGGCGGGCGGCCCATGAATGTATCCAATAACTAAATATGCCCTGGTCAGCGCGGCCGAACTGGCCAGCGCCGGCGAGCACACCGCAGCGGTTGATCCAAACCGGGAAATCGAAGGCATGGCCGTATTCGAGGGCCATGATTTCGGATGCTCGTTTGGTGGCGCCGTAGAGCGAAACCGGCGGCTCGGTAGAGAATAGTTCGGCTATACCGGAGGGAGAAAGGCCGGGGGGGAGGTTACCGGCGACCGCGAGCGCGGGCTCGGGGATGAAAGCTCCGCGATGGATGGTCACCGGCAGGGCCGCAAGCGGAGGAATGGAGTAAACGCGACTGGTGCTTAAAAGGGTGAAGGCGGCGCGGTGGCGTTTGCAGTATTCCAGCAGGTTTAGGGTGCCTGAAAGATTGTGCTCGACGAGTTGGCGGCTGCCGGGGCCGGGGCCGATTCCGGCGAGCACGCTGGGGTTGGCCGCGCAGTCAATCAGGGCATCGGCGGCAGGGAGGGCGTCCACATCGGATGCGTTGCGCACATCGCCGTGTTCGATCCGGATGCCTAGGGCGCGCAGGGGTTCGAGGTTGAGATGACTGCCGCGACGGGAAAGATTGTCGAGGCCGACGAGTTCCAGCCCGGTGCGCTCGGCAAGCAAGGCGCGAGCAAGGGTGGAGCCTGCGAAGCCGCAAATACCGGTGAGGAGGATTTTCACGTTAAAATCAGCGGAAGAGGTTGTATTTGAGGATCGCGTAGATCGCGCGAAAGCCGTCGCGCTCGTTGTAACAAGGAATGATGATGGAGAGCCTCATGACTGACTAGGCAGGTGAAGACGACGGTTGATGTCACGATACGGGCGCGTCGAGCAGGCGGCGGAGGTATTCGGCGTAGCGGGACTTGCCGTGGAGGCGGGCGGCGGCTTCGAGGCCGTTGCGGTCGAGCCAGCCCTGTTGCCAGGCGATCTCCTCGGGGCAGCAGATTTTGAGACCCTGGCGTTGCTCAATGACTTGGACGAAGAGGCTGGCATCCAGCAGGGCGTCGTGGGTGCCGGTATCGAGCCAGGCGGTGCCGCGACCGAGGATGCGGACGTGGAGATCGCCGCGGACGAGGTAGAGGCGGTTGAGGTCGGTGATCTCAAGTTCGCCGCGCGGCGAGGGCTTGAGGCTGCGGGCGAGGGCGGGCGCCTCGGCGTCGTAGAAATAGAGGCCGGGGATGGCGTAGTTGGATTTTGGATGCGCGGGTTTTTCCTCAAGCGAAAGCGCGCGGCCGGCGGCGTCGAACTCGACCACGCCGTAAGCGCGGGGCTCGGCTACGTGGTAGGCGAAGATGGTGGCGCCCGAGGAGCGCTCGGTGGCGCTTTTTAAGTCGGCCGGGAGATCGTGGCCGTAGAAAAGATTGTCGCCCAGGACGAGGGCTGAGGGCTCGCCGCCGGTGAGGAAGCCGGTGTCGGCGGCGATGGTGAGTGCTTGGGCGAGGCCGTCGGGCGAAGGCTGGGCGGCGTAGGTGATCTGCAGGCCGAGGCGGGCGCCGTCGCCAAGGAGGCGTTGAAAAAGGGGCAGATCGTGCGGGGTGGAGATGACAAGAATCTCGCGGATGCCGGCCATCATAAGGATGGAAAGCGGGTAGTAAATCATGGGCTTGTCATAAACGGCCATCAGCTGTTTCGAGATCGAAAGCGTGAGCGGGTAGAGCCGGGTGCCGGAGCCGCCGGCGAGGATGATGCCTTTGCGTTGCATATGGTTTGTCGAGGGTGGGCGGAGGCGGTGCAGGCGGGAAGCAGTTTTTTTGGCGGATGGCGGCGGGTGCGGGCGGGTGCCGGAGCTTGACCGGGCGAGGCGGGAAACGGAGCCTGAAGGCAATGTCGTCCACTAAACAAGGAAGCACGCCCGATCAACGCAGGCGCCGGCTGGCCATTTTGACGGCTGGAGGCCTGCTGGCAGTGGCAACTGCGATCGGGGTGATGATGTTACCCGCGGAGGTATGGGGGCGAGTCAGGGAGGCGGTGACGACTGGCATGGAAGGGGTGCGCGGACTGGGTGCGGGGTGGTTTTTTGCAGCGTTTGCGGTGTTGCCGGCGGTGGGGTTTCCAGTGTCGATTTTTCCTTTGGCGGCGGGGCCGATCTTCGTGCCGGTGCTCGGGCTGCCGACGGTGCTTCTCCTGGCCAGTGCGTGCATGGCGATCAGCATGACAATTTCTTATGGGTTGGCGCGTTATGTGGTGAGGCCTTGGGTGACGCGGCTGCTTGGGTTTTTGGGTTATACGATCCCGGTGGTGCCGGCGGCGAAGCATCGGATGTTCACCGTGCTGGTGCGCATCACGCCCGGCCCGCCGTATGTTTTTCAGAGTTTTTTGCTCGGATTGGCGGAGGTGCCATTCTGGATTTACCTGCTGATCTCGTGGGTAATTTCGACGATGAACATCTCGCTCTTTATCGTGTTCGGTGACGCCTTGGCGCAGGGCAAGGGAAAGGTAGCGCTGATCGCGCTGGGTGGCGTCGTGCTGGTGGTGACGGGGGTGAAGTTATTGCGCGACCGCATCCAGCGGCGCGAACGGGCGGCGGCGAGTGCGGCGGCCGTGCCGATGGCGGAGGATATTTGACCATGGCCGAGCTGGAATTCGACCTCGGCAAAGACGGCGGCACGCGGGCGGAGAGCGTCACGGAGTTTACGCGCCGGGTTAAAACGCTGCTGGAAAGCGGGCTGGCGCCCGGCTGGGTGCGCGGCGAGGTGTCGAATCTGCGGATACAGACCAGCGGACACGTTTATTTTTCGTTGAAGGACACGGGCGCGCAGCTCTCGGCGGTGATGTTTCGCGGTGACGCGGGGCGGCAGACGGTGAAGCTGTGCGACGGGATGCAGGTGGTGGCTTACGGCGGGATCAGCGTGTATGAGGCGAGAGGAAACTATCAGCTCATCGTGCGCGTGGTGGTCGAGGACGGGGTGGGTCGGCTGCAACGCGAGTTCGAGGCGCTGAAGGCGCGACTGGCGGCGGAAGGATTGTTCGCGAAAGAGCGCAGGCGGGAATTGCCCCGTCTCCCCCGCACGGTCGGTTTCGTGACCTCGCCGACGGGCGCGGCGGTGCAGGATTTTTTGCGGATTTTATCCCGACGCGGCTGGCGCGGGCGGGTGGTGGTCTTGCCCGCGAAAGTGCAGGGCGACGGGGCGGCCGCCGAGGTGGCGGCGATGATCGCGCTGGCGAATGATGCGGCGGCGTGCGGCGTGGCGTTCGACCTGTTGGTGGTCGGGCGTGGCGGCGGTTCTTTGGAGGATTTATGGGCGTTTAACGAAGAAGTGGTCGTGCGGGCGGTAGCGGTCTCGCGGGTGCCGGTGATCTCGGCGGTGGGACATGAGATTGATTATACGTTAAGCGACAACGCGGCGGACGTGCGGGCGGAGACGCCGAGTGCGGCGGCGGAGTTGATATCGAGCGGCTGGGTTGCTGAGAGCGAGCGGCTGGCCCAGCTCGGAAAAGCGCTCCACGCTGAGGCGGAGATGGTGCTGGAGAACACGCGCGAACGAGCGGATGCGCTGGCGGCGCGGTTGAAGCTGCTATCGCCGGCGGCGCAGGTGGAGCGGAGTTGGCAACGACTGGATGACTTGCAGGCGAGGCTGGCGATGAGTGCGACGGGCTCGGTTCAGACGCGACGGCACGGGCTGGAGCTGGCGGTGGGGCGATTTGCGGCCGCGAGTCCGGCGCGGCGGGTGGAGCGGGAGTCGCAGCGCCTGCTCGGACTGTGGAAGCGGTTGCAGGCGGCTAGCCCGGCCTCGGTGTTGAATCGTGGATTTGCGATCGTGCGAAACGCGGAAGGCCGCGCGATCACGCGGGCGGCGGAGTTTAAAGCCGGGCAACGTGTCGAGATTGAGCTCGGTGACGGGCGCGGCGCGGCGCGGGTGGAGTAGGGCGGATGGGGGCGCTCAAGGCACGCGGACGAAGCCGGCGTCCGGGGCGGCGAATTTGTAGGTGAGCGGCTTGCCGGGGCCGGACTCGTAGTTGGAGCGCAGGAGAAAGCCGCCGTCGGGGGACTTTTCGACGGCGAAGGCGGAACCGTCGCCGGACCACGGGTCGGCGGGGGGCGTGGCATCGGATTAGCCGAGGGCGCGGAGGCGGAGCTGCACGGCGGCTTGGAGCATGGTGGATTGCGTTGCGGAGTTATGAAGGTAGCGGGCGACCTTGCCGATTGCAGGCATGGCGAGGGCGAGGATAGGATCGACGCCGGGTGCGGCGGACGCGGAGAGGTCGGCGGGGTAGCCGGGGGAGTTGGCGACGGCGAGCTGTTGGTCGATGCCGGACTGGTAGCGGGCGAGAAGGTCGCGAGCGTAGCCGTCCACTCCCTCGGGGTGGGCGCGGGCAGCGGCGAGGGTTTGACGGAGAGCGGCGAGGTCGGCGTCTTTGCCGCCCATGGAATCGAAGACGGCAAAGAATTCGCGGAGCCGGAGGGCGGCGGATTTTTGGGGGACGATGCGTTTTGACTCGAGGTGGATGACAGCCTCGCGGGCGTCTTGGCGGATGACGGCGAGACGTTTCTCGAAATCGAGCGAGACGAGTTCGACACCCTCTACCGTGGAGCCGAGGCGAAGGGTAAAGGATTCCCCGTTGCGGGTGTTTTCGAGGGAGATGCGCAGCTCGCCTTCGCCGAGGTTGGCGAGGCCGCTGAGGCGGAGGTGGCGGGTGAAATCGGCTTCGGGGGAAATGGAATCGGGTTCGT
>Ga0209550_10001239_pt1 | contig 24630 bp, 26 predicted proteins | sample LauGreSuBDMM15SN_2_FD_187567 | JGI IMG/M metagenome (GOLD analysis project Ga0209550, IMG submission 187567) | Freshwater lake microbial communities from Lake Michigan, USA - Su13.BD.MM15.SN (SPAdes) (version 5) | ecosystem: Environmental > Aquatic > Freshwater > Lake | place: Lake Michigan... | reverse complement strand
CAGCAAATACAGGTGGTGGTGGCGGCGGCGGCCGAAGTGGTTCTGGGGGAAATGGCGGATCCGGCATTGTCATTGTTCGCTATGCCTCTGGATTGACTCAGCTACCCACCCCGCAATTAGTTACGGCCAGCCCTACACCAAACGACACAACATCCATTGATGTTTCATGGTCACCAGACGCAAATGCATCGTCTTACACAATTCAGATATTTGATAATTCCATCTCAACTCTCGTCTGCACGGTGAGCGGCATTTCCGCTTCCCTTTTCCTCGTCGATGAAACACTGTGTCCTACTTTTTCCAATAGCACCGGCTATCAAGTAACAGTCACTGCAATTGGGGACAACATCTCTTACATTGATTCATTACCCAGCACGCCAGTCGCTGTGACCACTCAAACTCCTACGACCACTACCACCACTACCACTACCACTACCACTACCACTACCACTACCACTACCACTACAACCACTACAACCACTACAACAACGACATCGTCGACAACAACAACAACAACTGTGCCAGCACAAACAACAACGACATCGTCGACAACAACAACAACTGTGCCAGCACAAACAACAACGACATCGTCGACAACAACAACAACAACAACTGTGCCAGCACAAACAACAACGACATCGTCGACATCAACAACAACTGCCCCGATATCTGTAGCGCCAGCCAGTGAGGACGCCACTGAAACTGAGTCGTCAGGAAACATAGCGCCAACTGGGCAAGCAACTATTACCAGCATCGCCCCAAAATCGACTGATCAACTCAATATAAGTAAAGACCCAATAGTAGTTAAGTCCCCGACATCGGCAACGACGACGACAACGACGTTGTCTCAACCTGTCTTGAGTTCTACAGCTTCAACAATTGCAGCTGCGAGAATTAAAAATTCTGCTTTACCTAAAGCTCCAATCATCAATCAAGTAGAGCCTGGTGAGAGCTCTATCCTGATTGATGGAACTTCATCAACCCCAAACATAAGCCGTGTAAACAACGAAGTTGTCATCACATCAGAAGCCATTACTGTCTCAATATCGGGCGTGAATCAATTAGGAGAAACCACCCCACTTGACTCAGATGGATCCCTACATCTTCAAAATGGTGATCGCGTCAAGATCGCAGTAGACGGACTCACACCGCGCTCAGCCGTAGATGTATGGCTATTTTCCACCCCAACTAAACTTGGCACTGCAAATGTTCAAGACAATGGCAAGGTTGTTGCAACATTCACCCTGCCAAGCAAAATTGAGAGTGGTTCACACCGCCTCGCCCTAGTTGCGAAATTGCCAAATGGGAAATCTGCAAACATTGCTCTTGGTATACGTATTGGAGATGTCGAGCAAACCTCAACGCTCACACGCTTCATCATTGCCATACCTATTGCCATTTCTGTCATGGCAGGTCTCGCGCTTCCTAATCAAGTGCGCCGGCGTAAGCGCCGCTCTGCTTTGACCTAGCCAATAGACGCTGAAACGGTGGCGCTCTCACCTCTTAGTCCGTACACTTTGATTATCTATGCGTGAACTTTTCAACGACTTCGCACAATGGCATCAGCGAGGGTTACGTGTTGCTGTCGCGCGAGTAATTGATGTTGAAGGCTCCGGCCCGCGTGAGCCAGGAGCCGCCATGGCTGTTGCGGAAAACGGTGAAGTGGTGGGCTCAGTCAGTGGTGGTTGTGTTGAAGGTGCAGTGGTGAGTGAAGCCCTTGCTATTTTGGCTGGCGAAAAATCTGCAGGCATCATCACCTTTGGCTATTCAGACGATGAAGCCTTTGCTGTTGGTCTCACTTGTGGCGGCATCATTCATCTCTTCATACAACCACTCGATGAGTATCTTGCAAATTCATCTGTGCAGGCACTTGCCGAGCGAACAAAACAGCAAACTCCTGTTGGACTCGCAACAATTATTGAAGGCCCGCATGTTGGATCATGGCTCATTGTTTCTCCACAACTCCCCCCAATGGGTTCGCTCGGCAATATTGAACTAGACCGCATTGTTGCTCGTGACACGCTCGGTGAACTTGAGGCTGGCACAACGGGCGTTCGGCATTATGGCGCCGATGGTCAAACAACCCCTGAAGACCTTGACGACACGCCCATGGTGAAAATATTTGTGGAAAGTTTTGCACCGCCTCCACACATGTGGATTTTTGGTGCGGTCGACTTCACCGCAGCACTTGCCCGAGTAGCAAAAATTCTTGGTTACCGCGTCACCGTTTGTGATGCACGAGAGGTGTTCGCTACTCGACGACGTTTCCCCATGGCCGATGAGGTTGTAGTTACCTGGCCAAACGCTTATTTTGAAAGTTACGGCAAGTCACTCACTGCGCGCGATGCGGTATGTGTTCTTACACACGATGCAAAATTTGATGTGCCTGCTATTCAAGGTGCATTAAGCACAAAAGCTGGGTACATCGGGGTGATGGGCTCGCGCAAAACTCACACAAAACGAATTGAACGACTCGCCATTGCAGGGGTCACCTCGCCCACCGACCTCACTCGCCTCATGTCACCAATAGGCCTTGACCTTGGTGCCAGAACACCTGAAGAAACCGCTATTTCCATTTGTGCAGAAATTATTGCGCAGCGCACCGGGCGCCAATCGCCGTCGTTAAAAGACGCCAGCGGTCCTATTCACTGACAGAAGCGAAACTTCTGGATTCCCAAATTTAACACGTGGAATTTGTTTCCAGTTGATGCGACCAAGACGCACACCTAAATTTTCACGTGCCGAATGCAGCACCGCATCACCCACCCCGAGGTACATCATGGTGTGACCCGGATACCAAACGACGTCACCAGGCAGAGCATCTTTTTGTTCTACATCGCGAGAAGATTCCCATTGCCGTTTCGATTGCAGCGGTAAAGCAATTCCTACTTTTTTCCATGCATAGGCAACGAGCCCGGAACAGTCGAGTCCTTTTTTCGGATTATCAGAACCATATTCGTAGCCAACACCCAATGTTGTCAGACCAGCAATGAGTGCCATCTGGTGTTTTAACGATGCCTGCGACCAGGCTTCCAACATTGCTGCACGCGACTCGTTAACGCGAGCAGCTACACGAGTTACTAATGCCGCGCGAGTAATTTGAAATTGAGCAAAATTTTCTGCAGTTGGTACTTCAATAAAAGTGGCAATTGAAATCAGTGCTTCCCCTGCAATAGTTTTCGCTGCATCGAATCGCGGACGTGCATCTTTTGTGAGTAACTGCGGTTCGCGCCATGTGGTTTGCACTACTGCTGGCGGCACCACAACTGCAGTACCTGCAGCATGTGTGGCGGAACTTGAACCCACCACTAAGGCGCAGGCAACGATCGCAACAACCATTGCGCGTTTCCCTCCGCGGGCGAGAGAAATCCCCCCGAAATGGATGCGACGAGAATGTGACATAAGGACCTCCCACACCGTAGTGATAAATTGCGGTGTGACCTCGCCTCAACATCTGCCGGCTACCACCGTGGCTGTCTTGCTTGCCGCTGGAGCGGGCAGCAGGTTCACAGGGAGCACCCACAAGTTGCACAGCCTTCTGCGTGGCCAAAGTGTGCTCTCCCACGCCGTCAGATCGGTCGTAGAGGCTGGGTTCAGCCACATATTTGTGGTGTGGGGTGCAGTTGAGCCTCTCACCGATGTCACCTCTCATCCTCACGTCACCTTGGTCTATAACCCAGAGTGGCAAACCGGCCAGGCCAGTTCGCTGCAGGCAGGTATTCACGCAGCACACACGGTAGGAGCTATTGCGATGGTGGTGGGGCTGGGCGACCAACCCTTTGTCAGGCCAGCCGATTGGGTCGCTGTGGCCTCCTCAGGCTCCCCCATTGCTCAGGCCCTATACGTGCAACCAGATGGTCAGAAAACACCCGGAAACCCCGTGCGCCTCGCCACCGAGGTGTGGCCGCTACTACCAACCCACGGAGATTTAGGGGCACGAAATCTCATCAGCAGTCGCCCCGAACTCGTAGAGCAAGTACTCTGCTCGGGGTCACCTTTTGATATCGACACGATTGAGGATCTCAACCAATGGAACTAAATCATCACTTCACCGTCAATGTGCCCGTCGCCGAGGCATGGAAAATTCTCACCAACGTTGAGCTCATTGCACCCTGCCTGCCAGGAGCACAGTTGCAAGAAGTTGAAGGCGACACCTACCGCGGAGTGGTGAAGGTAAAAGTTGGACCCATTCAGGCACAGTTCAAAGGCCAAGCTTCTTTTCTTGAGCGCAACGATGTTGACCACAAAGCCGTGCTGAAAGGTGAAGGTCGTGACACCGGCGGAAAAGGAAATGCATCTGCACTCATTACCGCACAACTCACCAGCATTTCTCCCACCAGCACAAAAGTTGAAGTGAACACCGACCTTGCCGTTACTGGCAAAGTTGCTCAGTTTGGTCGCGGCGCAATGGCCGACATTAGCGACAAATTGCTTGCTCAGTTTTCACAAAACCTCAACACGCTCATTTCTGAAATTCCGAGCGACACGCCAGCAGCACCTGCAGCAGAAGTTGCCGAGCCAACTACATCAGCCGAGCCTGTTGTGCGCAAAATTGATTCCCCTGAAGCAGTTCCCCTTAACTTGCTCGATGCAGCAGGCTCCACAATGCTGAAGCGTGCTCTTCCTGTCATTGCAGGAATTGCTGTACTCATTATCGTCCTTATTGCAGTGCTCTAAAAGATCTACTGAATTTTTTCGTGGCATCACCCGCCGATATTGAGCGCGTGACAGAACTCTTGGGGAGATCTCCGCAGGGCGACTTTGAAGTAGTCGTGCGGGGCGGTAACGGCGACCCAATTGTTGTTCAAAATGCGCCCCTCCTTTTCGATGGAACGCCCATGCCCACATTGTTTTGGTTGGTAGGAAAAATGGAATACGTCGCCGTCGCACGGCTTGAATCGATAGGTGGGGTCGACCAGTCTGAGGCTGAAATTGCCGAAGAAGACATTGCTTCAGCGCATCTGCGCTACCAAGTGTTACGCGACTCACTATTGCCACCACAACACACGGGGCCAAAACCAAGTGGCGGTGTTGCAGGCACACGTCGTGGAGTGAAGTGTCTTCACGCCCACTACGCATGGTTTCTTGCAGGTGGAGACGACCCTGTAGGACGATGGGTTGCAGAGCACTTATGATCGGCGTCATCGATATTGGAAGCAACTCTACAAATTTGCTCATTTCGCACAATGGCAGCACGCTTGTGCGCGAACAGAAAATTACTCGCCTTGGTACTGGCGTACTGCGCACGAAAATGCTTTCTGCGGAGTCAATGGAAAACACTCTGCAGCAATTGCGTTATTACTCTTCTGTGCTCACTGAGCATGACGTTAAAAATATCCATGTGGTCGCAACCGCAGCAGTACGCCATGCCGGCAATGGAACAGAGTTTCTTGCAGATGTGGAATCAATAGTTGGAGTCACTCCTCGCCTCATTTCAGGCGAAGAAGAGGGTCGCTTATCTTTTATTGGGGCCCAACAGCAGCTTCCCTTGCCGAATAACCCACAGTTGATTGCCGTATTTGACATTGGCGGAGGCTCCACCGAAATTGCCGTGGGACACCCAACTAGTGCTCCCCGCGTTGTCAGCATTCCCTACGGCGCACGAAGCCTCACGGAGAAGGAAATTCACTCCGATCCGCCGCGGCCCGAGGAACTCACGAACGCCATCGGCGTCATTGTTGATGAAATTGATGATGTTTTACGAGAGATTCCCGAGCTTGCTGACTGCGATGAAATCATCGGCGTTGCCGGAACCATTGTCACTATTGCCATGGTTGAACTTGGGCTCACACAATTTGATGTGCAAAAACTTCACGGCTTTGCGCTCACCCGCGATGCTGCTGAAGATGTCTTTCGCACTCTTGCCACAGAGGCTCTGCGCGATCGACTCTTTAACCCTGGCCTCAACGCCGACCGTGCCGATGTCATTGTGGGCGGCTGCTGCGCACTCGTTGCAATCATGCGCAAACTTCAACGGTCGCATATCATTATTTCAACGGCATCTCTTCTCGATGGAGTGGTCGCTACCGAAACATCATGAACCAGCATCCCGCAAGATCCAGCTCAGGCTCACTCGCGAACTCTGGTTTGCGTCTATATGGGTCGCGCGTCGTTCTGCGGCCATTAGTAGCCGAAGATTTCGCGGCGTGGAGTGAAGTGCGTCGGCGTAACGGCGATTGGCTCACCCGCTGGGAACCCGCTCGCCCCATTAATCAGCCCGACCCAGCACTCGACCGCGACATTTTTTCTGCGCGTTGCAATATTCGCGAACGCGAACGCCAATCGGGAAACTCATATGCTTTCGGCCTCTTTGTCGACAATGTTTTTGCTGGAGAAGTAAACATCAACAACGTGATGCGTGGAGCCATGCAATGCGGAACAATTGGCTACTGGATCGACCAAGCACGAGCAGGGAAAAGTTACGTTGCAGAGTCTGTTGTTGTTCTCTTGAAATTTGCGTTTGACGAACTGCATTTGCATCGCATTGAAATTTGTATCATTCCGCACAACACAAACAGTTTGCGTATCGCTGAAAAACTAGAACTACGTAACGAAGGAACCGCAGAACGCTATTTAGAGATCAACGGGTTATGGGAAGACCATCATCGGTTTGCACTCACCCTAGAAGAATGGGACCAGCGTCGCGAGGCGCTTAGTCGGCAATGGCTCGCAGCGCAATAGCGCGCTGTTTACGAACTACCGAACGCCTTTTCCAATCTTTCGTTTTCCAGTGCTTCAAAGGACCACTGCTTTTGCGAATTGCACGTTCCTTATCGTGGTGGGCTTCCACACGCCACGACTTGCCGGGTTCATGAATGTCTTCTGCCGGAATTCCTTGGCTCACCAACTCTGCCACTACGTCGAGCGCCGCATGTATTCGATGCCGCTCATTATGAGCGTGGGCACGCAACTCAACGCGTGGGGGCGGCACAGTTTCTTGACTGTGATGACGCTTACTCATCGGGTCTCCTCTCGGGTATTCCAATTGCAAAGCTTCCCTTGAGGGCCACCATACGCTCGTTGCTGGAATATGTGAAGGACCGTTTATTGATTTAACGAATAATGACAAAAGTTTTGACTGACTGGCCCCAACGCGCGAACCAGCGCAGGTCTTCGGTTGGTATATAAATACTCAGTGCTTGCATTTGGCTTGTGCCATAGGCATCGGGGCCGTATGTGTCGACACATACCCCAGAGGCGTCACACTGTGCAGGAATACTTAAAACTGAGGTGGCAACTTTGCCAGTTTTACTTTGAGCTTCGAACAAAAGTCCATTATTTAGAATTGCCAGAGAAAAACTTCCGAGTGTGGGGGCCACCTCGGGTGCCACTACAGCCATGCTGCGTTTCACTTTGTTGCTCGCTTCAATTGCGAATAATCGGCGCGAACTACGCGAATACACAATGCGCATACCGCGTCCACTATTTGCAGGAGCAGTAGTTTCCCCAACCGAGAAGGTACGCGCAAAAGGAACATTGGTGTATTGAGGCTGCACTGCCACGCCACAACTCCCCTTGCGCATGAAATACATGCGTGCCGCGTTAGCAGTGACACGACACACCCCACTGGAATCTGCAGAGACCTGCCACTGGCCACCGATGGTTGCCTCAGTTGAACGTGCAAGAGTATTCAGCAATACTTTTTGACCTGTCACTAATGGCTTTGGGCTCATTGCAAGTGAAGGCACAGACCAATCACTTCTGCCATTAGCCGTTTGGCGCCGTACCCGAACCACATACTTTTCGCTGTTATCTAGGCCCTTCAGCACTACTTCCCCAGCAGCATCGTTGACCTTGATTGTGCGGAATGGATTTTTTGCACCACTCCCACTGACTTGAATGGTATTTATTCCCGATGTTGAGCCCCCGCTACAACCAGGGTCCCACGACACCACGAGACCTTCATTTTTTGGAGTGCTTACCAACGCATTTGGTGTTCCTGGAGCAGCGGTTCCGACGGCAGAAATGTCGACCACATTTAAAAGCAGATTAGGCGAACCTGTTCCTGCGTTTTTTACAACATTTGCAGTGGCTCTTGCCTTGATGGCATCTTCAATTGAAACTGGGCATGCGTTGGGGAATTGTTGCGCAAGTAAAGCGGCATACCCTGCAACCAGAGGCGACGCCATGGAAGTTCCCGTTTCATAATGGGTTTCCGTATCGGAATCACTTCCCGCCGACAACACACGCACACCGGGTGCAAATAAGTCGAGACATGTTCCATAATTCGAGCCAATGGATCCATTATTGAATCGATCATCTTGGCTATTGACCGCACCGACGTTGAGAGCTTCAGGCAAATGTCCAGGAGACGTTTGACAAGCATCCTTCCCATCATTCCCAGCAGCCACAACAGGAACAATGCCATCGTTGTAGAGGTCACGCACCGCATCGTCCATGGGCAGCGAGTTATCGTCGGCATTCACGCCCAAACTGAGATTTGCCACGGCAAGTACACCACTTCGATGATGATGTAGCACCCAGTCGATACCCGCAACCACTCCTTCAACATCACCGTCACCATCACAGTTCAACACCCGCACGGCAATGACTATTGCTTTTTTTGCAACGCCAAAGGTGGTACCGGCAGCAGAAGCTGCTGTATGAGTTCCGTGCCCATCACAATCTGATGCGGGCGAACTCGGCGAGCCACTTTCATCATTTCCCACCACGTCTACACCGGCAATGACGCGCCCCACTAAATCCACATGGGTTGCCCTTACCCCAGTGTCAATCATGTAGATTTGTACGCCTTCGCCCGTTGCAGGCGAGCTAAACCGATCATCAATTGGTAAAGCTCTTTGATCAATGCGGTCAAGTTGATACGGCGCACCGAGCTGAATTGGTGGAATTTCTCTTTTGTGCACTTCCACATTTTTAGTTACACGTTTTACTCGCGTATCACGTCTTAAGGTCTTCGCTGCAGCATCACTTATGTCAGTAGCAAAACCACCTAATGCATACCTGAAAATGTTGAACCTTTTCGCCCCTAAATTCTTACTTGCCGCAACAACATCATCAATGTCACTGCGGTGATGCAACGTAACGATGTAGGAACGTTTCAATACAGATGCTTGTGCCTGAGGTACCGACACGACCGATATGCCCAAGCCAATAGACAGCGATATCACGATGGCGTATCGCAACATTTTTCGCATACGTATTTCTACTTTTTAGAAATTTTTGCTTGAAGGGCTGCAAGACGCTCGGCAAACCATGGCTGGCGAGTGCTCCACACCTGTGGCTCAATTTCTCGTTTCACGGCATCGCTGTGGGCATCAATGGCCGACATTGCTTGAATGGTTTCCTTAGTGACTTTCAAAAGCTCACGTGGAGCGGTTGCGGCGCGAGCTGCCATTTCATGAGCAGTCTTCAGCAGTACGTCATCGTCGACACACTTCCACACAAGGCCCACTCGCTCAGCTTCAGCACCGTCGAGAATTTCACCGAATATGACTGTGGCCATTGTTGCTTGCGGGCCAGCAATGCGGCGCAGCATCCATGTGTGCCCACCACCGGGGTGAATTCCTATTTGCAAGAAACGCGTATCGAACTTCGCACGTCGTGCCGCAATGCGCACATCGCAACCCAATGCCAGGTTCATTCCTGCACCCACCGCTGCACCGTTGACAGCGGCAATGGTAGGAAGTGGACTGCGCGCAATGCGCAAAAACCCTTCATAAATATTCGACAAACTTTCTGGTGTTGCCGTTGCAAGGTTTCCTAAGTTTGCGCCAGCACAAAAGGCAGGGGCAGCACCTGTGACCACAATTGCACCAATGGCCGAATCGTTCTCGACATCATCCATGGCAGCCAATATGTCGGCCACCATTGGCGCGGTGAGCGTATTGCGCTCGGTGGGATTATTCAAGGTAAGCGTTGCAACTCCATCTGATTTTTCAACTACAACAAGACTCATGTCACTATTCTGTCACGGCAACAGATCATCTCCCACTTCCATAACTTCCCTTTTGCGTGACAGTATGGAGACATGTCAGATTCCGTTGTCCTTCTTGAAGTTTCCGAGCGCATTGCCACCATTACGCTCAATAGGCCAGGTGCACGTAACGCCCTCAGCAGCGAGGTTCTCAGGCTTCTCGCCGAGCTCATGAAAGAAGCCGACGCACGTGAAGATGTTGATGTCATCATCCTCACGGGTGCCGATCCGGCCTTCACCGCGGGCCTTGACCTCAAAGAACTTGGTGACGCCTCAAGCAACTTGCTTGGTGGAACAGGTGCCGACGGCACGCCAAATGCCGACGGTGTACGCGGACCATTTCCAAAATTGGTTAAGCCGCTCATTGGCGCCATCAATGGCGTAGCCGTTACCGGCGGTTTTGAACTGGCTCTCAACTGCGACTTTCTCATCGCGTCCGAAAATGCAAAATTCGGCGACACCCATGCTCGCGTAGGCGTAATGCCTGGCTGGGGGCTCTCTGTTCTCTTGCCAGAAGCCATTGGTGTTCGCCGAGCACGCGAAATGAGCTTCACCGGGAACTTCATGGATGCAAATGAAGCCTACGAATACGGTCTCGTGAATCACGTGGTACCACATGCGGAACTCATGCCCTTCACCCGCAAAATTGCACTCGATATTATTGGCAACGAGCAAAGTGGTGTGCAAACCATCCGTAATACTTATTCCCTCACGACCACTAATGCCGATGCCTGGTCAACTGAGGCAGCAGAAGCGAAGGCTTGGCGCAAGCGTTCCTTTAGCGCCGATGCAGTTGCCGAACGCCGCGACAAAATTATGCAGCGCGGTCGTCAACAATGAATGAATCGGTTCTTTTCCAGCACAACGTTCTGGTTGTTAACCAAAAAGCAAAACTTATTGAACTAACAAACCAGTATTCAGTTTTTGATGCCGATGGAAACACTGTCGGACATGTGAATCAGGTCGGACAAAGCAACGTCAAAAAACTTCTTCGACTCATTAGTTCTGTAGATCAATTCCTTACACACCATTTTGACATCACCGATGCCAGCGATGCTCTCGTCATGTCAATTACACGACCCGCAAAGCTATTCAAGAGCACTGTTCTTATTAACGACTCAACAGGCGCCGAACTTGGGCGTATTGTGCAAGAAAATGTTTTTGGAAAAATTCACTTTGCACTGGAAGTTGGTGGCTTAAAGATTGGCGCAATCAAGGCCGAGAATTGGCGAGCATGGAACTTCTCTATTGAAGATGCCGATGGACGTGAAGTGGCTCGAATTACCAAAAAGTTTGCTGGTCTTGCTCGCGAAATGTTCACCACTGCAGATAGCTACGTAGTCGAGATCCACGAGAATCTCAGCCAACCGCTTCATTCGCTCGTCATTGCGGCAGCTCTCAGTATTGACACGGCACTCAAACAAGATTCAAGACTTTAAGTTTGAGTATTAACGGTTACGTTCTACCTCGGCATGAACCTCTATGCCGCCGCGAGGGCGTTGCGTGAGGGCCACACGAACAAACTCTGGTTGCACTGTGGTCATAATTTCATCGGCAATTTCAGCAGCTAATGCTTCTGCAAATACAGCACGATCGCGAAACTTCCACAAATAGAGTTTTAAAGATTTTGACTCGACACACGACTTACGTGGACGATACTCAATGACCACTGCCGACACATCGGGCTGCGCAGTAACTGGGCACACCGAACTCAACTCATCGGTGGTGAAACGTACAAGAGTGACGTGTTCCGGCGCAGGAAACACCTCAACATGTTCAATGGGATGGCGAACGGTTTGACCGAGAACAGTGAGTTCCATAGTTCAATGCTAACGCCACTTATTGCGCGGGCAAGAGTGAACTTAAGGCAATTTGTGGGCGTGGCCCCACATGTGAAATGACCTCTGCAGATGCAATATGACCAAGCGTCGCACAAGTATGCAAGTCCCTACCACGGGTGTACCCATAGAGAAAACCTGCCGCATAGAGGTCGCCTGCACCGGTGGTATCGACCACCTGGTCGACGGGTTGTGCTGCTACTTCCACCACCCCATCTTTGGTGACAACAACCGACCCAAGCTCACCACGAGTGATGGCAGCAACAACGCAGTCTTGGCGTAATTGCGTCACAGCAAACTCAAAGGTGTCGGTTTCATAGAGCGCTAAAAGCTCTGCTTCGTTTCCGAAAAGAATATCTATTTTATCGGAAATGAGGGCACGGAAATCGGCGCGATGGCGGTCGACGCAAAATGAATCGCTGAGGGTCAGCGACACTTGCCTGTTGTGTTGGTGCGCAATTTCAGCAGCAGCACGAAAGGCGACTTTTGCCTCTGGCTGATCGTACAAATAACCTTCTAGGTACAAAACTGCACCTGCGGCAATTGCTGCAGCATCAAGATCGGCAGGAGTGAGCAAGGAAGAAATACCAAGGAACGTGTTCATAGTGCGCTGAGCATCGGGCGTCACCGCAATAATGCACCGCCCCGTTGGAACCGAGCTTCCGCTTGCCGGGCGCTTGAAGTCGACTCCAACCGCCTGCATATCTTTGGAAAAAGTATCACCCAAAGCATCTTGTGCAACTTTTCCAATAAAAGCAGCACGCCCGCCGAAGCTTGCAATGCCACACATGGTGTTTGCTGCAGACCCTCCACTCATTTCAACGCCACCTTGCAAGGCTTCATACAGTGAAACTGCCCTGTCGGTATCTACTAACGCCATTGAACCCTTAGCAAGTTGCTGTTGTTCTAAAAAAGCATCATCAGTTTGGGCAATGACATCGACCAAGGCATTACCCAAACCAACTACGTCGTATGAAATTCCGGGGTTGCTGGTGTGGTCACGGGGAACAAAAATGATGTCTGACACGGTCACTCACCGTAGTACCCCACAGACCTATTGACCACTAACGTCCTACAGATGGAGAACAGCACTTCCCCCCATCTTGCACAGCCATTCCGACTACCGCGCCACATTGTTCCGACCCGTTATGACCTACAGCTCACGCCACATCTTGCTCAGGCCGTATTCGATGGAACGGTTGTCATTGCCGCAAATGTGTTGGCACAAGCACCAGAAATAGTGCTGAATACCAAGGCTCTCACTATTCACCACGTGCAGGTGAATGGCGTTGAAGCTCCTTTTTCCCTCCACAGCGAAACCGAACGTCTGGTCATTGCCCCGAGTGCAGCCGTTGAACCCGGAGCCGCAACTATTTCTATTTCATTTTCTGGAGTGCTCAACGACTCCTTACGTGGTTTTTATCGTTCTACCTACATTGACGAAGATGGCGCAGAGCAAGTAATTGCAGCAACACAAATGCAGTCAACCGATTGTCGACAGGCCTTTCCCTGCTGGGATGAGCCCGATTTCAAAGCCGTCTTCAGCATCACCTTGGTTGTCGAAGACCATCACTTAGCAATCTCCAATGGTGCTGAAGTGAGCCGCCAATCTGTCTCTTCTGGCCGCACTGCAGTGCGCTTTGCCGACACCATGTCGATGTCTACCTACATTGTTGCATTTATTGTTGGCCCGCTTGAAGCCACGCAACCCATTGATGTAGACGGAACACCTTTACGCATTGTTCACGTGCCAGGTAAATCACACCTCACTGATTTTGGAAAAAGAGTTGGTGCCTTTTCACTGAAGTGGTTCCAAGATTATTACGGCATTCGCTATCCCGCAGCAAAACTTGATCTTGTTGCCATGCCCGACTTCGCTGCAGGCGCAATGGAAAACATCGGGTGTATTACATTCCGAGAAGTACTACTGCTTGTTGACCCCGAAAAAAGCACTCAAATGGAACAGCAATTAGTGGCAGATGTTGTCTCACACGAAAACGCTCATATGTGGTTTGGCGACCTCGTCACCATGAAGTGGTGGAATGGAATTTGGCTGAACGAAGCATTCGCCACATTTATGGAAGTGGCCGCAGTCGATGCCTTCGCGCCGCAATGGAAGAGATGGACATCATTTGGCCTCGAGCGAAGTGCTGCTTTTGAAGTTGACTCACTTGCCAGCACACGCCCCGTGGAATTTCCCGTCGAGTCACCCAACGATTGCGAAGGCATGTTCGACGTGCTCACGTATCAAAAGGGCGGCGCGCTCTTACGCATGCTCGAGATGTACCTTGGCCAAGAAGAGTTTCGTGCTGGCGTCAGCAAATATTTGCGCGCCCATGCCTATAGCAATACCGAGACAAATGACCTATGGGATTCCATAGAAGCAAGCATCAAAGAACATGACGGTGATGCGCCAGTGCGAGCACTTATGGATTCATGGATCTGGCAGCCCGGGTATCCCCTTGTTTCAGCATCACTGCGAAATAACCAACTGCACCTGAAGCAGCAGCGCTTTTCCTTCGACAACACCGCATACGACACATTGTGGATTACACCTATCCATTTACGCAACGGACAATCGCCTGCAGACAGTGCGGAATCGAAAGTGCTTTTATTAACTGCAGAAATGCTCGTCAATTTGCCCCATCCAAATGACCCAATTGTCGTCAACGCACAAGGGCATGGTTTCTATCGAGTTGCCTATTCACCTGAACTACTGCAACGACTGAATGCATCTACTATTCGCGGGCTCAGCGTTATTGAGCGATACAACTTGGTCGACGACTCGTGGAACTCAGTTGTTGCCGGACGCCTTGAGGCAATTGACTTTCTTAATTTTGTGAGTGGCTTTACCGAGGAGCGAGATCTTGCCGTTTGGCAGGCCATCGCCATTGGCATTCGTGGCTGCGGTCGACTTTTGCCAGGCCACCAACAGGGCCCTATTCAACAACGCATTGCTGCTCTGGCCGGACCCGCATTGAACGACATTGGGTGGGAACCCATGGCGAAAGAAGACGACCTGCGTGGCAAATTGCGTGGCTTGCTCATTATTCTTCTTGCCTGCGATGCAGGCGATGCGGTTGCTCAAAATGCTGCACGTGACTATTTTGCACAGGCTGAAGCGGGGCAATATGTACACCCTGAAGTGGCGGCGGCCGCAACAACAGTGGTTGCTTCCACCGGTGGCGAAAAAGAATTTGAGTTCTTCATTGATCGATTCAAAAATGGAGCACTTCCACAAGACCAGGAACGCGCACTTTATGCTCTTGCCGACTTTCAGTCTCCCGAACTCATTAGCCGTGCATGTGCATTTGCGTTTTCACCTGAAGTGAAAACACAAGACGCTCCCTTTCTTTTGAGTCGCATTATGAACAATCGCGAACACGGAGAAATTGCATGGAACATTGTTCGCGAACGCTGGAGCGAGGCAAATGCAGCTTTCCCCGTGAGCACCATTGTGCGTATGGTCTCGCCTGTACGAATACTCAATACCCCACAGTTGCAGGCAAGCGCAGCAGAGTTTTTTGAAACTCACCCCATTCCACAATCGGCAAAAATGCTCGAGCAAATTTTGGAACGACAAAGAGTGAATACAGCTCTGCGTCAACGCGAAGAGACCCGCCTATTCGCGGCGCTTAACGCCACAGTCAATTCATAATTTACGTGACGTTTTAGCGCGAAGCAGTTGCGACTAATTCCCCTTTAACAAACATGCCTTGCATATCGCGTTTCAAGAATTTACCCGCAGCATTTCGCGGCAATGCCTCTTTCATCACAATGACATGTGCAGGAATTTTGTAATTGGCAATTTTCCCATCGAGAAATGCCCAAATGTCTTCAGGTGTGAGCTCCACGCCATCGTTCGGCAAAATAGCAACCGCTACTTCTTCGCCTAAACGCTCATGGGGCACCCCGAAGACGGCAACTTCATGCACTTTGGGGTGCTCATAAATGGCGCTTTCCACTTCAGCACAGAAAATATTTTCGCCACCGCGGAGAATCATGTCTTTCACACGATCTTCCACGTATACGAACCCATCTTCGTCAACACGACCAATGTCGCCAGAGCGCAGCCAGCCATCAACAATGGTTTCATCTGTGGCGTCGGGGCGATTCCAGTATCCACGAATGAGGGTTGGACCAAAAAACCAAATTTCGCCACTCTTGCCAACTGGTAGAGGGCGCAACTGCTCATCGCGCACTTCTAGTTTCATTGGCAAACATGTGCGACCCGTACTTGTGGGGTGCGTGATGTAGTCGGCTCCCCTGTTGCCTGGGCCAAATGCGTTCGTTTCCGTCATTCCATAGCCCAATTGTGGGCCGCCACGTTTAAAACTTTTTGCAACTTTGTCTACAAGAGCAGCAGGAGCTGGCGCCCCACCGCCGCCAATTGCTCTCATGCTCGACATATCGAACTCGCTAAAACGTGGGTGGTTGACGAGGTCCCAACTTTGTGTGGGGACACCAACAAAGTTCGTTACTTTCTCGCGTGAAATAAGTTCAAGAGCTTTTTCCGCATCCCATTTGTACATGATGACCAGCTTCAAACCAGCAACCCAACAGCTCATCATGACTGGTATGCAACCAGTGACATGAAAGAGCGGCACGATGAGAATGAAGCTTGTTGGCAATGCATTCGGATCTGGTTTTGTTCCTTCGCGAAGATTGTCGACCGCAACACGCAATGAGAAGCCCATGAGCGCCGAAATAATGGCGCGATGAGTTGAAACGGCACCCTTTGGTCGCCCCGTGGTTCCTGAGGTGTACAAAATGGTGGCGTCGTCGTCGGGGGAAATGTCGGCACCGGGGTGCGCACTTCCTAATGGCAAATCTTTTTCCCATTGTTCAACACCAGCAAGCACATCATGTTCGGCGCGAACGACCAACATGGCAATGTTTTGTTTTTGACAATACGAATACGCCATAGCAAGTCGTTGGTCGTCACATATGAGTACCTTTGACCCTGAGTCTTCAAGAGCGAACTCCATCTCATCGGCGGTCCACCATGAGTTCATAGATACCGACACTGCACCAACAGAAATAATGGCTGCAAATGACATCACCCACTCTGGGTAATTTCGCATCGCCACCGCGACGCGATCGCCTTTTTTGATGCCATAGGTATTGACCAATAGGAAACTCAGAGCATCAACTTGTTGCATTGCTTCTGTGAAGTTCACACGTTCGTCTTCATAAACCAAAAATGGTTTTTCGCCATGTTGACGAGCGGCCCCAAATACATAGCCCAAATGCGGCGGCGCATTTTTAAACACCTGCATAGTGATGCCATTTACTGAAGCATCAATTAACTCCAATGGTTGGCCTGGCGCTGTTAGTGCAGCACTTGCTTCATCCCACGTATTTCCCATGTCACCCTCCACCCCGATGGAATGAGGATAGCCGCCAAAGAAGTTCTAGGCGGCGCGGTAATAGTTGTGGCGATAACCACGATTGATGTGCTGCTGGCGAATTTGCACCAACATGTAGCAGTAACCAACAAGGCTCAAAAAAGCTGCACCAAAAAGAAGTGTCATCAAGCTTGAACCGGTGGTGAATGCAAGAAAGAGCGATACACCATTCACGCTGAGAATTCCGTAGAGCACATTGGTGCGACGACGGCGCAACATTTCACGGCCCGACATTGGGGCAAAACCCACCTGACCATTCACAGGGCGCGGCATGCCTTGTGATGCAGTGTGATGATGCGAACGGCCACCGTTAGCAGAAGGAATTGGCGCCACTCCGAGGCTGGCGCGTCGCGCCGATTGAGTCGGGGCGAAAGGTCGTGCCATGGCACGCATCGGGGCTGCACTGCCACCGTAGGGAGAAGGGCTGCCATAGGCACCGAGTTGTGGCACTCCCGATTGCAAGGTGTGCAACTGGCGACGGAAAACGTCTACTGAAGATTGAGGGCGGTCGATCTTGGAACGAAAAATGGGAGGCAAAAGCACAGCAGCCCACATCGCTGCAACGATCAACAAAATGACTGTGCTCATTTACTAAACCCTTACGTCGGTGAGAGGTATTTCTTAACGCTTGAAAAGTCTAGGAGCATTCAGGAACCTTGACCACTAACACCCCCATTTAAGGCTGATGTCACGGCAAAATTGTTCCGTTTTTAGTGTTTTTCGCTGAAAAGTAGACGAAAAGAGCCCTATTCCTCGAGGCGACGGTAGGTGCCCGAGCGCCCGCCGGTCTTTTCCCAGAGGGCGAGTTCGCCGATGACCATGGCCCGGTCAGCCGATTTACACATGTCGTAAATGGTCAGAGCAGCAACGGAACATGCATGAAGAGCTTCCATCTCGACTCCGGTGCGGTCGACCGTGTCGACCTGAACCTCAACTACAACGTGATCGTGTGCAATTTCAAAGTTCACGCTGACCGCACTAATGAACAACGGGTGACATAACGGAATCATGTCGGAGGTGCGTTTTGCAGCCTGAATTCCCGCTACACGCGCGACAGCAATGACATCACCTTTTTTCATTTCACGGTGAGCGACGGCTGTTGTGGTTTCTGGAGACATAAATACTTTGCACCGAGCAACTGCGCGACGGTGCGTTGGCTCTTTGGGAGTGACGTCTACCATGCGGGCATGACCCATGGGGTCGAGATGGCTAAAGGTGGGTTCCGACATGCGCAAAGCGTACAAGGGATCCTTTGCCTTACTTACCGCTCAGCCGCCAATTTGGCTCATGCTGCGCACAGGCCGGATGAAATTGACTTGACCAATTTGGTGTCCGGCCCATTTAGTACCCACAGCGCGGCGTATTTCTGCCGCTATCTCAAGGTCACTTGCACCATTGCGCATAAGCACTTTCATATCGAATTCTGTGGTGGAAAAAAGACACGTGCGAAATTGCCCATCGGCGGTGAGCCGAACTCGATCGCAATCGCCACAAAATGGCTTTGTCACCGAAGGAATAACACCCACGGTGCCTTTGCCATCGAGATACCGCCAGCGATCGGCTGGAGCTGCGCCACGTGATGACATTTGCTCAAGTGGATACACAGCGTGAATAGCGTTCACAATTTCGTCTTGGCTCACCACTTTGCTGCCGGTCCAGCCGTGTTCGGCATCTAGTGGCATGAACTCGATGAATCGCACTTCTACTTTGTTCTCACGACCAAAAGTAGCCAGGTCTACAATTTCATCGTCGTTGGTTCCGCGTTCAATGACAGCATTCACCTTGACTGGGTGAAAACCCGCTAACTGAGCTTCTTGAATTCCGGCAATGACATTGTGAAATTCATCGCGCCGCGTCATTGCTAAAAATCTTTCTGGCTGCAAAGTGTCGAGGCTCACATTGACTCGACTCACACCTGCCATGAAGAGTTCATGAGCTACATTACGCAGCGTTGCGCCGTTGGTTGTGAGGGCAATATCGGGAGCTTTTCCGGCGAAAGCAGAAGGTGCATGTGCGGGAACGCGTAGTGAAGCGATTTGTTTCACCAAAATGGGAAGGTGAGCACGTACCGTTGGTTCACCACCGGTGAGGCGAATGCCATCGACAAAAAAATGCTCAACGCAAATGCCGGCGAAACGTTTAATTTCTTCAAAGGTGAGCACATCGCTGCGGTCGAGCCACACCATGCCCTCTTCAGGCATGCAGTAGGTGCAGCGAAAGTTGCAGCGGTCGGTGACCGAAATACGCAGGTCGCGTACCGTGCGCCCAAATGGGTCGACTAGCGCTTCGCCTGTGACCCCCGTCGTGCTCATGGCTTTAGTCTACGCCCCTTCAACAAGGTCTGATAAGAGAAGAACTCGCACTTCGCCCCCTGCGGCCACCCCTTCGCCATCGGGCAAGACCGCTACAGCATTTGCCAACGCAGATGCTGCTAGTTGATGGCTTCCCTGTTGGCTCACAGGAGCAACATGAATACGACCATCGTTATGGCTTTTGGCGACCACTCGTTGAAAATGGATTTTGCCATCGGTTTTACGCAAAAAATTGGCATCAGCAACTGCGAGCAACGAAGGACGCTGCACTGGTGCATGGCCCATCATCTTGCGTAATGCCGGACGTGCTAACAATTCAAAACTCACCAAAGATGAGACAGGGTTTCCCGGAAGACCAAAGATGGGAATCTGACGATGAGCTTCAGACCCGCGAGAGGCATCGAGCATGCCAAAGGCAAACGGTTTGGCCGGCTTAATAGCAATTTGCATCCACGTCATTTGTGCAATGCGACCAAGAAGTGCTTTCACCACATCGTACGCACCCATGCTCACCCCACCACTGGTAACAATGGCATTGCACTCCGCAGCTGCAGTTCTTAACGTCTCTTCCAGAGCTTCTTCATCGTCGCGCACAATGCCGTAATCAACTGCAATACAACCTGCTTGCGTTACAAGACCCATGAGCATGGTGCGATTACTTTCACGAATTTGACCAAGTGCTAGTGGCGAGCCATCGTCAACCAGCTCATCACCGGTAGACAGCACTGCAACACGAAGTCGCGGCACTACTAAAACCCAAGGCACATTGATGCTCGCCAGAACTCCCACTGCAGCAGGGTGAAGTACATCACCAACTCGAAACACCACGTCGCCAATGCGCACATCATCACCGCGAGGTCGTACAGCTTGGCCCACCACTACTGAAGCACTCAGTGTTACTTCCTGTGGTGTGATGCCTTCTGTTGAATCTTCTACCATCACCACGGCATCGGCTCCACTTGGCATTGGCGCGCCCGTCATAATGCGAGATGTTTCCCCCGCACCTACCGCAACGTTCGGAATACCACCTGCAGCAATTTCATCGACTACTCGCAAGGTTGTCGGAATGTTTGCAACATCTTGCGCGCGAACGGCAAAGCCGTCGACTGCACTATTTGCAAAATGAGGTACTTCTTCAAACGAAACGATGTTCTCGGCGAGCACCAACCCGTATGCATCGCTCAGCGGCACGGTGACTGGTGCAGCCTGCTGTACTGCTTGCAGCACTTTTTCTTGGGCAACATCCAACTCAATCACGCCCTGAACGGTACCTGTGAGAAGATGGGACCACATGATCTACAGAGCACTTCCTGCTAGCGGTCACGATGTCTCTTGGGATGTCGTCAACCCCAACCTTGCCGATGGCGGACGCCCGCTCAGCACGGTGAAGTTCCATTGGGAAAACGAAGGCTGGACCCTCGATTGCGGGCTCGGGCCTCAACGGTCTCAAGTGGCCATACGTGTGTCTGCCCAATGGGGAATTCAACAGGTGCTCCTCTTTCGCGACCTTGACGACCCCGACCTGTGGCTCGCCACCGATGGCTCTGGGCGATGGGGGGAAGTCAACGGCGCCCACCGTACCGACCTCGATGGGTGCCGTCTCGTTGCCATTATTGGCTCACCCGTCACACATTGCATCGCCATTCGCCAACTGCCTTTAGAGGTCGGCCACGGGGCAGAGATCAAAACCGCCATCGTTGACCCCGAAAAATTGTCGGTTGTTGCCGGCACCATGCGTTTTGAGCGCATCGCCGAACACCGCTGGCGCTACACCCGTCTCTCCCCTGCAGACAGCACATTGCAGGAACTCATTGAGGTCGATGTCGATGAATTTGGGCTCGTTCTCGATGAGCCCGAACAGTTCATTCGGGCTCGAAGCGACGCTTAGGGCCAGTCTCCCGATACTCTTGCCTCGCTGCAAAGCCATTGTTTTCTACCTGCAGGAGCCCTTATGCCTACCTACGTCTACAAATTCGTTGACTCTGGTGAAACCATTGAAGTTCAGCAGGCCTTCACCGACGATGCCCTCACTGAAGTCGCCCACCCGAGCGATGGCAAATTGCGCCCGGTGAAAAAAGTCTTTCAACCTGTTGGCATCACTTTCAAAGGTGGCGGTTTCTACAAGACCGACTCCAAAGGTGGCAGCTCTGCAACTACCCCACCAGTGTCGAGTTCAAGTTCCACGTCGAGCGACTCGTCTGGCGCAGCAAGCACGCCTGCTCCTGCTCCAGCGGCTGCACCTGCAGCGGCGCCTGCACCGTCCACTTCTGTGTAACTCACAAAAGCGTGGCACTACGTGGGCCACAATGCACACACGTGGGGCATGACACTTTCCAGTAGCTTGCGTAATTTTTTCGTACAACATCCCAAATCGCCACAGGGAATTTCTGCATTATTTGCATTCACTGCAACCCTCATAGCGCTGCGCATCGTTCCGTGAGAACGTAATTGGTCTATGCCCCACTCATGGTGACGTCGTTAATGACCAGCGACATACCATTTGCCGACATTGGCAACCAGTCGACGTCGCCGCCGATGGCAACTACGTCTTGCAACATACGTTGCAATGTAGAAGCAATAGTGAACTCACGAATTGGTGCTCCTACTTGACCATTGGTAATGAGCAAGCCAGAGGCCCCGGTGGAAAAGTCACCCGAAATTGGGTTGACACCTGAATGCAGACCCTGCACCATTTGAATGAGCACGCCATCGCTTACTTGCGCAATGAGTTCTTCTTGAGTAGCAGTACCAGGAACTAACTGCATTGCTAAACAACTCACTCCTGGTGTTCCACCAGTACGCACTGCACTGCCCGTGCTTTTTGTTTGGCCTCGACGTGCACTGTACGAGGAATGAAGAAATTCTTTCAACACGCCATTCTCGATGAGCACGTTACGACGCGCGGCCAAACCTTCACCATCAATATCGGTTGCGCTGTAGGCGAGCGAATTCGTCGGGTCGTCAATAAGAGTAACGAGCGGGTTTGCTACCGATTCACCTAAACGTTCAGCAAAAAAACTGCGCCCCTTTTGCACATTCTCGCCACTAAAACTGCTTGACAACACGCGCAAAAACTGCGCGGTGACATATGGGTCTAAAACAATTGTTGTTCGCTTGGAGTTTGGCTTAGTTGCACCTAAAAGTCGCGTTGCACGGTCGGCTGCTTCGCGAGCTGCACGTGCCAAATTGAAGTCTGTTGGAGTACGACCTACTGAAAAACCAAAACCTGTTTGAGTTTCATCGCCGTCATCTGCAAGTGTGCCTACAGAAACATAACAGCCGTTTTCGCGCCCATGGGCCCGAATGCCACTTGTGGTTGCGAAGGCGGTTTCACCATATGCATCGTCGTAGTTTGCATCGTCAATACGAATGCGAGAATCGGTTGCCAGGGTGAGTTTTTCAAGTTCTTTCGCAATGGCAATTTTCTCTGCTGTTGGAAAATGAGCAAGTTCTTCATTCCACAATTCCTGCGGCACTTTTTCTACACCGTCAGGATCTGCAAGACCAGCCCACTCATCGGCAGAACCAAATTGAACATTGTCACGCGCTTCTGCAAAAACTTCACTCAGTACCGACTCGTCTAGCGTTCCTGCATACGCATACCCAGTGCGACCCTCTTTGATCACCCGAATACCAACGCTTTCTGACTGCGCTGAAACAAAGTGTTCCACTTCACCTTCATAGATGCGGATAGAAGTTTCGCCGCCGCGAGAAATATACGCCTCTACCTGTTCGCCGGGCTTCGCTTGAGCAACAATGCGGTCGGCAAGATCTTGCAGCGCATTTCCTGAACTCATGCTGCAGTTCCACCAATGGTGAGTGACTTCACACGCAAGGTGGGTTGCCCATCGCCAACGGGCACTCCTTGCCCATCTTTTCCACATGTACCTGGGTTACCCATGGCAAAGTCGTTGCCGAGCATGTCGATATCGCGCAGTACCTGTGGGCCATTGCCAATGAGATTTCCCTCGCGTAATGGCTCGGTGATTTCTCCGTTTTCAATGAGGTATGCCTCAGTCATACCAAACACAAAGTCACCGCTTGCGGTGTTCACACTTCCACCACCAAGTTTCGCAACATAAACACCATTCTTTGTTGCTTTTACAATGTCGTCTGGTTCCGAAGTTCCATTGATGACAAATGTATTTGTCATTCGCACCATCGGGAGATGCATGTAACTTTGCCGACGTCCATTGCCGCTTTGCAGATGGTTCTCTTTGCGAGCGCGCAAGTAGTCCCACATGTAATCGGTGAGAATGCCATTTTCAATGAGTGTATTTTTCTGGCTGTGATGACCTTCATCGTCAATTCCTATTGCGCCCCATTCACCACTCATAGTTCCGTCGTCAATAAGGGTGACAAGCGACGATGCAACCATCTCGCCAACTTTGCCGCGATACACACTTGCGCCTTTGCCAACAAGGTCGGCTTCTAAACCATGCCCACATGCTTCATGAAAGAGAACACCACCGCTGCCCCGTTTGATAACAACTGGCAAAGCGCCCGATGGTGCAGGGCGAGCCTTCAACTTGGTCACCGCTTGGCGCGCTGCACCTGCAGCAAGTTCTTCCACGTCGTAAAGATCAAAGAGTTCAAACCCAATTGTTCGACCCATTGAGTCGTAGCCGGTTTGCATTCCACCATCACCAGCGGCAACAACACTCACCCGAAACAGAGTGCGCACTTGGTCGTCGGCCGCAAAAACACCCTCGCTATTTGCCACCAAAATGCGTCGCACACTGTCGCCGTAGCCGGCCGATACCTGCACCACTGCTTGGTCGATACTTCGCGCGGCTTCATTTGCCCGTTCCAGGAGTTCAACTTTGCGCGTCTTAGGAACTTCATTTGGCAAAATTTGTACATCATTTACTTGGTGCCTATCGATGCCACCAAGAGCCACCGTCACCACGCCACCAGAACCCTGTTTGGCTGCAACTGCGGCAGCCTCGGCTGCTTGAAGCAGCCCGGCTTCAGACAGGTCGGCAGTATGTGCAAAGCCTGTTGTCTCACCGTGAACAACCCGAATACCGGCCCCCCGGTCACGACCCGTTGTTACTTGTTCAATTCGACCGTCGTCGAGCCCCGCCGACGTGGACCTCTTGTCTTCAATGAAGATTTCAGAGAACCCGGCTCCG
>Ga0209550_10001238_pt1 | contig 24641 bp, 23 predicted proteins | sample LauGreSuBDMM15SN_2_FD_187567 | JGI IMG/M metagenome (GOLD analysis project Ga0209550, IMG submission 187567) | Freshwater lake microbial communities from Lake Michigan, USA - Su13.BD.MM15.SN (SPAdes) (version 5) | ecosystem: Environmental > Aquatic > Freshwater > Lake | place: Lake Michigan... | reverse complement strand
GGTTTAACTCATGACCGATACCTCAACCGATTACCGCAACACCCTCAACCTGCCCGACACGCCCTTCCCCATGCGGGGCGACTTGCCCAAGCGCGAACCTGCGTGGGCCAAGGCTTGGTCTGACGAGGGGCTTTACAAACAACTGCGCGTGACGCGCCACGGCCAACCGCTGTTTGTGCTGCATGACGGCCCGCCTTATGCCAACGGCAAATTGCACATTGGCCATGCGCTGAACAAAGTGTTGAAAGACATGATTGTGAAAAGTCGCCAATTGGCGGGCTTTGATGCGCAGTACATCCCCGGCTGGGACTGCCATGGTCTGCCGATTGAAAACGCCATTGAAAAACTGCATGGCCGCAAGCTCAGCCGCGACGATATGCAGTCCAAAAGCCGCGCCTTTGCCACCGAACAAATCGACCAACAACGCGAAGACTTCAAACGCCTAGGTGTCTTAGGTGACTGGGAGCGTCCCTACCGCACCATGGACCCAGCCAACGAAGCCGGCGAAATCCGCGCCTTCAAACGGGTGATCGAGCGCGGTTTTGTTTACCGTGGCTTGAAGCCTGTGTACTGGTGTTTCGATTGCGGCTCGTCCTTGGCTGAATTTGAAATTGAATACGCCGACAAAAAAAGCGACACCTTGGATGTGGCGTTTTTATGCGGCCAACCCGACAAACTGGCCAAGGCTTTCGGGCTGTCCAAGCTGTCCAAAGACGCGTTTGCAGTCATCTGGACCACCACGGCTTGGACCATTCCCGCCAACCAAGCCCTGAACTTGAACCCCGAGTTGAGCTATGCGCTGGTAGACACCGAGAAAGGGTTGTATGTATGCGCTGAGAGCTTGGTAGACAAGTGTTTAGAGCGTTGGCAACTCAGCGGCCACGTGGTCGCCACCTGCAAGGGCCAAGCGCTTGACTTGATCGAATTTCACCATCCACTGTCGCATGTGGATGCTGGCTACCAGCGTGTCGCACCCGTCTACTTGGCTGACTACGCCACAGCTGATGACGGCACCGGCATCGTGCACAGCGCGCCCGCTTACGGTGTGGACGACTTCAATTCCTGCGTGGCGCACGGCATGAAGTACACCGACATCTTGAACCCCGTGCAAGGCAACGGGGCATATGCCGCCGACTTTTCCTTGTTTGCTGGCCAACACATTTGGAAAGCGGTGCCGGTCATTTTGGAAGCGCTGAAAAACGCCAACCGCTTGATGGCCACGCATGGCATCACCCACAGCTACCCGCATTGCTGGCGGCACAAAACACCGGTGATTTACCGCGCTGCGGCGCAATGGTTCATCCGCATGGACGAGGGTGCAGGTGTATTCACCGTCGACAAAGCGCCCAAGACTCTTCGCCAATTGGCGCTGGACGCCATCGAGCAAACCCAGTTCTACCCCGAGAACGGCAAAACCCGTCTGCGCGACATGATCGCCAACCGCCCCGACTGGTGCATCTCGCGCCAACGCTCTTGGGGCGTGCCGGTGCCTTTCTTTTTACACAAAGACAGCGGCGAATTGCACCCGCGCACCATGGCGATCTTGGACCAAGCGGCCGACATGGTGGAACACGGCGGCATCGAGGCTTGGAGCCGCGCCACGGTGCAAGACATCCTCACCCAAGCTGGTGACCACCCCGACGAATACACCAAGAGCACCGACATTTTGGAGGTGTGGTTTGACTCTGGAAGCACCTTTGAGCACGTGCTGCGCGGTAGCCACAAAGACGCTTACGACCGACCGCCCTTCCACGAAAGCGGCCCCGAAGCCGACCTCTATTTGGAAGGCCATGACCAACACCGGGGTTGGTTTCACAGTTCATTGCTTTTGGGCTGCGCCTTGTACGACCGCGCCCCATACCGTGGCTTGTTGACCCATGGCTTTGCCACCGATGGCCAAGGCCGCAAGATGAGCAAATCGCTTGGCAACACCGTCGTACCGCAAGAAGTCACCGACAAACTGGGTGCGGAAATCGTGCGCCTGTGGGTGGCCTCCACAGACTACTCGGGCGACTTGAACATCGACGAAAAAATCTTGGCTCGGGTGGTCGACACCTACCGCCGTGTGCGCAACACCTTGAAGTTTTTGCTCGCCAACACCAGCGACTTTGACATTGCCAAAGACGCGGTGTCCTTGGCCGATATGCTCGAAGTTGACCGCTACGCTTTGAGCCGCACCGCTCAACTGCAAGCCGACATCGTGGGTAACTACAACGCGGCAAAAAAAGTGTTCGAGGGCGGCCACTTTGGGTTGTACGAGTTTCACCCCGTGGTGTCCAAGCTGCAGATTTTTTGCTCCGAAGATTTGGGTGCGTTTTATTTGGACGTGCTCAAAGACCGGCTCTACACCACCCAAGCAGGTTCACACGCCAGACGCAGCGCGCAAACCGCGCTGTGGCACATCACCCAAGCCATGTTGCGATGGATGGCGCCTTTCCTCAGCTTCACCGCTGAGGAAGCGTGGCATGTTCTGGGCATGGGCCAAACCATATTCAGCGACAGCTATGTTCACCTGCCCGAACCCGACTTGCCGTTGATGGAAAAATGGTCGCGCATCCTCAAGTTGCGTGAAGAGGTGAATAAAGAGATCGAGTTGGTGCGCAGCCAAGGTTTGGTAGGTTCTTCTTTGCAAGCCGAGGTAGACCTGACCCTTGCCAAAAACGATATGCAGTTGCTTCAAAGCTTGGGTGAGGATGTACGTTTTGTATTCATCACCTCGGCGCTGCGCTTGCACGCGGGTGAGGCGCTGGGTATCAAAGTCGCACCCTCGGCATACACCAAATGCGAGCGCTGCTGGCATTACCGCGAGGATGTCGGCCACGACACCGTGCATGCCACTTTATGTGGCCGTTGTACCAGCAATTTGTTTGGCGCAGGCGAGTCGCGCTTGGTGGCTTAAGCCATTTACGCACCCAGCCGAAGTTGATCGATGAACAAAAACCCGTCCCCTTCTTTGCTGCTGTGGCTGGGCATTGCCTTGGTGATACTGCTGGCAGATCAAGCCACCAAGCTGCTGATCGTTGACAGCTTTGCCTTAGGCGACAGCCAAACCGTCACCACGTTTTTCAACTTGGTGCGGGTGCACAACAGCGGCGCGGCATTTTCAATGTTGTCTACCGCTTCAGGCTGGCAGCGTTGGTTCTTCACCGCCATTGGCGTGGTGGCCACGCTGTTCATTCTTTGGCTGCTGCGCAGCCATCCCACACAAAAACTGTTTTGCTTTGCGTTAGCACTGGTGTTGGGCGGCGCAGTGGGCAATGTGATCGACCGCATTGCTTATGGCCATGTGGTTGATTTTTTGGACTTTCACTGGGACTGGTTATCGCCCGTGTTTTTCCAAGGCCATTTCCCCGCTTTCAATGTCGCCGACAGCGCCATCAGTGTCGGCGCGGTATGCCTGATCTTGGATGAGTTGATCAGGGTTCGTAAGAGCTGAACGCGCTTCCTCGCAAACCCCGTCACGCCTAAACCGTCAAAATGGTGCAGCCCGTGGTTTTGCGGGCTTCCAAATCGCGGTGCGCTTGTGCCGCATCAGCCAAATGATAGCGCTGGTCGATATGGATCTTCACCTTGCCACTGCCCACCACCTCGAACAAATCCTCGGCCATTTGCTGGTTCACTTCGCGGGTGGCGATGTGGGTGAACAAGGTTTGGCGGGTCACGTAAATGGAGCCTTTGGCACCCAACACACCTGGCGCAAAAGGTGCCACAGGGCCAGAAGCGTTGCCGAAACTGGCCATCAAACCAAAAGGCGATAAACAGTTGAGCGACTTCTCCCAAGTGTCCTTGCCCACCGAGTCGTAAACCACTTTCACGCCTTTGCCACCAGTGATGTCTTTCACACGGGCTTCAAAATCTTCTGTGGCGTAGTTGATGACGTGGGCTGCACCGTTGGCTTTGGCCAAGGCGCATTTTTCATCGCTGCCTGCGGTGCCAATGAGTTGGTAACCCAACGCTTTGGCCCATTGGCAAGCAATCAGCCCCACACCCCCAGCGGCGGCGTGGAACAAGATGGGGTCGCCAGCTTGCAACCCTGCTTGAGGCAGGGTGCGCTTGAGCAAATACTGCACTGTCAAGCCCTTGAGCATCATGGCTGCGCCAGTGTCGAAGTCGATGTTGTCGGGTAATTTGCACACGTTTTTGGCAGGCATCACCCGCGCTTCGCAATAACTTCCTGGAGGGGCGCTGGCATAGACAGCGCGGTCCCCTGCTTTCAAATGCGTCACACCTGCACCCACAGCTTCCACCACGCCCGAGGCTTCCATGCCCAAGCCATGTGGCAAAGACAGCGGGTACAAGCCGGTGCGGTGGTAAACGTCGATGAAGTTCAAGCCTACGGCTTTGTGGCGGATGCGAATTTCACCTGCGCCAGGTTCACCCACCGCCACATCGACGAGGTGCAGTTCTTCGGGGCCGCCCACTTGGGCGATGTGTATGGCTTTGCTCATGCTTGTCTCCAGTGCTGCAAATTCAAAAAAGAAAACCGTGATCCTGCCACGATTTTGACAGGCTGTGGGTTAGAGTGTCACCCGCATGTCTGACAACACCCCCGCCCCTGCCCCACTTTTGACGCCTGCCACCATCGGTTTGTTGCTGCTGCCACCTTTGGTGTGGGCAGGTAACTCGATATTGGGCAGGGTCGTGGCCGATATGGTGCCGCCCATCACCTTGAATTTTTTCCGCTGGCTGCTGGCCTTTGTGATCCTCTTACCTTGGGGTTGGCGCTTGCTTTTGCCCAGCAGCACTTTGTGGCCGCATTGGCGGCGCTATGCGGTACTCAGCCTCTTAGGGGTGGGCTGTTACAACAGCTTTCAATACTTAGCCCTGCACACCTCCACTCCCATCAATGTCACTTTGGTGGCCTCTAGCGTGCCGGTGTTCATGCTGGCCATGGGTGCCTTGTGGTTCAAGCAACGCATCACCCGCCGCCAGTTGCTGGGTGCGGCCATGTCAATCGCCGGTGTGCTGTGCGTGCTGGGCCGCGGCGACTGGCAAACCTTGCTGCGGGTGGAGTTGGTGATTGGCGATGTGTATGTGCTGTTCGCTGTCTTTTGCTGGGCGCTGTACAGCTGGTTGTTGTCGCAGCCCAAAGACCCGCCAGAGATTCGCAACAACTGGGTCAATTTTTTAATGGCGCAAATGTTTTTTGGTTTGCTGTGGTGCGGCCTGTCTACCGCCGTGGAATGGCACTACAGCGACAACCCGCATATTGAATGGGGGTGGCCGCTTTACGCTGCACTGCTTTACGTGGCGCTGGGCCCTGCCTTGTTGGCTTACCGCAGTTGGGGTTTGGGCATACAGCGGGTGGGGCCCAATATCGCAGGATTTTTTGCCAACCTCACGCCCTTGTTTGCAGCGGTCATGTCCACCGTCTTGTTGGGCGATGCACCACATCTTTACCATGCAGCAGCGTTTGTGTTGATTGCCGGCGGCATCGTGGTGTCGTCGCGCCAAGCACCCAAGGCCAGCCAAGACTGAACAGCGCTACATCTCATGGCAATGACTGGTTGAGATTGCTTCGCTTGGCTCGCAATGACAGACTCAATTAATGAGAACCAGGGTATGCGCCACCGTCAATCAAGATGTTTTGACCAGTAATGAAGCCGGCGTGCTGGCTACACAAAAACGCGCAGGTCTGACCAAACTCATCGGGGTGACCAAAGCGTTGCGCAGGCGCAAGTTTTTTTCGCGCTTCGGCCAAGGCTTCGATGCTTTGACCCGTTTTGGTGGCAGCCCCTGCCAGCGTGGTTTTCAATCGGTCAGTGTCAAAAGCGCCGGGCAACAGGTTGTTGATGGTGACGTTGTTGCCTGCCAAAGCCGTGGTGCGGGAAAGTCCAGCCACAAAACCCGTCAAGCCACTGCGAGCACCGTTGGATAAACCCAAAATATCGATCGGGGCTTTGACCGCGCTGGAGGTGATGTTCACGATGCGTCCAAAACCGCGCGAGGCCATGCCGTCCACCGTGGCTTTGATCAGCTCAATCGGGGTGAGCATATTGGCGTCCACCGCCTTGATCCATGCCTCACGGTCCCATTCGCGAAAGTCGCCAGGAGGTGGGCCACCCGCATTGGTCACAACAATGTCGTAGTTTTTGCCAGGGCCACCTGCTACCGACCAAATCGCGGCACGTCCTGCTTCGGTGGTGATGTCTTGGGCCACAGTCAACACCGTCACACCCAGCAAACGCAGTTTGGCAGCGGAGGCTTCCAAGGCTTCAGCGCCACGCGACACCATCACCACATTCACACCTGCTTGCGCCAGTGCCGTGGCGCAACCCAAGCCCAAGCCCTTGCTTGCACCGCCCACCAGAGCCCATTTACCTTTGAGTCCTAAATCCATTATTTATCTCCATAACGAGAAGCCAGAAACACACCACCAAGCACCAAGACGGTACCCAGACCAATCCACGCATTCAAGGGTTCACCCAACACCCACACTCCCAAGGCCAGTGTCGAGAGGGGACCAATCATGCCAGTTTGCGATGTGAGCGCAGCACCTATGCGCTCGATGGCCAACATCACCATCAGCACAGGAGCCACTGTACAAACCGTGGCATTGAGCAAACCCCACCACCATACTTCGACAGGTATGACTGTACTCAAGGAACGCAGCGAAACATACTGCACCAAACAACACAGACACGCTACCGAAGAAGCCCACCCTACCAATCGCATGGAGCCTATGCGTTGGACCACCTCGCCGCTGAACATCAAATACAAAGCGTAGCTGAGCGCGCTGCCCAATACAAACAGGGCACCCGTCACCGCGTCGGGACCGGCCAAACTCACCTCATGGCCAAACACCAGCAACACGCCGGCATAGCTCACCCCCATCGCCAAAGCGCGCATGGGGCGAATACGGTACTTGTAAATCAAGACGCTCAACAGCAGCACCAAGGTGGGGTTCAAATACAAAATCAGCCGCTCCAAACTCGCACTGATGTACTGCAAACCCAAAAAATCCAAAAAGCTGGCCAAGTAATAACCCAGCACACCCAAGGCAATGATGATGGGCGCATCGCGCCACTGCAAGGGGTTTTCTTGGGCATGGGTGCTGCGCGACGCCCACCACGCCAGCGCCATGAACATGGGCAGCGACCACAGCATCCGCACCATGATGACGGTGACTGCGTCCACGCCATAGCGGTACGACAGTTTGACGATGATGGCCTTGCCGCTGAAGGTGATGGCGCCAGCCAGCGCCAGCAGCACGCCAGTGGCATGGGGCGACAGGCGAGGCTTCGCCATCGCTGAGGAAGTATTCAAAACTTAAAAACCCGCGACCAAGCCGTCGCGGCGCGAATCGCTGGCCGCCACATAGCCTTGCACCTTGGGGTCGCCCATGCGCCAGATGAATTGGCCCGAGCCAAAGTCTTGGTAGCTGTCCTTGATGACTTCCATTTGATGCCCCAAAGCCTGCAAGCCTTTGACGGTGTGCGGGTCCATTGCCGACTCAACGTTGATGACCAAGCCATCGTTGTAGCGCCAACGTGGCGCGTCACATGCGGCTTGCGGGTTTTGTTGGTAGTCGAGCATACGAACCAAGGTTTGCACATGGCCTTGGGGTTGCATGTTCGCGCCCATCACGCCGTAGCTCATCACCGGCTGGCCGTCTTTGGTAAGGAAGGCAGGAATGATGGTGTGGAAAGGTCGTTTGCCAGGCGCCACCAAATTGGCGGGATTCAAGCCGCCCGAGCGCACCGCAAAAGCATGACCTCGGTTTTGCAAGCTGATGCCAAATTGCGGCTCCACACAACCCGAACCAAAGCCCATGTAATTGCTTTGGATAAAGCTGACCATCATGCCGTTTTCATCGGCAGCAGTCAGGTAAATCGTGCCACCCTTGGCAGGGTTGCCAGCTTTGAAGTCTTGCGCTTTCTTCATGTCAATCAGGCCAGCGCGTTGCTTCAGGTAAGACGAATCCAACATTTGCTGAGCCGTGACTTCCATGCTGGCCTCATCGGCCACATAGCGGTACACATCGGCAAAAGCCAGCTTCATCGCCTCGATTTGCAGATGCTGCGAATCCACACCGTCCAGCGTCAACGCCGCTAAGTCGAAGTTACCCAAAATACCCAAGGTGATGAGTGCCGCAATGCCTTGGCCATTCGGTGGAATTTCATGCAGGGTGTGGCCACGGTAGTTTTGCGCAATGGGTGTGACCCAATCGGCTTGGTAAGCCGAAAAGTCGCTGGCTTTCAAACTGCCGCCGTGGGCATTGGAAAACTTCTCCAATGCTTGGGCGATTTCACCGCCGTAAAACGCTTTACCCTTGGTGTTGGCAATGGTGCGTAAGCCGCGAGCGGCGGCTGGAAACTGGAACAACTCGCCCACTTGCGGTGCCCGACCCCAAGGCAACAAATGATCGGCAAAGCCAGGTTGATTGTGTAGCTCCTGTACCGCAGCAGCCCATTTTTCTTGCACCACCACGCTCAGCAAGTAGCCACGCTCGGCGATCTCGATGGCCGACTGCATCAGATCGGCAAAGGGCAGTTTGCCAAAACGCTCGCTCATCGCCACCCAACTGGCCACCGCGCCTGGCACCGTCACCGAATCGATGCCACGCTTGGGTGGCTGCATCGCGTCAGGGCCGTATTTGTTTTGGAAATATTCGGGCGTCCACGCTTGCGGCGCTCGCCCCGAAGCGTTCAAACCATGCAAGGCTTTGCCGTCCCACAAAATACAAAATGCATCCGACCCCAAACCGCAGCTGACAGGCTCAACAACGGTGAGCACCGCAGCCGCTGCGATGGCAGCGTCCACCGCATTGCCGCCTTGCCACAAGATGCGCAAGCCCGCTTGGGCAGCCAAAGGGTGAGAGGTAGAAACAATGTTGCGGGCAAAAACCGGTAAGCGTGTGCTGGCGTAGGGATTGGAGAAGTTAAAGGTCATGGTTTATCTGTTTTAAGAACTTTGTAATGCAATCGACGGGTGATCCACCAGATCACCAAAGCAATGAACGGCACGGCGACAGCTGTGGCCATCGCAGGGTTCGGAATCAAGCCCTTGGCTTGTAAGCCTTCGGCCATGAAATGCACCAAACCAGCTATGTAATAAGTGATGGCCGCCACCGACAAACCTTCCACCGTGGTTTGTAATTTGAGTTGCATACCTTGGCGTTTGTTCATTGCGGTGAGCAAAGCTTGGCTGCTTTGCTCTTGCTGAAAGTCCACCCTTGTGCGCAGCAAATTGCTCATGCGCGAGACGCGCTCGGACAACGCGGTTTGGCGCTTGGCCACCCAGTCGCAGGTGCTACGGGCTGGGCTTAAGCGTCGCTCCATGAACTCGCCCACCGACTGAAAACCCGGCAAACGCGTTTCGCGGATGTCTTTGATGCGCCTGTCCACCAACTCGAAGTAGGCCTTGCTGGCGGAAAAACGTGAATGCTGCGATGCATACAAACCTTCAACCTGTCCTGCCAAGCGAGTCAAATGGTCTAAGAGTTGGGCTTCTTGGTCGTGGCTGGCGCTGCGAATGGCTTGCGCCAAATCTGCCAACTCTTGCTCGGCAGTGGCCAAGGCGGGCACTGCGCTACGGGCAATGGGCAAGCCCAGCAAAGCCATCATGCGGTAGGTTTCAATCTCCAGCAAGCGCTGTACCAAACGACCCAAGCGGCGCTGGCTAAGCTGGCCCACACGCAACAACATGCGCGAGCAACCATTGGGGTTAATTTGGAAATCGGTGTGCAAAGTCGCTGCGCCTTCAGCCAATTGGCAAGCCACCAAGCTGTCTTCGCGAAATTGCTGGTGAAGCTCTTCGCGGTCTGACAAGTCCTGGGTGGGCTTGGCCCGCAGTTGGATATGTGCCAAACATTCACCCGGTAACTCTTTCAGCCACGCTTGGGGCAAACGGCGCATGGCCAAGTCGTAGTCTTCCCCTTTGGGCAAGCCCATGGGCGCGTCTGCCATGAAGGTCCAAGTGACAAATTCGGTGTGCAGTTCCCAGCGCAAACGCCATGTGCCCATGTCTACCCGCAAATGGTTGAAATGTTCATCGGGCACCGACAAATGGTGGTCGCGCAACAAAGCAGCCAAATGCTCGCGACTGGCTTGACGCGCATCAACATCGGCCAGCATCACCAAATGGCTGATGGCCAAGGGCGCGGTCATCGGCTCAGGTGGGCGGGCATGCACCTCGTTGTGCAAAGTGCGGCGCAAAGGATGTTCGTTAACCAACATGCGTATCAGTCTTCGACAAAGGCTTCTTCACGTTTGGACTTCACCGCCGGCAATAAGACCATGACCACCAAGACCACGGCCACTACCAGCAAAGCAGCCGACAAAGGGCGGGTGATGAACACCGACCAGTCGCCGCGCGCTAATTTCAGGGCTCGTTTCAAATACTCTTCCATCATGGGACCCAGCACAAAGCCCAGTAACAAGGGCGCTGGCTCACAACCGAGCTTGTAGAAAAGATAGCCAGCCAAACCAAAAGCGGCCACCAGCGCAATATCAAACGTAGCGTTGTTGGTGGTGTACACCCCAATTGCGCAAAACAACACAATGGCCGGAAACAGGTAGTGGTAGGGAACGGTTAAAAGTTTGATCCAAATACCAATCATGGGCAGGTTCAACACAATCAGCATCAGGTTGCCAATCCACATGGAAGCGATCAAGCCCCAAAACAATTCGGGGTTGACGGTCATCACCTGCGGGCCCGGCTGGATGTTGTGGATGGTCATGGCACCCACCATCAGTGCCATCACCGCGTTGGGCGGGATGCCTAAAGTGAGCAAAGGAATGAAAGAGGTTTGTGCGCCTGCATTGTTGGCGGCTTCTGGCGCAGCAACACCGCGGATATTGCCTTGGCCCAAAACCACTTCGCCAGCTTTGAGCTTGATTTTTTTCTCTAATGTGTAAGCCGCAAACGAGGCCAAAACCGCGCCGCCACCTGGCAAGACGCCCAATACCGACCCCAAAGCCGTGCCACGCAAGACAGCGGGCATCATTTGCTGAAAATCTTCACGTGTGGGCATCAAGCCTTGCACTTTGGCGGTGAAGACTTCGCGGTCTTCTCCCGACTTGGCCAAGTTGGTGATGATTTCACCGTAGCCAAAAACGCCCATCGCCACTGCCACAAAGCCAATGCCATCGGCCAACTCGGGGGTGTCCATGGTGAATCGGGCCAGACCTGAGTTGACATCGGTGCCCACCAGTCCGAGCAGCAAACCCAAAATGATCATGGCAATGGCTTTGAGCAGCGAGCCCGAAGCCAACACCACCGCACCCACCAAACCCAGCACCATCAAGGCGCAGTATTCAGCAGGCCCAAAGGCAAAGGCCATCTCGGTCAAAGGCGCGGCAAATGCTGCCAACAACAAAGTACCCACACAGCCCGCAAAAAATGAACTTAGGCCAGCTGCCGCCAAGGCTGGTCCGGCGCGGCCTTGTCTGGCCATTTGGTAGCCATCGAGGGTGGTCACTACCGAGGACGACTCGCCGGGCAAGTTGACCAAAATCGCGGTGGTGGAACCGCCGTACTGCGCGCCGTAGTAAATACCTGCCAACATGATCAAGGCTGACACAGGGGGCAAGGCATAGGTGGCGGGCAACAACATGGCGATGGTCGCTACTGGCCCAATGCCAGGCAAAACGCCGATCAAGGTGCCGAGCAAGCAGCCCACCAAGGCATAGAGCAAATTGATGGGGGTGGCCGCAACCCCAAAACCGGTGGCTAAGTTGGCAAGTAAGTCCATGGCAGTCCTGTCTACGCAACCAAGAACGCTGGCCACACTGGCATGGTCAAGCCCAGTAAGGCAATGAAAATGCCATAACTGCCGGCAGCCAAAACAGTGGAGAGCACCAGCACACGGCGAATTTGGAAGGCGGTTTCGTCCGCCATGGCGGCAATCACTGTCAGTGCCACGGTCGCCACCACCAAGCCCATAGAGGGCAAACCAATAATCGGTAAGCCGCCAAGCAATGCGCCAAAAGCCAAATTGGCGCCCAAAATGCACAGCAAGGGCCGCCAAGCAAAGTCGCCCACTTTTCCACCATCGGGGGTTTCAACCACCAAGGAAAAAAACAGAATGAACGCGCCTAACAGGGACAAAATCAGGCCCAAAACCAACGGAAAATAACCCGGCCCCATCTGACTGGCAGAGCCAATGGTGTAAGAAGACGCGCTGGCCCAAGCAAAACCACCACCGGTGGCAATGAACATCACGCCTGAAGCAAAGTCTTTTTCACTTTTGATCGACACAACACGGGCCTTGGCAAAGAAGAGATTGTCATTGTCACCTAAACCGCCACCGGCTTAAGAACCTTGAGCCACAGCGGTGCGGGCAAGCCAAAGCGCGCTTGTATCGCCTCAGCACGGGTTTGTAAAAGTGCTCGATCGGGAGCAGACGCTTGGGCCTGCGCCAGCACCACGGTGTTGCCCTCTTTGGTGGGCTTGAAGGCCCACACAGCTGGCTCGCCAAAGGCTTGGGTGATGTGCGCCAAGCTTTTGTCATAACTGGAGGAGCGACCAAACAGGTTGACCACCATGCAGCCTTGGGCGGTCAGCAATTGGCGGCATTGGGCATAAAAATCGGCGTCGTCGAGCACGGGAGCGGCCGCTTCGTGGTCGTACAGGTCCACATGCAAGACGTCGATCTGCCCCCGCCAATAGGTGTGCGCCACCACCTCGGCGGCGTCGCCCAGCACTACTGACAATCGGTCATCATCGGCAGACAAGGCAAACCAACTGCGGCAAGCGCCAATGACTTGCGGATTGAGTTCGATGGCAGTGGTTTGCATACCCAGCACCTTGTGGCAGTTTTTGGTGAGCGCTGCAGCACCCAGCCCCAGTTGCATGGCGTGCAATTGGCTGACCGTATCAGGCTCGACAAACAACAACCACGCCTGCATACGCTGCACATAGTCCAAATGGATGGCGTTGGGCTTGCCAGTGTCCATGGAGCCTTGTACCCATACCGATCCCAAATGCAAATAGCGCACCTTGCCATGCTCGGAGATGTTGACTTGCGGTAAGGAGGGCGTTGCCATGGGGCGATTGTCGCCGCACCTCATTCGTCATGGCGAGGAACCTGGCGCCCAAGCAATCTCATGGCGCACGCCGCAGATGTGCTGTTGCTAACGAAGTCCCAACACCGCTTGCACATTGGCGGTGGTGGCCTGCTGCACTTCGTCCAAGCTGATGCCGCGCAAATCCGCCAACGCTTGGGCGATGCGAGGAATTTGGTCGGGTGTGTTGCGTCCTTGCGGCAAACCTTGGGCGCGGTCCTCAGCGGTGACGTACAACCAATGCGGCGGGATGTCGGGCGCATCAGTCTCCAGCACCAAGGCGTCTAAGGGTAATTGGGTGGCCAACATGCGCAGTTGATTGGCACGATCAAACGTGAGTGCACCGCCAAACCCCAATTTGAAACCCATGGCGATGAACTGCTGGGCTTGTTGCAAGCTGCCGTTAAACGCATGGGCGATACCGCCTTTGACAGGCGTTTGGCGCAAACCTTGCAACAACAAATCAGCACTTCGGCGCACATGCAAGACGACCGGCAGGCTGTGCTGCTGGGCCAGTTTGAGCTGTGCCTTGTAAAAAAGTTGTTGCCGCGCCATGTCCAAGCCGGGCACAAATCCGTCCAAACCGATTTCACCTACCGCTACCAAGCGAGAGTCTTCAGCGTGCTGCTGCAAAGCAAGGGCTAGGGTCTGTAAATCGTCTTCGCTGGCCTGCGGCGTGAACAGGGGGTGAATACCCAAGGCGAAGACATCGCCATGCTGGTGTGCAAGCAGACGCACTGCATCAAAGTTCGCCGCCTCCACCGCAGGAATAACGCAGGTGCCAACCGCCGCTTGGCGAGCAGTCCAGCGCACCGCATCGCGGTCGGCGGCGAATTCCGGTGCATCAAGGTGGCAGTGGCTGTCGATCCATGTCATAGGAAGATTGTCAGATAGAAAATCGGGGTCAGATCCCAATTAACTTTGATGGGCTGCGCAAGTAGGACGTGTGTCGCAGGTTGGCCGTAGCCGACGTTGTGTCAGCATGGAGGCGAGGCCGAGCCTGCGGCACTCGTCGTGAGATTGCATCGTTGCGCTCGCAATGACGAAGGCTAAACCAAGCGCCCCGCCACCAAGCGCAGTTGCCTGTCGCAAAGCGCGGCCAAGCGCTCGTCGTGGGTGACCACCACAAACGCCGTGCCCTGTTGCCGCGCCAATTGCAGCATCAGTGCAAACACGCCGTCGGCGGTTGCGCGGTCGAGGTTGCCGGTGGGCTCATCGGCCAGCACACAAGCGGGTTGGGTGACCAAGGCGCGGGCAATCGCCACGCGTTGGCGCTCACCGCCCGACAACTCGCTGGGGGTGTGCTGCACCCGGTCGGCCAGACCCACCGCTTCGAGCATGGCCTGCGCCTTCACGGCCGCATCTTCGGTGGGCATACGCCGTATCCACAAAGGCATGGCCACATTGTCCAAAGCGCTGAACTCGGGCAACAAATGGTGGAACTGGTAGATGAAGCCCAAATGCTGGTTACGTAAACGCCCCAAAGCGGTGGCGTCCAAACCTGCCAAGGCATGGGACAGCAAATGCACCTGCCCCGTGGTGGGGGTATCCAAGCCGCCCAGCAAATGCAGCAAAGTGCTTTTGCCCGAACCCGAGGTACCGACCACCGCCAGCGTTTCACCTGCCTGCACTTGCAAGTCGATGCCCTGCAGCACCGTCACATCGATCACGCCTTCATGGAAACGGCGACCCAAGCCTTGGGCTTGCAACACCGGCTTATTCATGGCGCAATGCCTCCGCGGGATCGATGCGACTGGCTCGCCAGCTGGGGTAAAGCGTGGCCACCAAAGCCAACACCAAAGCGATGATGACCACCGGCCCAATGTCGGCCCACTGCGGGTCGCTGGGCATGCGGCTGATAAGGTAAATGTCTTTGGGCAAAAAGCTCGCGCCCAAGGCTTTTTCGATGGCCGGCACGATGCTGCCAATGTTGAACGCCACCAACAGCCCTAAACCCAAGCCCGACAAAGTGCCAATCACACCCACCAAAGCGCCTTGCACCACGAAGATGCCCATGATGCTGGCCGGGCTTGCCCCCAAGGTGCGCAAGATGGCGATGTCGGCGCGCTTGTCGGTGACCGTCATCACCAAGGTACTGACCAAGTTGAAAGCCGCCACCGCCACGATCAGCGTCAGGATGATGAACATCATGCGTTTTTCAATTTGCACCGCAGCAAACCAAGTGCGGTTGGCACGGGTCCAGTCGCGCAACATCACATCGTCACCCAACACGGGCGAAAGTTCTGCCGCTACTTGCCGCGCTTGCTGCGCGTCTTTTAACTTCACACGGATGCCGTTGGGCCCTTCCAAGCGAAAAATGCGTTGCGCGTCTTCGATGTGCAGCAAGGCCAAAGATGCGTCGTATTCATAGTGACCGGAGTCGAGCAAGCCCACCACGGTCAGTTGTTTCAAGCGCGGCACCACGCCCGCAGGCGTGACCTGCCCACCAGGCGCGACCAATGTGACTTTCTCTCCAACCTTCACGCCTAAAGCACGAGCCAATTCGCTGCCCAAAATCACACCAAAACCACCCGCTTGCAGTTGGTTCAGCACCTCTGGCGGCATCAAGGCCACCGCATCCGTGACCAATACCTCTTGGTCAGAATCGATGCCACGCACAACCGCTCCGCGCATGTCTTCACCTTGCGCAAGCAATCCTTGCGACAAAACAAAAGGCGCACTTGCGATGACTTGCGTGTGCTGCGCCAGTTTTTGCTGCAACGCTGGCGGGTCTTGCAGCGAGGCACTGGTGTAGGCCAACACCTCCACATGTGACAACACGCCCAACATGCGGTCCCGTACTTCTTTTTGGAAACCATTCATCACGCTCAAGACAATGATGAGAGCCGCCACTCCCAAGGCAATGCCCAGCATGGACACCGAGGAGATAAAGGAGATAAAGCGGTTGCGCCGCGCCGCGCGGCCTGCACGGGTGTAACGCCAACCCACCCGCAACTCAAAAGGAAGTCTTGAAAGATTCATGCAGTCAGATTGTGGCATCTTGCACAATCACCCATATGACAGTTGCTTCTCCATTGACCATTGTGGCTTTTGCCTTGCCTGCTGGCATGGCAGCAGACCACCCCGACCGCGGACATTGGCAACATGCTTTGGACAAGGCATCTGCCCAGACACGCCAAGACCTTTGGCGGCAAGCACAGCGCATGAAAACCATCACCTTGCCTGACAGTGCGATGAGTGCCTGCCATGAAATGGCTTGGGCGCAGGCTTTGGGCTGGGATATCAAGGATGGTCAAGTGCCCTTGGCCGCTTTCGTCGCCCAAGCGCAAGGTTTGCGTTGCCCAGCTGAACATGGCTGGGCTTTCATCGACGCGGTGCATTGGCACATCAGCCAAGGGCAGGTAAATTTGAATGTCCCCACCCCCATTACCGCTGACGAATCAGACGCTTTGCGCGAAGCTATGCAACCGTATTTATCGCAAGACGGTATTCAACTGCACCCCTGCTCGCCTGGGCGCTGGTTGGCACATGCCAGCGTGTTCAAACACTTGTCCAGCGTGTCCTTGGACCGCGTTAACGGGCAACGTATCGATCACTGGCTGCAGCCCAGCAGCATTGCTGCACAAACTGAGGCTGAGCGCCTGTTGCGCCGCTTGCAAAATGAGATGCAAATGCTGTTTTATACCCATGCCGTCAACAACCACCGCGCCGTCGCCTTGAACTCGATTTGGTTCAGCGGCACGGGCGAGTTGCCCACAGTGAATCCGCACACCGTGAAGCGTGACATCGTGATGCACCAAGGCTTGCGTGAGGCTTGGCTTAGCCAAAACCCCGAGGTGTTTGTGCCGGCTTTCACAACGGTCTGGCAAGACACCCTCGCCCCTGCACTTGCGCGATATGAGCAGGTGCTGCTGTGTGACCCCACGCGCAGCGTCTTGCTTGAAAATGCGCCGCAAGGCTTGCGCGGAAAGCTTCAACAGTGGCTGCGCCCACCCAAACTTTCGGACTTGCTGCAATGAAACTTCAGGTACGCGATGTCCCCCCGCGCAGCGTCTGGGCGCTAGAGCAAAGCGGCGTGCATCCACTGCTGGCACGTTTGTATGCGGCGCGGGGCGTGCATGACGCCAAGCAAATGGACCCAAGCCTTGGCCAATTGCTTGCTCCCGCTGGCCTCAAAGGCATTCACGCTGCTGCACAGTTGTTGGCCGACGCCATCGCAAAGCAACTGCGTTTGTGTATCGTGGCCGATTACGACTGCGATGGCGCCACCGCCTGTGCCTTGGCCTTGCGTGGCCTCACGCTTTTAGGTGCTCAACATGTGAACTTCATCGTGCCCGACCGCGTGGTCGATGGCTATGGTTTGACGCCCGACATCGCCCAACGCGTTCACGCCAGTGGCGCACAGGTCTTGATCACGGTGGACAACGGCATTGCCAGCGTGAGCGGTGTGGAAGAAGCCAAGCGCTTAGGTTTGCAAGTCCTCATCACCGACCACCATTTGCCAGGCCACGAATTGCCCACGCCCCATGCCTTGGTCAACCCCAACCAACCTGGCTGTAGCTTCGAGAGCAAAAGCATGGCGGGGGTGGGTGTGATGTTTTACGTGCTACTGGCCTTGCGAGCGCTGATGCGCGAACGCGGCGTGTTCGGCACAGACACCGAACCCAAGCTAGATGGTTTGCTACCCTTGGTGGCATTGGGCACGGTGGCCGATGTGGTGTCTCTAGACGCTAATAACCGCCGCATGGTGTCTCAAGGCTTGCTGCGAATGCGCAAAGGGCAAATGCCTGCAGGTCTTGCAGCCTTGTTCAAAGTGGCCTCGCGCGACGCCACCCAGGCCAGCAGCCAAGACATGGGCTTTGCGTTGGGGCCGCGCATCAATGCAGCGGGGCGTTTGTCAGACATGACGCTGGGCATAGAGTGCTTGCGCACCGATGACACCGAACTGGCGTGGCGACTGGCGCAGCAGCTCGACACCATCAACCGCGAACGCCGTTCTATGGAGGGCGATATGCGCGAACAAGCGCTGCTGATCGCCGAGTCCTTGATGGACAGCGATGAAATTGCACCTGCTGCGTTGTGCGTGTTCGATGAGGACTTTCATGAAGGCGTGGTGGGCATCATTGCCGGTCGCTTGAAGGACTTGCACTACCGCCCGTGTTTTGTGTTTGCCAGCAGCCAGTCGCAGGGTCAAGCTGTACTTAAAGGCTCTGGGCGGTCGATTGCCGGTTTCCATTTGCGCGATGCCTTAGACGCCATCGCCAAACGCCACCCAGATTTGCTGCTGCGTTTTGGCGGTCACGCCATGGCGGCAGGCTGCACGTTGCTGGAAGACGACTTGGCCACGTTCGAGCTGGCCTTGCAAGACATCGCCGCCCAATGGTTGGACGCCGCCACCTTGGCGCAAACCTTGGCCACCGATGGCAGTTTGCCAGCGCAATATGTGCGCCCCGATATGGTCAAGCACCTGCAAGCGCAGGTCTGGGGGCAAGGTTTTGCTCAGCCTGTTTTCCAAGACACGGTGAATGTGCTGAGCCAAAAAATCGTAGGAGAAAAACATTTGTCGCTCAAGCTGCAATTGCACGGGCAGCTGGTGGACGCGATTTGGTTTGGTCGCACCGAGGGCTTGCCAGTACAAGCTACCGTGGCCTACCGCCTCGACATCAACACCTGGCAAGGCATGGAAAAACTGCAGTTGCAGATTGAAGCCATGCAGCCCTTCTACAATTAAGCTGTGTCTATCCTCAACGCCGATCTGCATTGCCACTCTGTCGTATCCGACGGCACGCTCACGCCCGAGGCGTTAGCCGCACGTGCCCATGCCAATGGCGTGGAGTTGTGGTCACTTACCGACCACGACGAAATTGGCGGACAAGCCCGAGCTTGCGCCGCTGCCCAAGCGCTGGGCATGGGGTATTTGCATGGCACCGAAATATCCGTCTCTTTCGCGGGTCGCACCGTTCACATTGTGGGTTTGGGCTTTGACCCTCAAGACCCTCGAATGCAAGAAGGCTTGCGCAGCACGCGTGGAGGCCGTCACGCACGGGCCGTGGACATGGCAGCTGGCTTGGCCAAGGTGGGCATACACGGTAGCTTTGAAGGTGCCCTCACCTTCGCTGGCAACCCCGACCTGATTTCTCGCACCCACTTTGCCCGCTATTTGGTGGAAAGCGGCGTGTGCGCTGACACCTATGAGGTGTTTCGCCGCTTCCTTACCGAAGGCAAACCGGGCTATGTCGAGCACCGCTGGGCTGGCTTGGGCGACGCGGTGCGCTGGATTCGCGAATGCCAAGGTATTGCAGTCATTGCCCACCCCGCCCGCTACGGCTTCACGCCCACCGAGGAATATGCGCTGTTCTCCGAGTTCAAAAACCATGGCGGTCAAGCGGTGGAAGTGGTGACAGGTAGCCATTCGGCGGCCGAAGCCATCCAATACGCTGACATGGCGCGGGAGTTTGGTTTGGCCGCTTCCCGCGGCAGCGACTTTCACAGCCCCAATGAAAGCCATACCGATCTAGGCGCGTTGCCTTGGTTACCCGGTGACCTGACACCGGTGTGGGAGTTGCTCACCCACCGCATCCAATAAGGCCGCGGTCTCCGCATGGCACAACTGTTTCAAGTCCATCCGGACAATCCGCAAGCGCGCTTACTCAAACAAGCAGTGGCCTTGTTGACCCAAGGCGGTGTGGTGGCAGTGCCCACAGATTCCAGCTATGCCTTGGTATGCCATTTGGACGACAAAGCGGCGATTGACCGATTGCGCCAAATTCGCGGTGTGGATGAAAAGCACCACCTGACCTTGCTGTGCCGCGACCTGCGTGAACTCGCGCTTTACGCCAAGGTGGACAACCGCCAATTTCGACTGCTCAAAGCCGCCACCCCTGGGGCTTACACCTTCATCTTGGAGGCCACCAAAGAAGTGCCGCGCCGCGTTGCCCATCCCCAGCGCAAAACCATAGGTCTGCGGGTGCCCAACCACACCACCTTGCTGGCGTTGTTGGACATTCACGGCGCACCTTTGCTGGCCACCACCTTGATTCCGCAAGACGAAACAGAACCCTTGAACGACGCCGAACAGATTCGCGAACGCTATGAACACCAAGTGGCGGCGGTGGTCGATGCAGGTGCTTGTAGCCTCCAAGCCACCACGGTGGTGGACCTCACCCCCATGGCCGACGGGGGTGAGCCAGAAGTTTTACGTCGAGGTTCAGGGAAATTAGAACTTTTAGGTTTATAAAATGGGTAAATTAACGCTACTCTGGTGTTTTTGCGTATCCTAAAGCGCTTAATAAAAGTTTTTATCACATACTTTTCACCAATAAATTGATAAAAATTAGTGAGAGAATAGTTTTGTGAATTTCAATGAATTAGTACAAACAATTTCTACCCATGCGGTACCCGTATTGCTCGCCATCACCCTGCACGAAGCCGCGCACGGGTACACAGCGCGCCAGTTGGGTGACGACACTGCATGGCAAATGGGGCGCGTCACCCTCAACCCCTTCCCTCACATCGACTTGGTCGGCACAGTCATCATGCCCTTGATGCTGTTTTTTGCCACTTCCGGCCAGTTTTTGTTTGGTTATGCCAAGCCCGTTCCCGTCGATTTTTCCCGTCTGCGCCACCCCAAACGCGATATGGTGTGGGTGGCTTTGGCCGGACCTGCGGTCAATTTGCTTCAAGCTTTTGCCTGGGCGGTGCTGATTTACCTGCTCTCGGGCATGGGCAGCGATGAGCGTTTTTTCCTTGAAATGGCGCAAGCCGGCGTGCTGGTCAATTTGGTCATGTTCGCCTTCAACCTGTTTCCCCTGCCGCCGCTGGATGGCGGGCGTATCGTGGTGGGCTTGTTGCCCATGCGCTTGGCCATTGGTTTCTCGCACATTGAGCGCTATGGCTTTTTCATTGTCATGGGCTTGGTACTCATGGGCGTGATCAACACCCTGTGGATGCGCCCCATCATGATGGCCACCACCGAAGGTATTCAGTGGGTGCTTCAACCCCTGGCCACTTTGCTGCAACTTGCCCCATGACTGACCGCGTACTCTCTGGCATGCGCCCAACCGGCGCCTTGCATTTGGGCCACTACCACGGCGCCTTGAAAAACTGGGTGCGCCTGCAGTCCGAAATGGAGTGCTTTTACTTTGTGGCCGACTGGCACGCTTTGACCACCCACTATGAAAGCCGCGAAGTCATCGAAAAAAATGTCTATGAAATGGTCATCGACTGGTTGGCTGCGGGCCTAGACCCCAAGCAATGCACCCTGTTTTTGCAAAGCCGCATTCCTGAGCACGCCGAACTCTTTACCTTGTTGGCCATGGGCACACCCATTGGTTGGTTGGAGCGCGTTCCCACCTACAAAGACCAACAAGAAAAGCTCAAGGACAAAGACCTCAGCACCTATGGTTTCTTGGGCTACCCACTTTTGCAAGCCGCAGACATTCTGATTTACAAAGCCCGCTGGGTGCCGGTAGGCGAAGACCAAGCCAGCCATGTGGAACTCACCCGCGAAGCGGCAAGGCGTTTCAACCATTTGTACGGCCGCGAACCCAATTTCGACGCCTTGGTGCAAGACTGTTTGGCTAAGTTGCCCAAAGACATCGTCAAGCGTTTTGAAAAATCGCGAAAACAGTTTCAAGAAACCGGTGACGCCAAGGCCATGGAAGGCGCCATGGGCTATTTGAAAACCGCGACCGAACTTGATGACAAAGACCGCGAGCGCCTAGAAGGCTATTTCAAAGGTACGGGCAAAGCCGTACTCAGCGAGCCACAAGCCCTGTTGAGTGATGCAAGCAAATTGCCCGGTCTGGACGGCGCCAAAATGAGCAAAAGCTACAACAACTCGATTGCCATGCGCGAAGACAAAGCCAGCATCGAGACCAAGGTCAAGCGTATGCCCACCGACCCTGCACGCGTCAAACGCAGCGACCCTGGCAACCCTGATCGCTGCCCAGTTTGGCAATTTCACCTGGTGTATTCACCCCCCGCGACCCGCGAGTGGGTGAAGACCGAGTGCGCTCGCGCTGGCATTGGCTGCTTGGAGTGCAAGCAGCCAGTGATAGATGCGATCATTTCCGAGCAACAACCCATGTTGGCTCGGGCAGAACCTTTTGTTTCCAATCCTCGGCTTGTTCGTGATATCGTTGACGCTGGAACACAGCGGGCACGCGCCACGGCAAAAGAAACCATGCGCGATGTGCGCGAGGCCATGGGCCTGAATTACTAAGAACGGAGAATAAATATGAGTCTTTATGTCATAGATGACCACCCAATGGTTCGCCAAATGATTGGCATGTTGCTACGTCGCCTGCGCCCCGCGTCCAAGGTGGTGGAGTTGGAAAAATTCAGCGAGTTACAGGCCGCACTGATTAAAAATGGTGAGCCCGAGTTGTTTGTGCTCGACTTGCTGCTGCCAGGCGTCAAGGGCGCTACCGCTATCTCCGATGTGAAAAAAATGTACCCCGAGATTCCCTTGGTGGTGCTCTCGGCCATGCCTTCTGGCGAAGCGCGTGACGCATGCCTGGAAGCAGGTGCTGATCTCTACATCGAAAAATCCACCGACACGGCCGAAATTTCTGCAGCCATCCAAGACATCATGAAGTCTGACAATGGCGATGATGATGCCGAAGTCGTGGTGATTGGCGACATCAAACTGTCCAAACGCCAAAAGCAACTCATCCTGATGTTGGACCGCGGTTTGTCCAACCGCGATATCGCCGCCGAACTCAGCATCAGCGAACATACCGTCAAGGTGCATTTGTGGCGCCTGTTCCGCCGCTTAGGTGTCAAAAGCCGTACCCAAACCCTGCACTTTGCACGTACCCATGGTTTGTTGATGGGCTGATAGCCCACCGTCCAGCCCCTATTTACTCAAGGGCTGGGCAATCACCAAGTTCAGTTTTTCTTTGCTACCGGGCTTGATGGGGCCTGCGCTCACCCCCAAGTCGCCGGGTTGCGCCATGGCGTTACCGCTTCTTGAAATACGCGCCCGCACCATTACCGCGCTGATGTGCGAGAGCTTCATTTGCGGGTTCATCGCCATGCTGTCGTCCAGCACAAAGTCGTAAGGCAATTTGTCCACCGTGGTGCGCACAATGGCCAATGGCATACGCGGCCCATCGGCGGCATTGGCGTAAATAAACACCGTGTCTTGCGGGGAAACTTGCGAGGCCAACGATGGGTCTAGGCTGACACGGCCTGCAATGCGTTCCGCGCCTGGCGCTGTTTTGCCCTGCATTGGTTTAGCAGTTGGTGCAGGCGCTTGTGGCGCTTGGGCCAACACCGTGTCAGGGTCAAGCGCCGGCATGTTCAATCGTTCACGCGCCTTGTTGATGGCTTCCACCAAAGCCGGCAAGTCAGGCGAGGAAACTGGCAACAAACCGCGAACTTTGTCCCAGTATTTCAGCGCGTCTTGGAACTGACCTTGCGAAAAAGCGGCACTGCCTGCCAACAGCAGAGCATTGCCATGCTCTGGGTCTGCTTTGAGCACACTTTGGATGATGTCCCATGGCTCACCCTCAAACTTGCCTTGGTTTTTTTGCGCCAGCACCTCTGCGCGTTCAATGCGTACATCGTCATTGGCCGCAATGGAGAGCGACTTTTTGAAGGCCTCATCCGCCGGATCAAAACGGGCCAAAGCGCGTTCGATGCGCCCAAGCATCACCCAGCCTTCGGCATTGTTGGGGTTCTCGGCCAAGCGTTGGCGCAGTTGATCGGACATGGCTTGCAATTTTTCGCTGGAAATTTGTTCGTCACCGCCAACTTGGTTGGCAAGCAATGGATCGATTCCAACAGGTGTGCCCACCCAAAAATACATGCTAAATGACAACAAGGGAATGGCCAAGGCCAAACCTGCCACCAAGCCACGCCAGTGCGGCAAGGCCAGCGGCGCAGAGGCGGTTTTCTGCGGTGTGTCTTCCAGCAGACGCTGGGTCAATTCTTCATGCGACGTATCAAAACCAGCCTGGTCAAGGGTGCCTTGCGCGAGTTCGTGCTGCAACTCGGCCAAGTGCTCGCGGTAAACCGCCACCTGCGACAACACATTCTCGTGTTCACTGAACTGCAAACCTGCCAGCGACGCGCGACGCAAACTCCACGCAAACACCAAAACCACGGCGACACACATGAGTACCGCACAAACCAAAAACCATTGAACCGCGTTCATTCAATCTTTCAAAAGTTGTTCCGCCTGCGCTCGCTGAGCAGCGTCTAGGTGGTGATGGGTGAGTTCCCGGCGCTGGCGTAAATAGCGCCAGAAACCGCCAATCGCCAACACAAGCAAGAAAAAAGGTCCAAACCACAAGGGCCATGTCAAGGGCTTGAGGGGTGGTTTGTAGAGTACAAAGTCGCCATAGCGTTCAACCAAATACGTTTTGATCTCAGCGTCGGTTTTGTTGTCACGAATGAGTTTACGAACCTCGCGACGCAAGTCTTCAGCCAACTCGGCATGCGAAGAAGACAAGGCCTCGTTTTGGCACACCAAGCAACGCAACTCTTCGGAAATCACCACCAAGCGGGCTTCGACTTGGGGGTCTTGCGCCATGGGTTGGGCTTCCCCCGCCTGCGCCAACCAAGACGTGACACTCAAGCAAGCCACAAGGAGTGCATGTTTCATGCGGGTTTGTCCAGTTGTTGAATCAAGGGAAGAATCGTTTCAATCAAAATTTCGGGGGTGAC
>Ga0209550_10001237_pt1 | contig 24642 bp, 11 predicted proteins | sample LauGreSuBDMM15SN_2_FD_187567 | JGI IMG/M metagenome (GOLD analysis project Ga0209550, IMG submission 187567) | Freshwater lake microbial communities from Lake Michigan, USA - Su13.BD.MM15.SN (SPAdes) (version 5) | ecosystem: Environmental > Aquatic > Freshwater > Lake | place: Lake Michigan... | reverse complement strand
CCCTTATAAAAATTTTATAGATAAAAGAGAAATCGCCCCAGGGTCATCATGTCTGAGGAGCAGAGCATAATCGCCAAGGCTTACGCCTTTTTTATAGTGCGATAATTTTTATAAAAACTCTATATTTTTTATCAGGTAAAATCAGACAGAATAATTCTTAAAAAAGATTTTTACCTTTTGTAACCTATAATATTTTTTAAGAAAATCAACGCCCACAATCTTTTAAATTTACAAAACAAAAAGCACTACAAGAAAGGCGTAAGCCTTGGCGATTATGCTCTGAGCCGAGTTTGATGACCCTTGCAAAGATACTATAAATAAAAGAGAAATCACCCCAGGGTCATCATGTTTGAGGAGCAGAGCATAATCGCCAAGGCTTACACCGCGGACAAGATCTAGAGCTTTAGCTATTTAAAAAATCACACCACAAAAATCTTCCAAACACAACAAAGCGCCCATTTTAAAAAACTCCTCATCATGCGTTGCCATCACTACAACCCCGCTGTTTTCAAGGTGAGTTTCTATCAACCCCTTCAACAATTTTTTCCCCTCAACATCAAGATTATTCGAAGGCTCATCTAAAACCCAAATCGTAGCCGGACAAGCCAAAAGCTTCGCCAGCTGCACTCTTTTTTGCCACCCGGCTGATAAATTTTTAACTTTTTCTTCGGCTTTTTCTTCTAGCTTAAAAAACCGCAAAGCCGCGCTAATCAACATCTCGCTATCGTGTAGCTTGGCATAAAAATTTAAATTATCTTGCACCGTAGAATCTTGTTTTAAAAAATTTTTATGTCCAATAAATTGCAGATCACCATAAAAATCATCGCGAAAATCTTCGATGTTTTTACCGCTCCAAAGAATTTTTCCCTTAGATTCTTTAGAAAGACCTGTTAGAATCTTGAGCAGAGAAGTTTTTCCTGAGCCGTTTTTTCCACTAACAATTAGGGCCGCGCCCAAAAAAAGAGAGAATCCGAGCGCAGAAAAAATTATGCGCTCGTTTTTTGTGCATTGAAGATTTTCTACTGTAAGCATTAAAAATAAAAATTATGTCAAACCTAAAATTCTTTGAACATTCTGCCGTAAAAAATCCGAAATATCTAGTGATTTTCCTGCATGGCTATGGCTCTAACGGCGAGAACCTGCTTAACCTGGCGCACGAATTTCAACATGTTATACCCGAAGCACATTTTATTTCTCCTAATGCCATAGAGGCTTGGGAGGGCGGCTTTCCTGATGCTTATCAATGGTTTTCGCTTGCCGATTGGGGCCTTAATCGCGATGTTTCGCGCGTTGCGCCAAGTGTAAAAAAAGCTAATCAAACTCTTAACGCCTTTATTTTAAAGCAACTAGAGCGCTTTTCATTAAAACCAGACAGCCTGTTTTTGGTTGGCTTTTCGCAAGGCGCCATGATGAGCATGTATCAAGGGCTGATGATGCCCCAAAAACCCGCCGGCATTATTTCTTATTCGGGCAAATTAATTTTGCCCGAGCATCTTGGCGAACTTACAATCTCTAAGCCAGAAATTTGTTTAATTCATGGCAAACTAGATTCGGTGCTGCCTTTTACAAATTTTGTTGAGGCAGAAAAACTATTGCAAGAAAATAAAATTCCGTTTGAATCTCATGCGGTTGACAATCTTGATCACACAATTGATATTCATGGCATTCGTGCTGGCATGCATTTTGTGAAAAGAATTTTAAAAAATAATTCGCAACTCAAATAAAAAAACACGATGAAACTCTCTAATTATTTTTTACCAACTCTAAAAGAAAACCCTGTCGACGCCACCATCGCCTCGCACCAACTCATGATTCGCGCTGGCATGATTCGCCAAACCGCATCGGGCATTTATAGCTGGCTGCCCTTGGGCCTAAAGGTTTTGCGCAATATCGAAAACATCATCAAAGACGAACTTAACAAAGCCGGCGCTCTAGAAATTCTTATGCCAACAATTCAACCAAAAGAACTCTGGATTGAATCGGGCCGCTACGACGACTATGGCAAAGAAATGCTGCGCATCAAAGACCGCCACGACCGCGATATTCTCTATGGCCCAACCCACGAAGAGGTGGTTACAGATTTATTTCGCAAAAACGTAACTTCGTATAAAGATTTGCCAAAAAATCTTTATCAGGTGCATTGGAAATTTCGCGACGAAATTCGCCCGCGCTTTGGCGTAATGCGGGGCCGCGAATTTTTAATGAAAGACAGCTACTCGTTTGACTTAGACGCCGTAAGTGCGCGCCAAACCTACGATTTAATGTATGCCACTTATTTTAAAATTTTCAAGCGCCTTGGCTTAAAACCCATTGCCCTTCGCGCCAATACTGGCGCAATTGGAGGAGATCTCTCGCACGAGTTTCACGTGCTGGCCGACACTGGCGAAAGCGCAATTTATTACGATAAAAAATTCGACGAACTCTCTGCCGGCGCCAATTTTAACATCGCCGAAATGCAATCGGTTTATGCTATGGCCGACGAAATGCACGACATTGAAAAATGCCCAATTGCTGCAAATCATCTAGCCTCTAAGCGCGGAATTGAAGTTGGCCACATTTTTAACTTTGGCGAAAAATACTCAAAAGCAATGGAAGCCTGTGTTACCGGCCCTGCTGGAGAAAAAATATATCCAAATATGGGATCGTATGGCATTGGCGTATCGCGCCTGGTGGCCGCCATTATTGAAGCCAGCCACGATGATAATGGCATTATCTGGCCAGAATCTGTTGCGCCATTTCAAGTAATGTTGATAAATTTAAAGCCTGGCGATGCCGCGTGCGATAAGCTTTGCGAAGAACTTTACCAAGATTATCTGGGCAAAAATATCGAGGTTTTATATGACGATACCAAAACAAGTATTGGGCAAAAATTCTCTGTCGCAGATTTAATTGGGGTTCCAACCCAGGTGGTTGTAGGGCCAAAAGGTGCGGTTAATCGTAAGGTAGAAATTAAAAATCGGGTTAGTGGCGAAAAAACAGAGCTTGCGGTGTGATGATGCGAAGCTCTGTTTGTTTAGCTTGATGGAGTGGTTGCTCTTCTTGTTAACGAAGGCGAAAGAGGGGCGCCACTTGGATCAATTACTGCATTGCGCGGCACTGGCCTGCTAGCAGCCTTTTCTCTTCTTATTTCGTCGCGATAGTCTGCTGCGTATTCTAATACCCTTTCTTTACCAGCACTTTCTACGCCTTGCATCGCAGTGGTGAAAATATATTTTACTACCTTATGAACATTGTTTGGATCGCCCTCTATTCCTTTCCTATGTCTTTCTAAATCATTATGAACAAGACAATCTTTTAACGAAACCGTATCCATTAGACCTTCTAATTCACCCTCTTTACCACCCAAAGCCAAACCAAAGGTAGCAATAGCATTTAGCTCGCTGTGGCTTAAAATTGTAGCATTATATTTTATAACCCACTCTCTTAGGCCCGACGATATCTCTCTAATTCTTTCAAAATCTTGCTTTGTTTCACGACTGTCTCTTGTGTCAGCTTTCATCTTTCCTCCCCCTATGTCTGACTGATGTTTTACTATTAAAGCAATTAATTCTTCGCACTCTTTGGCTTCTTTTGTACCTTCTTTACTAACTGCTATAACAGCATTTATATTCTCTGCATTCAATCGACCTTCACGAACAAAAAATGCAAAAGGATTGCGCTCGTTACCCTCATCAATCTTAAAATGTCTTGCGATAAAATCTTCGGAATGGCCTTCACGAAAAAACCCCTCTCTAATTCCATCTTGAATTTTTTTCCAGCCACTGGCAAAAGCAGTGGTAATGGCTGTTTTGCGAGAACTTAGCACATCTTTTGGGTTTCCATAAACTTCTCCTTCATTTGCAAAAACTATTTGTGCCGCCCTTGTTAGAGCATCGTCAAATGTGGTATCGCGAGGCTTTAGATCTTCTTTTGTTGAAACAGGCGTCGCCGTTGTTGGCTTAGACCCCTTATCACCCGCAGCCCTTCTTTTTGGCGCCGGCTCATCGCCTGTAGGTGTGCCAGAACTATGTGCGCCGTGCAAATCTGCAGCAGGCCTTTTTGGCGCAGACGCGCCTGGCGCACGACCTGGCTTTGGTGCAGCAGTACCAACCATTCCTTCTACAGCAATGCCGCTAACTTCATCCCCAGGCTTGGGGATAGTAGTGGCTGGGCGATAAGGATTAGGGTCTTCTCCACGACCAGCTCGACCATAGCCACTTCTGCCCAGCGCAGCAGAACCTTGAGCTTTAGCGCCCATTTGCCGCCTCAATTCTTCTAGCTCGCGCCTTAAGCGCTTGTTTTCGTCTCTTAGATCGCTATTTTGGCCTTGCAAAGCTCCAACACTTTGCGACATATGTTCTAGTTTGCGCAAAGCTGCAGACTCAATTGTGTCTAGAAGCTGAATTCCATCGCGATTGCGTGCGCACCTTTCCCACTTGCCAGCAGTATCCTGCATCATGAGGTGCAAGCCATCAGCTCTATCTCTCATAACTCCAAACACCTTACCTTCTAACTCCATAACGATCATTTTAGCCGAACTATCGTCAAAGAATTCAACCAACGTTCCTTCGTCATTTATATTATAGATATAAGCATAAGGCTGATCTCCAGAACCTTCAACAAGACTTCCTAAGATAGAATAAACTCTTTCTAGTCGGGCATTAAAAGATTCCTCTACATATTCTACCCTAGGCTCGTGCGCTGGCGCAGAAGGGCTGGAGCCGCCTAAATCAAAACCTCTATCGGCTGTCGTTGGCGTTGCTGCCGGATTAGGGTTGGCGGCTCTGCTTGTGAGTTCGGCCTGCAATGCGGCGTTGCGATCTCTTTCTTCAGCTAGAGCCGCATCAAATTCAGCCTGCGTTTCCTCAGCTTGTCGCGTGAAACGCGCATGCAATTCTGCATTTTCTCCCCTTAAACCCTCTAAAAATTGGTGAAGATCATCATTTCTACCTCGCAACCCCTCAAGGGTTTCGAGTAAGCGTTGATTTTCTCCAAGGAGCCCTTGATTTTGCCCCATAACCGTTTCAAGAGCAGCAAACCTGTTGGCATCCGGCGCACTAAGCGCAGCGGTTGCAGCTGCTAAACTATCCCGCGCCGCTTCGTTCTCCGCTCTTAATCTATCAAGATCACCTTCCTGCTCTACAATTCTGCTTTGCTGGACTGCATTTACATCTCGTGCCGCATCCCGTTGAGCCAGAAGCGTGCCATTTTCTTGCCCCAAAGCCTCTAGTCTCTCATTCAATCTTTTGTTTTCTGTCCTTAAGTCATCAATAGCAGATTGGTCTGGCCTTGTTTCAAGCTCATCCAGAAGCTCTCGGTTTCGCGCTTCTGCTTGCGCTAGACTACCTTGCAAATCTCCTAACTGACCACGAAGATCATCTCTTTCTTGCTCTACACGAGAAAATTTCCCCAGCCTGTCCCGAAGCAAGGCTAGCAACTCAGTAGTTTCTTGGTCTACCACACGAGGTGCTTGCGCAGGCTGATCACGCGCCTCTTCAAGATCAGCGAGTAATCGCGTCACCTTCATTTGAAGGGCCGCCAATTGAACACCCTCTTCTTCTTCATTTGCGTCCTCCGCAATCGTCGAAAATGATCTTGTTGCAATGGATGAGGCCGAAGTGCTGCTAGATAACGCCGCAGCAGGTTCTGGAGCTTGCGCTTCTTTTTTCTTTCTAGAAACAAGAGCTCTTAATCCTCTTCCAAAGCCTCCCAAAAAAGATCTTTTTTTACCCCCTTTCGCACCACTAGTATTAGCCGCCGCAGCACTCGCGCCACCAACAGAAGCACTATCTTCCGCCCCTTCCGCGCCAACCTCATGAGCCTCACTGTTTGCATCCTTTGCAGCCAACAATCCCTGCAACTGCTCAACAATACCTCGCAAACTCCTTATGGTTTCATCACGAGGATCATCATCACTCATCGCCGCTGCTGCCGCGGCTCCAGGTCTTTCTACAGCATCAGCCAACGCAGCTTGAATTTGCGCAAGCTCTAAAGCCGCCTTGCCTGCTCTAGCGTCAATTGCAGCTTGTTGCGCCCGAAGTGCGGCAAGTTGAGCCGTTGCTGCTGCATGCGCGGCTTGTGATTGACGAAGCGCAGCTTGTGTCGCAAGATTGGCTTGAGCTTCCTTCAATAGTCTACCCTCCGCCTCGTCTGCTCTTTGCTGTAAGCTCGTGAGCTCTTTTTGCCGCGCCCCTTCCAGACTTTCTCGCCCATCTCGCATCTGTTTCAGCGCCCCCTCAGCCCGATCTTTCGCCAAAATTGCCGCCGCCAACTCATCTCTAAGTTTCGCAGCTTCTGACTGTGCAGCAGCAAGATCAGCTTGACCAGCTGCAACCTGCGCGCTACGCATCTGCGCTATCTGAGCTTCTTTATCTAAAACACTCCTTCCTAATCCGTCTGCATCTAAAGTCAAATCAGCAACTTTTGTTTCTAGCTCCACAATCTTCGCTTGTTGCGCGGCAGCATCTCTAGCGCTCCTTACGGCCTGTTGCTCGGCCCGATCTTTTGCGCTCTGCAATTCCGCCTCAAGTCTAGTCTTATCGCCCCCTAAAGCATCGTTATCCACTTGAAGACGCAATATCTGATCATCTCTTTCAGCTAAAGATTGGTTTTTGCCCTGCAAATCTGCCTCTATTGTAGCAAGATGCGCCTTTAGTCTAGCAAGATCTGCGGCACTAACTTGAGCCGCAGTTTGCAATTGAGCATTTTGCGCCGCACTAGCTTGTTGAGCCGCTTGCAACGCAGCCAATTGGATTTGCAATTCAGCTAAACTGCCTTCAAGTGCTTTAACCCTAGTGGCTCTAGTCTCAAGTTCAGCTTTTTGCTCGGCATTTTCTTGCGTTAAAGCAGCTATTCTCGCTTGCAGAGCCATGACTTCCGCGGCTTTTTTTCCATCATCATCTTTCTTTGTAATCCCTAGAACACTCAACTGACCTTGCAGCGACAACAAATCCTGTGCGCTTTTTTTCGATTCCGCTTGCGCCACGCGCAAATCTTCTTCAGCTTTACGTTGCGCCGCCTCTGCTCCATCAATCCTAGCTTTAATCCCCCTCTCTAAATCTTCATAACTCTTATTCAAAGCCCCGTATATTTGCTGCACAACCTCAAGACGCTTATCTAAACTTTGCAACCTCGCTTCCACAGCACTACCGTCACCCAATATTGCCTGACCTCTATTTGCATCCGTAATTGCCGCAACGCCTTCAAGCTCTAAAACTCTAGCTTCTAATCGCAGCAACCCCGTTTTATATTGAGTATTTTCAGCAATTAACGCCTCTTTCTGCGCCGACAATTCTTTTAACCGCGCTTCTAAAGTTGCCTTCTCTGCCGTGTGCGCTGCAGCTAAAGCTATCGCCTCCTGTTGCGCAGCGGCTATTTTGGCCTGAAGCTCTGCGATTTGTACTTCTTGTGCCGCGATACTTGCGGCCTGCGCTGCATTACGAGCATCTTTTTCGCCAGATATACGTCGATCCTGAGAAGCTTTCTCTTCCGCCTCTTTTTTTGCATCTTCTGCTGCTGCTTGCGCAGCTAGAGCAGCTAGCAACTGTTTCTCTAACTCGTAAATCCCCTTTTCTTTAACCTCAGGTTTTTCAGTAGCAGTGCTATTACTGCGCACTATTCTAAATTCTGGCGGCGCGCTTGATGCTGGGCGCAGAAGAGCTATTTGGCTCTGCAATTTTGCAACCAAAGCTTTTGATTCAGCTAATTCTCGCGACTCTTGCGGCCCTCCTGCGCCCGCAAGCTCTTCAGCAAGGCTAGTGGCAGGAGCGGCTGCGTCTAATTGCGCTTGCAACTCCGCTTTTTCTTGCTCTAGCACTCGCTCTCTTTCTGTCAATTCGTCTCGTAACTGCTGCATACGCTCTTCTGCAGCCGCTACCGCAGCTTGACTCTGATTTGCTGTATCGCGTGCAGCCGCCGCAATCGCATTCATCTTATCTTCCAACTCCCTAGCTCTTAATGCAAAATCCGCCTCTTGCGCCGCCATTTGTTGTTGCAAAGCAGCGAGTTGAGCCTTAGCCTTTTCTTCGCTTTCCGCCAATGCATCATTAGTAGCTTTGAGCGAAGCATTATAATCATCTCTCTCTGATAATAGTTTTCCGCTCTTGGCAATAGCTTTCGCTAAACTCCCTTCCTGTTGTCGCGAAGCATCGAGTTCTGCTTGAAGATTAGCCACTTTCGCCTTCTGCGCAGCCAAATCTTTTTCAATACTCGTCTTCTGCACTTGCAATTGCAAATTCCCGCGCGTTAGTCGCTCTAATTGCTCCCGATGTTCCGCTTCTCGCTTATCCGCTTCTGAAGCAATCTCCGTCGAACTTGATGCTACTTTAGCAGATTGGGCTCTGACGTGCTGCAACTGTCGTTGCGAAGTATTCAAGTCTTTTGCTATTTGCCCTTCTTGCTCTTCTTTTTCATTAAGCTTTACTTGAGTCTCTTCTAACTGTTTCTGCAACGTCCTCAGCTTATCTCGTAACGCTCTATTTTCTCTCTCTAATCCCTCAATAACAACAACGCGCCCATTAGCAAGAGGCCGGGCACTAACTCCAGATAATTCATCACCATTTTCTTCCTCTACAGCAAATCTACCGATCAAGGGCGTCAAGCCGCCTATAGCATTAGCTGATGCGGCTCTATGCAATGAAGATGGAGTAGCACCTCGCCATCCTGGAGTTTGCGACGACAAAAGACTAGTTTCAGTAGCGCCACGAGTGATAACTCTCCCGCCAACTCTTTTAGGCTCAGGTCTCGACCAAGACCCACCAAAACTCCCTTCACCCGTAGCAGCCAGCTCAGAATCACCATCCGCACCACCAAGCGCACTTCCGGTCCATTTACTGAGCCCATCAATCCGTCTACCATCAAGAGAGATATCAAACTCAGAACCATACGGAACAGCAGGCAAAACAGCAGCGGAGCTAGAAGCCCTTGCAAGAGATTTAGCACTTGGTTGTCTACTCGCCACAGCAGGAAGCCCGCCCGCCACAGAAACTGGTGCATTACTAAATGAATTAACAACCTTACCGCTACCAATTTCAGCAGTGATTCCAAAGATTGACGAGGTGCTGTCTACAGATGCACCAATTCGCCTAATCAATCCTCCCACCACCCTTCCAGATGTCATAGAATCTGCAGATTGCGGTCGAGCATCATCACCACCAACAGAAGCATCATCATCGCTATCACTATTATCCGCAGCAGCACCTCGCGCCGGAGTGCTTGCGTCAACAGGCCCCACATCAAAACTAGTCTCCTCTACAACACCCAAGCCACCTTTTTTATCTGATTCCTTCTTATCCATAAAAAACCCTCATTAATTAAACTCAAAACACAATATCACCCAAATTATACCTCAACCGCACACTTACGCCTCACTCTCGCCACGCCCTATAGAATCGGGCTTTCGCAATCTTTCATACGCTTTTTCTAAGCCCGGGCGATTGAGCCCAGCTAGATCTGGATCTATTTTATTGCGATATTTAGCAATCAACACAGTACCCGATGGATCATCTGCCTCAGCGCCAGGCCTTGTAGCAGCAACCTCGTCTTCAACAACCTCAATGTGCGTTGCCATAAAAGAGTCAGTAACATCTTTCAATTCATCACCTTTTTTTTCAAAAAAGCTACATTTTCTTTCCGAACGATCTTTGTGCTTTATTTGCACAAATTGGCTCTTTTTACAGCGCTCTGGCAAAATACAATCAACAAATTTGCATTCAACAAATTGCCAAGTATCAAAATGCTTCATTTTAGTAAAATCTACGCCTTCAAAAACACATTTAACGCATCTTTGGTAAAATAGCGAAGACCCTTCCCCAAATATTAGCGGCTTATCCGCTGTTTCTTTAAACTTTAAGCCTTTAAAGCATGCGTAACGACCAGATTTTGCATTATCTTTTTTTTCCGCAATTTCAACGCTATTACTAATTATAACTTTATTAAGTAGATTCGATGAATCAACTTCAAACCTCAATACATCACTTGTAATAACTGGCTCTCTCCCCATTTTTTCATTCTTCTCCAACTCAAAATAATCATCTGCATCATATTGGTTGCGTGAATCATAAAATTGCTTAAATTGCCTCAAAATTTCTTTTACTAACACACTCTTGCCCTCACTAAAAGTTTCCTTCGCTTCTTTGTCGCCCAATGATCTAGGGCCTCTATTAGAACCTGCGGTGACTTTAGTAGGTAATAATTCTATGGCGTCTTCCACTCCGCTTTCAATTGCAGAAAGCTCGGGATCTTCTTCACCGTCAAAATCTGACTCTAACTCTTCGAGCCCTTCCGTTGAAGGCGCATTGTAAGCTTCGCCTTCAACTCCATCTTCGGCTCCGGCTCCAGCTTCGCCTTCATCTCTAGCTTCGCCTTCATCTCTAGCTTCGCCTTCAACCTCAACTTTAACTTCATCTTCAGCTCTAGCTTCGGCTCTAGCTTCGGCTCCATCTTCAGCTCCAGCTTCGGCTTCGCCTTCATCTCCAGCTTCGGCTTCGCCTTCGCCTTCAACTACATCTTCAGCCCTGCCAACACCAACCCCAGAACCAGACAGACCTAAACCTAAAACACCCTCCTCCTCATCATCACCCAACAACCCACGATCGCTGCTCACCACCCTAGAAACTACACTAAATTCAGATCTACTAACGCTATGTAAATCTCCTTCTTCCTGCATCGATCTTTTTGTTGTGCGTCGCTGCGCATTTATTTCGGCAGTTATACTTCCATCTCCGCGCCCTCTATTACATTCATAATCATTCAATATCCACTCATTTCTTTCTGACTTAGATTTCCATCTCGTGCCATCCACAACAACACTACCATCTGCAGCCTTTAACCGAAGATGTGCCAGAGTATGAGCCCTCTCATGAGTCTTTGTATTGCCCTCTAGCTGCGCCACAAACTGCTCCCTACTTCCCTCTAAATGCGTAACCAACCTTAACTTCGGCCATTCTGCATCAGGAGAATTTCTATTGCGACCAATCCACTGCATCCAGTCTGTCCAGCCATATTTATCGCAATCTTTAACATGAACCACCTGATGCGTAGTGCCAGAACTAGATTTATAATTTCCGCCAACAACGTTGCCGGCACCCTTTGTGCCAGGGCCACCAAAAAAACTCACAACATTTGGATTGCCGCCATTAGCACGCACGATTTCGTCAAAAAACCCGCCATCTCGATCTAGCTCTTCCAATGATTTAACTGCAAGTAAAAATCTTGCGCCACTTCTATAATAAACTCTGCAACCCATTTCTGAAACAGGCACATTAACCGCATTGCCCGATGCGTCTAGGCGATCTGCCCTTCCTTCAATTATATGAGGAACTATAATAATATCTGCGCCAGATGCGCCCTGCATCGCTGCTAAATCAGATTCTTTGCAGCTATCGGCATTAATATCAAAATCTGGCAAAATATATTGCAACCTACAGCCTCTTTTGCCCTTAAAATCAAGCCCTATCTGAGCAAAATTAGGAAGGACAAACTTAGCAAGACCTTCTCTATCATTAAACTTCTCTGCAAAAGAAAATTCTGCCCCTTCAAATTTATCTTGCGCTACATGTCTGGCGCGCCTTAAATCTCGCAAAACATCCCTTCTATTTGAAAGCTTTACGCGTCTTTCTTCAAGTTTTTCTTCTTGAGCTTTTTGAGCAGATTTAGCATCATTAGCGACAGCAACGGCAACAGCAGACAATCCGCTCTCTTTAAAAAATTTTGCAGCCTCTTTTACGCCAATCATCTTGATTAAACTGGTCTTTTCCGACTCTAAATCACCCTTTATTTGTCGCACCTTATCATTTTGGGCTTCACCTTCCCGATTTAATCTTAAAGCCGCGCCAATCTCTCCAACAGCAGTACCAGTTCCTTTTGCCGCAGGATCTGAGCTCTTCGTAACAGAGGCAGGATTAGAGCCTACCCCCCCACCAATCATGCCACCAACACTTGTCCTCTCATATACAGCTTCTTCCCCTTTTATTCTTGTCACAACACTTCGCTCTTTCAACAATTCAAGGATGGATGCGACGACGCGCTTAACGCTCTGCAAATCATCTCTCCCGGTCTTCAGAGCAATATTATCCGACGATTCCGCTCGCAAAACTTCAAAACCAATCAAAACATTTACAGCCGCCAACAAATCATCTCTGTATCGCACCAAACTCCCTTTGTCATCTTGCGCATCTCTTGCGTTCACTTTCAAAGACAAGCTCTTTATATACTTATCTGCACCAATAATTTCTTTTGCCCTTGCTTTATCATCCTCGTCTTCTTTATTCAAATCAAAGCCTACCCATCTTATCTTTTGCTCTTTAGTAATAATTTCTTCTTGCGCCAAAGTTCTGACTATATCTCGCAGCTTATCTTTTAGCGATGGATCTTGCTTACTCCACCATTCTGTACGTTTTTGCCCCGCATATTCCTTAAAATCATCCACCGCCCTTAAAGCACGCGCTTTTTTATCTATTTCCGTCTTACACTTCTGCACATCATCCTCAATAGCTTTCGAGCGACGCTCTTCTTCAAACAGCTCTACATCAAGCCTTACACATTCTGCAAAATCAACCTTGTCAATACTTTCGCTCGCACCCAAAATTAACAGATTAGCCCCCCGCTCACGCAACTTTCTTGTAAAAGCAAGAACCGCCCGCTCTACCTCAATAATTTCACCTATTAATTCTTCTTCTGTTTTTACATTAGAACCGTCATCAGCAAAAACTCTTTGGCCAAAGCCAGGTGCCTTGCCAGGAAGAAACCTCTCACGAAAATATTTACCATAAAAAGTCGCCTCATCAAGTATAACCAAAACATCCTTATCATCTTGTTTCACAAAATGATCATCACCTTTAAAAATTAAATCCTTTTCTTCATCAGAGCTATTCAAGTCTATGGATCTAATTTTTAACAATGCCTCATATTTTTTAGCAATAAGACCCACCAGATGAGTTTTGCCAGCGCCGGTTCCGGCACGCACCATAACCTTACCAAACCTGCCGATTAACTCTCTTTCTCTATTTTTCGCTAAAGCACTTTCTAGCTCTGTTAAAGCCCTAAATTGCGCGCGCGATAATAACTCGTCACTAAAATCAGCCCCCAACTTTGATTCAAACTTTTTTATTGCTGGCTCCATTAAGGCAGGCAACACCATTCCCGATTCATCATGCAACATTCTCAACTGCCTTAAGCAGGCTAAATCAGGGTCTACCACCGGCGTAATAGTTTCTTGCGCCATCGCCGTATAAAGATCGGGCAAACCAGGCTTATCCGAATCCTTCTCTCTTCTATAAAACAAAGCTTTAAGCTTCTCTGCACTAGATCTGTCCCCACCAAACAACAATGCATCTTTATCTCTAAATGCAAATGCAATATCTCTTTCTTTAAAATGACTTTTAACCAACTTTACCTGAGCTTCAATCAGGCCAAGCTCAGCCAGCATAATCCATTTATAAAAAGTAAATGGCAACTTATCTGCACCATCATGCTTATCCATCGCATCCCTAAGAAGCTCGTTGACCAAAGTCTGATCTTCATAACGAGTTTTCATTGCCAAAATATCTTTGACTTCTTCTATAGTTTTGGCACCAAGAACACCAACTCTCAAATGACGAAATTTATCCTCAAAATCAAGCTCGTTATCTCGCCTCTTGTGCAACTCGGTTCCTCCTGTGCGATAGAAGAAAAGCCTCAAGAATTTATCCTCAAAAATTTTCTGTACCGCCTTTTTTCCCCCAAGCGCTTCGTCCTTAAAAAACTCATTACGCCTTTCTGTAACGCCTCCAGAAACAACCCCAAACAACTTAACTTTTTGACAACCTTCTATTGCGTTTATATATTGCTCATAAGCGGCCTTTTCTTCTTCGGTCTCTGACTCTTTCTTGGTAAATCTTTTTAGATCTTCTCTATATTGAGTATTTTCTCTGGTATAGTCACACCATTCATTAGGAAATTCTAGATCTTCTCTTGCCGTATTTACATACTTCTTATCAATACCACCAAAAACAAGTTTTCTTGCCCTACTTGCCTCTGCTTTTTTGCGAGCTATTTCAAGGGCCTTCTCTTGAGCTATTTCAGTATCTGTTTTAGTGGCCACTGGCGACAGACCAAATTTAGATGACCCACGCCTAAATCCAGATGACCTACGCCCAAATGATGTATTAGATGAAGCGCGACCAAAAGCTCGAGGTGGCGAACTCGTCGCACTCACTGGCTTTACCGGTGCAGGCGGCAGCACTCTCTGCGGCACACTACTTTTTGGCCCACTTCTAACTAGCCCCGAACCTTGCTTAAACATAATAATAAAGTAAATTTGACAATAATAAGCTCATCATAGCATAAATTACGATCATACGCAAGCCTTTGATCACCTTTAGCCCCTATCCCCCTCTGCGGCCCTCCTGATAGACTCTAGGCTATTATTCATATTTTGAACCTGCCAAGAGGCAATTGGTGCGCCAGGCGAGCTTTCTGGCCTTGATGCGCTATATTCGCTAGATTTCTTATTGATTGCTTCTACCTCTTTATCAGTCCATTCAAAAAACTTTACTGCGAACTGCTTATTATTTTTTATTAGAGCAGCTATATTAAAATCGTGCTTTTTTTCTTCACCACCCAGTTCTTTTATAGTATCGTCTAGATAATTATTATTATGCATCGCCTCTAACGATGATAAATCTGTTTTTGTCAATTTCTCGCCTTCTAAAACCCTGCCAAGCGCAGAAATAAAGCTCTTAAAAAGAGCGCGCCTTCTATCCTCAGGTAAACCACCTTGATTTTTTTGAAATGATTTTTGCGTAGCGCTTGTAAGAAGCATTGCAAAGTCAAAATTATTAATATCAAACGGATGGTCTGATTCTGATTCCGACTCTACATCAAATTCAGAGACGACCTCTTCATAAACTTCTTCCTCTTTCAAATCTGTGCCAGGCAAATCCATGCCCCGCGAACCCATGTCAGGCGAAGGCTCTGGCTCTCCTTCACCCAAATCACCCGCATCACTCTCTTCAGAGGTACCAACGCCCACCTCGTGAGTAACAACAGCTTTTGGTGCTGGCGCCCCTACAACCGGCTCTGCACGACTCCTCCACTCTTCTTTAAATGCTGTAAACTCATCATAAAATCTACGCGTCAAACCAAATAACTCTTCTCTCATTAGCGCTTCTTTCTCGGCAAGTTTCGCCTTTAAAGCTTCTAGCTCTGCCGCCTTTCTGACTAACTCTTCTTGAGCCGTTCTTTTAACCGCCTCATCAGCTTCTTCTCTGGTTTTACTGCTCGCCTGAAGATCTCTCATCTCCCGTTCTTTTGCGGCAACTGCCGCTCTAAGCTCTTCAACGGTTCTGTCAAGAGCCTGGTTGGCCTCTAATTCTGCCCGCATCCTTGCCAAAAGCGCTGCCATATCTGTATTTTTTTTCAATGCCTCAGCTAATTGCGCCTCAAGATCCGCTATTTTTTGGGTTTTTGCCGCATCTTCCACAGCTCTTCTTACAGCCTCCGCCTGTAACTGCGTAATTCTAGCTTCTAGCGCAGCCTTCTCTGCTGCAGAAATACCTGGGGCCGCCGCTGCAACTGGGGCTGGAACTGCAGTAATTCTAACCTGCAAAACCGCATTTGCCGCTTCTAACTCCGTAATTTTTGCGTCTCTTTCTGCCAAAACCTCCTTTAAATTTGCAACTTCACCATCTTTTGCAGCCGATCCCGCCTCAAGCTCTGCTATCCGCACTTCAAGCGCAGTCTTTGCCGCAGCTTCTTCAGCTAACCGCACTTCTAACTCAACAACTCGCTGCCTCGACTCATCTCTTTCCGCTAATATTCCCTTATTATCTTTAGCCAGCCCCGCATTTAACGCCTGCAGCCTTGCAACCTCCGCTTCTGCCGCAACTGCCCGCGCTAAAGCAGCCTCATTCTCAGCCTTTAGCCTTGCAACCTCCTCTTTCAGCGCCTCAACCTCATCTCTACTTTTGCCCCATGCCTCAAGCTTTGCTGCAAGATCCTCCCCGCACGCCCTTATATATCTTAATAAATCATTCCTTATGTCCGACGCATTATCGTAGGTTACAATTTTTTTAGGCTCTTCACCCCTAGTTTTCCGCCCCGCTTCTCTCCTTACTCTTCTTGCTTTAGCTGCATCTCTTGCTTTATTAAGATCTGGCCCAACAACCCCCCCTCCATCTTTTTTTGACGGATTATCCTCCATCACATCAGATAAAAATTCTAAAAAATTAGGAAATGCCTCATCGTAATGCTTTTGAACATCCGTCGTACTTCTAACGGATAGGTTTCCTTCTTTGGCAGGGCTCAATGCAGCATGCTGCCTTATTCTTGTAGAAGCAGCCCCTTTTTGCAACACGCTCTGAATACGAGCAGTACTAGGTCTTTTTGCACCTTTTCCATCCATAAAAATCCTCAGATTAATTATCTACTAACAACCCCAAAACAACCTAAATCACCCCATGACAATGCTTAAACTTCTTCCCACTACCACAAAGACAAACCTCGTTGCGACCCACATTACCCCAGCTTTCGGGATAACGCGCATCACGCTCTTGCATTGGCACGTTGTTTTTAACGGGCAAGCGCGATGATAGCACAGATTCCTCATTTTGTAAAGCAAAAGCTGGATCGCTGCGCGTTTCAAACATTTTTTGCTGCGGTTTTGTTGCAATAAGATTCACCCCACCACCTTCTTCATCCTCGCTTTTAAACTGCGCGCGAGCTACTCGACTAACAATTTGCTCTTCCATACGCAGCATCATATCTTCAAATAAATTGAAGGCGTCTTTTTTATATTCAATAAGTGGGTCCTTCTGCGCGTAGGCGCGAAGGTTGATGCCATGGCGTAATTTATCGAGAGACAAAAGATGATCTTTCCACTCAGAATCAAGCGTAAGAAGAAAAATTTGGCGCTCAATTTGCCCAAAAATCTCGGCACCATAGAGCGACTTTTTGCCAGCAAGCAAGTTATCGGTGTTTTGATTCACATATTTAAGAATTTCAACTTCGGTAATTTTTTCTTGTTGTGCTTCATGTTTTAGGTTAAGTGATAGGCCGTAGATGCGCTTAATTTCTGCTTCGATGGTTTCTATATCCCATTGTTCAAAATAAGAATTTTTTGGAATATGGCGCGCAATTATATCTTCGTTTATTTCTACACTCATCTTGATAATTTTATCAGAAACATCGGCAAGGCCTATAATTTCTGAACGCAAACCAAAAATATTTTTTCTTTGCTGGTTAACAATATCATCATAGCGCAAAAGATTTTTACGGATTTCATAATTGCGGTTTTCAACTTTTTGCTGCGCCTTGGCCAGAGTGCGCGTAATCCATGGGTGAAAGATAGCCTCTTCATCTTTTAATCCTAAAGTAGAAAGCACCGATTGCAGTTTTTCTGAGCCAAAAATTCGCATTAAATCATCTTGCAACGAGAGGAAAAATTTTGAAGTTCCGGGGTCTCCCTGCCTGCCAGAGCGGCCTCGCAGCTGGTTGTCGATTCTGCGACTTTCGTGGCGCTCCGAACCCAAAACATAGAGCCCGCCTGCCTCGATGACAGTTTTTTTATCTTGCTCGCTGGCCTCTTTGCCTCCCAGCACAATATCGGTGCCCCTTCCCGCCATATTGGTAGCAATAGTAATTGCCGCCGGCCGGCCTGCCTGCGCAATAATTTCGGCCTCTTGCGCGTGATATTTAGCGTTTAAAACGCTATGCGGCAATTTATAAGATTTTAACAATCTCGATAATTCTTCCGATTTTTCAATGCTAACGGTGCCCACCAGCACTGGTTGCAGCTTATCGTGAGCAACTTTAATTGATTTTACAATTGCTTCTAGTTTGGCTTTTTCGGTTTTATAAATTTCGTCATCCTCATCTAACCTAGACACCGAGCGGTTTGTCGGAATTTCAATCACCGCCAATCCATAAATTTCTTCAAACTCTACTGCCTCTGTCGAAGCAGTGCCCGTCATGCCCGCCAACTTATTATATAAACGAAAATAATTTTGAAAGGTAATCGAAGCAAGAGTTTGGTTTTCATTGCGAACCCTCACGCCCTCTTTTGCCTCTAGGGCCTGGTGCAATCCTTCAGAAAATCTACGGCCTTCTTGCATGCGCCCCGTAAACTCATCAATAATAATCACCGAATCATCTTTTACTACGTAATCAACCTCATTTTTAAAAACTTGATGTGCCTTAAGAGCTTGATTTATATGGTGCACCACCGAAACATGATTAACATCATAAAGCGAAGAATTTTCTTCAATCATGCCTTTCTTTTTTAGCAAGATCTCCATTTCTTCGATGCCCGCGTCGGTTAAAAACACCGCACGCTCTTTTTCTTCAACTTGATAGGCTTTTGCAGAAAGCTGCGGAACCAAGCGGTTAATGTCTTCGTAAAGCTTCGAATTATCATCAGTAGGGCCCGAAATAATTAGTGGCGTGCGCGCCTCGTCAATTAAAATTGAATCTACTTCATCAACAATTGCAAAAAATCTATCGCGCTGCACCATCTCAGCAAGCGAATATTTCATGTTGTCGCGCAGATAATCAAAGCCCAACTCGTTGTTGGTAGCGTAGGTGATATCGCACCCATAGGCCGCCTGACGCTCAAAATCGCGCAGCTCGTTAGTAATGCAGCCAACAGTAAGGCCAAGAAATTCATGAACCTTTCCCATCCAGGCAGCGTCTCGCTTGGCAAGGTAGTCGTTAACCGTAACAACATGCACATTTTTGCCAGTTAAAGCGTTGAGGTAGCATGGCAAGGTTGATACCAAGGTTTTACCTTCTCCGGTTTTCATTTCGGCGATGCGGCCTTGATGCAACACCATTCCGCCAATAAGCTGTACATCAAAATGACGCATGTTTAATACGCGCTTCGAAGCCTCGCGCACCACCGCAAAAGCCTCATGCAAAAGCTGATCAAGGGTTTCGCCATTAGCAAGTCGCTGCTTAAATTCAAAAGTTTTTGCGCGCAATTCTTCATCAGAAAGCTTTATAAGAGAAGGCTCGAGCAGGTTAATTTTTGCCACATCGTCAAATAAAGATTTAACGAATCGGTCATTTACCGAGCCAAAAATTTTTTTAATTAAATAAGAAAACATTTATGATAGTTAGAAATTTAGTGTAAAATGTATTTTTTTACACCGTTAAAATTAGTATAAAATGCGAATATCTGCACCGCACGAAATCAGCTTTTCGGCCAAGCGCTCGTAGCCACGCTCTAAGTGATAGAGACGATTGATCGTTGTTTCACCTTCAGCCACCAAACCAGCCAAAACCAACGAAACCGAGGCGCGCAAATCAGTTGCCATCACCTCTGCACCCATTAATTTTGCCACCCCTTTTACAGTTGCACTATTGCCGCTCGACTCAATATTGGCGCCCATTCGCACCAACTCTAGCACATGCATGAAACGGTTTTCAAAAATATTTTCTTCGATGATCGAAACGCCTTTCGAGCCATCTGCCACCGTCATCAAAGCCATTAGCTGCGCCTGCATATCGGTAGGAAACCCCGGAAATGGATGCGTTGCAAAGCTTACGGGCAAGATGCTTGGCGCAATTCTGCTTACTTCAATTTCTGTAGGGCTAATTTCAATAATTTTAGCGCCAGCCTGCTCTAGTTCTGCTTTAAAACCAGTAAGCAACCACATTTCAACCCCCCTCAAACGCAAGCAGCCATTGGTAATTACCGCTGCAACCGCATAGGTTCCGGCTTCAATTCTATCGGCAACTACGCGGTGCCTTGCCTGGTGCAATTTATCAACACCTTGCACTTTAATTTGCGAAGTTCCGGCACCAGTAATTTTTGCACCCATTGCATTTAAACATTTCGCCAAATCAATGATTTCAGGCTCGCAAGCCGCATTGTTAATTATCGTTTCACCTTCAGCCAGACTAGCCGCCATCAAAATATTTTCTGTCGCACCAACCGAAACTTTTTCAAAATCAATTACAGCGCCCTTCAAACGCCCGTCTACCGTGGCCTCAACATATCCGCCGATTAACTCAATTTTTGCCCCCAATTTTTCCATCGCCTTAAGATGCAAATCAACCGGACGAGTACCAATAGCACATCCACCTGGCAACGAAACCTTAGCCTTGCCAAAGCGCGCCAATAAAGGCCCCATAATTAAAATTGAGGCACGCATTTTGCACACCAAATCATAGGGCGCCACAGGATTATCAATGCTCGATGCATCAAAAATCATCACTCGCCCCTGATGCCCCAAATCTTTATCGGCGCCGTCTAGCTCAATTTTAACCCCCAAACTAGCCAACAAATTCGCCATCGTAGAAATATCTGCCACATGCGGCAAATTTGCCAAAGTGAGTTTTTCATCAGTAAGAATAGAGGCCACCATCAAAGGCAACGAAGCATTCTTCGCCCCCGCAATCTGAACACTTCCCTGCAGTTTTTTTCCGCCCTTAATTACAAGTTTTTTCATTTAAAATAACAATTAATTACTCACCCTTAACCACCAGGCAAGACTCTACAAAGATAGAAAGCACGCTATTATAAGTGCGCTCCATTGTCGAAATTTTTCTAATGCCCGAATTTAATTTAAGCGCCGTAAAACTATCGTCTCCCGTAGAAATCAAACCAAGAATATTGGTACTACAAAGCGTAGCTTTTTGTTGCGGCTTAATATAAGGATCATAATAAATAACCTCAATCGCCTCGGTATAAAGAAACCCATGCCCCGCCGGCGGATTAGAAACAGCGCACCCACAAAGCGCCGCAAACAAAATAATCGCAAAGATATTTTTCATAACCAATTTATTTTTTAAAAAAATCTCACTGCATCTTGATTTAATTCAAAGCATTTCTTAACGATAATTATTTTTTAAATATAAAGCCAGAGCCTGTATCAAAACTAGGTCACGTTATATCCCCTGGCGGGGATACGCTGACCTATTTTGACACAGGCTCTGGCTTTATATTTAAAAAATAATTATCGTTAAGAAATGCTTTGAATTAAATCAAGATGTAGCATCCGTAACACTAGGAATCAGGCTTGCCGAACTCTTGCTTTCTGAAGCGCCACTAGATTTTCTAATTTCTTTTCCTGCCAATAAATCTTTAATTTCGTCGCCCGACAAAGTTTCGTATTCCAATAAAGACTTCGCCAATTTTTCTAAATCAGATTTTTTCTCTAACAGAATTTTCTTTGCTCGCTGCAAAGCTTCCTCAATAATTCTCTTGGTTTCTTCGTCAATTATTCGCGCCGTTTCTTCAGAAAATTCTTTAGCTGGCATATATCCTTTCATGCTTTCATCCGGGCTATAATCAACCGTTCCAACCTTATCGCTCAATCCCCAACGCGTTACCATGCTGCGCGCCATTGAAGTTGCTTGCGAAATATCAGAAGACGCGCCAGTAGTAACTTTATCATAGCCAAAAATTAATTCTTCGGCAGCCCTTCCGCCCATTGCCACCACAAGATCATCATGCAGCTTAGCACGAGTAACCGAGAAGCGATCATTTTCTGGCAAACGCATCACCAAACCAAGCGCACGGCCGCGCGGAATAATTGTTGCCTTGTGAATAGGATCAGAGTTTAAGCAATTAATCGCTGTAATCGCATGCCCCGCCTCGTGATAAGCCGTAAGCTCTTTTTCTGATTGTTGCATCACCATGCTACGGCGCTCTGCCCCCATCATAATTTTATCTTTGGCTTCTTCAAGATTGCTCATAGTAACCATGCGCTGATCGCGCCTTGCCGCCATAAGCGCGCCTTCATTGATTAGGTTTGCCAAATCTGCACCAGCAAAGCCAGGCGTGCCTCGTGCAATCACCTTCAAATCAACGTCTGAAGCCATGACAACTTTTTTTACATGAACATTAAGAATTTGCTCGCGACCAAGAATATCGGGGTTTGGCACCGTAACTTGACGATCAAACCTACCCGGCCTCAACAAAGCGCGATCAAGAACATCAGGCCTGTTTGTTGCAGCAATAATCACCACACCTTCATTTTCAGCAAACCCGTCCATCTCTACCAATAACTGGTTCAGCGTTTGTTCTCGCTCGTCATTACCGCCACCAACGCCCGAGCCGCGATGCCTACCCACCGCGTCAATTTCATCAATAAACACAATGCACGGCGCTTGTTTTTTAGCTTGCTCAAACATATCGCGCACCCTACTGGCACCTACACCCACAAACATTTCTACAAAATCAGAGCCAGAAATAGAAAAGAATGGCACCCCGGCTTCACCAGCAATGGCGCGAGCCAACAAGGTTTTACCAGTACCAGGAGAGCCAATCAACAAGCACCCGCGCGGAATTTTTGCACCAAGATCAACATATTTTTTTGGCGCCTTTAAAAAATCAACAATTTCCATCAACTCTTGCTTCGCTTCGTCAATACCCGCAACATCTACAAAGGTAATTTTGCTTTTATTTTCTTGCAAAAGCTTCGCGCGCGACTTACCAAAACCAAGCGCCCCACCCTTGCCGCCGCCAGACATTCCTCTAGCAAAAAATATCCAAATGGCAATCATAAAAATAAATGGCAACCATCCAAGAATTCCACTAATAACGCGCTCAGACTTACTAACAAGAGGCACCGCATTCACTTCGACATTTTTTTCCTGCAACTTATCAACTAAATTAGGATAATGCGGCAAATAAGTATAAAACTGCGAATCATCTTTTAAAAACCCCACCAAATCTTCACCTTTAATATCAACTTTCTTCACTTCTCCCGCATCAACTTTTTGCATAAATTCACTAAAAGTAAACTTACGCCCAGCCAAGCCATCAGGCCCTCCAACCAAGTTTGATACTAAAATTATACCAACAAAAATTGCCGCCCAAATTAAAAAATTGCGCGAGTTCGGGGTTTTTGGATTTTTGATAGTTTGCATTATTATATTTTTTAAAGAAAAGTTAAATCTAACTTAATTACTTTAAGTAATTTTTCCAAGGGGATTTTGAATATAAATTTTTATACACCAAGGCTCTTGCTATAATTTTAGGTAAGGCAAGTTTGATTTCTGTTGAAAATCTTTACGAGGCTTTTTTAATTTTGAATATAGATGTAAAGTTTGCCCACCTAGGCAATCGCAAAGTCCTGTTTATCATTTGAGATGCCACATATTGTCTTTTTACTACTTCGCTTTTTACAATACTTCCTGCGCAATTAATTCAATAAAAAAATTAATTTTTTATTTAGAAGAGCCTCCCATAGAGTTTTGATCCTTCATAACCCCAAGCCACGTAGATTTATCTACCCCTCTAGTTAGAAGCGCCTTAAGTCGACTAAAGTTCCAGATAAACATTCCATTTGCGTTAGGTTTGCCATCAACTATAGAAATAAAGCTACTTGGAATTGGCTCTATCTTAGTAGATTCAATTGGCAATCCCACTTCCTTAAAAACATCATCAACAAGATTTCGGGCCATAGATAAATTGCCTTGGGTCTTATCGTTAATAGAGGCACACGACACAGAACCATGCACTTTATGACCAAAAACAATATCCACCTTACCTCCTTTTTGGTCAACTCCTCTCTTAAACTCTTGCGCAATCTCAGTAAATTCTTTGCGCGCCTCCTCCAGTTCTTTTTTATTACCCGAATTAAGATGGAAATGAAAAAATAAATATTTGCCATTGGATAAATCATCTCCCTTAACTTTATCGGGCTTATTTATCGCAAGAAATGCTGTGCAATATACCAGGCTTTCTGTTCCAGAAACTTTTCCAATTTCCTCGATGCAGCCTCGATTAGCTCCAAAAGCTTCCTTTCCATAATATCTAAAAAATACTCCTGATGGGTTTGTTAAATGAAAACATAATAACTCAACAGTATTAGCGATAGACTGCTTAATGCTTAATGGCTTAATAATTGATGATGGAGGCATAATATAAATATTTTCTTTAAAGCAGAAATATAATTACAAACTATAATAAAAATCCTAACTTCAGCACATCTGAAGTATATTAAGTTAGAATAAAATCTAATCGCCAAAAAAAATTGGCTCGAGATAACATAGACTTAATTAAAAACACAAATCAAACTCAGTCTATCTTGAGCCAAAAATAAGCATTATAAAGATTTTCTTTATAATTTTGGACACAAAAAAACCCGCTCAAAACTTAATTTGAGCGGGTTTTTTTATATAGTCAATTTTAATGTCTCTTAAAGGCTTGGCGATAACCTACTCTCCCAGAACCTAAGATCTAGTACCATTGGCGCGACATGCGTTTAACTTGCGAGTTCGGAATGTATCGAGTGGTTCCACACCGCTATCCTCACCAAGCCATTAAGAGACATTTACTTTTGGCTTCATCACAAATAAATGTGATGAAGCCAAAATAAACGCTATTTAACTGCGAATAAAATGATAGTTAGAGAATTAATTCCTGTGTAAATCTAGGGTTTAAAACCCAGATTTACGATTAACAATATCAGCCACTGATTTGTTTTACATGATACAGACTTTACACTGTACATAGTATTACACTTAAATAAACCAATCGGGTTATTAGTACTGGTTAGCTTAATAGATTACTCTACTTACACACCCAGCCTATCAACGTAGTAGTCTACTACGACCCTAATAGGGAAAATTTGTTTCGAGGGAGGCTTCCCACTTAGATGCTTTCAGCGGTTATCCCGTCCATACTTAGCTACCCAGCAATGCTCCTGGCGGAACAACTGGAACACCATTGGTATG
>Ga0209550_10001236_pt1 | contig 24645 bp, 27 predicted proteins | sample LauGreSuBDMM15SN_2_FD_187567 | JGI IMG/M metagenome (GOLD analysis project Ga0209550, IMG submission 187567) | Freshwater lake microbial communities from Lake Michigan, USA - Su13.BD.MM15.SN (SPAdes) (version 5) | ecosystem: Environmental > Aquatic > Freshwater > Lake | place: Lake Michigan... | reverse complement strand
AAATGCCTCTGGTGGAGTGAATCCTGATTATGAAGTAGGTGAAATCATGATAATGAATGACCACATTAATTTATTTCCTGGTAATCCCCTGATTGGTAAAAATATCGATGAACTAGGACCTAGATTTCCTGATATGTCAGATGCTTATGATGAGCATATGATTGAACTTGCTGTTCAAATTGCAAAAGAAAATAATATTCGTGTAGCCGTTGGTTGCTATGCAGGAATGACTGGCCCTACGCTAGAAACACCATCCGAATATAAGTACGTTCGAATAATTGGCGCCGATGCTGTTGGAATGTCTACCGTTCCTGAAGTAATTGTTGCTCGACACATGGACATTCCTTGTTTTGCAGTTTCAATCATAACTGATTTAGGAGTACCAGGAAAAATTGAAAAAATAAGTGTTCAAGACGTCATTAATGTTGCCAGCAAGCAAGAACCAAAGATGACAATTATCATGAAGGAATTAATCGCTCGGATTTAATATGGATCAAACAATTCGTGATAAATACGAAGTAGTTATTGGCTTGGAAGTCCATGCCCAAATGTTAACACAATCAAAAGCTTATTCGAATGATTGTAACGAGTTTGGTGCGACTCCCAATACTAATGTTAGTGTTATAACACTCGGGCACCCTGGCACATTGCCGCTCATGAATAAAAAAACAATCGAATTTGCAATTCGGCTAGGCCTATCTTGCCAAAGCGATATTGCAAGATCCCAATATTTTGCAAGAAAAAATTATTTCTACCCCGATTTGCCAAAGGGCTACCAAATCACGCAAGATAAAACGCCTATTTGTGTCGGTGGTCATTTAATCATCAAAGATGATAATGGCAATGAAAAAACTATAGGCATTACACGCATACACATGGAAGAAGATGCTGGAAAAAGTATCCATGATGTCGATGTGTACGATACCTTGGTAGATTTAAATAGAGCTGGTGTACCTCTTCTTGAAATTGTTTCTGAACCAGATATGCGCTCCTCAAGCGAAGCCTATTATTTTGTTTCTGAGGTTCGGAAGTTAGTTCGCTATCTAGAAATTTGTGATGGAAATATGGAAGAAGGTTCCCTACGTTGTGATGCTAATATTTCGGTAAATTTGAAAGGAGCAAGTTCTTTTGGGACGAAAGTTGAAGTAAAAAACATGAATTCTATTCGCAATGTTCAAAGAGCCATTGAATTTGAAGTAATAAGACAAATTGAATGTATTGAAAAACAAGAATATATTCGTCAAGAAACACGCTCATTTGATGCTCTTAAAGGAATAACCATTGCAATGAGAGCAAAAGAAGCAGCGAATGATTATCGCTATTTTCCTGAACCGGATCTTCAACCACTTTTTATAACGCAACAAGAAATTGATGAGGTAGCAGCCCAAATGCCCCCTTTACCTAGAACACTGTACTTAAAATATACCAACGAGCTTGGCCTAACGGACTACGATGCAATGAACATCACCGATAACAAAGCCATCGCCTTATATTTTGAGGAATTACTCCAACATACAAAAAACACCAAAGCAGCTGCCAATTGGTTAATGGGAGAAATAAAATCATTTTTAAACGAAAATGGAGTGGAAATAAGTGCTTTTCCCATTACCCCAGAACGAATTGCAGGATTGATTCACCTAATTGATGAAGGAAAAGTTTCTACGACAATAGCAGCACAACGGATTTTTCCTTTGCTCCTAACTTCTGAAAAGTCATCGCTAGAAATTGCGCAAGAATTAAATTTGTTCCAGGAAGCAAATGAAAGCATTATTGATGGATACATTAATCGCGTCATTGATGAAAATCCTGCTGAAGTTGAAAGATATAGAAATGGAGACAAACAACTCATTGGCTTTTTTATGGGAAAACTTATGAAAGTTTCTGGAGGTAAAGCAGACCCAAAGAAATCAAATGGTTTATTACGATCAACACTCGATGCATTATGAAATATTTATTACTAGCGCTTTTCCCATTACTATCAATTTTATTCGCTTGTAACGATTCGGAAAGCGAAGATGAATTGGAAATAAATTTTCATGTATCCGGAAAAGTGCTCGATGCCGATGGACTAACGATCGCTATCAATGCTCCTAGTGAGAATGGGAACGTAATTGTTGCCAGTAGCACGATAAACCGCGATGGCACTTTCTCCATCGATGGCAATGTTCCTGGCCTTGGTTATTATATCATGACTATTGGTAATGATGAAAAAAAGAGCCTTGCTTTACCGCTAAAGCCGAAAGATCATCTTAAGATTAATACCTCATTAGCAACTTTTACGGAGCTTCCGAATGCAAGCGGTACTTCTTGGTCCTTAACGATGAATGAATACTTAAAATTGCGACGCAAAGTAGACCTTAAAATGGATGATCTTGCTAGTCAACAAAAAACACTTAGCGAATCGGATTTTTCCAAAATAATAAGTCAAACGAAGGAGGATATTGAAGTGTATGCTAGAAATAAAATTAACACATCACCTGATAATCCTTACAACATCATTCTCGGTATGGAATTATTTCCTTCCAGTGGTTTTGAAACATGGAACATAGACAATTTAAAGTCGCTGGAAACAATTGCCAAAGCTTTCCAAATGAAATACGGTGATTCACCTGCAAGTAATTCGGTTGCTTTTCAATATGAACAAATTGCCGCTGGATACGAGCAATATAAAACAATTGAGAATGGTACCATGCCAGCGCCAGATTTTACACTTACAACTCCTGATGGAAAAGCGCTTACCCTATCATCGCTCAAAGGAAAAGTTGTTTTAATAGATTTTTGGGCATCGTGGTGTGGGCCATGTAGAAAAGAGAACCCGAACCTTGTTAAGCTTTATGAAAAATATAAAAATAAAGAATTTACAATTTTATCTGTTTCTTTAGATGACAATGAAACAGCATGGAAAAGTGCTATTGAACAGGACGGACTAGTATGGCCAAATCACGTTAGTGATTTAAAAGGTTGGCAATCCCCAATGACCCAAGTTTATGGATTTAATTCTATACCACATACGGTTTTAGTTTCCAAGGATGGAAAAATTTTAGGCGTTGGCTTACGGGGTGAATTATTAGAGCAAAAAATAAAAAGTATTTTATAAATTTAACGTATGAAAAATCTACCTATTTTACTACTGATTACTATTTTAAATAGTATGGCATTTGCACAAAACAGCATTAATGTGACTGTTTCAGGCAATATATTTAACGCTGATTTCGACTCAGTAAAAATTTCTCATTTTTACGGGAAATACTATAAAGATTATATCGCAGTACCCATCGATAAAAAAGGGAATTTTACCATTAAGGGCAATTTGCCGTCAACGGATTATTACGTACTGAGAATGGGGAAAAGTCAAGCACATTTAATTTTACGCGATAAAAGCGATATAAAAATTTATGGCGATGGAAAGAAAATTAGTAAATTTTGTAACATCGTTGGATCAGATGAATCACATGCAATGAACCAATTCTCCAACCTAATGGATCGTTGGAATATTAAAAGCGATTCTGCCATGACAGCACTTAAAGCGGATACGTCAAAAGCAAAAGCGATTAATGATTACATGAGTAAAGAATTTTTGCAATACCAAAACGATCGACAAGAATTTATTGCAAGTAATCAAAACTCTCCGGCCTTAATCATTGCCTTAATATCCATGAATGTTCAAACGGAATTTGAAGCCTACGAAGGCATTATGAATCAGGTATCATCGAACTTTGGTGAAAGTCCAACAGTAAAAGAATACGTTAAATATCTCCAAGGTATTAAGGATAAAAAGCTAGAAGAGGCAAAACAATTAAATGATGCAGCACTTCTCTCTCCAGGGAAAGTTTCGCCAGATTTTGAGGAACTAGGGATTGATCGAAAGACAAAAATTAGTTTGGCTAGTTTAAAAGGGAAAGTAGTACTGATTGATTTTTGGGCATCGTGGTGTGGACCTTGTCGTAAAGAAAACCCGAATGTTGTTCGTATTTATGACAAATATAAAGACAAAGGTTTTACTATCATGAGTGTTTCCTTAGACACCGACAAAGACAAATGGATAGCTGCTATCAATCAAGACAAACTTACTTGGCCAAATCATGTGAGTGATTTAGGTGGGTGGAACAGCCGTGTCAGTAAAATGTATCAGGTTAATAGCGTGCCATTTACGGTCCTAATTGACAAGGAAGGAAATATTATCAAAACTAATCTTCGTGGTGAAGAACTTGAGAAAGAACTTGAAAATATTTTTAAAAATTAAAAATTGAGTTCTACAAAAACCCAGATCTATTTTGCATCGGACTTTCATCTAGGTGCACCCGATTGGGAAAGCAGTCTTCTTCGTGAAAAAAAAATAATTGCTTGGCTAAATGAGATTGAAAAAGATGCCGCTGAAATCTATTTTCTTGGCGACGTATTCGATTTTTGGTTCGAGTACAAAGAAGTAGTCCCAAAAGGATTTATCCGTTTATTAGGGAAGTTTGCGAGCCTTAGCGATGCAGGGATTAAACTTCATTTTTTTACCGGAAATCACGACATGTGGCTTTTTGATTACTTTAAAAAGGAATTCAATGCCCAAATATATTACCAACCAATGCTGCGAAAAATAAATCAGAAAGTCTTTTTTATTGGGCATGGTGACGGATTAGGCCCCGGTGACTTAAAATATAAAATCATAAAAAAATTCTTTAGAAGTAAAGTTTGTCAATGGACCTTCGCACGATTTCACCCTAATTTTGGAATCGGTATCGCCAACTATTTTTCAAGAAAAAGCCGCTCCTCCAAAGGAAAAAAAGATGAGAAATTCCTCGGTAAAGAAAATGAATGGCTCTACCTATATGCTAAAGAAATCGCGAAAAAAGAAAAAATAGATTATTTTGTTTTTGGTCATCGCCATTTACCCATTGAACTTCCAATAGATCAATCGACCTATTATAATTTAGGTGAGTGGATAAGCCATTGCACCTTTGCACAATTTGATGGGGAAGACTTTCACATGAAGAGTTGGGTAGATGGAAAAGTTCAGCCTTTTATTTTCAATGAAAACAACTAAGGAATCAAATCAGTATACCCTTGAAGGGACCGACGATTTAAAAACATTCGTAGACTTGTTTTTAAAAAAAGTAAGCCAAACAAGTTGTGTGGCATTCTCTGGTGAAATGGGAAGTGGAAAAACTACCCTTATTACAGAAATCTTAAAAGCAATGGGAATTGATAATCCGCAAGGATCCCCTACCTACTCCATTATTCAATCATATGTATTACCTACCAATCAGAATTGCTACCATTTAGATGCCTACAGAATAGAAAATTCACAGGAGGCATACCAAATAGGATTGGAAGAACTTTTTGAAGAAGATGCCTACTTCTTTGTGGAATGGCCCGAAAAAATAAAAGATTTTCTTCCTATTAACACAATTTGGCTGTATATTCGTGAAATTGAGCAAAATAAACGTCTGATAACTTTCTAAGATGATTACTGATCCTGATATATTAAAGACTCTAATGCAACAAGGTAAATTTCTTCCAAAAGAGGAAATGCTGGAAATTGAAAGAAAAAAAGGAAGCTTAATAATTGGTATTCCTAAAGAATTATCTTTCCAAGAAAGGCGGGTTGCCTTAGTCCCAGAAGCGGTTGCATTATTGGTTGCAAACGGTCATCACGTAATGATTGAATCATTGGCAGGTGAAGGATCCAATTTTACTGATAATGACTACAGTGAAGCTGGAGCAGAAATTTCACAAAGCCGAAGTGCCATTTATCAATGTAATTTAATCTTAAAAGTAGCACCTCCAACGGAAGAAGATGTGGACTTAATGCCAGGAAACCAAACATTTATTTCTGCCTTGCAAATTTCCTCACAACCCAAGGAAATTCTTGAAAAATTAATAAAAAAGAAAATTACAGCCATCGCATGGGATTACATAAAAGATGAAGAAGGCGTTTTTTCGGTGGTTAGAACATTGGGAGAAATTGCAGGTACCACTTCTATATTAATTGCAGGGGAATTACTATCTTCTTTTTCTTCCGGTAAAGGATTGATGCTTGGCGGAATTGCTGGGGTGCAACCTACAGAAGTAGTTGTTATTGGAGCAGGAACTGTCGGTGAATTTGCCTCCAGAGCTGCCATTGGACTCGGAGCAACCGTAAAAGTATTTGATAATTCCTTGACTCGCTTACGTAGACTACAAAATGACATTGGAAGTCGTGTCTTTACCTCTGTTATTCAACCTAAAGTATTAGAAAAAGCCATACGAAGAGCAGATGTTGTGATTGGAGCTCTACGTTCTGATTTAGGGAAATCGCCCTGTGTCGTTTCCGAAGAAATGGTTCAGCAAATGAAAGCTGGCTCTGTAATAATTGATGTTAGTATTGATCAAGGTGGCTGTTTCGCTACCTCTAAAGTCACCAATCACAATGACCCAACGTTTATTAAACACGGTGTGATTCATTATTGTGTTCCAAATATTGCATCTCGAGTAGCAAGAACAGCTTCTTTTGCCCTTTCAAATATTTTTTCACCACTTCTCTTAGAAATTGGAAATAATGGTGGCGCATCGGAATTAATAAAATACCATTCAGGATTTAGAAATGGGGTTTATATTTATAGAGGAATCTTGACTAATGAAGTACTCGGAAAAGTATTTAATTTGAATTACAAGGATATTAATTTAATTCTACCTGGAATGTAATGGTGCATTTTGTTCCTTTAATATTTCCAAAAGCAGCCCTAGAACTTACAAAGAAAAATGAGCTGATTTATGTAAATTGCATAATTCGAAAAAAACTATTGGTACTAACACCCGAAGAATGGGTAAGACAACATGTCCTTCATTTTTTAATAATTCATAAAAACTATCCCCTTTCAAGATTATCAGTAGAAAAATCTATGAATTATAATGGCTTAACTAAACGCTGGGATATTGTTGCTTACAATGAAGCGTTTAGTCCGCAACTTCTGGTAGAATGTAAACAACCAAACATAAAGATTGGAATAGATACATTCTTACAAGCAGCCACGTACCAAAAGATTATTCAGTCAGAAAATATCTTGCTGACCAATGGAAAAGAAACAATTTGCTATAATATCAAGAAGAAGGAGGAGGTACTAAACGACCTGCAAGCAATTGGGAACTACTAATTTTGATTCGTTTCCCAATTCCCAGATTTCATTTTGTGAAATTCGCGCGATAGATAAGCCAATTGAATACGCATAGCATCAAACGCTTCTTCTGTTTCTTGCGTAATTTCTTTACCTCGCATCTTTAATTGAAGCTTCATGTGCATGGCGTGCATGAGTAATTCAACATCGTGATTTTTAGGCATTTCTGCTTTTTTTCTAAATTCTTCCATATAAACAAGCGACCTATCTACCAACTCTTGGTATTTGGTATCATTGACAACCGTTAATAGCGTTTGGTGTAAATAGACTAACTCTAAAATTACTTCATCTACTTCACTAATATGACCACTTGTTTCCTTACCAGTTTGTTGCAATTCATGCGCTATGGAAGAATACCAATTCTCGTATTGCCCTAAAAAAGAAGCATCAGGTAATTGTAATTTCACGTATTTCTCCATTAATAATGGAATATTGAATAAAAATTTCCGGATTGTATCTTCAATGTGATACATATATAGAACATATTCCGCAATATTTTCTCCTTTCTTTTGGGCGGCAGTTTGCATTATTTCTTTAAGTCGTTTTCAATTGATTTTTGATTTTCATTCAAGAAAGCAATAAACTCCTTGGTAACATCCATGGAAGGATTAATATAATTAATTTGTCCGCCTTCACCATGAATCATCATCAAGTCAATGTTATGTAATTCACAATATTTTTTTCCCAACACTTCTATTTTCTTGCTAATTTCTTCTAATTTCTTCATCGTTTCCTCTTCCAATTTCGCCCCTTCTACTTGTTGATACTGCATAACAGCCTGCTCCATTTGTTGTGCTTTTTGCTGAATTTGAACCACTTCATTCTGAGAAAGTAAACCACTTCTCTCTTTTTCTGAATTTCTCTGAATATATCCTTTTAATTCGTTCGTTCTACGCTCCAATTCTGCTTGAAATACCTGCTGCTTTTTTGTTACAATAGCATCTTGTTGCTTGTAAAACAAAAAGTTTTCTTTGATACTATCGTTTGAATAATAAACGATAGTTAATCCTTTACTATGATGGGCAACAACTTTAGGTACAGAAGATACCTTGGGTTCTTTCGATGTACAACTAATCATTAAAAGTGGAGCGAGTAAAATAATATAGGCAAGTGTCTTCATTCTTTTGTTTTTTTAAATTCTAAAATATCATTACGCATGCTAATAAAACGACTTAAACAATTAGCAAAAAAATCATCGGAAAGTAGTGCTTCGATATCATCTAAATTGGAAAATTGATCCTTGTCAAATTTGAATATTTGCTCGTATGAATCGAGTGTGATTTTCAATAAATACTTTGAATTGTATTCATGAATCTGAATTAAATACCTTGGATGTGAGATTTCTTTAACCAAACGCATAGTGAACAAAAATAACTCTTTAATTCTAACTAAGCAGTTTAATTAACAAGAAACAGTCTCTTTGTCTTTAATCGCATCAAAAATAAACTTATAGGATAACAATTCTTCAAAATCTTTACCCATTTCCTCTAATTGCACATCTTGAATTGGATACGTCCAATGCACTTCCAGGTGATTTTGCTTTTCAGCTAATTCATTAAGTAAATAAAGGAGCTTTAATATCTCCAAAGAAGAGGTTGTATTCACGCAATCAAATTGCAAACTTAAGGAAGTATGAACTGGGTTGCTTGCAACATAATTAGAAAGCCATTCATGTGCCCTTATCCAGAAAGTTGCCTCTTGGTCAAGGAGAACTCGACCATTGATCTGCAACACCCCATTAATTTTAAAATTAATTTCAGGACTATGGTCCGTTGCAACAATAAATAAATCTGACATAAGCACTGTTTAATTCGGGGCAAATTTACGCCGAAATAAGGGATTTTGTTTCATTAAGGGAACCCTTTTTGTAAATAAATAATAAAAAATCAACAATTCGTTTCTATTTATTTAATAGAAAAAGAAATTAATTTTTTTAAAATTATTGTGAGAATAATATAAATGTTTTAATTTCGACCTATAATTAAAATGTACATTACTAAACTCTTTAGATCGGTGAATACTTTATGACTACTATTTTTGTTGCCAAATTAGATTTTGGTGTTAACAGTGAGCAATTAAAAGAATTGTTCGAGCAACACGGAACAGTACTCAAAGCAAATGTTGCTACCGATAGAGAAACAGGTAAATCCCGTGGTTTTGGATTCGTTGAAATGCCGGATGCTGGTGAAGCAAATACCGCTATTAGTGCTTTAGATGGCTACTTAGTAAACGGAAGGCCGATTGCAGTAAAGGAAGCCGAACAACGAGGCGATACAAGACCAGCGAAACCTTTCGTGCCAGCTAACCGCACAAACGATGATGCGGGCGCTGACAAATTTGATAATAAGCCAAGTTTCTCACCACCGATTATTGAAGGTTTAAAACAAGAACCAAGAAAAAAAGTCAATAAGGATAAAAAATCATCGATAGATAAAGAATCAGATAATCGTAGCAAGAAGCCAAAAATGGATGCCTATAAAAAATCTGGGAAGAAATCATCGTTTTTTAATGACGATGAAGACGACATCGATGACGATCTACTTAATTATAAACGTTCAGATGAGGACGAAGATAATGACGATTAAAAAATTCATCGCTTCCATTTCGGCTTAAATCGTAATTTTGTAGCCACATGAGCATGAATTACGCCAATCAATTAAATCACCCAGTATTTAAAGTAGTTTCTAAATACGCAACCGAAAATGGAATCCCCGCTTTTGTGATAGGTGGGTACGTTCGTGATTTACTATTGAATAGACCTTCCAAAGATATAGACATCGTTATTGTAGGTGATGGGCCATCTTTTGCAAGTGAAATAGCAAAAATAATGCGCGTTAAAAAAGTGTCTATTTTTAAAACATATGGCACAGCGCATTTTACCTATAAAGACTTAGATGTTGAATTTGTCGGGGCACGAAAAGAGTCGTACTCAGCCGAATCCAGAAACCCCACTACCCTTTCAGGTAGCCTTCAAGATGATCAAAATAGACGCGATTTTACGGTGAATGCCATGGCGCTAAATCTTAATGGGCCACAATTTGGCGATCTGCTTGATCCCTTTGATGGAATGACTGATCTCACCAATAAAATTCTTAGGTCACCATTAGATCCGGATATTACATTTAATGATGATCCCTTGCGTATGATTAGGGCCATTCGCTTTGCGACTCAATTAAATTTTAAAATTGAAAACAAATGCTTGGAAGCAATTCATAGAAATTCAGATAGAATTAATATCATCACGAAAGAAAGAATCTGCGAAGAATTAAACAAAATTATTTTATCAAATCAACCTTCTAGAGGATTCAAATTACTAAGATCTTGTAATTTACTAGGACATATATTCCCAGAATTATTAGCCCTTCAAGGGATTGAAACCATTGATAACAAAAGCCACAAAGACAACTTCCTCCATACGCTGGAAGTATTAGATAACATTTCTGAAACTACTGATAATCTTTGGCTTAGATGGGCTGCCATTTTACATGATATTGCTAAACCACCCACAAAAAGATTTGACAAAATCGTCGGTTGGACTTTTCATGGCCACGAGGATTTAGGCGCAAAGATGGTTCCTAAAATATTTAAGGCCCTTAAATTGCCATTAGATCAAAAAATGAAATATGTACAGAAATTAGTACGATTGCACCTACGCCCCATTTCTTTAATAAAAGGAACCGTTACAGATTCTGCCATCAGAAGATTGCTAAGTGAAGCCGGTGATGACATTGATGATTTAATGCTACTTTGCAACGCTGACATTACCTCTAAAAATGAATTTAAAGTAAAAAAATATAAAAACAATTTTGAATTAGTTGCTGAAAAATTAAAGCTAGTAGAAGAAAAAGATCGAATCAGGAATTTTCAACCTCCAATTACCGGCGATTTCATAATGAAAACCTATGGGATAGAACCCTGTGCTGAGATTGGCACTATAAAAAGCCTTATTAAAGAAGCCATACTAGAAGGTAAAATCAAAAATAATTTTGAGGAAGCTAAGGAAGAAATGCTAATTTTAGGAAAATCATTGGGACTAAAAATTTCCCGCATTTAATTTAATAAACGAAAACATGCCAGGACTTAAATTTAGAGTTTTACTCGATTCGGATAATCAAGAGGAAATTTTTAGAGATATCCTGATTTCAGATTTAGACAATTTTGAGAATTTTTTCCATACTATTCTTACTGCCTTTGAATTTAAAGGAAAAGAAATTGGTAGTTTTTATGTCTCAAATGACGATTGGGACAAGGGACATGAAATTAATTTGCTTGACATGTCTTACGACGATGACGCCATCGATGCACCATCTGCTGTGATGAAAGATGCAATTATCAAGGATTTTTTAGAAGAAACAGATCAAAAATTCATTTTGGTATATGATTTTATGCGCATGTGGATTTTTCTTATCGAATTAATCGGATTCGATAAAAATGACCCTGAAAAACCTAGCATACTTTTAAGCATCGGCAAACCACCAAGTGAGCAGTCAAAAGATATTATGGATGAAAACCTTTTCATAGACAATCAAAATCCTGATGATGAAGGCGACGTTGATGACGATGACGACGATTTTGAAGATGGTTATGGAGAAGATGATTTAAACGGTTTCAATGAATATGAATACTAAACAACAAGACCCAATTGGTCAGGCCATTCAAGATTTTACCAAATCTAAAAAGCCTTTTGATATTATCGTTAATGCTGATATGTGCGATGACGATATTATACCAATTGAAACCTTATTCCGTAGCTTTGATGAAATGCCCCTAATGGAACAAGATGCCATGCAGCTATGTCGAGGAAAAATTCTAGATGTTGGTGCCTGTGCCGGTCCTCATAGCAGATATCTTAGCGATGCTGGTTTTAATGTTACAGCAATCGATACCTCACCTGGTGCTATATTATACTTGAATGAAATTGGGATCAATGCACATCACGTAGACTTTTTTGAATTTAATCCCAAAGAACAATTTGATACCATACTTATGCTAATGAATGGTATTGGAATCGCTGGAACCATAGACAATATAGAACGAACATTAGAAAAAGCAAAATCCCTTTTAAAGCCTGGCGGTCAATTAATTTGTGATTCATCTGACGTTAAATTTTTATACGAAGAAGAAGATGGTTCATTTTGGATGAATTTGAATGCTGCCTATTATGGAGAATTTAAGTTTAAAATGAATTATAAAAAGATAGAAGGCCCTTGGTTCAATTGGTTATACATTGATTATGACAATCTTCACAAGGCGGCCAAAAAATGTGGTTTTAAAAGCAGTAAAATTGCAGATCAAGATCACCATTACCTTGCTCATCTTATTCTTTCCTAAATGAAATGCCTGGTTGCCCTTCTCTTTTTATCTATATATTCCTATTCCCAATCAACTAAATCGTCGCTTTTGTGGGAAATTAAAGGACCACAAGAAACAAAGAGCTCTTATATTTTTGGGACCATGCACCTCATGGATGATGCCCATTTTTATTTTCCAAAGAAGCTAGAAAAATTAGTTTCGACAGTCGATGCGGTTTGCCTAGAAATAGGAGATGTACAGCATACACTTATAAATCCAGCACTATTAATGCTGAAAGAAGGAAGTTTTTTAACAAAACTCTCCGAAACGCAAATCGATTCATTATACAGTTGGGCCAAAATACAGCTATTAATGGAAAAAGATCAATTTATTGCTAATTTTTCGAAAGCAAAGCCATTCCTCATCTTTCAACTCATATTACAAAATGAATTGCCCGGTGATCTTCAATCGCAAGAAATAAAAATTGAGGAGATCTTGACAGCAAAAAAGAAAAAAACGACTGTTGGATTGGAAACGATTGAAAGTCAATTAGCCCTATTTGATAGTATTCCTATCAAAAGCCAGGTAAATTTAATAATGACAGAATTAGCTGAGTTATCAAAGGTGCTAACTAATTTTAAGCTCACGCAAGAAAACTATCTCATGCAGGACGTCGATAAAATTCATGAAGAACTAATGAAAGACATCCAAGACCCGTATTTCAATTTTAAATTTATTGATGAAAGAAATGCTGTTTGGATAGAGAAAATAAGAAAAATGACGACTTCGCAATCGATACTATTTGCAGTGGGTGCAGGACATTTAGGAGGAGAAAACGGCGTGCTAAATCTACTAAGAAAAGAAGGCTTTACAATAACCCCAATACAATTATGAAAAACATATTCTTTCTAATAATACCATTAATGATGGGAGCTTGCTCAACCTATTCTGACCAAGATCTTACTTCGTTTGATAGCACGATAAAAGCGCACGTCGCGAAAAATAAATTAAAGTTGATCAAAACGGATTCAGGATTATATTTCAAAATAACAACAATGGGTTCGGGGCGAAAGATTCGGTATCAAGATAGTGTAAGCATCTCATATACGGGGAAATTATTGAGTGGCAAATTAGTAGATATACAAACGAAACCAATCACATTTGCGGTTAAAGATTTAATCTTGGGATGGAAAGAAGCATTGATAATGTCCCAAAAAGGAAGTGAAATTTCTATGATTATTCCCCCAAACTTAGGATACGGAGACCATACATTAGAACAAATACCTCAAAATGCGATATTAAGCTTTAATCTGAAAGTTTGGGATGTAAAATAAACAAGGATGTAACACTCAATCAAAACTCATTAATTACATTTGCAGGAATAAAAAAGTTATCTAAAATAATATGAGCGTACTTGTAAATAAAAAATCAAAAGTTATTGTTCAAGGCTTTACAGGAAGTGAAGGAACATTCCATGCAGGCCAAATGCTGGAGTATGGAACCAATGTTGTTGGAGGCGTAACGCCAGGCAAAGGAGGCTCAATACATTTGGAAAAACCTGTATTTAATACTGTAAAAGAAGCAGTAGATAAAACAGCCGCCGATGTTTCAATTATTTTTGTGCCACCTGCATTTGCAGCTGATGCCATTATGGAAGCCGCAGAAGCGGGAATTGGACTGATCGTTTGCATAACGGAAGGGATCCCAACTAATGACATGATAAAAACCAAAGAATATATTAAAGGATTTAATTGCCGATTAATCGGCCCAAATTGTCCAGGTGTTATTACAGCGGGTGAAGCAAAAATAGGCATCATGCCAGGATTTGTTTTTAAAGAAGGGAATATTGGAATCGTTTCAAAATCTGGAACACTCACCTACGAAGCAGCGGACCAAGTATCAAAAGCAGGAATGGGAATTTCTACCGCTATTGGAATTGGAGGTGATCCAATAATTGGAACCACAACGAAAGAAGCCGTTGAACTGTTAATGAATGACCCAGAAACAGTGGGAATTGTGATGATTGGAGAAATTGGTGGGAATCTTGAAGCAATCGCAGCACGCTGGATTAAAGAAAATGGAACAAAACCTGTAGTTGGATTTATTGCTGGTGAAACAGCGCCAAAAGGAAGGACAATGGGCCATGCAGGTGCAATTGTTGGTGGTGATGATGATACAGCAGAGGCAAAGAAAAGAATCTTGAGAGAATGTGGAATTCATGTGGTGGATTCGCCGGCAGATATAGGAAAAAAAATGGCGGAGATTTTAAAGATAACTGCTTAAAAATAACGGTAATCAAAGCGACTTAGGTCGCTTTTTTTTTTGAAATTAATTCCAAAAATCCCAGGTGATTCCGAATTTTATTTGCCATGTTGGAAGCGTATAGCCTTCCATGAATAATTGACTTCGATCGCTTATGAAATAAGCGATATTATCCAAGCGAGCATAAAACCGGAATGTTTCGACCTCTAAACCAATCAATACACCCGCATTTAATAACGGTTTCTGAACGACTGAATTCGGCAAGTTGGAGAAGTCAATAATGGTCATAGTTGGAATAAGTCTTGGGGCTCTATAACTACTTGAATACATGATATCTAGCGCAGCAAGCGCCTTTAATTTTTTCGCTTTAAAAATACCCCCTTTCACCATGGTGCGAGCAGAAATAATGTGCATTGGATAAAACTGATAATCCTTATCCATAAGCGTTAGTAGGTAAGATGGTGATACCTCAACAGTACCTAATTTAATCGTTCCATTTAATCCAACTTGGCCAAGCACCTGTTGACTCAAATTTGAATTATTTACCCACGATTGTCCGTCATAAACATAAACCTGTCGTGATGCTTGCCAATTATAACTTAAGGCTAAATAATGTTTACCTAACTTTTCCCTAACTATTCCATGAATTGAATAAACATTTTGCAAGGTGAAATCTGAAAGTGAATAACTGCAATTATTAGCTTGATAAAAGCGTTGAAAAGTTTGCGGAGCTATCTGACCATTTGAATTCTCTATGAACAAATAATGACTGTCTTTTCGCCAACTTGCAGAAGAAATGATAGACCAAGCATTTTTTGCCCCGATAAGATTATACGAAGCGTCATTAGTTATTCGCCAATTCCCTAATTTTAATGCTAAGTTATAGAACAAACCCAGTTCTAAGGTATCGCGGATCGTTCCTTGATTGGTATAGCGCCAATAATTGGAATTAACACCCATATTGAAAAATAGCTTACTTGTCTTGTACCCAATTCCAAGTTTATTTGTCAAATCAACCACGCCATAATGATCCGAGGTAGATGTACTATCATATTGAATCAATGAATAAAGCATATTTAATTGATCTTCTTCATGATAATAACGATCCAAGGAGCTCAATTTAGTATGAAAAGTCAAGCCAAAAAATCGCGATGAATCTTTAGCAGAAAAATCGATAAAATTGGCTAACTGGATAGTTCGTAAAGTGGAATTTGAATAAGCATTCTCCTTTTTTACAGGAATGAGGGTTAATGAATACAACGTTGCTAAAGAATCAGCGACAATTCCATTGGATAAATTCCGACTTTCCTTTGAAAAACCTGCATCAAAACGAAAACTATAAATCCGTGAATTTTTAGCAATGGCCAAAGCATAATCAGAAGATTTCCATGCCGAATTACGATAAAATCCAGTTGAAGCATTGTTCGAAGCCTTCAAATTCACTATCCAATCTTTTCTAAAAACCTGGCTATAGGTAAAGGTCAAATGTTGCGCTCCTTGACTTCCAAAAGAATAGGCTGCTCCAACATGAGGAAGAGCGGTATAGTGCAAGATTGAACGCTTATTATTCGGGACATGGAATACATTACCTGCAGGCAAAAGCATCGAAAATGGATCTAAAAAAGACCCTAATGACAAAGGAGAATTTAAAGGAAACACCCTAGATGAAGATTGGCTTTGCTGATCTATGGAATCTAAACTTCCATTTGTCTTGTGCGCATACGAAAGCGTATCAAAAGTCACCACCCCCAAATTAAGCTGCGAATAGGCAGCGAAACTAAATAAGAAAATTACCTGAAAAAAGTATTTCATGATAAACAAACTTAATAAAAAAAGGGGCTTAAGGCCCCTTTTCAATATTTTTCAATCAAGTATTACAAAGCGTTTACCAATACTTGTAAACCTGATTTTAAGTTAGCTGCTTTGTTTTTATGAATAATGTGTCTCTTAGCAAGCTTATCAAGCATCGCAACAACAGTAGGGAATAATTTCTCAGCTTCAACACGATCTTTCAATTCGCGCAATCTTTTGGTAGCATTTCTTGCTGTTTTGTGCTGATATTTATTCAATACACGTCTAGTTTCGTTTGTACGAATCCTTTTGATTGATGATTTATGATTTGCCATAATCTATAACTTTATTTTACTTTTTTATTTTTATTCTACTATTTGCTCAAAGCAACTAGTTTACTCTTGTAGCCCATAGGAGAATCGAACTCCTGTTTCCAGGATGAAAACCTGATATCCTAACCACTAGATGAATGGGCCAAATCACTCAAAAGGTTAATTTTGGAGTGCAAATATACGGTTAAAAACAATAATGACAAACGAAAATTGTGTTTTTTTTATTAATTTTCCGATTCTTCCGACAACCTTTTAAAACCTAAACGTTTTGCCGTTTTCAATTTTAATTCATCGCTGATCTGCTGAATCTGTGCAACAGATAATTCTTCCATGATTTCAAAGGGAGGTACTAATAAATCAAAAGTTAAGGCATAGTGAAATGACAGTTGCACAATCAAACCAATTATTTCCTCGTTTAATTCCATATTTTGTGGATCTTGAAACAACCTGCCTAAGGTTCCTTTTCCCTCTACTAAGAAATGGCGCTCATGATTGATTAAGATCCGTCCTATTAAGTAGCCTGAATCGTTCATTCTGTTTTGGAGAAATGACTCTGCAAGAAAATTATATACGTAAATCACCCCAAAATAACCATTATTTTCATTCGATTTAAAATACGATGTTCCCCATAAAGCACTTGAATCGGGTAGTCTAAAAACGTTATTATGAAGTGTAAAAACTAAGACATCACTTCCCACATAAACATGAATTTCAGCCTCCCCTTTTTCATGAAAAGACAAACGTACCCTTTTGTCAGTTACACTCTTTTGAAGTTCTGCTAATTCAATTTTGATATGGGACTTCAATAAAGCAAAAACTTTTTCCGTGTCATTGGAGATGTCTTGTTTCAAGACAGATTTGTCAAGTAATACTTGTAAAATTTGCGCGCGATTATTTTCAGTAGGATTCTGCTTCATGTTTTTCTATTTATTCAAAGATAAGGATTCCCACTTACTTTTTTGTAATTTGGCATCAATGAATACAAGCATGCATCATTGGACCCCTATAACCATTCGTTTTTTGATGACCTGGGGAGCAATAATTAGCACCAAATTGCTATTTTTAGCAGCTAATTTTTCCTTCTTAAATATAAGCGCGCATGACTTTATTTACGCCATTCCATTTGACTTATCTACCATCGCTCTTTATTCATTACCGCACTTGTTTTTCTATTTATTACCGGTCAATAAATCGCTACAGCCAATTAAAGAAGCATTGGCTGGTATCCTTTTTTATTTAACCATAACGATCATTATTTTGCTAAATTTGTGGGACGTGGCCTATTTTCAGTTTAGCCAACGATTAAGCACATTTGATACCTTTTCGTTTTTAATTCAAAGTCCAGACAAAGGATTAATCAACTATTTCCTTCTAGATTTCTGGTGGATATCCTTGACATCTATTCTTTTAATAACTTCATTCATTATGCTAGATCTTCGTTTAGCTAAGAAACGAGTTAAACAATATGTTCCAATAAAATATCAACTCTTGCATTTTGCCATTGGTTCCCTATTATTTTTTTCAATCGGACGATGGAGTTTTGGTCCAAAACCACTTGGTGTTTTAGATGCAAACAATTACACGAGCGCTAAAAACGTGCCTTTCCTATTGAATACCGCTTTTGTGACCCTTAAAACCATTCAATCAGAAAAATTACCTGATAAACCATTGATTTCACTTGAAGAAAGCAAAAAATATTTCAATCCAATAAAAGAAATAAGCTCCTCATCAAAAAAAGAAATTAAAAAAAATGTGGTCATTATCATCCTAGAAAGTTTTGGTGATAAAATGATCCATCAAACAATCAATGGAATAAAAATCACCCCTTTCACAGATTCATTACTCGGCCAATCATGTTACTACGAAAATGGAATAGCAAATGGAAAGCAATCGATCGAAGCGTTACCAGCTATTTTTGCATCGATGCCACACCTAATGAACACGCCTTATATTTTAAGTTCTTTCTGCAATAATAAATTGAATGCCCTCCCATCCATTCTTAAATCTCATGGCTATTCAACCGCATTTTTTCATGGGGCAAAAAATGGATCCATGCGCTTCGATAGTTTTTCCAAAAAACTAGGATTTGATCGCTATTATGGCAAAGATGAATACCCAAATAAATCCCACGACAATGGCTTCTGGGGTATTTCTGATGGCTATTTCAATCCTTGGACCGTTCAAGAAATCAGTAAAATAAAGCAGCCATTTTTTGTGAGTTTATTTACCATCTCCTCACACCATCCCTACCAAATCCCAAAGACATATAGCAAAGAAATTAGTAATGCCTTAAGCAAAGAACAGCTCTCTTTTCGCTATGCAGATGAAAGCTTGCGCAACTTTTTTAGTAAAGCACAAAAAGAACCCTGGTTCAAGAACACACTATTTGTAATTTGTGCTGATCATATCCCACAACAGCTAGACAAATCTTCAAAAACAATTTTTGATAAATTTCACATACCCATTGCCTTTTTTACTCCAGATAAATCAATTCCCATTGAGAAAAACTCTTCCTATTTTCAACAAATAGATATCGAACCGTATATTCTAAATTATCTTGCCATTAATACAAAGTATTATGCCTTTGGGAATGATCCTGCTAATTCTGAAAGTCTCCTTTATCTGAACGGCAGCTTTTATTTATTATCGAAAGACATCGAAATTATATTCACTGAATCAACTAATGAAGCTATTTTTATTGATAAAATCACAAATAAACGTATCCGTTCTGAAAATAAATCGTTAACTTTGAAATATAGAGGTATGTTGTATCGTCTTAAATCAATGATAGAAAGGTATCGAAATGATTTACGGCGAAATCAAACAAAAGAAAAATAAAGTGAAAAAGCGCATTTGGTTCATTATTAATCCTGTTGCAGGCGTTCGTCGGAAAGACGATATCCCCGCTTTAGTGCGCGAATATTTGGATCAAAATTTATTTGACTTTGAAATTCAATACACGAATTATAAAGGGCATGCCCAAGAATTAGCCAAAGAGGCGATTTCAAAGAAAATTGATATCGTTTGTGCTGTTGGTGGGGATGGTTCAGTTCATGAAATTGGCACCACTCTAATTGGTTCTAAGGTTTTATTAGCCATTATTCCTATTGGTTCAGGAAACGGCCTGGCACGTCACATGCATATTCCACTTACCATAAAAAAGGCCATTTACTGTATTAATAATCAGCATGAAATAACAATGGATACTGTCCTTGTTAACGAACAGGCATTTTTAGGGATTAGTGGTTATGGATTTGATGCTTTAGTTGCGAAAAAATTTGTTGGTAGTAGTAAAAGAGGCTTTATGTCCTATTTAAAAATTGTCTTAAGAGAATTTTTTAAATACAATCCAATAAATATATCTGTTGATGCTAATGGGCAAGTAAAAAAATTACCTGTCATGCTTTGTACACTTGCAAATACAAGGGAATGGGGAAATGGATTAGTGGTTTCGCCAAAATCAGATGCTACAGATGGAAAAGTTGAATTAATTTTATTAAAGCCTTTCTCTTTCTGGAGAATTCCAGGGATCGCGTTACAATTTTTATTTAAACGTTCCGACAAAAGTTCTTTCATGGAAGTGATCTCATTTGATAAAGCAACCATTCGAGTATCAGAAAAAATAGCCCATTACGACGGAGAGTCAATGGCTACAAAAGGCACACTTAATGTCAAAGTAGTCCCGAAAAGTCTCCATATTTTAGTCGGAAAATAACACAATCAAATTAAAATGGAATTAGTTACTATGTTAGATGCATTAGACCGTCTAACAATTTCAAAAAAACCCCTTTGGGGCAAAATGACAGCCCAAGAAATGGTAGAACATTTAAGTGATCTGCTCATAATGTCGAGAGGATTAAATAATTTCACCCCGAATGAAAATGACGAGACCTTCGCAAGAAGGCAACAATTTTTATATTCTGATAAAGAAATGGCAAGAAATATTGCTATTCCTTTCAGAAAAGATATAATTGAATTACGTCATAATGAATTAGCACTTTCCATTGATGAATTTACAATAGAATGGCTAAATTTTATTGAATACTACGAAGAAAATCCTGGTGCCACTGAAACCCATCCATATTATGGTGAATTGGATTTTGAAAAATGGGGGAAATTGCATGTCAAACATTTCATGCACCATTTCCAACAATTTGAATTAATTTGATGACTTTTTGGATATTAACCATCGCGATAGGAGTATGTTTGGGGACGATCAATTTTCTTTATTGGAAGAAAAGAGGATACAGCAATTATAGTAACCTTTACATGAGTATAATTGCCTTTTTTGTCTTGACACTACTCCTCTTAAAAATAGTTAAAATCAATACTCCATAACGATTTGATTGGTATCAATCAGTTTACGTAGATTGATTAAGGCATAACGCATACGACCCAACGCAGTGTTAATACTAATGTCTTCCAATTCAGCAATTTCTTTAAAAGACATATCTTGAAAAATTCTCATTTGTACAATTTCACGTTGCATTTGAGGTAAATGATCTAAAAGTTCAACCATTTGTGATTCCAACTCAGTATTACAAGTTTCTTGCAGAAAATTTCTATCATCATTAGCTAATTTGTGAAAAATAGTAAATTCTTCATTCAAAGTACGCGATTCAGATAAAAAACGAACTCTATTAGTTTTACGAAAATGATCGATGATAAGATTGTGTGAAATACGCATTATCCACGGAAGAAATTTACCCTCTTCATTGTAATTACCTTCTTTCATGGTTGTAATCACTTTAATAAAAGCATCCTGGAAAATATCATTCGCTAAATCAGTATCCCTGACTTTAGAATTAATATAACGATATACGCGGTCTTTATGACGCTTTAATAATTGGGCGAAAGCATTTTCATTACCCGATAAATACAAATTGATTAATTCTTGATCTGCTAAAAGATGTAACGACATATTTACTAATTAGTCCAAAAAAAATTGGCGGTTAAGTAAAGTTAGTCGATAGGCAGATTTATTTTTTAATTTCGTTAAATATAACGCTTAAATTCTAAAGCAAAAGGATTTTATTAACGTTGGGCAGTTTTTAATGAATATTTATAGGGTATGAGAAATAATATCATGATTTTGGGATTAGCTACCTTGCTAATTTTTCCACTAATTGGTTATTTAATTTGTCAAATTTCGGGACCAGTTTCACTCTTTGAATTCTTGGATTTGGACAAAATAGTTCCTATTTCAATTGGATATGGACTTGAATTCGGAATCATCTATGCTTTTATTGCTTACCTCTTAATGAATGCGAGCGTGTTTGATAATGTTTCAACAAGAATTGACACACTAATTTCATCGCTGAAATTAAAACCTTGGCAGGGGCTTTTTCTATCTCTCTGCGCTGGAGTTGGAGAAGAGTTATTATTTAGAGCAGGTATACAACCCTTCTTGGGTGTAATCACTACCTCCATCCTATTCATTGCGCTTCATGGCTACTTAAATCCATTTAATTGGCGCTTTTCTCTTTACGGCATTATTGCGCTACCTTTTATTTTGCTTCTATCTTTCGGATATGTTCATTTCGGATTGTATTTCGCGATAGCTGCCCACTTTTCATACGATGCCGTACTTTTTACATTTATCATTAATGAAAATGATTAATAAATTAGTAATTGTTACCTTTGACTATCGATGACAAAGAACACATCCTCCTATTTTTTCTACTGTAGTGTCATTTTTTGGACTTTTTCTTTAGGATGGATTTGCCTAGAAGACAAAATTGCCATTCATAAGTCCCTTAATCTAATTCATTCCAAGGGACTAGATGCCTTTTTTCAACTAATTACGCACTTGGGTGATGGATGGGCGATCGTATTTGTATCAGTGGCATTGCTCTTCGTTAGCGTAAGGCTTTCAATTTTGCAGATCATAAGTTATGCAAGTTCAGGCATTATTAGCATCGTTTTGAAAAACAGTTTGTTTTCCGATTGTAAACGCCCCTATTACTATTTAAAAACGGATGCTACTTTTTATAAAATGAGCGACTTTACCTATTTCATCGAACATTCCTTCCCCTCTGGCCACACAACAAGTATTTTTGCACTAATGACCTTATTTGCACTTGCCTATAATAAATCAAAAGTGATGGTCATCGTATTTTTTCTGTGCGCATTACTAATTGCTTATTCAAGGATATACCTATCGCAACATTTTCTTATGGATGTTTTAGCTGGATCATTAATAGGTACTGGCACCGCTTATTTTGTCTTTAAAAAACTAAATCATAAATTAGAAAAATTCAATTCACCGTTAGTAAAACTGAAGTCCAACCATGAATAGTTATCGTGTTAGTTTTGTTTTATTGGTATGTATTGCCTTGTTCCTTCCTTTTTTAGGAACCGTTCACCTTTTCGATTGGGATGAGATCAATTTTGCGGAGTGTGCGCGAGAAATGCTTGCATCAAACAATTACTCGACAGTTACTATTGATTACCTTCCATTTTGGGAAAAGCCACCGCTCTTTATATGGATGCAAGTTTATTCAATGAAGCTATTTGGCATTACCGCATTTGCGGGACGATTCCCTAATTTTATTGCTGCCATTGCAACGGCTTATTTTTTATACCTAGCTGGAAAAAAAGTTAAGAATGAAACTTTTGGATATTGGTGGGTGGCCTTTTATTTAGGTTCTTTTTTGCCCAATTTATACTTTCATTCAGGCATTATTGATCCATGGTTTAATTTATTCATCATTGCTGCTATTTATCATTTGTACAAAGGTCACAAAAATGAATACGGAATCGGGTCATACCTAATTGCAGGTGTTTTTATGGGCCTAGCCATAATGACAAAAGGACCAGTCGCGTTGGTTTTAGTGGGTGGAACCGCTTTCATCTACTTTATTTTAATCCGATTTCGACAATTTCCATCTGTAAAACAACTTATCACATTTTTTGTATTCACGCTTCTAATAGGAGGAATTTGGTTTATGCTTTTAATCAATACCGGCAATAAACAAATGATTTCAGAATTTATTAGTTACCAACTTAGGTTATTTCAAACCCAAGATGCGGGACATGGAGGGCCATTTTATTACCACTTTGTTATTCTTCTATTGGGCTGTTTCCCTGCCTCCTTTTTTGCAATAGGTTATTTTCTTTTTCAAAATAAACATAAAAACAAAAAGGAATCCTTTGATTTATGGATGAAAGTGGTTTTTTGGTTGACATTGCTACTCTTTTCGATCGTGAGCACTAAAATCATCCATTATTCGTCGCTTTGCTATTTTCCATTGACCTACTTTGCAGCAAGGTGGGTACAAGAGTTAAAAAGTACGAAACAAATAAAAACGGTTTCTATTTTTACCATTAGCTATTTAGTTATTTTATCAATCATACTCCTATTTATACCTTATGCTTTGCAGCAAAAAGATTGGCTAATCGAAACATTTAACATTAAGGATCCCTTTGCAATAGCGAATTTAAACGCGAAACTTTCATGGAGTAACTGGGATTATTTTCCGGGGCTATTTTTTCTTGTTGGTGCACTACTTTCGCTAATGCTATTATTAAGGAAGCAATTAAAATTAGCCATCATAGCATCCTTATTAACAGTGGCCTTAGGAATATTAACCATTCAAGCCAATACATTATCAAAAATTGAAGGGATATCGCAAGCTGCTGCAATTGAGTTCTTTCAAAAACACAAAAATGAGAACTGCTACCTTGTTCCGCTTGGTTATAAATCGTATGCGCACCTATTTTATGGTGAAACGATGAATCATAAAAACAATAAGCGATTTGATGAAGCATGGTTATGCAATGAAACAACTGATAAACCGGTGTATTTCGTTTCAAAAATTGAT